>ERZ1026892.51-NODE-51-length-55190-cov-36.118382_pt1 | contig 55190 bp, 40 predicted proteins | sample MGYA00380176_ERZ1026892 | MGnify/ENA primary metagenome ERZ1026892 (study PRJEB33269, sample SAMEA4719812) | human gut metagenome | biome: human-associated habitat; feature: organic feature; material: feces | place: Cameroon | collected 2013-10 ... | reverse complement strand
CAACTAAATAACAACTGCACTATCTCCGACGCGAGACGCGTCGCCCCCATTAGTGTTAGCGTTTCTTCAAAACCAAACGCCACCACTAAACGCTACTAACAAACGCTACCTCTAATGGGGGCGATGCGTCCCGCATCGGGAAAACGAAAGAAAAGCATACAAGCTCAACTAAATAACAACTGCACTATCTCCGACGCGAGACGCGTCGCCCCCATTAGTGTTAGCGTTTTACCCGAACACCGCCCAGAGCTTGTTGCCCTCAGGGTAGGGGGCGTCCACAGCAATGAGCTTGTGGCTCACGGGGTGCTCAAACTCAATGTGGCGGGCGTGCAGACAAATGGAGCCATCGGGGTTGGAACGCGGTGCACCATATTTCAGGTCGCCCTTGATGACACAGCGCATGGCTGCCAACTGGCAGCGTATTTGGTGGTGGCGGCCGGTGTGCAAATTAACCTCGAGCAGGTGGTAGCGGTCAGAACTGCCAATGAGACGGTAATCGAGCACCGCCTTTTTGCTGCCCGGCACCTCCTGGCGGTGGGCATAAGCCTTGTTCTGCTTTTCGTTGCGTGTGAGCCAGTGTGTGAGGGTGCCAGATGGCTCTGCCGGGGCGGCGCATACAATGGCGTGGTACGTCTTGCGGATTTTGCCTCCCACGCGAAACATTTCGTTGAGTCGTGCCAGGGCCTTGCTGGTGCGTGCAAACACTACCACACCGCTGACGGGACGGTCGAGACGGTGTACAACACCCAGAAATACCTCGCCGGGCTTGTTGTACTTGTGCTTGATGTAAGCCTTCACCTCGTCGGCCAATGTGCGGTCGCCCGTTTTGTCACCTTGCACAATCTCGCCGGGAGCCTTGTTGACGATGATGACGTGGTTGTCTTCGTATAGAACAGTCATGCGTTTTCAGAAGATAAGTAGGTGTTCAAAATTATTTTATACAATCAGTAGGTGTCATTTTCACATTGAAAGCACATTATCAGGACGCAGATGTTCCCTTCGGCCTCGGTCACATAGCCCGCTATGCTCCCTCACCCGAAGGAAACATCTGCGTCCTGATAATGCACTTTCAATGTAAAAATAATTTTGAACACCTACTTAAGAAACAGAAAAGTGTAAAAGATGATAGCTCCGGAGTGCTCACCTTTTACACTTTGTGATGTTGCGTGTTGGCGGTAACGAGTTGTCGGACCGGCAGGTAATTAGCACGATAAGTGTGCAGAAACATACTTGCTCGTTAATCTGTCAACCCGTTATCCCGTTAACCGGGAATTCCGCCAGCGGGTATTCAATTACATGTTCATACCGCCATCAACCTGAATAACTTGTCCGCTGACATAGCTTGACAAGTCAGAGGCGAGGAAGGTAGCCACGTTGGCAATGTCCTCGGGCTGGCCGCCGCGACGGAGGGGGATAGCTTTCATCCACTCCTTGCGCACGTCCTCGCTGAGGGCGGCAGTCATGGCAGTTTCGATAAAGCCCGGTGCAATGGCGTTGGCACGTATGCCGCGGCTGCCCATTTCCTGAGCCACGCTCTTGGCCAGGGCGATGAGACCGGCCTTTGATGCAGCGTAGTTGCTCTGTCCGGCATTGCCGTGAACACCAACTACTGAGGCCATGTTGATGATAGAGCCCTTGCGCTGACGCATCATGATGGGTGTGCAGGCATGGATAAAGTTGAAGGCCGACTTGAGGTTGACAGCAATCACGGCGTCCCACTGCTGCTCAGTCATGCGGAGCATGAGGCCGTCCTTGGTGATGCCGGCGTTGTTTACCAAGATGTCGATAGAACCGAAGTCCTCCTTTATTTTGTTTACCACCTCGGCAGTCTCTTCAAAGTTGGCTGCGTTTGAGGCGTATGCCATGCACTTTACGCCTTTGGCTTCGATTTCCTTGCGTGTTTCCTCACCATTCTCGTCAATTTTGAGGTCGGTGAATGCAATGTTGGCGCCTTCTTCGGCAAACTTCAGGGCAATGGCTTTGCCAATGCCGCGTGCAGCACCTGTGATAAGGGCTGTTTTACCTGTAAGTAATCCCATTTTAATGATGATGTTACGCGTTGGTGAATTTAGTAGATAGGTTGACAAGTTAACACATTGACGGGGTTAACAAGTAGGATTGTCCTTTAACACGGTTGGTGGTGCTTACTTGTTAGCTTGGCCAGTTTGTTAACCCGTTAACCAATAATTCTGCCAACGGGTTGATGTTATTATGTATAATCTATGTGCGGATTTTGTTTGCTGTGTTGTTACATGACGGCAGGCGGCATGTTAAGTACGCGCATTACGATGCCTTTCACAATGGGGTAGGTCTCGTCCTCAGACAGGCCCACGCCCAGGCGGTCGTAGATGTATGGCACTTCGAGCCCCTTTACCGAGTAGTACACGATGTCGGCCATGAGTCCTACGTTTTCGATGCGGAAGCGTCCTTTGTCAACGCCCTCTTGCAGCACCTTTTGCAGGATGCGGTGTTCTTCGACGTCAAAAGCTTTGCGCACCTTTTCTACCATCCAGATGTTGCGGAAGAACTCTGCGCGCAGTGTGCCGTTGCGTGCCACGGTGTCGCGTATGATGCTCAGGTGGGTGTAGATGAGTGTGAATATCTTCTCTTCAGGCTCAACGTCCATGGAGGCCACCTCGTCCATCTTTTCAGACAGGCGTTCGAGTTCCTCCTCTATTACGGCATAGTAAATCTCCTCTTTGTTGCGGAAGTACGTGTAGAGTGTGCGTCGTCCGCGTCCAGAGGCAGCAGCGATATCATTCATTGTCGTGGCCTCAAGACCTTTGTGGGCGAAGAGTTCGCGTGCCACTTCGAGTAACTTTTGTCGCGTTTTTGTGATAGACATATTCCGTGATTTACATCTTTATGTTAAAAGCACACTTTTGCTTTCAGTGTGCAAAGTTAGTGCAAGGTGAGCGAAATACAAAACGAAAGTCTTAAAACTTTCGTTTTTATTTCCGAGCCGCAGCCTAACTTGCGCGTGAGCGAAAGTGCAAGGCAAGCGAAATACAAAACGAAAGTCCTAAAACTTTCGTTTTTATTTCCGAGCCGCTTAGCTCGCGAACGGTCTCAAGCACAAAACTCAAGCTCTAATGGGGGCGACGCGTCCCGCGTCGGGAAAATATGCAGCTGTTATTTAGTAGAGTTCGTGTTTTTCCTTCCTCTACCCCGACGCGAGACGCGTCGCCCCCATTAGTGCTTGCGTTTCTTCAAGCGCCAAGCGCTACCACTCAACGCTACCACCAAACGCTACCTCTAATGGGGGCGACGCGTCTCGCGTCGGGATTTTTTTCAGCAGCCTTGTCCCGCGTCATCGGAAAAAAATGCTGCAATTATTTCAACACGCAAGACAGCAGCCACCTGGTGAGGCGTTGCATGATGAGCCAACGGAATAAGGAATACTTGAAAGTGTAATGATTGTTGGGGAAAGGGTACAGTTTGTGCGTTGCCAAACGGGTTAACAAGGCATTGACAGACGTGGTGCCATGGGTGTGGCGCAGCGTGTTGTAAACCAACTCCATGGCAAGGGTGGCCACACGGCGCTGAAGTCCGTAATGCGCATCGGTGGAGTGGGGCAGGGCTTGCAGACGGTAAATGATCTGTTCGAAAGTGTTGAGATTGTGCAAAGTGTCGGCCCTGTTGGCGCGGGTGGTGATGGAGCCTTGACGCCGGCGGTAAAAATAAGGCGTGGCGGTGGCGTCGTAAATGCGCTGCGCCTTCATAAAAAGTTGGGTGGTAAATTCCACATCTTCGTGCACGATGCCAGGCGTGAAACGCAGTTTGCCTAACAAATTGCGTTTGAACATGTAGCCACAAGCAGCCGAGCGCATGTTGCGAAGAGCCATGTAGCCGCTTCCGGTAAATGGGCCGTCGGGGGTAGTCCATGTAGTAGCCACCTCCTTGCGTGTCATGTGAAATGCCAGCAGGTCGGCATCGTGTGCAAGGGCAAAGTTGATGGCCGCTTTGTAGCTGTGGGTAAACAGGTAGTCGTCGGCATCAACAAATTGCAGGTAGGTGCCGTGGGCGTGGGCGATGCCTGTGTTGCGCGCCGCCGACAGCCCTTGGTTGGGTTGGTGGAGGCAGGTGATGCGTTGGCGCCACGTTTCGGGCCATTGTGCTGTGATGTCGTGCGTGTTGCCGTCGTCCACCACAATCACTTCGTAGCTGCCGCCGGGCAACTGCATGTAGAACAGGTGCTGCAAGCACTCGGCAAGCATCTTGTCGGGCACGTTATAGACGGGTATGATGAATGTGATGTGGGGCATGGGGCTGGAGGGTAGATGTGCAAATGTGCAGATATGCAAATGTGCAGATGAAGAATGCTTTATGTAATCAAGCGCAATAGGTTAAGGCGTCTGATTATCTGCACATCTGCATATCTGCACATTTGCACATTCGCGAGCATGCTCGCGCGTTATTTATTTGTTTGCAATTTTGGCTATTCGGCGTTTCATGTAATCGGCAAACTCGGGCGAATCGACAATTTTGATGTCCTCGTAAAGGCCCAATACAAAGCGGCCGATGCCAAGATAGCTGCAAACTTCGGTGTCGAGGCGGTGGCAGCCGTTCTTGGTGGGTGAGAGTTGGCGCTGTGCGTCGGGGTACTCTTCAAGCAACACGTTGGTGGCAAGCTGTCCAAGTACCAACGACACAGGTATGCGCTGCTCGCCGGTAAAGCCGAACAGGTCGTTGAAGAAAGGCGCATGGTCGCTCTTGTGCGACCACAGCAAATCGAGCATCTCGGTGCTGCCAATGCGGCTTACCTTAAATGTTTTGTTCATGTTGGTGGCCAGCTCGAAGCATCGCACCTCGTTGTTCTGGTTGATGAACATGTAAGGCTCGACAATGCGGTTGCTCACTTTGTTGCTTGACCCTGAACGATAGTCTTTCAACACCAAAATGCGCTCCTGGCGTATGGCTTGGAATATGGTGGTGATGTTTTGCGCCACGTGGTTGTCAACACCATGGCGTGCCAATACTTCGGTGTCGTAGAGCTTGGCCAGTTTCTCGCGCAGGGCGCGAACTTGAAACGAGTTGTCGTAGACAGAATTAAGTACTTGGCTGATGGTGAGTGCCTCGTCCTCGGAGAACTGAATGTCGCTTGCGATGTCGCGGAAGAAGGGCGATAGCGGGTCGAGACGATAGCGTGACCCCTCCTTTTTGACAATGAAGCCCATGTTCTTGAAGGCGTCGATATATCGGTAAATGGTGCGTCGGCTCATGCACAACTTTTGCCCCACCTCCTCAATCGTCATCGTGTAATTCTGTGTCAGCAACACCATGAGGCGCAGCTGACGGGCAAATTTTTCGAGTTCCATTTCTTTTTGTTGCTAATCCTGATAATCGTATAATGCGGCGCGAATATACAAACTTTTTCGTACAATGGTCCGCTATTATAGAGTATTAGCACAAAAAAATGCCTTTATTGCCCAAAACGAGGGCTGTGCTCAAAGAACGGCTCTGAAAAATCTGTTATTGTGGAGCATACTAAAGCGCCTCGAGCAGATGTTTGAGCACTACCGTGGCAGATATTTCGCGGTTGGCAGCCTCGGGTATGACGAGCGAGCGCGGCGACTCGATGACATCGTCAGTTACAATCATGTTGCGGCGCACGGGCAGGCAGTGCATGAATTGTGCGTTGTTGGTGACAGCCATGTGAGCCTCGTCTACCGTCCACGACATGTCCTTTGACAGAATTTTGCCGTAGTCGGCGGCGTTGGCCACACCCGGGCAACTCCAGTTCTTGGCATATACAAAGTCAGCCCCTTTGAGAGCCTTGAACTGGTCGTACTCCACATGTGCATCGCCCACGAACAAGGGGGCGAGCTCGTAGCCGTGGGGGTGTGTCACCACAAAGTCGACGTCGGCAGCGCGCATCCATTCGGCAAAACTGTTGGGCACGGCCTGGGGCAGCGCGCGAGGGTGGGGCGCCCAGGTGAGCACCACCTTGGGGCGCTTGGTCTCCTTGTGCTCCTCGATGGTGATGAGGTCGGCAAAGGCTTGCAGCGGGTGGGCAGTGGCACTCTCCATTGAGAATACCGGGCGGCCGCTGTATTTGATAAACTGCGACAGAATGTTTTCGGCATAGTCGGCCTGACGGTTGGTCAAACCGGCAAAGGTGCGCACACCAATGATGTCGCAGAATGATGCCATGACTGGGATAGCCTCGAGCAGATGTTCGCTCTTGTCGCCGTCCATCACCACACCGCGCTCTGTCTCAAGTTTCCATGCGCCCTGGTTAACATCGAGCACCATGACGTCGAGCCCCAAGTTGCGGGCGGCTTTCTGGGTAGAAAGACGTGTGCGGAGCGAGTTGTTGAAAAAGATGAGCAAAGCCGTTTTGTGGCGGCCAAGATGTTCGTATTTGTAGCGGTCGGCCTTTATTTCGGCTGCTTCGGCCAACGCGAGGTCAAGCGGACCGAGGTCGTTAACGTGCAAGAAAGTCTTCATAAGTATTTATGTTGTATATTGTGCTGCGGAACGCATTGTTGCGCACCGCACATATTGTGTTTGTGGGCAAATGTAACACTAAATTCTGTATACTTTGATGCATATTCACTAAATGTTTGGCTGTGGTTGCAAAAAGTAGTACTTTTGCTAATATAACGCGTTGGCGGAATTAGTAAACAAGTTGAATAGTTGACAAGTTGAAAAGTTGACGGGTTGACTCATCAACTAATTACACCAACGTATGATCATACCCCTCATAATATTGACAGAAATGAAAAAGACACTCTTACTTATGGCCGTTGCCGCACTTTGCGTGGCAGGCGGTTGCGCCAAGAAACCGGCACAGACTGAAAATGTAAAAACAGAAACAACCCAGCCTGCCACGACAACGGCATCGGTGGTAAAGACTATCCCGACCTCGGTGGCTGGCAAAGACGTGGTAAAGCAAATAGCCGAAAACTACAAGGGCAAGGTGGTGCTGATAGACTTTTGGGCCACTTGGTGCGGACCATGCCGCATGGCCATGAAGCAGATTGACGAAATCAAGCCCGAACTGGCCAAGAAAGGTTGCGTGTTCGTTTACATCACAGGTGAGACTTCGCCCTATGGCACCTGGCAAGACATGATAAAGAATATCGAAGGTGAACACTACCGACTCACCGCCAAACAGTGGAACGAACTCTGCCAGAGTTTGAACATACCGGGCATTCCGGCCTACCTGCTGTTGAACAAGAAGGGCGAAAAGGCTTACGACAACTTGAGCCAGGGCGGATATCCGGGCAGCGAGATACTCAAGAACAACATTGAGGTGGCTCTGACCGACTAATGTAGCGCTATTTCTATGGCTATGAACAAAACGGTAGCACTACTGGTGCTTGGGCTGGCTGCGGTCTGTAGCTGGGTTAGCTATAACGGAAATGAAAGCAAAGCCGAAGCCGCTGACGAAACCACCGACGCGGCCGAAACGGCTGAGGCCAAATGGCAGGCCACGCAGACTCTGCCAAAGGGATTGGAAATACCCCGTTACACATCGAGCCGCGGCGGACAGCTGATAGCGCACCTGGGGTATACGGTGAGCTATGATGCTGACTATAAAACACCTCAATGGGTGGCATGGGAACTGACGGCAGATGAGGCGCAGGGTGAGGTGCCGCGTTACAACAAATTTCAGCCCGACCCCGAGGTGCGGGGGGCTAAAGCCTATCCCACAGATTATACCAACTCGGGCTACGACCGTGGCCACATGGCTCCGGCAGCCGACATGAAGTGGAGCAAGCAGGCCATGGTGGAGTCGTTCTACATGACAAATGTCTGTCCGCAAAACCGCAACCTCAACCGCGGTGACTGGAAAGACCTTGAAGAGCTTGAACGCACCTGGGCCTTGAAGTATGGCGCGGTGAGTATTGCCGCAGGCCCTATTTACACCTCAAAGTCACCTATACGTATTGGCGGTAACAAGGTGGCGGTGCCCGATGCCTTCTTCAAAGTGTTGCTGGTGGGTTACCCCAAACACACCAAAGCCTATGGCTTCGTGTTCAAGAATGTGGCTGGCAGTCACCCGCTCACTTATTATCAGTTGACGGTGGACGAGGTGGAACGCCAGACTGGCATGGACTTCTTTTCAAAACTGCCCGATGCCGTAGAGCGCAGGGTGGAGGCAGAACTGCCTGCTTTATAACGAATATAACAAGTATGCTAAATATAAAACGAATTGTAGGTGCATGGCTTGTGTGCATTGCTGCTTTGGGTGCTCATGCTCAGAATGTGCCCGACACGCTGAACGCTAACCAGCGCCGCATGTTTGAAGCCTTGGACAGTGCGATAAATAGCAGCGAACTTTCTGGAAATGAAGATGTAACGGTCTACAAGCACTTGCCAAAGAGTTACCGCTACCGCGTGCAACTTGCCGACAAAAAGCAGAATCGTTTCTCGGTCAAACACCCAGAGGCATTTCTGTCGGCCAAAGCGCTGGCACGCCGCAGCCGCTACGGACTCAAGATTGATGCGTACGACCTGCCCGTGTCGGACGCCTATGTAAACGGACTGCGCAATTTGGGACTCCGCATACACAATATGAGCAAGTGGAACAATACGGTGGTGGTTGAAACTGCCGACACCACGCTCATGCAGCGGGTGCGTCAGTTGGCATATGTCAAGGGCGTGCGCTGTGTGTGGGAAAGTCCCGACAGTCTGCCTGTGGCAAAGGTGGTGGCGCGTGAGAGCGAAGTGACCAACAAACGCGACACTACGCTGGCCGATTATTATGGTTACGCGGCGGCACAGGTGAAGATGCTCGGTGTGGACCAAATGCACCAGCAGGGCTATAACGGTAATGGTGTGACCATTGGTGTGATAGATGGCGGTTTTCATAATGCCGACCTCATGGCAGGCATTGACCAAACCCACATACTTGGCACGCGCAATTTTGTGCAGCCTGCCAAGAGCGTGTATGAAGAGCAGAGCCATGGTATGATGGTGCTCTCGTGCATCGGGGCCAACGAGCCGCATTATCTGGTGGGTACTGCGCCCTGTGCCACCTTCTACTTGTTGCAGAGCGAGGACGAAGCTACCGAACAACTCGTTGAGGAGGATAATTGGTGTGCGGCCCTCGAATATGCCGACAGTTTGGGGTGTGACATGGTGAGCAGTTCGCTGGGCTACTACCAGTTCGACCACAAATATATGAACCACCACTATTACGAACTTGACGGGCAGACAGCGGTCAACAGCCGCTCGGCATCGTTGGCCGCCAGTCGTGGCATATTGTTGGTGAACAGTGCCGGCAACAGTGGCAGTGGCGTGTGGAAGAAGATAGGTTTCCCTGCCGATGCTTGCCACATTATTACCGCTGGAGCGGTGAATACCGACAGCATTAACACCACCTTCTCGTCAATAGGCAATACGGCTGATGGCCGCGTCAAACCCGACTTGATGGCTGTGGGACTCAACTCCATGGTGTACGATATTGATGGCACAGTGGTGGGTGTGAACGGCACGTCATTCTCGTGTCCCACACTATGTGGCGCTGCCGCTTGTTTGGTGCAGGCATTCCCCAATGTGCGTCCGGCCATTATTATAAAGGCGTTGCAACAGTCGGCCAACAATGCGGCCCACCCCGACAATATCAATGGCTACGGCATACCCAATGTGGTAAAGGCTGCAGAGTGGCTGCGGAATGCCGGTGTAAAATAACTATTTAAGTTGACGAGTTGACGAGTTGACGAGTTAACCAGATTCCGACACCTACTTATCTATCAAGAAACAATATAAATCATGGCAAACGGTTATCCTGAAAACAAGGGGCACAAGGGCATAGTATATCCCTCGCCCATATTCGGTCCCATACATAGCAGACGGCTCGGCGTGTCGTTAGGCATCAACCTTATGCCCGCCGATGGCAAGGTCTGCACCTTTGATTGTGTGTACTGCGAGTGCGGTTTCAACAAAGACCACCGTCCGCATTTGCCACGCCCCAGCCGCCAGCAGGTGGCCGAAGCCCTCGAAGCGCAGCTTGTCAAAATGAAGCAGGACGGGCTTACCCCCGATGTGCTGACTTTTGCCGGTAATGGCGAACCGACAGCGCACCCCGATTTTGCAGGCATTATTGACGATACGGTGGCCTTGCGCAACCGCTACTTCCCGACAGCCAAGGTGAGCGTGCTGAGCAATGCTACCATGGCCGTGCGTCCCGAGGTGCACGCCGCCCTGCTCAAGGTTGACAACAACATACTCAAACTCGACACCGTGTCGGCTGACTACATTGAGCGTGTCGACCGTCCCACGGGGGCGTATGATGTGAATGCCGTCATCGAGGCATTGTGCGCTTTTGACGGTCATGTCATTGTGCAGAGCATGTTTATGAAGGGACTGAGCGAAGGCCGGAGTGTAGACAATACCACCGACGTTTATGTGCAACCATGGCTCGAGGCTGTGAAACGCATCAAACCGAGCCAAGTGATGGTCTACACCATCGATCGCGAAACGCCCGACCCCGATTTGCAAAAAGCCACGCACGAGGAGCTTGACAGAATAGCTGCACTTGTAAAAGGCGCGGGAATTGATGTAGAGGTGGCGTATTAGGTATGTATTGACGGATTTTGTTAATCCGTTAACCCAGAATTCCGTCAACGCGTTCAGTAAATCTGTCTACTGTTCAATTTGTCTCAAATTACAACCTCACACTCCTGACACATGACAAACGTGAGACCACAATATTTAGTAGCCCTTTCGGGCGGAGCCGATTCGGTGTGCTTACTGCTCACTTTACTTGAAAAGGGTGAGGTGGGGGCGGCAGCACACTGCAACTTTCATTTGCGCGGCGACGAGAGCGACCGCGATGAAGAATTTGTGCGCCAGCTGTGCCTGCAGCGCGGTGTAAAGCTCTTCGTGAAACACTTCGACACCCAAGCTGAAGCCGAAAAGACTGGCGAGAGCATTGAGATGGCAGCCCGCCGCTTGCGCTACGAGTGGTTCAACGCAATGATTAGAGACCTTGGCTTTGACGCCGTAGCAGTGGGGCATCATCAGGAGGATAATGCCGAGACTCTGTTGCTCAATCTGTTGCGCGGCACGGGGTTGCAAGGACTTGCTGGCATGCAGCGCATGAGCCGCAAACAAGGTTTTGCCATATACCGCCCATTGTTGGAGTGGACCAAAGCCGATATATTACAATATCTTGACAAGGCCGCCCAAACTTATGTAACCGACAGTACCAATGCCGATACACATTATCGCCGCAACAAATTGCGCCATGAGGTTTTGCCTTTGTTGCAGACCATCAATCCACAAATCATTCGCACACTCAACCAAATGGCCAAGAACTTGACCGAGGCCAATGACATCTACCAGTCGAGTGTGCATGACATGGCCACCCAATGCGGTTTGACTAATGTGGCACAACATAGGGGGTATAAGCAAGTAGATTATGCAGCGCTAAGGCAGCACCACTTTGCCCATGCCATATTGCGCGAACTGCTTATGCCTTATGCCTTTTCCGACGCCCAGGTGCGTGATGCGCTGAGCATGGGCGTTGGGGGCGTGATCGAAAACGAACAGGGGTATGTAACACGTAGCGAAGACTTGCTCATATTCGGTCCGTTGCCTCGCACAATAAAGGCTGAGACCATATTCCCAAGCAAATCAGAATGCCTGTGCTCAGAGGACATCATTGGCGGTACATTGAGCATAATAAACCGGTTGGTGACGTACAACAAAGACCTGTCGTTGAAGTGTGCGCGCAATGAAATTAAAATAGATGCTGATGCCGTGTGTGGGCAGCTGACATTGCGTCCGGTGGCAGAGGGCGACCGTTTCACCCCCTTTGGCATGAAGGGCGGTAGCCAGTTGTTGAGCGATTATATGACCAATCACCATTTTACCCGGCTCGACAAACGACTGGCCATGGTGCTGGCCGATGAACGTGGCATTGTATGGTTGATAGGTGAACGTTGCGATGAGCGTCTGCGTGTGACGGAAAACACCCGAAAAGTACTGCACTTCGTAGCACATAATATATAGGTTAAAGGGTTAACAAGTTGACAGATTAACAAGTAAGTATGTCTCAGACTACTTGCCCAGTTAAAAAAACGGTAGAACTTGACATACTTACCTGTTAACCCGTCACCCCGTCAACTTGTTTATCAATTCCGCCAGCGTGTAAATATAATCTTAGAACGCAAAATGAAATCACTCATATATATATTATTGTTCAGCATAGTGCTTGTGGTCGCTTGTGGTGAGGACCGCAGTGGCGAACAACCCTTTGCCCCCACTGTGCAGACAGGTACAGCTGCCCAGACGGGCGACTCTGTACTACTGACAGGTGCTGTACTAACTTCGCCTAACAGCTCGTTGCGTGAGTGTGGTTTTGAGTATGGCAATGACACATTGCGCGGCAAGGTGGTGGCCGATACGGCTAACACCTTTAGTGCTTATACCGACTCGTTGGGCAAGGGCGCATATTATGCTGTGGCCTATGCCCGCAATGGGGTAGGCACAGGACATGGCGATACCATCTACTTTGTGGTGAGATAAAGATAATAGCTTGATTAACAATGAAGGAAGACAAAGAACTGCATAATGACGCGGCAAAGTACGAACAGCCGAATGATGCCGCTACCAACGAACCGCGACTCCACACCTCAAACTATACACCGAGCGAGAGTCGTACCACCAACATTCCGCCGCGTCTGCCGGTGGGCTTTACCTACGACTCGCCAGAGCCAGCAACCCCCGAAACGCCTGCAACGCCAGTCCCTGTGGCAGACGAGCAGCATGAAGATGCTGCTGCGGCTGAGGCTACTCCTGCCACCGATGCGGCACCCGAGCCAGAGTCCGTGCTGGAGCAACACCCCGATATGCCAGACGACGATGCCCCGTTGCGTTCAGAACCCATTATGCCGCGCCGCAAACAACCGCGTCGCAAGCACCCCAATCACACGGCGCGCCGTGTGGGTGCATGGTGCAAGCGTTATGCGCTGTGGGTGCTGTTGGCAGTGGTAGTGATTGGTGCAGCGGCAAGTTATCAGTTGTGGACACCTCTCCTTGGCGGTTGGGGGCACGATGAAGAGCCTGCACCCGTCATAGCTGCCGACACGCTGCCCAAACCCAAACCCGTCGAGCGTGACACCATGGTTAACGTGCTGACCCACGAGGATAGCTTGCGCATACAAGATTCTGTGCGCCATGCACGGTGGTTGTATTGGCAGCGTTACAAAAAGCGCAAAGAGCAACAAGAGGCAGCAAAGAATGCGGCCGAGGGCGAAGAGGCTGCTGCACCGGCAACCGAGAGCACTACACCCGTAGCTGGTTCGCACCCCACGCATACCACCCACAACGACTCTTTGCATAAGCAATAAGTTTAAGACGCAAGCTCTAATGAGCGACGCGTCCCGCGTCGGTTTTTTCAGCAGCCTCGTTCCGCATAAAAAAAACTACTGCACAAGATGTTGCCCCGACGCGAGACGCGTCGCCCCCATTAGAGCGCAATGCCTTGCCTCAACGTTACCCCGTCCCCCAATCACTCCCTCACATTCCACCTATGCACATATTAGAAATCCCCTCGTTCTTCCCCCCCTATGGTGGCCATTTCTGCATAGACCAAAGTAAGGCACTGGTAGCTCAAGGTCATGTGGTAAGGGTGATAGCCGCCCTCAATGTCAGTGCCCGGCTCACCCCAAAACTATATCTGCGTGCCTCGCGCCGCCCTTACGATGTGGTGATGGACGGCATAGAGGTGACGCGGTGTGAGATGCGCAGTCTGCCAGCGCTCAACAAACTCAATGCGCGCCGTTGGTGTCGCATGGTGCGGCGCATGGCCGATGCCTATGTGTGCCGTTACGGCAAGCCCGACATGCTGCACGCCCACTGTTGTGCCTGGGCCGGCTATGCCGCCATGTTGGTGGCCAACAAATATGGCATACCTTATGTCATAACCGAGCATCTGCCCAAGTCTATACACGAACGAGGGTTCGGAAGCCAGGGGGCGCAATCGTGGCAGATACCCTTGCTCAGACGTGCATACGAAAATGCCGCCATGGTCATACCCGTGGCGGCCGAACTGGTTGACGAACTGGCGCCCTATTATGGCAAGGCATACCGCTGGACCGCTGTGTCAAATGCCATCGACACCACGTTCTATGCCTACAAAGAGCGGCTTGTTTGCGGCAGCACACCTACCGTGGTATGCTGTGTGGCCGACTTTATACATCGCAAGGGGTATGACATATTGTTCGAGGCCATACGCCTTTATAAAGAAAAACACGACAAAAACATACAACTCATTATAGCTGGCCGTGGCACCGATTCGGACGCCATGCAGAGCCTGATACACCAAAATGCCCTCGACGGCATAGTCGAAGCGCGTGGGCAAGTCGACCGTGAGGGGGTGCGCAGCATACTCTATCGCAGCCGTTGCCTGATGCTTGCCACCCGTGGCGAGGTGCAACCACTCGTTTTGCTCGAAGCCATGAGCACCGGCATACCCGTGGTCAGCACAGAGGTTGTGCCGCAGTGCGAGCGCATTGACGGTGGTTGCTTTATTGGCCAGACAGATAATGCCGCATCGTTGTGCGCACAACTTTACAAAGCCTTGCACCAACCTCATTTTAACGGCAAAGCCATATCTGCACAGGTGGCAGATATGGCCTCGTATGACAGTGTGGGCAAACAGTTGTCGCAATTATTTGAAAGGGTGCATGACGCTCTTAAGCCCCACCAATCCCTTGCGCAGTAGCAAGGCCGCCCGCCACAAAAGCGGATATTTTGTGACCCACATCACACACCTTGCCTTCTTGCCCAGTGTCACTCGCCATGCGTTGGCATATTCAAGCGCCTCGCTCCTCAATGCCGTGTTGTGACACCTGAAAGCGTGCATCAGCAGTTCGTACGATTTCAGAGCAAAGAAAGCCCTTGTGCGTGGTGTGTCAAGGTTGAAATGCGAGGCCAGCAACCACGACAGCGAAGCCGTGCGTTGTACAAATCTGAATTGTTGCGCACTGTCGGGCAAGCACGACACCGAAGTGTGCCCAACGCTGTAGTCAAGCGTCGTTTCGGGCAGATAAGCCACGTCGCCTTGGTGGGCGAGCACAAAGGCTATCTGCAAGTCCTCGCAGCCGAACTCCTTGTTGCGCAGCAGTGCGCGGTTAGTATTGTAAAAGTCCCTCAGCACCTTTGCGCGGTACATGGCGGTGCAAAGGTGAATGACCGGGGCAGTGGTTTGAGTAATAATGCTTTCGAGCATCAGCGAGCCGCGTGTGACAGGGCTTGCAAAAGGCACCTCCTTGTTAGCCACCTCGCGTTTAGTGTCCTCGTAATACCTGTTCCAGTTAGTGTGCACCACCGTCACGTTGGCATTAGCCGCCAGCACCTTCCATTCCTTTTCAAGTTTGTATTTATCCGTCCAAAAGTCGTCGCCGGCACAATCGGCAATGTATTCGCCGCGGCAAGCCTCAAAGCAGTCATAGTAATTGTCAACCACCCCCTTGTTGGCAGTGGCCGGCATCAGTCTGATCGTGTCAGGGTGTTGCTTGGCATACGCCTCGCAGATGTGTCGTGTGCCGTCGGTCGAACAGTCGTCGCCCACCACCACTTCGAAAGGCGCGCTGCATTGTTGTGCAAGCACCGAGTCGAGTGTGCGGGAAATAGTGTCCTCTTGATTATACGTCAGCACAATGACCGATATGAGTGGCTCTTTCATAATCACGTGGTTCAGTTGTTGATGTGTAGGGTTTCAAAGTCCTTCATGCAGTCCACCAGGGCCTGCACACCCTCTATCGGCATGGCATTGTAGCACGAGGCACGAAATCCCCCCACCGAGCGGTGCCCCTTTATGGCATAAATGCCACGTTGGGCAGCAAAGTTGGCAAAGTCGTCGGCCAGGTGGGCGTATGCCTTGTTCATTACAAAGCAAATATTCATGAGTGAGCGGTCGTCGCGTCGTGCCGTGCCACAGAACATCTTGTTGCGGTCCACCTCAGCGTAGAGCAGTGCCGCACGGCGTTTGGCGCGGCGCTCCATCTCCGCCACCCCGCCTTGAGCCTTAACCCACCGCAGCGTTTGCAGTGCGGTGTAGATGGGCAGCATGGGTGGCGTGTTGTACATCGACTGGTGAGCTATGTGCACGGCATAGTCGAGCATGGCGGGCAATTTGCGCCCTGTGCGGCCCACGGCATCGTTGCGCACAATGACAAAGGTCGTGCCAGCCATTGACAAATTCTTTTGAGCGCCGCCATATATCATGTCGTAGCGCTCCACGTCAATGTCACGTGTCAAGATGTCCGACGACATGTCCGCCACCAAAGGCACCCCCACGTCAAGGTCCTTGCGCAGTTCGGTGCCGTAAATGGTATTGTTGGTGGTAATGTGCAGATAGTCGGCATCGGCCGGTACGCTGAATTGCGAGGGAACATACGTGTAATTGTCGTTGGCCGATGAGGCCACAGTCACTACCTCGCCCCACAGTTGTGCCTCGTCCATGGCCTGGTGTGCCCAGTGCCCGCTGTCAAGGTAAGCTGCCTTGTGGCGTAGCAGGTTCATGGGTATCATGTCAAACTGCAGACGGGCGCCACCACCCAGAAACAGCACCGAGTACCCTTCGGGCACATGGAGCAGTTCCTTCATCAAACTTTGCGCTTCGGCCAGCACCGCCTTGAACTGCGGCGTGCGGTGCCCAATTTCCATCAGCGAGAGCCCCATGCCATCAAAGTCCCTCACGGCCTGTGCCGTGGCCTCTACCACCTCGTCGGGCAGCATGGCCGGTCCTGCGCCAAAATTGTATACGTTGTGTGTCATCTAATTCAGTCTTTTGTCATACAAAAGTACGTCTAATTGTGCGTTTGACAAAGCAAGGTAAAAAACAAGAGGGTGTGTCAAAACTCAATTTGTGCGGGCTGAAAGGTAGAGCGTTCAAAATTGGCTTCAAAAATGAGATCGTTTTAGGGAATTCTATTCGTTGTTATGGCTGTTCGGTGAAAAGTAAACATGCGAACGGTCTCAAGCACCAAACGCTACCTCTAATGGGGGCGACGCGTCTCGCGTCGGGGAAAGATTCAGCTATTATTTAGTAGAGTCTGTATCTTTCCTTTTCATTATCCCGACGCGAGACGCGTCGCCCCCATTAGTGCTTGCGTTTGGTGTTAGCGTTTTGTGCAGCGCGTTTCAGACAGCTTAAAAGTTCCCCAAATCTGTCGCGCTTTTAATGCCGATTTTGCCCCCCCCTAGCTGAAAGCCCAATGATTGTCCATAGCCCTTGGCAAGCGAAGCGGCACCCAGAGTTATACGTAACGTGATGCAATGACGCCCTGTAAGGGCAAAAGTGAATGATAATCATTACTTTTGCCCTTACAGGGCGCAACTGTTCCTACACACATTAACCCTGGGTGTCGCTATCGCTTGCCCAGGGCTATGTACAGTCATTGGGCTTTTATTGACATCATCGGCTGCGGCTCAGCAATTCAAGCAAGCTTCATTGCATTCGCCTTGCACGATGATTCAGCCCGCACTAATTGGGTTTAGATATACCCTCTTTATAAGTAGCTATGCGAAGCAAGTGCTCAAAAATAGTTGATACGCCAGTGTGTTAGCCAATAGTAATCAGTGTGGTACCCTCCATCACGCTGTCGCCAGCGCTAACGCAGATGCCGGTCACAGTACCGTCGGCCTCGGCTGTAATGTTGTTTTCCATTTTCATAGCCTCGAGCACGAGTACAGTCTCGCCCTTCTTCACGCCCTGGCCTTCCTTCACCAATATTTTGGTTACAACGCCAGGCAGCGGAGCCTTGACGGGAGCGCCAGCGCCAGGACCGCTCTTGGCGGCGGCAGCAGGAGCAGCCGGTTCGGCAGCCGGTGCAGCAGGAGCGGCAGCAGCCTCGGTGCTTACAGTGGGCAGAGCCTCCTCAACGAGAGACGAGCCTTGCATTTCAACCTCGAAAGGAATGCCGTTCACTTCGACTTTAGCTTTCGAGCCTACGATGCTGTCGATAGTCACGTCGAACTGAGCACCGTTGATGGTATATTTGTATTGTTTCATTGCTAAATATTGCGCTATGTTTAGATTTGAGTCATCAGTTCGGCTGGGTTATTCCAGTTTGTGCGATGATTTTTTACAGTGATAATACCCGGTTCGTCGTCGTGTACAATCTCCACTTCGTGCTCAATGAGTGCTAGCGAGATGGCAGCGGCGTATGCCGGCATTTCGGCCTCGGTGGGTTTGGTGTGGTAGCCATCAACCAAAAAGTCGGCTATGGTGCCTTGCTTCTCGTCCAGGCGGATAGTGATGGTCTGCTCACCTAATTTATATTGAAAAGTCTTCATTGCAATTTAATTTGCCAATGGGTTAATGTGCCGATGCGTACCGTTGGTGCAATTTTTGGTTAACGGGTTGACGGGCTGACTGGTTAACAGGTAAGCAGCTTATATAACTTGGCAAACTTACCTGTCACCCCGTTAGCTTGTCAACTTGTCAACCTGTTTGCTAATTCCGCCAACGCGTGACATTAGCATATTATTATAATGGAATATTGCCGTGCTTCTTGGCCGGGCGAGTTTCGCGCTTGTTTTCAAGCTGTGCGAGTGCGCGGCAGATGCGGAAACGTGTGTTACGCGGTTCGATCACATCGTCCACGTAGCCATATTCGGCAGCCTTGTACGGGTTGGTAAAGAGGTCGTTGTACTCCTTCTCCTTCTCGGCAAGGAAAGCCTTGGGGTCCTCTTTCGTCTTAGCCTCTTTGCCATCGAGAATAGCCACGGCACCCGAAGCACCCATTACGGCAATCTCGGCCGAAGGCCAAGCATAGTTCAAGTCAGCCTTGAGTTGCTTGCAACCCATCACAATGTGTGAACCACCATAGCTCTTGCGCAGCGTCACAGTCACCTTGGGCACAGTAGCTTCGCCGTAAGCGTAGAGCAGTTTGGCACCATGGTCAATCACCGCGTTGTACTCCTGGCCCGTACCCGGCAAGAAGCCCGGCACGTCAACCAACGACACGATAGGAATGTTGAAGCAGTCGCAGAAACGTACAAAGCGGGCAGCCTTGCGCGATGCGTTGCAGTCGAGCACACCGGCATAAACGCTGGGCTGGTTAGCCACCACACCCACGCTCTGACCATTGAAACGGGCAAAACCGATAATGATGTTGCGTGCAAAGTTGCGGTGCACCTCCATAAACTCGCCATTGTCCACCACGGCGCCAATAACCTTGTACATGTCGTAAGCCATGTTGGGGTTGTCGGGTATGATTTCGTTCAGCAAGTCCTCTTTGCGGTCGATGGGGTCGGTGCATTCAACGCGTGGTGCACGCTCCATGTTGTTTTGCGGAATGAATGAGAGCAATTTGCGGATAATGCCGGCAAACTCCTCCTCAGTCTTGGCAGTAAAGTGGCACACACCGCTCTTGGTAGAGTGAACGGCAGCACCGCCAAGGTCCTCCTGAGTCACGTCCTCGCCAGTCACCGTCTTAACCACCTTGGGGCCGGTCAAGAACATGTAGCTGATGCCTTCGAGCATAACCACAAAGTCGGTCAGTGCAGGTGAGTAAACGGCACCACCGGCGCAAGGGCCGCAGATACCCGAAATTTGGGGTACTACACCCGAAGCCTCGATGTTGCGCTGGAATATCTCGCCAAAACCAGCCAAGGCGTTGATGCCCTCCTGAATGCGGGCGCCACCCGAATCGTTCAAACCGATGCAGGGTGCCCCCATCTTCATACTCTGGTCCATCACCTTGCATATTTTCTGAGCCATGGTTTCAGACAGAGAACCACCGTTAACGGTGAAATCCTGTGCAAACACATATACCAAACGGCCATTGATGGTACCGCTGCCGGCTACCACACCGTCGCCCAAAAATTGTTTCTTCTCCATGCCGAAGTTGTGGCAACGGTGGAGCTTGAACATATCCATTTCTTCGAAAGAACCCTTGTCGAGCAAGAGTTCGATGCGTTCGCGAGCCGTGGCCTTGCCTTTGGCATGCTGTTTTTCAATAGCCTTCTCGCCGCCACCGAGGCGGGCCTTTTGGCGAAGCTCAACGAGCTGTTTAATCTTTTTCAGTTGTTCACTCATAATGTTTGATGTGTGAAGGTGCAGGCGGTGCCTGCACATGATATTTTGCGCGTTGGCCGAAAGTTGAGTTAACCCATTATTCTGCCAACGAGTCTTCTTTTGGGTGCAAAGATACGGAAAACCTCGCACACTTATGCCAAAAGTGTGCGGCTATTTTGCTAAATACTCAAGTTCCTGATTTAGCAAGGGCGGGCTGAAAGCCCAATGGAGCACGGAGCCCAGGGCAAGCGAAGCGACACCCTGGGTTCTCGCATAGTAGAGTCTCCGCGCCCTGTAAGGGCAAAAGCTTTAACCCTTTATGTTGTTATTCTTACTTGATAGCTGATTTAGCGGTCTTAAAGTGGAACATCGTACGTATTTTTGTTCAACACCTGCGCCATGTCTTAAAGCTTTTGCCCTTACAGGGCGCGACTGCTCCAACACGCGATACCCAGGGTGTCGCTTCGCTTGCCCTGGGCTGGGTGCTACATTGGGCTTTCAGCCCGTGCTTGCTAAATCCGAAAGTTGAGTTTACTAATTCCGCCAACGCGTTAAATATGGCTTGCTCTTGCATCAAAGTTTGCAGCAGTCTGCCAAGTGTTGTGGTACGCCACGGGTGTTTGAGTGGCAGCATCGCCCTACCGTGTGGCGCACGAACACGCTTTTCATTTTGTGCATTTCAGCTCGCGCGTGCACACGCATTTTGTTTTTTGCAAAACTGTCTGCACTCTGCACTTTTGGCTATAATAGTATTGATAATCAGTGTAATACGTAGTGTAGACAACTCCTAAAATAACCTACACTACCATCTGCACTACCTGCACGCATGAGGCCGCCCTTTCTGTTACGACAGACCGTAATATCTGTTACGCCAGACAGAAAAACGTGTCGGATAAACTCAAAATCCGCTCCCCCTATACCGAAAAATGCCATTGTCACATGCCGTCAGACCATGAGTGTAGACAATGACGAAACCGTGCAGACAAGTGTTGCACGCGTGCAGACATAAAACAAAAGTAGTGTAGATAGTTTTGAATGCTACCTACACTACTTTTTACTTTGATTATCAATGCTATTACACCCAAAAGTGCAGAGTGCAGACAAAATGCTGCAAAAGTCTGTATGGGGAGTGCACAAGCGGTTTTTAGGTCAGTGCGTGCACACTCATTTCAGCACCTTGACCACCTTGCCTTGTTGCGTGCGTATAATGTTCACACCGTGTTGCAGCTGTGTGATGCGTTATACAACAGATTAGTCAACAATCCTACATCACTCAGATACAACTTTAGTAAATATTCTTGCTAATCGTCCGTGAAAATAGGAATTATTCCGTCGAAATATAACATTAGAGCAGGAATTATTCCGTCAATTTACATAGCAAAAAGAGGAATTATTCCGTTTGATTGTTTCGAATGAGCAATATAAGAACTAAAGTGCTCCCTCCCTGTTTTTTCTGGGCGTTGGAAACTTAAATAATATCTATAAAAGCGACTCTTTTCACCGAAGAGGCAAGTTTGTGGTCTCTTGGCAATAGCCATTCTTTCTTTGTATTAACATGATTTAATACCCCCCCCCCGCAAAACTTAATATCTCTTTTGTAAATTTGCAGCGGTTATTATGCATAATAGGGCGTTATATACGTTTATTTCGCATTGTCAGTCTATGATGAAATTTTTAACATAACACGATTATATTATGAAACGGCTATTAACACTTTTCACGTTGCTGCTGCCCTTTATAGCATGGGTGGTCAGTATGCAGGCCCAAACTCCGGACGCGACAGCTATCAGTTCGAGTGAGGTGCCCGATGGTTATTATTTTATTGCGAGCTCGGAGGCTACTGCTCACAACATCACCAGCCCCTATATTGCTGCCAATGGCGGTAACATGAAGCTTGTGGCTCGCACAAATGTAACAATCGATTTGGCCACCAGCAAGGTGGGACTATGGTACATACATAAGACTGGTACCGAAAACAATAAGGCACGTTATAGCATACGCAGTGTTGAGAATAACTTGTATTGGGCCGCAAATCCAAATTGTCCGTTGGGTGGCACAGCAGGTGTATATGCTATATTGCAAACAACTGCTGACGGCCAGACTTACAACTTTAGTGGCGTTGGAGGCGGTATTAACGATCCTTCTTATGTCAATGCTAATTCAGCTACAAGTTTTGGACGCAATAGCAATGGAACCTACAACAAATGGAAACTGATACCCGCAGGAGTAAGCGATGTGACACTGCATTATACTGCTGGCAGTCACAGCTTTGATGTGACAACGGCTGGGGCTATTGGTAAGAGCCTCGCAGTGCCTACTTACGAATACTACAAGGATTTCAATCCGACATCGATTGATGTGGTAGAGGGCACGACAACCTACAATGTTACTTGTGCACTCAATTTCCCGTTTGAGAATGGCAAGTTCTACAAATTGAGATTGCGTGAGTTTGACACGACTTCAGATGGTGCTGCAAAGCCTGTATCTATGCGCAACCTTGTTTGGGATGGCGTTTCGGCTAATATAAACACGCGTTTGGCCGAGACAAACGATATAACTGATTTGTGGCGCTTTGAGCTGGTAAACGGTACACGCAATCAAGTGCGTTTGTATAGCAATACCAACGGGGCACAGCGCGCGGTGAAAACTAATGGTGAAAATACTGACAATAGGGTAATATTGGCAGGCGTTGGCGAAACTGGTACAAATTATATATTCCAGTCTATCCAAACTGGAGGTAATAATAGTGGTAAGTATACCAATGGTTTCAGACTGACAAGCCTTAATGGCGATCAGATAAACTTAAACGATACACAAGGCTATCTTGGTTTTTGGAATGATGGCGGCAGCAAGACAGATGCAGGCTCAACATTCACGATATTTGAAGTAAAAACTCAACCCTCTGTCGTCACTACCATCTCGGGTACTGATGAGAATGGCGTAACTGGTACTTTGACAAATTTGAATGACGGCTATTATTGCTTAGATGGCGGTATGAAAGAAAATTGCATCTACATACCTCAATTTACCTTAGTAACAACGACAGGTCTAAGCTTTGCAGATGGTACGTTGAAGTTTAATTATCAGAACAACTTCCAATTTCCAGTATCTACTGCCTCTGACAAAAAGTACGTTTACGTTCGCACACGTAGAGAAGGCGTCCAGCAAACGAATTGCTACTTAAAAGCTGAGGCTAACGGCATCAAGTCACGCGACAATGTGGTGACAAGAACCGATTTGCAGTCAATGCGTAGTTATTTAGAGAATGATGCCAACCAATGGGCTTTCGTTAAGAAGGATGGCACATTCAATCAGTTCTACATTTACAACAAGTCAACCGGCGACAAGGTGTTGTATCTGTCTGCTGCGAATAGTGGCACCAAACTGACAATGGGCGATAAGAATGCCACAACGGGCTTTACAAGTTTTTATATTGCACCGCAACCTTCGTCGTTTACTGAGATAACCGGTGGATTTACAATACAGCCCGATAACAGTAACAAGAATGCAGTGGGCGACCACAGTGACGGCGTATTGTCATATTGGGTGCGAGGTGGCAATCTACCGGCTCTTGAGGACAATGGCTCAATATATCGCGTAGTTGACCTCCTTGCTGATTGCAAGACTTGCGCTACCACATCAGAGTCAAGCACTAATGTGGGTACATTGACTACTGCGGCTAAAGAAACACTGAATGGACAGGAAAGCACTACCGCATTCTTTGCCAAGCTTGACGAGTTGGCTGCGCAGAGCACTTCATTCAAAGTGCCAAATACGGATAAGCTTTATCGCATCTATTTTAATCGCGGCAATTTTTCGTCAGCACCCACCAATGCCTGTGCCGACAAAAATGGCACAGTACAGAATGGTGAGGGTAATACGCCCGATGAGCGATTGGTGAAGTTGGTAGCTGAAACAGTTCAAACGCCTTCGGCCCTGGTGCGTTTTGCCAAAAGTGGCGAGGGGTACACTATTCAAGATGTGAATTCGGGACAGTACTATGGCTTTAGCTACAATGGTAGCGACAAACTGTACACGGTGCCTGTCACAAACCAAAGCGGCCGGGGCTTGTACACTATACACAATATGTTTAATGGCAATCCGGGCAATGTGGCTTTGCAAGAACATCAGTGTGCAGACGCCACTAAGCAATATCTGTGGTCGTGCGGTAGCGATGCTGATGAGGTAGTTAATCACCATCCTTATGTGAAGTTCCATAGTGCCTATCACGATAATGCTACTACGGGCGATGCCAGCACGGTTGAGGCTGGCTGTGTGCTGACTATCAAGCAGGTAGACACCTATCCGCTCATAGTGAGCGCAGCGCAGTATGCCTCTATGTGTTTGCCATTCAGTGTAACCCTGCCCGATGGTCTGACTGCCTATAAGGTGACGGGTGTTAACCGCAGTGGTAATAATGAAATGACACTTGTGGCGCTTGGCTCGTCAATTGCGGCTAACGAACCCGTGATACTTGCTGGCACAGCTGGCAATTACACGCTGACCATCAATGCTGCCGAGAGTGGCACGCTTAATGCTGACAACATTTTGACAGGTACCTCTGTACCACGCCAGGGTATTGACGACACGTACTACGCTTTGGCCTACAAGGCACTCGACGAGAATGATGCAGATAATAAGACTGTTGGCTTCTTCCAGGTGACTACATCGTCAATGCCTGCCAACAAGGCTTATTTGCTGAAGAGTAAAATCCCTGCCGAATCACAGAATGCCATGGCTTTGTTCTTCAATTTCGATGGTGGACAAGTTACTGGTATCAATCAAGTTGACAATGGTTCTGCCAGCGATAATGTATACTACGACCTGAATGGTCATCGTGTGCTTTATCCTTCACGTGGCATCTATGTTAAGGGTAATGGTCAGAAAGTGCTTATTAAGTAAACAATTAAATGTGCAATACATTATGAAAAAGAAATATATGACCCCGGAGTCGCAGGCTATTCATTTTTATATGGAAAACGAGATGATGGCCAACATCGGACTCCATTCTGGCGAGAATGCAGCTAAGATAAATAATAACAGCGAAATCTTGTCAAACAAGAAGCAGAGCCCCATTTGGGGCGAGCAAAAAACGGGCATGTGGGATCACATGAATGACTGATAAAGTCGACAACTCCCACGTGAGTAATACACGCGCACCCATGCGGAGCGAATCATCAAGGTTCGCTACCATATGGGTGCGCGTGCTTTATATGTTCATGCAGATTGCGTTGTGAAAAATATTATAGGCTTAACTCGTATAATACACGCATATCCCCTCGGCCAAATGTCTGCGTGACGGCCCAAACTACTGTCTGACTACTCTGCTCCAACCGCTTTTGTGTTATTTAGCTTACAAGGAAATGTATTTCTAATGATTGTTCGTATATTTGCAAATACCGATTCCGCCGTGCTTCCCGTTTGAACAGCGAACCAAGGCGGGTATTTTGCTTTTTAAGGGTACACATATTGCCACTTTTCTGCCGTTTAGAGCACAAGAGCATATGGTATTGATAATCAACTAATATTAGACACACCTTATGAACAAGATAGCAACACTAATAGCCGCCTTTGGCATAAGCATGGGCGCCTCGGCACAGAGTTATGACAAACTGTGGCAGGAGGCCAAGGCACACGTGGATAACGACCTGCCCAAATCGGCCATTGAGGTGGTGAACAAAATACAGCAAAAGGCTGTGGCTGAGGGTAACGACGTGCAAATGCTGCGCGTGATGCTCACGCAGCGTATGCTCGGTGCTGAATTGTCGGCCGACAGTGTGGCACCATGGTTGCAGCGCATGGAGGCTGCTCTGGCTGCCGAAACAAAGCCCGCCTTGCAAGCCCTGTGGCACGTGGCGCTGGCCAAATGCTATGAAGGAACCAACTACGGGCAAGTGCTTGTGATTGACGGGAAAGCCTTGGCGTATGATGCCCTGCAACAGCGGGCCAAGGCACACTATGAGGCCTCGTTGACCAACCCCGACGCACTGGCCGATGCACGGGTGAATGACTATTTGCCTTTGTTTACCACGCATGAAGGCAGCGCTTGCTACCACAATGACTTGTTGCACGTGGTGTTAAACGACTATTGTGAGAGCGGCGTGACAAAACAAGGCAACAAACTGGCGTGGACTGAGAAAATAGCTGCCTTCTACAAGGCACGCCGTGCCAACGATGCCGCCCTGCTGCTGTCGCTGCGCGCACTGGAACAGCGTTACGAAAATGCCAGCGTGAAGGGACGCATAGAGCACAACGCATACTATAAAGCTTTGTGCCAGCTGACAGACGAATATGCCGGCGTGGGCAGTTGCGTCAAGGTTTATGAAGCCATGGTGGCCTTGCAAGCGAACTATGTGCAGAAAGACGGACCGTATGCCGCACACAACGACAGTGTGCTGATGGCGCAGGCCGAAAACGGTATCAGCCTCAGCAAAAAAGGTAATGCAGCCAACGAATTGCGCAATTTTGTGGCGCGTATGACCGCCCCGGCCGTGTATGCCGATGGATTGCAGCGCGTGTGCTACCCCGGCAGCCAGTTGGCGCTCGCTTTCAGAACACGGCATTTGCGAGTGGCCGAACTGCGACTGACACGTTTGCCAAAATCGGCTGCCGAACTGCATGCTGCCGATAACGATGTGCTGAAGGCTCTGGCCAAAAAGGCCGGCAGTGGCGCTTGCACCATAACGCGGCTGCAACTGACCGGACAAACCGCCCCCTATGCCTGGCGCACCGACAGTGTGAGGTTTGAAGTGCCCAATGTGCCGGGCGTTTATTATGTAGAGCTTGTGGGCGATGGCAGGGTGCTCGAAAGCAGTACCATGGCGGTGAGCAGTTTGAGCGCCGTGCGCTTTGCCACGCCAGGAGGCAAAACCCGCATCACCATGGTAGACAGCCAGACGGGGCGCCCCGTGACGGGGGTGCAGCTGACTGCCTACCGCTACGACAACCGCAGCCACAAGTTGCGGCAAATAAGGACGTATGCCACCGATGCCGAAGGCAACGTAAGTTTGCAAACCGACGTCAACCGCTATGATGCTACGCTTTATGCCGCCACCACAGCCACCGATGCCGCATCGCCGTTGTTCAACATTAACAACATACGCTATTATGACACCCGTCAGCAGCGGGCCGAAACGCGTGTGCAGCTATATACCGACCGCGTCATTTACCGACCGGGCCAAAAGGTGGCCTTCTCGGCAGTAGCCTTCACCCGTCAGGGCGATGTGCACCAGGTGCAGTCCGCCTTGCAACTGAAAGTCACACTGCGCAATGCCAACTACAAGGTGGTGGACACCCTGTTGGTGCAGACCGATGCCTTTGGCACAGCGAGTGGCGAGTTCAACCTGCCGCAAGCCTGTCTGCCGGGACGCTTCAGCATAAGCGTGGACAATGGCAGTGTATCGGGGCGCAACTATTTCAGAGTGGAGGCGTATAAACGTCCAACTTTTACGGCCACCACGCAACCCGTCAAGGCAGCCTATGCCTTAGGCGACAGTGTGACGGTGGAGGGCGAGGCCAAAACCTACAGCGGGGTGGCAGTGGCCGATGCACGGGTGCAGTACACCGTGCGTCGCACAGCATGGTTCTTTTACAACGATGACGAGATGACGCCGCAAAGCGGTGAGACCACTACCGATGCCGAGGGACGTTTCAAGTTGCCCGTGTTGCTCGAAAGTCCTGAAAATGAAGGCGATGCCGCCTTGCCGCGTTACAACCGCTATGCTTATGTGGTGGACTATACCGTGACAGCTCCCAATGGCGAGACTGCACAAGGTTCGGCCACGCTGAGTGTGGCCACACGCAAGGCCTGGCTCGAGGTGAGTGCGCCGCAAACCATTTACTGCCGCCAGGGTGCTGCGCTGCCCACATTCGGCATACGCCAGCTTAATGCGCAAGGTGAGAATATGCCCGCAAGGGGCACATTCGTGCTGCGCAGGGGTGGGGCAGAGGTGGTCCGCGGTGCGTTCGACACCAACGAACCGCTTGCCATCAGCCAGCTGGCGCAGTTGCCCTCGGCACAGTACACGCTGAGTGTGCAAACGGCTGAGGCTGCGGCCGACACGGTGACCTTTACCTTGTTGCGAGACACCGACACCACCCCCGTGGTGGCCAACCAGCCCTTCTTCTTTTACAAAGAAACGGCCAACGATGGCGCGGCGGCACGCATGGTGGTAGGGTCCACCGAAAAGGACGCTTGCTTGTTTTACGATGTAGTGGCAGGCAACAGGGTGGTGGAGAGTCGCCGCATCATGCTCAACAACGAATTGTTGCACTTGACCTTCGACTATAAAGAGGCGTATGGCGATGGTGCCGTGTTGTGTCTGGCCATGGTGCGCCACGGACAACTCTATAAGGAAAGTGTCAGTGTGGAAAAACCTAAACCCGACAAGCGCTTGCTGCTGCATTGGACCTCGTTCCGTTCGCGTTTGACACCCGGACAGCAAGAGGAGTGGCGCGTGCAGATAACCCGTCCCGACGGCACACCGGCCGATGCGCAAATGATGGCCTGCCTTTACGATGCCTCGCTCGACGCGTTGGTCAAAAACACTTGGGCCGACTATGCCGTGAACTTTTACCGCTATTTGCCGTCACCCTTGTGGCAGACAAACTGGAATGTGCATAGTATGGCATTGTATGGGGTGTATGACTACAAGCGCCTGTCAGTACCCGATGTGCAGTATAGCCGTTGGCGCAGCGATTTGTTCAATTACGAACGCGTGTACGAGTTGGCTGGCATTCGTCCCCGCCGTATGCGCACCATGACCACGCTTGCGGTGGCCGATACTGTGATGATGTCGGCCAAGGCCAATGTGGCCACGGATATGTACGACGCGGGCGCGGCAGAAAGTGCAAGCAACAATCAAAAGAATGAAGCGGCTGGTGGTGCATCGCAACCGTTGCAAACGGCTGTGCCACGCACCAACTTTGCCGAAACGGCTTATTTCCGTCCGGCGCTGCGCACCAACAGCAAGGGCGAGGTGGTGATGGCATTCACCCTGCCCGAAAGTATGACGCAGTGGAACTTTGCGGCATTGGCCCACGACCGCGACATGAACCACGGACGGCTCGACACCACGGTGGTGGCGCGCAAGGACTTTATGGTAGAACCCGCCTTGCCGCGCTTTTTGCGTCAGGGCGACACGACCGACTTGTCCGTGAAGGTGACCAACCTGTCGGGCAAGGCAGTGTCGGCCACGCTCACCCTGACGCTTGGTGATGCGGTGAACGGCCAGTTGTATCACAAGGCCGATGCCAAGGTGACGTTGGTGCCGGGCGAAAGCCGGGTGTACACTTTCCCCTACCAAGCCAAGGGCAACGAGGGGGTGATGGTGTGCCGTGCCATGGCCCAAGGCAAGGGTTTTGCCGATGGCGAGGAGCACTACCTGCCCGTGCTGACCAACGAGGTGCAGGTGACACGCACATTGCCTTTTTCGCAAACAAAGGCGGGGGTACTGACATTGCGCACCGACACCCTGTTTAATGTGGAGGGGGCGAGTCACCGCGCGTTGAGTGTAGAGGTGTCGTCTAATCCCACTTGGTACGCCGTGACGGCACTACCCGCACTGCAGGGCACCGATGGCTGCATCAGTGCCAACGATTGGGCCACCCGCTTTTATGCCTTGGCCATTGGGCAGCAGGTGGTGCACGATAATCCCGAAATAAAGGCTTTGGCCTCGGGCAGCAGCACGGCAGAACTTGATGCGCTGGCCAAACTGAAGGCTGAGGGTCTGACCGACCTTACGCCGTGGTTGCAGCAAGGCACTGCCGAACAGGAGCGCGCCGAGGCTCTGCGTCAAATGTTTGATGTGGAGTTGACGGCTGCACGCATGGCCACAGCCATTGACAAACTGAAGACTTTGCAGCAGGCCGATGGTGCTTACTGCTGGTATCCCGGCATGGGCGGCAATGCCTATACTACGCTGGAGGTGGCCATACTGTTGGCACGTGTGGAAAACTTGACGAGTTGCCAGCAGGGGCACAGGCAGTTGGCACAGGCCATGGATTGGCTCAAGCAGTATATAGCCGGTGTGGTACGCGAAATGAGACGTGCAGAAAAGGAAACCGGGCACAAAGTGCTGCCAGGTGAACTGGCTATGCGCTATTTGTATTTGCTCACTCTGACGGGTGACAAACTTGACGACAATGCGTCGTACCTTGTGGCGCGTGCCGCTTTGCAGAACAAGGAATTTACCATGTATGGCAAGGCGGTGGCGGTGCAGGTGATGGCCCATTATGGCAAAAAGGCTGAGGCCGAATTGCTACTGAAAAGCTTGTTGGAACATACGGTGACGAAGGATAGCATGGGACGCTGGTTTGACACGCCGCGCGCAGAGTGGTCGTGGCGCTCATACCGCATTCCTACCCAGTGTATGGCTATTGAGGCACTGCACACCTTGGGTCATGAAATGGCGGCGGACGAAATGCGCTTGTGGCTGTTGCAGGCCAAGCGTACGCAGATGTGGGAAACCTCGCGCGCCTCGGCCGATGCGGTGTATGCGTTGCTTGCCACGGGTGGCAAACAGCAAGGTGTGATGCCTTTGGCCGAAAAGACTCCAGTGTATTACACGCTCTATAACCATAACAAGGTGGTGGGCTTTAATGCCAAGAGCCAGAGTAGTATGCCACAAACGGTTGGATATTTCAAGCAAACTTACACTGACGCTTTGGCCACTGGTGCCACGACTGTCAGACTGGACAAGCGCACCGACGGGTTGTCGTGGGGTAGTGTGTATGCCTCGTTCTCGGCACCGGCATCGTGTGTGCCAACCGAGGGAAAGGGCTTGCTGCTGACCCGCAACTTCGAGGTGAAACGGGGTGGCGAATGGGTGGCTGTGAATGGAACAACCACGTTGGCCAAGGGCGACCGGGTGCGCCAGGTATTTACCATCACGGCAGACCGCGACTACGATTTTGTGGCGCTCACGTCCTCGCGTCCGGCTTGTTTGCAACCGGCCCAGCCTCTGTCGGGGTATGCCTGGAACATGGCACTGCCTGCATATCGCGCTGTGCACGATGCCACTACCGACTACTTTGTAGAGAAAGTGCGCAAAGGCACCCACCAGTTTGCAGAGGAACTGTTTGTTGACCGCACCGGTCAATTTGCCACAGGTGTTGCCACAGTCAGTTGCGTGTATGCGCCCGAATTTTGTGGCACGGCGGGAGAGGTGATACTCATTACGCACTAAGCGTTGTGTGTTGGCACACAAAAAGTGTCGCCCATTAAGAAGATTGCAACTTCTTAATGGGCGACATATTATGGGGCTGCTGAAAAATGCCCCGACGCGAGACGCGTCGCCCCCATTAGTGCTTGCGTTTCCTATCAGATTGACAGGTTAAAAAGCGCATTTGAAGCCATGGGAAGAACAGTCTTGCCAGGGATTTGCGCTCTAATGGGGGCGACGCGTCCCGCGTCGAGCATTTTTCAGCAGCCTCATTATATGTATGCACCGCTGTGAGGCGTAGCTTGGTTAACGGGTTAACCCGTTAACTTGTAAACTTGTCAACTTGTAAACTTGTCAACTATTAATATTACTTCTGCAGTTTCAGGCAAGCCCAGCCATCGAGCACATGCTCGTCGACAAGCGTGAGGCCCTGCTTCTGTGCCTCGGCTACAAGTTGCGGGATGTCAGTGTCGTAGAAACCGCTCATGTAGATAAAGCCACCCTGTTTCATGCGTGGCACGTAATATTTAAGGTCGTTAAGCAGAATGCCCAAATTGATGTTGGCAATAACAAGGTCGAACAGGCCCTTGTCAGCCAGCGATGAGGCATCGCCCAGCTCCACATCGATGTGGTCAAGATGGTTGAGACCAATGTTCTCGCGCGAATTCTTGACACACCACTCGTCCACATCAATGCCCAGACAGTGTTTGGCTCCGCGCATACGTGCCAAGATGGCCAATATGCTGGTGCCGCAACCCATGTCGAGCACTTCGAGCCCCGTGATGTCGTCGTTGAGCAAACGGCTTATCATTTGCGAGGTAGTGGCATGATGGCCTGTGCCAAACGACATCTGCGGATTGATGGTGATGCTGTATTCGGCCTTTGGCACGTCGGTGTGGAATGTGCTGGCTATCACACAACGTCCGTCGACAACGAGGGGTTTGAAATAGTTCTTCTCCCATTCCTCGTTCCAGTCTTTGTCCTCGGCCTCCTGCATGGTGTAGGTTATTTCAACATCGGGCAGGGGGAATGCTGCCAGTGTTTGGTCGAGCGTGGTTTGGTCGAAGAGTGCCTTCTGAATGTAGCACTGAAAGTGGTCCTCGTCCAGCTTCTCCTCAAAGGTAGGGTCCTCGGGATTGGCGCAATGTGCCACGGCGGGGCGGTCGAGTTCGTCGGTATGTACAAAACTGTCAAAACCTATTTCGGCCAACACGGCCGACAACACGTCCTGCACGGCTTCGGTGGCCGGCCGGGTGGTAAAGGTAAATTCTAAGTATTGCATTTGCTGTGGGGTAAAATGGCTAAAACAGCAATAGGGACAATCATAGCATGAGATTGATTGCCCCTATTGTTGCAGTAGTCTGTTATGTGTTACTTTTTAGGCACGCGTTCGAGAATGGTCTTCACAAATTTCCAGTACTTCTCCACGCTCGGAATGTTGCAACGCTCGTTGGGCGTGTGCGGTGAGCGCAGCGTGGGACCGAAGCTGACCAAATCCATGTTAGGACGCAAGGCACCAATTACGCCACATTCGAGTCCGGCGTGAACAACTGTCACGTTGCTCTCCTCGTTGAAGAGTTCGTGGTAGATGCCCTTCATGAGTTCTACAATCTCGCTCTTGGGGTTAGGCTGCCATGCGGGGTAGTCGCCATCGGTTTCCACCTTCATGCCGGCCATTGAGAAGCAGCTTTCGAGTGTTTCGACGCAGCATTCGCGCATAGAGTCGCGTGATGAGCGGATAAGGATAAGGAATTTGGTGTGGCCTTCGCCAATCTCGACGATGGCGAGGTTAGACGATGTCTCGACAATCTCCTTGTTGTAAGGTATCATGCGGTAAACGCCATTGTGTACGGCGCAAAGCGCATCGACCAGGTTGTCCTGAATTTCGGCCGGTACGATGTAGGCAGGCAAAGCCACGTCCTCAACGTCCAGTTCGAGTGTTTGCTCAACAGGCTCGTACTCGTCTTTGAAGGTCTGGCGCCATTCGGCCACAACCTCTTTGAAAGCCTCCACATTCTCCTTAGGCAGTGTGAGCACTACTTCGGCAGAGCTTGGAATGGCGTTGCGCATATTGCCGCCCTTCCACTCAGCCAAGCAAGCTTCAAAGTTGGCAATGGCGTCCTGCACGAGGCGTGCCATGGCTTTGTTGGCGTTGCAGCGGCCCTCGTTGATTTCGAGGCCAGAGTGTCCGCCAAACAGCTTGTGGAGTGTTACCTTTACAGCGGCATCGTTGGTGTCAACCTCTTGAGGCTTGTACTCCAATGTGGCAGTCATGTTAACACCACCAGCAGAGCCGATAATCATTTCGCCTTCGGTTTCGTCGTCAAGGTTGAGCAATATGTCGCCTTCAATTACGTCTGCCTTCATGTGGTTGACACCATACATGGTAGTCTCTTCGTCGGCAGTGATGAAGCCTTCGACGGGGCCATGCTTCAGTGTGTCGTCCTCCATCACAGCCATGATGGTGGCTACAGCCATACCGTCGTCTGAACCCAATGTGGTGCCTTTGGCCTTAACCCAGTCGCCATCAATATAGGTCTGTATGGGGTCGGTCTCAAAGTTATGGGTTGAATCCTTGGTCTTTTGTGGCACCATGTCCATGTGGCCTTGCAGTGTAACCATTTTGCGGTTTTCCATGCCAGCAGAGGCAGGCTTGCGCATAATGATGTTGCCGGCCTCGTCCTTAAAGGCTTTTACGCCTTTGCTGGCAGCCCAGTCGAGCAAGAATTTTTGAACCTTTTCGAGGTGGCCCGATGGACGGGGCACCTGCGTAAGCAAATCAAAGTTTTTCCAAATGGCCTGCGGTTGCAGGTTAGCAATTTCGCTCATGATGTTTATGTATTAAGAAAGTTTTTTACGATAGTTGACCCTTGCCCAACCAAATGCGCCGAGCAGTACGACAAGGGCCGTTTGTATGGTGTGTACCACCAGGGCAAACATGACTGCTTGCGCCTCGGCCACCCCGTAAAGCACCAGCATGGTTTTTACAGCAAAATGCCAGGGGCCCGCTCCGTTGGGGGTGGGCACAAGCACGGCAAAGGTGCCAACACAAAATATGAGAAATGCCGCCCCAACAGATAATGAGGAGGTAAAGTCGAAACAGAAAAATGCAATGTAGAAGTGCAGAAAATAGCCAACCCATATCAGCAGGCTGTAAAACAAATATAAAGGCAGGTTGTGCACCTTGCGCAGCGACAGAACGCCCTCCCACACCTCGTGCAGCATGTCGCGCCCTTTTTTGAACACGGCAAAGCGGCGTACTGCCACCAATGTGGCAATGACTGCAGCGCAGATGCAGATGAGTGTGACAATGTAGCCGGTGCCGGTAAAGCGGTGCAGAATGTCGTTGAGGTTGGTGCCCGTCTTGCACAAGAACTCCAAGAACTTGGGCAACTGCGACAAGAATGCCACGCCCGTGAAGATGAGCATAAGCAACGAGTCGACAAGTCTTTCGGTAACCACCGTGCCGAGCGATTTGGTGAACGATATGCCGTCACTCTTTTTGAGCGTGCCGCAACGGGTTACTTCGCCCACACGCGGAATGACCAAGCTGGCAGCGTAGGACATGAAAATGGCGTCGGTGCAGGAGGTGCGGCGGGCATGCTCGCCAAGCGGGGCAAGGGCCATTCTCCATCGCCAGGCGCGTGCCATTTGTGGCAAAATGCCAAAGGCTAATGACAGCAGCATCCACCCCCAATTCATGTCATGCGTCACGCACTGCATGAACTCGTGCCAGTCGGTGGCGCGGTACATCCACCACAATATGCCGAAACCGAGCACAAATGGCAGTGATATTTGCAGTATGATTTTTAGCAGATGCTTCATTGTTAAGTAGTGAGTTGCGGCACTAAAGGCAGTTTACATTCAAATAAAATGCTTACCTTTGCAGCGTTATATCATGATGGGCAATGATGCTTCAGGCAGATGCCAGTGTGCATTGCACTATTATGCAAAAGTAGAAAAAATATATCAGATGAAGTCTGTACGTCCTAAAAAATTTCTTGGTCAGCACTTCTTGACCCACCTGCCTACCGCGCAGGCCATTGCCGACACAGTAGATGCGTGTCCTGACATACCCATTCTTGAGGTTGGGCCCGGCATGGGCGTGATGACGCAGTTCATCATTCCCAAAAAACGAGAGTTTAAGGTCGTGGAGATTGATTTTGAGAGTGTGGCCTACTTACGCGAACACTTTCCTGAACTTGAGGACAACATCATCGAGGACGACTTTTTGAAAATGCACCTCGACCACACCTTCGACGGCCGTCCGTTTGTGCTCACTGGCAATTATCCCTACAACATCAGTAGCCAGATATTCTTCAAAATGCTCGACTACCGGCACCTCATTCCTTGCTGCACGGGCATGATACAGAAGGAGGTGGCTGAGCGTTTGGCCGCCAAACCGGGCTGCAAGGCATACGGCATATTGAGCGTGCTGGTGCAGCTGTACTACGATGTGGACTATTTGTTCACTGTTGAGCCAGGGGTGTTTAACCCGCCTCCCAAGGTGCGCAGCGCTGTGGTGCGCATGACGCGTAACCAGGTTACGGCTCCCGATTGCGACGAGCAGTTGTTGCGGCGGGTGGTTAAAACCACTTTCAACCAACGCCGCAAAATGATGCGTGGTTCAATCAAACCACTACTTCATGAGCTCGACCAGCGTCCCGGGGTTACCGCCCCCGACCACACGGCGTTTTTGGCTCAGCCGCTGCTCACCCGCCGTCCTGAGCAATTATCGGTGCAGGAGTTCATTGACTTGACAAACCAGGTTAGTGCACACTATGCACAGTGAACAGCGCAAGCGTGACAGTTTGAATAATAACAGAATATACCATATACATATTTTATGAAAACCTATTTGGTGACAGGTGCCGCAGGCTTTATCGGTGCCAATTACTTGAAATACATCTTGGCCAAGCATGATGACATTCGTGTGGTGGTGCTCGACTTGCTTACTTATGCGGGCTACCTCGGTACCATTGCCGGTGACATTGACAATGAACGCTGCTATTTTGTAAAGGGTGATATTTGCGACCGCGGGCTGCTTGACCGCCTCTTTGCCGAATACCGCTTTGATGTGGTAGTGAATTTTGCAGCCGAGAGCCACGTAGACCGCAGTATCGAAAACCCGCAGCTCTTTCTCAACACCAATATCCTTGGCACGCAGAATTTGCTTGATGCAGCACGTGCAGCATGGGTGATGGGCCGCGACGAACAGGGCTATCCCACGTGGCGTCCGGGTGTGCGCTACCATCAGGTGTCAACCGACGAGGTGTATGGCTCACTTGGGGCAGAGGGCTTCTTTACCGAGGACACACCGCTTTGTCCGCACAGCCCCTACAGTGCATCAAAAACATCGGCCGACCACTTTGTTTGTGCCTATCGCGACACTTACCACATGCCGGTGAGCATCACGCGTTGCTCAAACAACTATGGCCCTTACCAATTTCCTGAGAAACTCATTCCGCTCGTTATCAACAACATTCTTGAGGGCAAGCGTCTGCCGGTGTACGGCAAGGGTGAGAATATTCGCGACTGGCTGTATGTTGAGGACCACTGCAAGGCCATTGACATGGTGATAACAAAGGGCGCTAATGGCTCAATTTACAATGTAGGCGGTCATAATGAACGTCAGAATATTCAGATTGTCAAAATCATCATACGCACCATTCACGATATCATGCAGCAGGAGCCGCAGTTCCGTGCCTTGCTCAAAAAGCAGGAACGTGGTGCCGATGGTCAAATCAGCATAGACTGGATTAACGATGACTTGATAACCTTTGTAAAGGACCGCCTTGGCCATGACCAGCGCTATGGCATTGATCCCTCAAAAATCAAAGCCGACTTGGGCTGGTATCCCGAAACCTCGTTTGAGGTAGGCATTGTAAAGACAATCCGCTGGAACCTTGAGCACCACGATTGGGTGGAGGCCGTCAGCGGTGACGACTATCAGCAGTATTACGAAAACATGTACCGCAACAAGTAAAGCAGATCTATACTGCACAATAGAGATATGGTAACGCCCGGAAGCTCGTCATTCGAGACTCCCGGGCGTTACTGTGTATGTTGGCAATGCAACTATGAATGAAGGAGGTTAATGCGTCTGAGAAAAAGTGTACAATTTGTACACAAATATTTGCCCCCTCGCCGTCTGCCTACTTGTAAAAGAGTGCGTGTGTTTTTACTGCCATCTTACACTTTTAATGCGTAACAAGTTGATAATCAGATATTTCAATAGTGTAAGATGATTTCAAAGCATCTTACACTCCCCTGCATACATCTTACACACCCCACCCCGTTGTCTTGCAGTCGGTTTTGTCGTATGCGGTGGGTTTTACGGCACAGGGACGCAGGAGAATCAGTCGGAGCAACAGACTTTTCTGCTCCCCTATGCTGTGATGTCATTCTCCCGTGCTTGTGCCGTGTGGCAGCATGTAGGTTGTGTAGGATGCGTGTAGGTGAAATTTGTAGTATCTTACACTACGTAAGGTATTGATATCCAATGAGTTGGAACGTGTTTGTGTAAGATGTAAGATACTCAGTATGTAAAGTTTTGGTAGTATAGTAAAGGCCTCGCAAGCACTAAACGCAAGCACCAAACACAACCAACAAACGCAAGCTCTAATGGGGGCGACGCGTCCCGCGTCGGGCATGAAAGCAAAAGCTCACAGACAACACTAATTATGCCCCTGTTTGTGAGTCTTTGCCTTCATGCCCGACGCGGGACGCGTCGCCCCCATTAGTGGTAGCGTTTTGTGCTTGCGTTTGTTGGTAGCGTTTGGTGCTTGGGTCCGTTCGCATGGTTACGTTTTACCAGTCAGCAATATTTCAGAATAGCTGAACTCTAAAAACAGCATTTTTAGAACCACCATTAGAGCTTCTTCCACATCTCGATGACACGCTGTCGGGCACGCAAGATGCTGGCCTTGTACACGGCGCAGGTTGTGATGACATAAATGCCGGCCTGTGCCCATAACATGTACCAGTCGTGCTGTACATCGCCAAGCGTGGCCCCCATGTTGTTGATGGCCACAAAACCATTGATGCCAAATGTGGAGGGGAATATGTAGCTGATGGCCTTCCAAACTGGTGGCACAGCACTGCCCGGCCACGACAATCCGGAGATGAAAAGCAAAGGCACAGAGGTGAATACAATGAGCATGATGCACATCTCGCGGTGTCGCACAAAGGCGCTTACCGTCATGCTAAACGCAATGCAGGCAATGAGAAAGGGTAGGACAAAGAATGCCACGTCCCAAGGGTTGCCAATCTGGTTGAGGTGGAACAAATGGGGCACCACCGCCAGCACATAGACACTCAGCGGTATGTAAACCAAAAGATAGGCTGCACCCTTGCCCATGACAATGCGCAGCAAACCGCGATGGTGGCGCTCAACAGGCACAAGGTTGCGGAAGGCATTCTTCTCGCGTGCAGTACCTGCTGCCATGCCCACGCCAAGCAGCAGAGTTTGCTGTATGATGAGCATCAGTACGGCAGGTATCAAGAAGGTGGCAAAACCGTTTTGCGGATTGTAGAGCGACACTTCCTCATACTCTATGGGGTGCTCGGCCACCTTGTCTTGCTCGGCAGTAGTTCCGCCAGCGCGTTCTACCTTGATGCTTGCATTCATGGCCAGGCTCACGTTGGTGTTGGCCGTGAGCACACTCTTGTAGTACAGCATACCGCTCATGTCGGCGTATGCGCCCACGTAAACCTGTTCGCCCCGGTTCAGCTTTTCAGAAAAGTCGCGCGGTATATGTACCGCCCCATAAGCGTCGCGGTGCTTGATGAGGCTCTTGGCTTCGCTCATGTTGGCACAGTACGATATGATGTGCACATCGGGCGATGCGTCGAGGTGGCGCAGATATTCGCGGCTCTGTGCCGACCGGCAGTCGTCAACTACCGCAACCGGTACCTCGCGCACCACCTCGTTTGTATAAATAAAGGTGTAGAGCAGCGGGTAGCCTATGGGCACGAGAAAGAAGAATATGATTACACCCTTGTCGCGAATGATGATGCGCAACTCCTCACGAAATATGTAGTTGAGATCGGAAAAAGCTTGTCTCCAGTTGTACATGACAAATAGTTCTATATGTATTGTTTATCAGGTGTTGTGCTCATGTCTTAACGCATAAATCGAGCACTCACCCGTCAACCCGTTCACCCTCAGCCCCATCAGCGCTTATGGCTCGTAGGCATAGGTGTTCATCACCTTTTTAAGTCGGCCGAGGAAGGGGATAGGCAGCACCACAAAGCCAAGCAGTGCCATGGCAAAAGGCCACGCATTAGCTAACGGATAGCCGTCGAGCGCGCAGTTGACGTAAAGCAGGTAGTAATGGCGCAGCGGAAACAAATTGGCCAACCCTTGTAGTATGGGGTGCATGGCCATTACCGGGAATGACATGCCAGATATGCTGAACGAAATGACGCCCCACAGCGAGGCAAACGACAGTCCCAAGCGCAGTGTGGGCAACATGGTGAACATGAACACTCCCATGCCCTGACAGGCCAACACAAACAGAGCCATCACACTCCACATACGCCAAATGCCACAGTTGCACGGAAAGTGCAGGTAGCCATAAAGCAGCAGTATGTAAATAGAGCCCATCAGCAGAAATACGATGGTCTGCGGCAGCAGTTTGCTTGTAAGTGCCACAATGATAGAGTTGTTTGAAGAGGCCATGAGTTCGTCAGCCGTGTCAAACTTCAATTCAGAGCCGAGACTGAAAACGGTAATCATGAATATGAATATAGCCAGCATGCCCGGTATGATGATGTTTGACAGATACACATTGTAGTTGAGCCACGGATTGGCTATGGCATGCATGTCAATGACGATGGGTTGCAAATAAGCCATGGCTTGTCGCTCGGTGGCCCCCTTGGCATAAAGCACAGTGCGCGATGCGGCTCCCGATGCCAGTTCAGACATCATGCGCATATCGCGGTAAAGCAGCGAACCTGCCACGAGGTATGAATAGTTGGTGTAGAACGACACCATAGGCACCCGTTGCAGTTGTGCCTGTTTGGTGGTGCCGTGTGGTATGAGGTAAAACCCATACACCTCGCCCTTTTGCACCGCCTTTCGTGCCTCCGTCACATTGGCAAACTCGTGCGTGATGTCGCTCATCTGAAAGGCATCGAGGTTGCGGGCCAAATTGCGCGTGGTTGTAGTGCGGTCCTCGTCAACAAGTCCCATGGGCAGGTTCTCGGGCAGCCCCTGCTTCATGAGCGAGGTAAAAAATATGTAACAGAACAGAGGCGCGATGACCATACAGAACCAGTAAATAGGTTGTGTGGCCATACGGCGGAGCTCACGCAAAAACGGATATGCAACACCGTATGCCTTTCCCCCTTCAGAGGGAGCCTGGTCGCCTTTGTTTATATGAACGTTATCAGACATAATAGTGAGCGTTTTGAAATGAAGGGACTATGAATGTGTGTGAGAGCGGATGGCATACCCCGCTCACTCCATCAGCACACTCATGCCCGGTCGCAGTCCATCAACCTTTTGGGCGGGCGAAGCCTTCACCTCAAAAGTCTTCATGTCATACTGTCCGGTAGTCTTGGTAGCTTTCCATGCGGCATACGAGCCGAGGTCCTTCATATAGTAAACCTTCAGTGTCACCTCCTTGTTACCCAGTGCCGGTATGGTGGCCTTGAACGTCTGGTTCATCTTAAAGTTTGCCAGGTGGTCCTCGCGCACATTAAAGGTTACCCACATGTCGTTCATCAGTGCAATGTTCATGATAGGTGCACCCGTACCCACCAACTCGCCAATTTGCGGAAATATATCCGTCACCTCGCCGTCGGCCGACGCCGTCAGCACAGTTTCCTTAATGTACGAGTTAACTTCGCTCACAGCACCTTTGGCACGGTTAACCAAAGCTGCGGCAGCCTCTTTGTCCTCGCGCTCGGCACCATTCTTGGCCATGTCGTATTGCGATTTTGCCGCACGTTCGGTAGCTATGGCAGCATTGCGCTGTGCTGTCACCTCGTCCAGTTTCTGGGCTGTCATCACCCCCTGGTCGTAGAGGCGCTTGACGCGGGCGTACGATTTCTCAGCAATGTCAACCCCCGCTTTCGCCTTTTGCCACATTTCGTAGGCACCGGCAATTTGCTCCTGTCTTGCACCCTTTTCGGCCTTGCGGTTCTGTGCAGCCGCAGCGTCCTCGGCCGCTTGTGCCTGGGTGAGTTTGGCTGTCACTTCAGGTGCTTCAAGAATGGCCAGTGTGTCGCCGGCATGCACATAGTCGCCCTCTTTAACCATATATTTAAGTATGCGTCCTGGCACTTTGCTCGACACGCGGTATTCCGTCACATCAGCCTGGCCCTGAATGGTGTCAGGCTCGTTGTTAAAAGCGTAGAGGCTGCCAATGACAACCAAAACGATGATGCCCGCCATGATGATAATAGCTGGGAGAAAGTTTGCTTTCTGTCTCATAATTAATATTGATATGTGCGTTGGCGTAATTGGTGAACAAGTTAAGTTTGCCAAGTTTCTTAACATTCGGACTTTAACATAATAATAAGTAGCGTGTAGCATACTTACTTGTTAACCTGTCAACTTGTAAACTAAGAATTCCGCCAACGGCTATGATATATGCTTTAATAATGTGTGTTGTGTGGTAAAGTGGGGCCTATGTCATTCGCCCAACTGTCCCAAGGCCTTGTTATAGCTTGCATGGCTCAGTTTAATGTCAATTTGCGCATCAATTTTATCGCTGTGCGCTTGCAGCCAAGCCGTTTGTGCAGCCAGCAGGTCCGAGGTTGTGATTACCCCCTCCTTAAATCCCACTTGTGCTGTGCGCAGGTTCTCTTCAGCTTTGTCAAGGTTCTTCATGCTGAGCGTCAGCTTGCGGTTTGCCTCGTTCACCTTGAAGGCCTCCTGGTTCACTTGCAGTTCAATCTTTTCGCGTGCCTCGTCAGTTTTGAGCGCCGCAATGGTAGCCTCCGTTCTGGCAGCGCGCACCTTATACTTGGTCTCGCCCCAGTTCCACACCGGCACCTTCAGCATCACGCCCACAGCCCATGTGCCGCGGAATTTCTTTTCAAAACCATTAAACACGTTGGGGTTCGAAATCATGTACCCACCGGTCAGCGCAATTTGTGGCAGCACCGCCGCGCGTTCAATCTTGGCCTTTTCGGCATAAATCTGTTGTGCTGTGGCCAGTTGCGACAACTCCGCCCGGTTGGCAAAAGCCGTTTCCACGTCAGCCTTAATGTCCTGTGCCACGGTGGGCAAGTCCTGGTTGTCCTCGTCGGCCAGTCGGGGTGCGCTCTCCAGCGGCAAGCCGCAGAGTTGGCACAGCAGCATGCGCGACAGTGTCAAACCGTCCTCCACCTTCATCAGCGTCATTTCCGCCTCATTCAATTTCACGCTCACCGACAGCTCATTGCTTTTGGTTGCCACCCCCTCGTTAATCATCTTGACCACGTCCGAGTCAAGGTGTGCCAGCATGTTGCGGTAGCTAACGGCCAACCGCCGTTTGTTGGCCAGCGACACCACTTGCCAGTAGGCGCGGTCCACGTCGAGCATCACCTGCTGCTCGTCGGCGCGCAGTTGCGCATCGGCCAGCGAGGCCTGGTGCTTGGTAATGTTTTCGTAAGCCTTTATCTTGCCACCCATGTAGAGCGGCTGTGTCAGCAGTATCATGCCCGCCGTCATGTTGCGGGTGTCGGTGCGGAAAGCATCGGTAATGCCCTTGCCAAAGGCATTGCCAGCCTGTCCCAGTGCCGCGGCATTTTGCTGAAACGCTCCCGACATGTCCTGAATGAGCGGTGCCAGGTCGGGGTATTTGGTAATGATTTGTTGCGCTATGGTTGGAAACTGTGCACCAAACTGCTTAACCGCAGTCGTACCGATGTTGTTGAGCGCGTTCTTTTGGTTATTGTTGAGCAGTGAAATCTCATCGCCTGTGCGCATGTAGCCAGCGGTGAGCGACACTTTGGGCAGATAGTTGGTGTGTGCAGCCTTGGCGTCCCAATGCGCCTTGTCAAGTTGGGCTTTGCTTTGTGCAAGTTCCTTGTTGTTGCGCAGTGCCATGGCGCGGCAACTGTCGAGCGTCAAAACGGCCTGTGCATGGCCGCAGAGGCCGCAGAGCACGAGTGTGATGCTTACAAATATTCTTTTCATACAATCAAGCCAAGTGTTTGATGGTGTTGTGCTGTGTTTTAATGTGTCTGCTCCAAGCCTGCTAATGCTGAAGCCGGGGGCGGCATGCGCCTCCCATACAGCCATTGCACAGGGCATAGTAGCATTGCAAAAGTACGGAATTTCTCCGAGCACTGCACGGAATGTGCCTATTAAAGGGAGAAATAGAACAAATGTGCCGTATTAAAGTAGCCTCGTCGTTATGGCATGCCCGCCCTACGCGACAGAAAATTGCGCATACATCGTGCGTGTGCGCAATATGATAGGCCAAAGTCAACCGGAGTGCCCAGTGTCATGAAAACTTTGCACGGATAAAGTGGGACGGCAAAAATAAATTTGTACATTTGCAACGCAAAGGAAGATAAACGACAATTGTGGATAAGGATAAAATATTTAAGATAGACATTGACAAGGTGCTCGAGAGCAAGGCCGGCAGCAAGGCACGCTATGTGCCGGGTTTTGTAAGGTCGTGGCTCAAGCATATTGTGCATCAGAACGACATAAACGATTTTATGAAGCGCGTGGGCAACATGCAAGGCGTGCCTTGGCTTGATGCCGTGATGGACTATCTTGACGACAAACTCGACATTGAGGGCTACGACAATCTGCCCGACGATGCCGACGGACGCCGTTTCACATTTGTGAGCAACCACCCCCTCGGCGGGCCCGACGGCATAGCCATCGGCCAGATATTGGGCCACCGCTACGACGGGCGCATACGCTATTTGGTAAACGACCTTCTCATGAACCTGCACGGACTGGCCCCATTGTGTGTGCCAGTAAATGTAACGGGCAAGCAGAGCCGCGACTTGCCGCTGCAAATTGATGCCACGTTCAATAGCGACAACCACGTCATCATGTTCCCCGCAAAATTGTGCTCGCGACGCCAAAACGGTGTTATCCGCGACTTGCCCTGGAACAAAACTTTCATACAAAAGAGCGTTGAAACCCATCGCGATGTGGTGCCCATACACTTTGGCGGACGCAACTCCGACCGCTTTTATCGCCTCGCTTCGTTGTGCAAAAGTCTCGGCTTAAAGTTCAACATAGCCATGCTGTTCCTGGCCGATGAAACCTTCCGCAACCGTCACAAAACCTTCAAGGTAAAGATAGGCAAACCCATACCCTGGCAAACCTTCGACCGTTCAAAACGCCCAGCCGAATGGGCCAAGTGGGTAGAGGATATCGTGTATGCACTCTGACAAGTACCTCCCCCAGTCTACAATCAGCATGTACGCACCACACATCTATATATACAGCACAAGACGTAACAAGTAGGATTATGCAACCAATCATACCTCCAGTAGATAAGGAACTCTTAAAACAAGAATTGACGCCCGAGCGTCGCCTGCGCACTACTAACAAGGCGGGTAATGAAATATACATCATCACCTATCAACAGGCCCCCAATGTCATGCGCGAAATAGGCCGCCTGCGCGAGATAGCCTTTCGTGCTGCTGGCGGTGGAACGGGGCAGGAGCTTGATTGGGACGAGTTCGACACCTGTGAGCACCCCTATTATCAGCTCATAGTGTGGGACCCTGAAGAGGAGCTGATACTTGGCGGCTACCGTTTCTTGCCCGGCAACGAAACCCCTATCGCCCCCAACGGACAGCCATGCTTGGCCACGAGCCACTTATTCCACTTTTCCGACGAGTTTGTCCGCACCTATCTGCCCGACACCGTCGAGCTTGGCCGCTCATTCGTCACCCTCGAATATCAGAGCACACGTGCCGCGAGCAAGGGTCTTTTTGCGCTCGACAACCTGTGGGACGGACTTGGTGCCTTGACAGTGGTCATACCCAACCTCAAATACTTCTTTGGCAAGATGACCATGTATCCGTCGTTCAACCGTCCGGCACGCGACATGATACTCTACTTCCTGCACAAGCATTTTGGCGACAAAGACGCCCTTGTCACCCCCATCGAGCCATTGCACATCGACACCCCGGCCGATGAGCTCGCCCAACTCTTCGTACACGACGACTTCAAATCCGACTACCGCATACTCAACACCGAGGTGCGCAAGCGCGGCTACAACATTCCGCCATTGGTCAACGCCTACATGGGCCTCAGTCCCACCATGCGCGTGTTCGGCACCGCCATCAACCACGAGTTCGGCCAGGTGGAGGAAACAGGCATATTCATAGCAGTGGACGAGATACTGGAGCAAAAACGTATGCGACATATTGACACCTTTGCCAAGGAAAATCCTGACAGTTTGAACCTGTTTGAGCAATTGTTCAAAAAGAAAAACTGAGCATAACGCGCGATATATGCTTAATAAATACTAAAAAAGTGGCGAGGCGTTGCTTTTCTTCGTAATTTTGCAACGAATTTACGAAGAGTCTGTATTTATGAACGTTATAAGGATAGTAAAGGCCTGATTATAGCCTGCATTGGTATACCCTTTGCAGGCATTTGTTATGCCGTGATGTGACATCACCCCTTATTAAACGTGTACAAGTAGAACTATGCGACAACTAAAGATAAACAAAAGTATCACCAACCGCTCAAGTGCAGCGTTGGACAAGTATTTGGTAGAAATTGGCCGTGAGGAACTTATCTCAACCGACGAGGAGGTAGAACTCGCACAGCGTATTCACCGTGGCGGCCCCGATGGGCAAGCCGCACTCGACCGTTTGACACGTGCCAATTTGCGCTTCGTTGTCAGTGTGGCTAAACAGTATCAAAATCAAGGACTCGCACTTAACGACTTAATCGATGAGGGCAATCTCGGCTTGATTAAAGCCGCCCAAAAGTTTGACGAGACACGTGGCTTCAAGTTCATCTCGTATGCCGTGTGGTGGATACGTCAAAGCATCTTGCAAGCCATCTCAGAGCAAAGTCGTATTGTGCGCATGCCGCTCAACCAAGTAGGTTTCCAGAGCAAGCTCACCAAGGCTATTGTCAATTTTGAGCAGGAGTTCGAGCGCCGCCCGTCAGTGGCAGAGTTGGCCGAACTGCTCGACACAGATGTGAGCAAAGTGCAGGAGGCCCTTGGCACCAATGGCAAGAAGGTGAGCGTTGATGCCCCATTTGCCGAGGACGACTCAAACTGTCTGATAGACATCATGACCGACGATTCGGCTCCGGGCACCGACAACCAAATGGAGAAGGAATCACTCTCGTCTGACCTTGATGCTGCGCTCAAAACACTCTCCGACCGTGAACGCCAGGTGCTGAAAATGCTCTTCGGTATTGGACGTAACGAAATGACGGCCGAGGAGGTGGCCAACACATTGAACTTGACGCGTGAACGTGTACGCCAAATTAAGGAACGTGCCTTGCGCCGCCTGCGTGAGGCCGACAACATTAACATCTTGATGAAGTATCTTGGCTAACATTCAGCCATGTACGATACAACTCCCTTACTGCGGAAGTGCCCAAGTGGCGCTTCCGCTTTATTTTTTTGCGACAAACGCTACCTCTAATGGGGGCAACGCGTCCCGAGGCTGCTGAAAAAACCGACGCGGGACGCGTCGCCCCCATTAGTGCTTGCGTTTTCTATTAGAAAGACATGTTAAAAAGCGGATTTGAAGCCATGTAAAGAACTGTTATGCCAGGAAATTGCGCTCTAATGGGGGCGACGCGTCTCGCGTCGGGCATTTTTCAGCAGTCTCGTCCCGCGTCGGGCATAAAGGCAAAGGCTCATACACTTAACAAAGGCTCACAAACAGCACCAATTACACGTCTGTCTGTGGGTCTTTGCCTTAAATCCCGACGCGAGACGCGTCGCCCCCATTAGTGCTTGCGTTGGGTGCTTGAGCCCGTTCGAGTTTATAGGTTAATAGCTTGTCTTTCTCAGATTTAATAGAGCGCCCCTTAAATCAAAAATACAACAATAAGGGTAAAAATGCCATACAATTTGTATCTTTGTGACCAAAACAACTGACAAACTGTAATATCACCAATGGATTTATTTGTAAAAAAGACCGCTGACGAACTCCTGCGTGAGGCCGGAAATGAAGGCGGTAAGGGCTTGAGGCGTGTGCTCGGCATGTGGGGCCTGATAGCGCTCGGCGTGGGTGTGATAATAGGTGCGGGACTCTTTTCGGTCACAGGCATTGTGGCTGGCGAGCACACCGGCCCCGCCATCATATTAAGTTTTGCCCTGGCCGCACTGTGTTGCGCTTTGGCCGGTTTGTGTTATGCCGAGTTTGCCTCCATGATACCCGTGGCCGGATCGGCCTACACCTATTCATACTTTACTATGGGCGAACTCGTAGCCTGGATAATAGGGTGGGACCTCGTGCTCGAATATGCCCTGGCCGCCATGACTGTCAGCATATCATGGAGCCGCTATTTCACCATCATGGTGAGCGACCTCGGGTGGCACCTGCCACAAGCCTGGACAGCCTGTCCGGCCGAGGGCGGCGTGTTCAATCTGCCAGCCACATTGCTCATCGTGCTGCTGTCGTTCATACTGATGCGCGGCACCAAGGGCAGTTCAAAGTTCAACGATTTTCTTGTCGTGTTAAAGATAGCCGTAGTGCTCATCTTCATATACGTCGGTTTCAAATACATCAACACCGACAACCTGACCCCCTTTGTGCCGCAAAACACCGGTGTGTTTGGCGAGTACGGTTGGTCGGGCATATTGCGTGGTGCCGCCATTGTGTTCTTTGCCTTCTTAGGTTTCGACGCCATCAGCACCGCCGCACAGGAAACCCAAAATCCGCGTCGCAACATGCCCATAGGCATATTGGGTTCGCTGCTCATTTGCACCCTGCTCTACATGGTGTTTGCCCTTGTCATGACCGGTGTGGTTGACTACCATGCCTACAAGGGCGCCGACAGCATAGCCCCCGCTGCCACTGCCATAGCCCACATGGGCCCCACGGCAGCCGATGGCACCGTCACCCCGGCCTATCCGTGGCTCAACCGCGGCATCATCTTGGCCATACTGATGGGATATGCCAGTGTGGTGCTCGTCACGCTGCTTGGTCAGAGCCGTGTGTTTTACAGCATGAGCCGCGACGGACTGTTGCCGCCAATTTTCTCACATCTGCACAAGCGCTACCACACCCCGGCGCGCAGCAATGCCCTGTTTATGGTGGTTATCGGATTGCTGGCCGGTGTGGTGCCAGCCAGTGTGGCGGGCGAGATGACCAGCATCGGCACCCTGTTTGCTTTTGCCCTGGTGTGTCTTGGTGTGATAGTAGTGCGTCGCACCCAGCCCAATGTGCCGCGCGGTTTCAAAACCCCCTTTGTGCCTTGGGTGCCCGCAGCCGGTGTGGTGTGTTGTGTGAGCATGATGCTCTTTTTGCCGGCCGACACATGGATACGCCTTGTGATGTGGATGCTCATAGGTCTTGACGTCTACTCCACCTATGGCGTGCGCCACAGTGTGTCGGGCAATGGCACCATGCGCCGCACGGGCCAGAGCGTGCTCAATGGCATTGGCGTGATAGTGGCCGTGTTGTGTGTCATGACAGGTTTCTGGCACCAGCAGACGGTGGGTTGGAATGAGAGTCACCTGATGTTGTGGATAGCCGTGTTGTTTGGCATAGGCCACATATTCTATTATCTTGTACGTGGCTTTTGGCACCAGACTCGCTAATGGGTTAATATGCTAATGCTGTTAAATGTTAATGTGCTAATGGGCTGACGCCGTAGCGTTGCTAATTAGTAACGCTACGGTATCAGCCAATTACCACATTTCCTACCATATAAATTAGATGCAGTGATACATCTTGCATCTTACACTAATGGCATTTAATACTCTGAATATCAGATGTTTATGCAGTGTAGGATATAGTGAAAACTACTTGCACTACTACCTGCACGTACCAGTTGCGGCAGCACGCAATAACGGCATAGGGGAAGCGGATTTTCAGTCGGTCTGATTGAAAATCCGCTCCCCCTATGCCGTTAGAACACGTTGTTGCGTCGCAAAATTACAGGGCCGCATTGTGGCGTATTCTCCAGTATCAAATTCGCCCTCCTTTGCACCCGTATCCCCCTTCTCGCTTGTGTAAGATGCAGGCCTTGGCGTGTAGGTTTTGTGTAGGATTGCTTTGAAATATCTTACACTGTCGAAAACGTTGATTATCAGCTTGTTATGTCTAATTAGTGTAAGATGCAAGATGTTTGTTGCCCAACAAAATGGTAGGTGTTTGCGCCCCGGAAATGCCTCAAAACGATAAGCCCCACATGGCAAGTAAGGCTCTGGCCGCAAAGAACAGCATGGGCACGATAAGAGCCGGCAGCAGATTGATGGTTTTGCAGTCCTTGATGTGGAGCACACCAAGGCCCGACGCTGCAATCAAAATGCCACCCACGAGCGACACCTCCGAAATAAGCTCCTCAGATATGAACGAGCGCGACACGAGGGCAATGCCGTAAATGGCCGACATCCACACTAACACGGCCACCGAGGTGATAGCCACCCCAAAGCCATACGACGAGGCCACCACCACCATGGTAACCAGGTTGAGTGTGGCGGCAGTCATAAGGTAAGTGTTGTCGCCATAAAGCGCGCTCATCACAGGGCCCATCATGGCCAGTGTGCCTACACAGCACAGCAATATGCCAGTGGTAATGCCCTCGGCCAGGTTGGTGGTAGATATGCGGCGCGTGGCCTTCTCCATGCGTTGGTCCATTTTGCACACCGTGCCCACAAGGCCGCCTATTGACAGGCAGAAGATGAAGAGCGCGGGGTAATGTGTCTTTTGCATACTGTCGATGGCCACATTCATGCCGAGCGCCAGGGCACAAAGTCCCATGGCGGTGTTGAGCACGTTGATGTATTTCTCGCTGATGCCACGTTTGAATAGTGCACCGATGGCGCTGCCAAGCACAACGGCTATGGCATTGATGATGATTGCGTACATTTAATGTCGTAAAATTGTTGGTTGATAGCGTGTTACGGGGTGCGAAGTTACGACAAAAAACTGGCGTGACGCAGTATGCCGCGCACAAAATGTGTGGCGAGAGGCATGGGATCGAGTTCGGGTTCATTATTTTGTAACACAAAAAACACCTGTTGATGTGGCAGTGCAAAAAAGTTTTTTCGTACTTTTGCGCATCAAAACATGACAGGGCACAAGCCCTTTTTAATTATAAACCCAAAAATGGACGACTATCACGCGGATACCAACGTTTGATACCGACCCGAGACAGGCCTCTGCCCCTTGCACAAGCCGTTTCGTGCCGGACGAAACGTTGTGTGCAGGCAGTGAATTTCTCATCACAAAGTAAAACGACCTGTTTCTTTATGCGTACTTACTGGAACTACAACAAAAAGCTTCAAACCATTGATGAGTGGGCGCCCGACTGCTGGGTGCAGGTAACCTGCCCTACGCCGGAGGACGAAGATTTTTTGACCAAAGAACTGCAAATTCCCGATTACTTTCTTGACGACATTCGAGATAAGGACGAGCGCTCGCGTTATGAATACGACGATGGGTGGTCGCTCATTATATTGCGCATACCCTATGTAAAGGAGGTGGCCTCGCGCACTCCGCACACCACCATACCTATGGGCATAATCCTTAACAAAGGCGTGTGCGTGACGGTGTGCAACTACGAGACCAACATGATGATTGACTTTGTGTCGTACCAGCAAAAGCGCAACCAGGGCTTTACCGACTCTGTCGACCTCGTGTTCCGCCTCTTCCTGTCGTCGGCCGTGTGGTATCTGAAACGGCTGAAGCAAATCAACATTTTGCTTGAAGAGGCCAAGCGCAACCTCGACCGCCAAATTGATAATGAGGACCTCGTGGGACTGTCGCGCTTGCAGGACAGTTTGACCTACTTTATCACCTCTATCCGTGGCAACGAAACGTTGTTATCAAAGCTCAAGTTTAAGTTGCCCGTCGACGAATTGGACGCCGACCTCATTGAGGACGTGACCATTGAGATGAACCAGGCGCGCGAAACGACCAACATCTACACCAACATTCTCGACTCCACCATGGAGACGTATGCCAGCATTATCAACAACAACATGGCTGGCGTGATGAAACAAATGACCTCGGTGTCCATCATACTGATGTTCCCGACACTCATAGCCAGTATTTTTGGTATGAACCTCGTGAGTGGAATGGAAACCGTTTGGTGGGGTTTCCCCGTAGTAATCATTGCCTCTATCGTGGTGACAGGCATTTTTTATGGTCTGTTCCGCTGGAAAGCTTGGATTTAAGGCCAGTAAGGCAAAGTTTTTATCCGATTTACTTGGCGTATACGCATTTATTGTGCAAATTTGCAATTCCCACACACGGGTGTGGGCTACTACATATATAACACACGTACGATCCTATCCTATTTATTATGGACGAAATTAAGAACACTGCTGAAACAGAAGAACAAAAGGTGGTGGCTGCCGAAGCCAACAATGCCGAAACTGCTTCAGCCGAAGTAACAACAGACACTGCTGCTCCCGAAAAGCGTAACGAACCGACCACAAAGGCCGAGGTGATTGATCGCTTGAAGGATATTGTATATAATGGCGGTAATGTGGAGCGCGCTGAACTTGACCACTTGAAGATGCTTTACTACCGCATTCACAATGCCGATGTGGTTGCTGCCCGCGACAAATTTGTTGAAGAAGGTGGCAAGCCCGAGGACTTTATGCCGGCTCCCGACACTGAGGAGGAGAACTTCAAGGCTCAACTGTCGCTCATTCGCGAACTCCGCAACAAGGCTGCCGAGGAACAAGAGAAGGAAAAACTGGCCAACCTGAAGCGCAAGCAGGAGATTATTGAACGCATCAAGGAACTCTCTGCCACTCCCGACGACGCCGACAAGGGCTATAACGAGGTGAAGGACTTGCAGGCCGAATGGAAGGATATCAAAGCCGTACCGGCTGAGAACGCTACCGAACTGTGGAAAAACTACCAGCACTATACGGAGCAGTTCTACGACCAGCTGCGCCTCAACCACGAGATGCGCGCTTACGATTTTAAGAAAAATCTTGAAATAAAGACGCACTTGTGCGAGGCTGCTGAAAAGTTGGCCGATGTGGAGGACGTTATTTCGGCCTTCCACCAGTTGCAAAAGTTGCATCAGGAATATCGCGAAACTGGCCCCGTGGCCAAGGAGTTGCGCGACGAGATATGGAAACGCTTCAAAGATGCTTCGACTGTCATCAACAAGCGTCATCAAGACCATTTCGAGGCCATCAAGGCTAAGGAAGAGGAGAACTTGGTAAAGAAAACCGAACTCTGCCAAAAGGTGGAGGCACTTGAATTTGGCGAACTCAAAACCTACAACCAGTGGGAAGACATGACCAAGCAGGTGCTGGCCATGCAGGCTGAATGGAAAACAATCGGTTTTACGCCCCGCAAGGTGAACAACGAGGTGTTTGAACGCTTCCGCGTGGCTTGCGACCGTTTCTTCCAGGCCAAAACGGCTTATTTCAAGGCTAACCGCGAAAAGCTCAACGCCAATCTCACTGCCAAGAATGCACTCATCGAAAAGGCTGAGGCTTTGAAGGATAGCACCGATTGGGGTGCCACTACCAACAAGTTTATTGAACTGCAAAAGGAGTGGAAAACCATCGGCCCCGTGGCGCACAAGGTGTCAGACGCCGTGTGGAAGCGATTTAACGACGCTTGCAACTACTTCTTCGACAAGAAGAACGAGGCTAATGCCGGACAGCGCAAGGAGGAGGAAGCTAATCTCGAACTGAAGAAGGCGGTGATTGCCGACCTTGAAAAGCTGGCCGAGAACGCTGGCGACAACTTGCTGCAGAGCGTGCGCGACTTGCAAGCGCGTTGGAACGAGATTGGCCATATGCCTTATAACAAAAAGGAGAAGACTTATCGCCGCTACCGTGAGTTGTGCGACAAAATTTACGACACGCTGCACGAAACTGCTGGTCGACGCCGCATGGACAACTTCCGCAAGACTGTGGCTGACAAGGGTGGCTCTGAATTGACGCGCGAACGCAGCCGTCTGCAAAATGCCTTCGATGGCAAGAAGCAGGAAATTCAGACTTACGAAACCAACCTCTCATTCTTCCGTACCAGTTCGAAGAAAGGTAATTCGCTCGTGGCCGACATCGAAAAGAAGGTGGCCCGCTTGAAGGAGGACCTCGAAGAAATTGGTCAGAAAATTAAGGCTGTGAACGAACAAATCAAGGCTGAAAAGGCTGAGAAATAATATTGTAGAGCACAAGTATCAAGCATAAGTGTGGGTGGAGCGCCATAGGGTGGCTCCGCCCACATCTTTTTTGTAAGTCATGCTGCAAGCACCGGAAGAAATCCCCTCTTAATTCATTGCGCAAATCAATTGATATACTTACCTTTGCAATAACAGAAATCGTTTGCATACCGCTTGATCTGCAAGCAAGTCGTTTTATATATGAAGCAGAGACCGAGTGTAGTTTTTAGTGTTATTTCATAGTAGAATGAGGTCAGAATGAAAATCAAACATATATTCATTTCGCAACAGCTTATACGCCATATTACATACCGCAGCGCATTGTACGCCCTTGGTTTGGTATGTGCCTTTTGGTTGCTTGTCACGCCCATGGGGTGCCACAAGCGCGATGCACAGACCAATGAGGTGCAAGCCCCAACGGCTGCCGACTCTGTGCGCCGGTTGGTCATGACGGTGCGCAGTAGTGCACGCTTGTATGTGACTGAAATGCAGGTGCACAAACTCGTGACCAACACCGACGAACCCGTGTTGAAGGGGCAGGTGCTCGGCATGCCGGTCAACATGCCAACGCGCATTGGCAAACGACGCGTGCTCATTCCGCTCGACGTGACCATAAAGGCATACATCGACCTGCAACACTTTGACGAGCGCAACGTGGAGCGCACCGACAGCACCCTGATTGTGACGCTGCCCGACCCGCAGGTGGTTATAACAGCATCGAAGATTGACAACAAGGGTATACGCCAATATGTGGACATGGCGCGCTCACGCTACACCGATGCCGAAATTACGGCTTTGGCACGGCAGGGCGAGGACAGCATTGCGCGACACATGGCCCACTATGGCATAGAACGCGAGGCACAACGCAGCGCTGCCAACCAACTGCTGCCGCTATTGCAGCAAATGGGCTATAAGGAGAGCCAGGTAACTGTGCGATTTAAGAAAACATTTACTGACAACGATTTTGTACGCATGACGCGCAGACAATGAAGCAGACTGAAAAACAACATAGCATCATGACATGGCGCAAGGCCATTGGCAGCCTGTTGCGCTGGTGGTGGGTGGGGGCTGCTGCCATAGTGGCAGTGGCTGTGGCCTATATATATAAAGGAGTGACCGACAACCCGCCCGTCAGTTTGCGTGTGGTGCATAACACGCGCATCGATGTCACGCCCGAACAAATAATGGCCGTGCGCGACATCGGGCAGTGGGAGTTCCTCACCATCAACACCGAGGAGGTGGTGGAGTGGGAGCGCAAGCGCACTTTCGGCACCGACCGCCTGGTACGTATCTATCAGGGCACATTGCGGCTCGGGGTGGATATGCAAAAGGCTTCGGACGGGTGGTTTGTGTCATTGCCCGACTCCACAGCTCAACTCACCTTGCCACCAGTGTCGCTGCTCGACGAGCGCTTTATTGACGAGGCCAGGACGCGCTCCTTCTACGAACGGGGCACGGTGACGCCCGATGTGCTTGACCAGCTTTATGCGCAAGCGCAGCAAAAAATGCGACGCCGCTGTTTGACACCACAGAATATGCAGGCAGCGGAGAGCAACGCGCGGCAGCAATTCGAACGCATTTTCCGGCAAATGGGTTTCAAGCGTGTCGTCGTCAAATTTGACGGCAAGTAATGAGTGTGCCTTAAGAATTTATGGCTGTCCTGTAAAATGTTCAAGCACTAAACGCTACCTCAAAACGCTACCACTAAACGCTACCACCAAACGCTACCACTAATGGGGGCATTCTATGTTATTGACCAAATTTTTGGCAAGTTTTTTTGTTA
>ERZ1026892.50-NODE-50-length-55604-cov-29.643162_pt1 | contig 55604 bp, 39 predicted proteins | sample MGYA00380176_ERZ1026892 | MGnify/ENA primary metagenome ERZ1026892 (study PRJEB33269, sample SAMEA4719812) | human gut metagenome | biome: human-associated habitat; feature: organic feature; material: feces | place: Cameroon | collected 2013-10 ... | reverse complement strand
CATTGTTTTACCTTGATTATTTAGCCTAATTGCTTTCTTCTGCAAACTTAGAGTGTAATCTGTGGGAGATTCCTCCAGTAGATAATAATCTGTGTGGCTCCTTTTCGTTGTCGGGTTAATGTCTCCCACAGATTTCACGGATTCTCACAGATTATTGTGTTCTTTATTGACCTTTCTGTATCTGTGTAAATCTGTGTAATCTGTGGGAGAATCTTCATCGTAAATCGTATTCCGTGGGAAGAAACGCGGTCACTCCTTTGTGGGAGCAAGCGTCTTGCGGTACTCCTCGGGGTTCTTCAGCAGTTCCACAGCCTTGGCGAACTGCTTGTCGTAGCGCAGCGAGTTCTCCAGCGCACCACGGTCGAAGTAGTAAGCCGACATGATGTCGTTGGCGATGATCTGCTTCAGCTGCTCCTTGTTGTACGGATAAGCCAGATCCTTGGCGATGTCGTGCTTCAGCTTCGCCTTCAGTGCCTCGAACTCAGGCTTCGCATCCTCGTAGTAGCCCTCGAAGCGTGCCAACTTCTCCAAGTCCTTCAGATACTTCTCGCTCACCTGGTCGTACTCGAAACCACTCTTCACGACATACGCACAGAACTCCTCGTAGTCCTTGTCCGACAGCTCGAACTCCGACGGTGCAGCCACCGTGCGATGCTTCGCCATGTATTCAATCTCGTAGTTGAGCAGCAAGTCGGTAGTGTCGGCGAACTGCAGATAGTAGGCTATGTTCGGCATCGAGTCGGGGAGCACCTCGATATCGGGCTTTATGCCGCCGCCGTCGCGCACGATGCGACCCGCCGCCGTGCGGAACTCATGCGTCAGCGAGTCAGCCACGTGCTCGCTCGCATACCCCTTGTTCGTATGCTTGTATTTGCGCGCCTGAATGCAACGGCCCGACGGGATGTAGTACTTCGCCGTAGTCAGCTTCAGCTTGCCGTTGTAGGGTAGGGGCACGTTCGGCACCTGCACCAGTCCCTTGCCGTATGTGCGTGTGCCCATCACCACGGCGCGGTCGAGGTCCTGCAGCGCGCCAGACGTAATCTCGCTCGCGCTCGCCGTCTCCTCGTTCACCAGCACCACGATAGGCATCACCGTGTCAATCGGCTCCATCGTCGTGTAGAACGTCTTGTTCGAACTCTTCACCTTACCGCGCATCTCCAACAGCTGCTTGCCCTTCGGCACGAACATGTTCAGAATCTGCAGAGCCTCCTGCACCGAACCGCCACCGTTGGAGCGGAGGTCGAGCACCAGGCTGCGCATACCCTTCGAGCGCATCTCGATGAACGCGCGGCGCACGTCCTTCGCCGAGTTCTCGAGGAACTGGTTGTAGCTTATGTATCCTATGCTGTCCGGCTGCAGACCGTAGTACGTCAGATATGGCATCTGTATGGCGCGTCGCTGCACCTTCAGCGTCAGCGTCTTGCCCGTAGCCGGACGCTTCACCTTCAGCGCCATCGTCGTACCCGCGTCGCCACGCAGACGCTCCGATACGTACGCCGTCATCTTTCCCTCCATCGACTCGCCGTCGATAGCGAGTATGATGTCGCCCTTGCGCAGACCCGCTTCCGCAGCCGGCATACCCTCGTACGGCTTGTTTATCACCACGTTCTTGCGTGTGAAGCTGTACGAGATAATCGAGCCGATACCCGCATACTTGCCCGTGAGCATCTGCTTGTATTCGCCCACCTTGTCCTCCGGATAGTACTCCGTGTACGGGTCGAGCGAGCGCAGCATCTGATTCACGGCGTCGCCCACCACCTCGTCGGCGTTCAGCGAGTCGACATATAGCAGGTCGAGGTTGCGATACACGGCATTGAACACGTCCAAGTTCTTCGCCACGCGGTAGTTATGGTCGCTGCTGTTCTGCGCTACGGCGAGCATAGGCAGGAGCATCAGTGCGATAGTTATGATTTTTCGCATTTCTTTATGTTTTTGAGTTCGTTATTATTCAGACTACAAAAGTACAACATTAACGTCAAATACATATAAATAATGTGGAGTTTTTGCGCCTTTGCTTACTATCTGCGCTCATAAAACGTCAGCGTTTATAAAAAAATAACGCAATAGACACAAAAAAGTGCCGAAAAGTTTTTGTGTTACGGAAAAACTTATTACCTTTGCATCCGCAATCAGACAACAAGCCAAGTTGTCGTGGAAAAATGCTTCAATAGCTCAGTTGGTTAGAGCACCTGACTGTTAATCAGGGGGTCGTTGGTTCAAGTCCATCTTGAAGCGCCATTTTAAAAGCCTCGCAAGTGAAAACTTGCGAGGCTTTTTCTATTTGTATCTTCTGAACCTCCACCACATCATCACGCCCGCCGATGTCAGTCCGAACGGGAATGCCATCCACACGCCCATCAGTCCGTAGCCCAACACGAAGCCGCAGAGGTAGCCCACGGGCAGCGATATGACGAAGAAGGCGATGAACGCAATCAGCATCAGTGGCTTCACATCGGCGATGCCGCGCAGCGCGTTGGCGTAGTTGATCTGCATACCGTCGCCAAACTGATAGATGAAGAACGGCAGGAGCAGCGTGAGCACAGTCGACGACACCTCCGTGCTGTCGGTGAACCACGCACCTATGTGGTTGCGCAGCAGGAAGATGGTGCCGCCAAGCACCACCTCGAGCATCACCATCAGGTGCAGACCCGCCGTCACCGTGTGGCGCACGTTCTGCACGTCGCGCTGACCGTGGAAGTAGCTTGTGCGCACAGCCACCGCAGCCCCAAGTCCGTAGTAGACCATGAACGTAAACTGCGAGATGGTTGTCATCACCTGGTGCGATGCCAAGGCAATGGTGCCGAGCCAGCCCACCATGATGATGGAGAGCGAGAACGATGCCGTCTCCATACCCATCTCCAGCGCAATCGGGGTGCCTAACGAGTTGAGGCGGCGCAGCAGCGGACGCGACCAACCGAGCTTGAAGAAGCCTTCGCGGTAAGCGGCAAAGCGACGTGAGCGCATGAAGACAACGACGAAAATCACCACCATGATGATGCGTGAGAGCAGCGTCGACACGCCGGCACCCACAACGCCCATCTCCGGTGCGCCCATCTTGCCATATATAAAGATGTAGTTGCCGAGGATGTTCAGCAGGTTGCCCGAGAGCAAAATCCACATCGATGTGCGCGTCAGCGTGATGCTGTCGGTGAACTGCTTGAAGGCGTTGAACAGCATCACGAACGGCAGCGACGCGAACAGCACCATGTAGTAGGGGCGCATATAGCCCAAGAGCTCTACGGGCTGTCCGAGATTGCCGAGGTTGAAGTAGAGCACCAGGAGCACCGTCATCATAGCCACCGCTGCCAGCGTGTTGGCAAGCAGTGAGCAGCGCAATGCCTGACCTGCTTCAGCCTGCTCGCCACGACCGAACAGAGCACCCACCACTGGCGTCAGTCCGTAGGAGAAACCTGTGCCCGTGATGATGGCAAGGTTGATGATGTTGTTCACGAACGATGCCGCACCAAGCTCCGTAGTGCTGTGGTGTCCCACCATCATCGTGTCCGCAAAGCTGAGGACGATCATGCCCATCTGACCAATCATAATGGGTATGCCGATAGAGAGCAGCGTGCGGTAGTGCTGGCTCATGCTTATGGTGCTGTTACCAGAATTTGTTCTGCTCTTCGTTATATTCATATCCTATTGCTGCAAGTTGACTGATTATCTGTTGTTTTTCCACGTTTAGGTCGTCGCATAAAGCGTCTAAAGAGGGGTAAGTGTCGCGCAAGTGCGTGTTGATGACGCTCAGCAGCATCATCGGATCTTTGGGTAATCCAAGCATAGTGTCTCTGATTAATTATTCGTTACCTGATAAAATTCGAACTGCAAAGTTACTCATTCTTTTACAAACAAATGGTGTTAATGGGTTTTGTTGTTGTCAAAAGGTTCGAGAAATTACCATTTTTTAAGGCGCATTGTTAAAAAAGCAAGTATTTTCTTGCGCTTGTCGCTTTTTTTACCGAACTTTGTGCCGACTATAGCCCTCTTGAATTCAGTTAGATATGGGCTTAGTAGTAATAAACAAAAACGAATATTAATGGTAAAACCATTCTCACTTATCGCTATCGTGGCGTTCGCCACAACGCTCACATCATGCTTTAAGGACGAAGCACCCAACAACGAGTGCGATATCGTTGAAGCACGCATCCAGGTAGAGAACCCCGACGAGGTGTTCTTTCAGCAGTCAAACGCCGAACTATTGGGCATCGAGTCGACAAAGACCGACCTTATCTTCCCCGACCTGCGCCCAAACAGTGATGTTACCGCACTGCCGGTCTACTTCAAGACAACCCCTGGAGCGACAGTTTCTCCCGAAAGTGGCTCGGCACAGAACTTCGCTAACGGCCCCGTGACATACGTCGTAACGTCAGAAGATGGTCAGTACAGCCGTACATATCGTGTGTTTATCAAGGCTGAAGAGGCTAACCAAAACCCCGATCAGCCAGAAGATAAGCTTGCATACATACACTACAACTTCGAGAACTACTCGCTCGACCCTGCTACATCAAAGTTCTACATGTGGAGCGACTACGAGAATGGATACAACTGGGCGACCGGCAACCCAGGTTTTAGTATAGCCAGAGGTTCTGCAAAGCCCGACCAGTATCCGACAACACCTCTCGCTGAGGGCTACGACGGAGCTGCCGTGAAGCTTGAGACGTGCGATACCGGACCGTTCGGCGTTATTGTGAACATGCGCATCGCTGCCGGCAACCTCTTCACCGGTGTGTTCGACTCGAAGTCGGCTACCAAGGAACCGCTTATGGCTACACACTTCGGTGACGGATCGTACAACCAGATCAACTACCGCCCCGTGACTCTCTCCGGCTACTACCAGTACACACCGGGTGCAACGTTCAAGGATAAGAACGCCAAGGTGGTAGAAGGACGCATCGACCGAGGCGACATCTACGCCGTAGTGTTTCGCAACGTCGACAGCGAAGGCAAGGCGTTCTACCTCACGGGCGACAACGTGCTCACCTCGCCGCAGATAGTAGCATTGGCACGAGTGCCCAACGTGGTGAAGACCGAGGGCGGATGGAAAAAGTTCGCAGTCGACTTCAACTATACTCGCGAACTCGACGCTGCCATCCTTGCCAACAAGGGCTATAGCATGGCGGTCGTATTCACCTCAAGCATCGAGGGCGCAGCCTTCGAGGGCGCTGTGGGTAGCACACTGCTCATCGACAAGGTAAGCATTGCATACAAGAAGTAAGAAAACAAGCAAAATGAAGAAAACAATAATAGCTGCAGCCCTTGCGCTGCTCTTCGGCGCGCACAGTGCGTCAGCATTCGGAATATTCGACAATCTGAACTATCAGGCACGTCTCGGCTACAACATCGGTGGCACAATGCCGATGGGTATGCCTGCCTCTATACGTGGTCTCGATAGCTATAAGCCGAGGCCCAGCTTCACTCTCGCGCTCGATGCCTACAAGCCTCTCACCAAGAAGTGGGGTATGATGGCAGGCTTCCACTTCCAGACAAAGGCGATGGAGACCGACGCTCGCGTGAAGAGCTACTCAATGGAGATGCGTCAGGGCGGCGAGTCGCTCAGCGGACTCTTCACCGGCAATGTCGTTACGAAGACATCACAACTCGTCGTAACGCTGCCTCTGCAGGCTACGTTCAATGTGTCGGATGCCGTGCGCTTGAAGTTCGGACCTTACTTCTCTTACGCGCTCAACAACGATTTTTCGGGTTACGCCTACGATGGCTATCTGCGCGAGGGCGACCCAACCGGACAGAAGGTGGAACTCGGACACAACGAGGGTGAGCGTGGCGACTACGACTTCTCAAGCGATATGCGCCACTGGCACTTCGGCTTCGACTTCGGTGCCGACTGGTACTTCTCGCAGCACTTCGGTGCTTATGCCGATGTGCAGTGGGGTATGTCGGGAGTGTTCCGCAAGGAGTTCAAGACCATCGAGCAGACCATGTACCCCGTGTACGCTACGCTCGGTGTGATGTACAAGCTTAAGTAAGTTGAGGGGTTGATGTGTTGTGATGTTGATGTGTTGTAATGTTGATGTTGTGATGTTGATGTGTTGTGATGTTGTGATGTTGATGTTGTGATGTTGATGTGTTGTAATGTTGACATTAGTTTACAACTTAATGGCAAATCTCACCATCTCACCATCTCACCACCTCACCACCTCACCATCACATCTCACCATCTCACCATCTCACCATCTCACCACCTCACCATCTCACCATCTCACCACCTCACCATAACAACAAAAAATAATTAAACCTTTTAAAATTACAAGCTTATGAAGAAAATCTTTACTCTGTTAGTCCTTTTAATGACTACACTTTGTGTGTCTGCACAGCAGTATTACAAAGGAACGTTTCACTCAAAACCAAGTCCGAGTGAATTCAGTGATTATGAAACAACTGTAGCCGTAACCCAGGGCGAAGGCGGCAAGTACACACTCGTGTTCGAGAGCATAATCTTCGGCAACGACGACTTCGGCAAGTGTACATTTGCAGGAATCGAGAATTATAAGTGGGCAGGCGGCGGCAACTTCACCTTCTCTAACGAAGGCGGCAACCTCGGCGCAGCTACAAAATACTATTTCGAGTTGTCAGACTATAGTGGCAAGGCTGTAATCGACGACGAGAAGATCTACATCACATTCAAATACTTCCAGGTTAACACAACCAAGGAGTACAGAAACGTAGTGTTCGAAGGCACACGCACAAGCAGTGGAGGTGGCGGCACAGGTGGTGACGACAAACCGACAATCACCGACACAGAGCAGTTCACAGCTGAAGTGGCATCTGAGTTCCAGGGCGGTCAGTCTGGCGTTGTTAAGTATCCTAACGTAGTGGCAAAGGTATGCGAGTGGAGCGACAAAACGCACAGCATCGAGATTGCGCACATCGACACCGAGAAGGGCGTTATGTCAGACGTACTCTTGAAGGGTCTGGAGAAGAAGACAGTTGACGGCGAAGTGACATACACTGGCGTTGTAGAGCCAGAGATCAAAACTCTTCCTAACTTCTACGACACTTACGTAAACCTCAAGGCTAATGTTGAGGCACGTATTGACGAAGGTGGTGACCTCTATGCTACAATCGTGTTCACAGACGAGAGTGAGCCTTCGTTCAAGCTCACAGCGTGGTTCAACTATCAGGAGCCGTTCGTTCCGGCAGATCCGTTCTCAGTAAATGGTGCTCTCGTTGGCTACACGTATAATGATGGCGACCAGATGAACAACAACCAGACAACAGTCACATTCACCGAGACTGCAAAGGATGTTTATACCCTTTCGCTCACCAACGTTGCTATTCCTAACGGCGTAGACCTCGGCACTGTTTCGTTCGAAGGCGTTCAGCGCACTGGCAGCGACAGCGAGGCAAGCTTCGCAAGCAAGAAGGGCAAGTGCAAGACAACTGCTGCACACCTATTGTACGCAACGCTTGACTACACAGATTTCGAGTTTATCGTAGGCTTTGACGCAGAGAAGAAGGTGACAAGTTGCACTGGTAAGTTCGTTGTCGACAACTGGGACGAGGCGGTTTCTTACACATTCAACTTCACACCGACAGAAACATCTGTGAACACAGTAGTAGCAGCAGACGGCACAGTTAAGCACATCTACACACTCACTGGTGCGAAGGTTACATCTCTCCAGCGTGGCGTGAACATCGTGCGCACAGCCGACGGCAGAACACTGAAGGTTTTGAAGAAGTAAATTGCATTAATAAATAAATAAAAAAATGAAGAAGTTTTTTATGACACTCGCCGTTGCTGCGACAGCATTTATGGCGACAACAGCTAACGCTCAGACAAAAGAACAGTTCACCGACGATCTCGCAATCTCGCTCAACGGTGCTCCACAGGAACCTGTTAAAGGAACAACAGTTGAGCTTGAGCATCAAGCTGATGGTACATCTACATTCATGCTCAAGAACTTCACTTTCGGAATGTTTGAGGTAGGTGATGTAATAGTTGAGGGTATCAAGGGCGTAAAGAATGGCGACGCTACAACTTATGACTTTGATGGCACTGCAAAGTTGCCGAGCAACACAACGCTTGCGGAAGCTCTCGGACACCAAATTCCTCTTACACTCCACTCTGTAGTAGAAGGTGGTAAGCTCTATGCTGAGATTTCACTCTCTGTTCCAATGGGTGAAGAAACGCTTAAGGTTGACTGCGTATTTGGCAAGAAGTCGGAGACAGCTATCAACGGTGTAGTAGCAGGCAAGACCGCTCCGGTGGCTGTGTTCAACGCTACTGGCGCACGTCAGAACGGCTTGCAGAAGGGTCTGAACATCGTTCGCACCGCTGACGGCAAGACTGTTAAGGTGTTGAAGTAATATAGACACGATACAACAAACAACTATACGGGGTGTGTTAAAATGAGTTTTGATGATGTTAAAACTTGTTTTAATGCACCCCGTTTGCAATAATATTGCTATATTTGAACATCTAAACTAAAGTTAATATGAAAAAAGTTCTTTCTATAGTATTCTTCCTGATGACCACGCTCTGCACATTTGGTCAGGTGTTTACCGACGATTTGCATGTTACAAGTGGAGGAGGCAGAACTACCGACTACACTCAGAAGGAAGTGGAGCTGAAGCGAGTGGGTGGCAGTAGATACAAGGTGACATTTAAGAAACTCGCCCCCATGGAATACAAGACGTTTGGCGACTTTGTAATTGATGGCGTTATGTCTAAGGTTGATGCAGAAACTGGCGTTACAACTTTTGCCACTTCGGCCACCGAGGGCAAATGGGTAAACGTTACTTCTACAGCTGCCATCGGAGGCGTAACCGAGGGAAGCAAGTCTACACTCACTTCTTTTACGGCTACACTCTCTGCCGATAAGTCGAAGTTTGTAGCAGAACTCAACTTTATGGCAATGGGTTCGGACGTGAGCGTGGTGTTCGGCAAGCAAATCGACACTGCCATCAACACCCTAACCACTGCCGACGACAACACCTACGTCGAGATATACAACCTCGGCGGAGTACGCATACAGCACCTCCAGCGTGGCATCAACATCGTGCGCACAGCCAACGGCAAGGTAAAAAAGCTACTCGTGAAGTAAAAGCTAATAATACAATTTACTAACATTAATAACTAACAAAACAGATTTATTATGAAGAAAATTTTATCTCTTATCGCATTGTTGGTGGTGACGTTGACAGCGTTCGCTGAGACCACAAGCGAGAAAATTATTCCCGACGGCACTCAGCCTAACGGCGGTACCATCACACCTAAAGCAATCACAGTCGACTGGGCTACCCAGAAGATTGTAGCGAATGTAGATTTGACAAACTGTCTTACCGGCACCAACGAGCAGATCTTCGCTATCTCTACCAACAGTACGGATATCGCTAACTGGGATCAGGAAAGCGGAAGCACACTCCACTTCTTCTACAGACAGAACTTTACTGACTGGGGTTCTACGACTGCCGATGTTCACAAGTTCGCTGTTCAGTATCGCTATAAAGGCGATAACGGCGCTACCAACCGTTTCTACGAGGTGAAGGATATTTCTAACTGCACAATCGTAATGGACAAGAATGGCGTCACTATTGATGGCACACTCGTGTTCGAGGCTTCTCTTATGCCGCAGCTCTACAAGGAGGGTGCTAACCAGCTCTACTTTGGTTCTTTGCGTGGCGAGCATCCGTACGCTACATACAAGTCTGTAGAGCTCGTAACAGAGGAACCAGCAGTAGAGCCTGTTTCATACGAGTTTACACACAATGCAGACGTTTGCTACTATGAGAAGACTGGTGAGAGTGGAGAGGATTCTCAGTACAATGTATACCACCAGTATATTAAGGATGCAAAGGTTATGATTGAGAATGACAAAACTGGCAAGTACACAGCTACGCTTAAGGATGTGGTAGCAGGCAAGGAAAAGTCAGCTCTCGGTGATATCGTTTTGGCAGGTCTTGAAAATGAAGCGGATGGTTCTCTTGAGTTCAAGCTTCCGACCACTCTCTCGTTTACTGTTGGTGTAGCTACTTCTCCATTCTATGGTAAGACATTTAAAGTAGTTAGTGGTACTATTGAAGCAACACCAGCTGCTGACGCAGCAAGCAAAGGCGTTGCAAATGTTGCAATTTCATTTGCTGATGCTGATGGCAATATGCTTACTTACATGTTTAATGCAAATGTATTCATCCCTGTTGTTCAGAACTTTGAAAGTGATGCTTACGTGAAGGTAGGCGAAGAGACAACAAATCTCGAAAAGGCTCAGGCTGTGCTCACAGAGTTCATGGAGGATACTTACATGGTTACATTTAAGAACCTTACATTGGGCGAAAAGACTGGCGACTTCACTATCGAGAACCTCAAGCCAACAAAGGGCGAGGACGGCAAGGTTACATTCTCTACAGAGGACACAAGCGGCTTCTGGAACGACGCTGACGAGACAGAACTCAACTTCACCGACTTCTCTGCTTCTGCAAAGGTAGGCGAGAACGGCTTCGAGGGCTTCGTTTGCAAGTTCACAACAGAGAACGGTCAGTTCGTTTACGGCGAGAAGGCAGAGACACCTGATCCAGATCAGCCAGATGAGAAATATCCTGTTAGCTTCGACAAGACAGCTCTCAATACAAGTGCTCATGGACGTATGCTTAACAGCTTCTCTCTCCAGCAGGCAGGCAAGGAAACGCAGACAAAGAGCGTTAAGACTTCAAAGGCTGCTTACGAGGATCATACAGCAGACGAGCCGTTCACAGTTGAGGCTGGCAGCGAACTGACAGCTTCGTTCGATTACACAGGCGAATGGATGCATAGCTTCGTTTACATCGACTTCGACAACGACGGCGACTTCTCTTATAAGGAGGGACAGTGGGATCAGACTGGCACCGATTTGGTAGCATACAGCTTCTACTCTCTCGACTCTAATCCAAAGAACGATGCATCTGGTTACAACTCAGTAGGTGATGAACTTACAGGAGATGCTCGCAATACTTATGCTGCACCTTCGTTCAAGGCTCCTGCTAAGGCTGGCGAATATCGTATCCGCTTCAAGTTCGATTGGAACTGCATCCTTCCTGCAGGTTCAAGCACTATCCTCGAAGACGGTGGTGGTGTTTGGGATGCAACTCTTAAGGTTGTAGAGCCGGTTGTTGACGGCATCAGCACAATCAACGCTGAGGCTGCTAACGGTGAGGCACAGCTCTTCACAGTTGACGGCGTTAAGCTTTCTAAGCTCCAGAAGGGTCTGAACATCGTTCGCACCGCTGACGGCAAGGTTAAGAAGGTACTCGTGAAGTAATCTTTCAGTGCACCCACTGAAAACACTCATAAGAGGGCATGGCATTCCGCCATGCCCTCTTTTCGTTGCTCCCCTCCCACAGACACATCGTAGGAGGGTATGGCATCCTGCCATACCCACGCCACCCTCTTAGGGGGTGCAGCGGTCTCCGCTGCACCAACCAAGCAAACGCTGCACCAACATTACAATCCTCCCACGGAATTCACCGAATTCACAGAATCTTCTGGCGGAGAAGAGCCTCCCACGGATTTCGCAGATGCTCACAGATTTTTCTTCTCTGCCAATAACTTCTTCGTTCTTCGTTCTGTGTGAAGATTGTTTAGTGGCAGCGTGGGTATGGCAGGGATGCCATACCCTCCTATGGTTAGCATTGTTTTGCGATGAAGTGGAATTCATGTCGTGCCAATACTCAATTTTCTTCTTCGTTACTAACAGCGTATGATGTGAGTGAATAGGCTGTGGTGACTCCCGAGAACTGGATAGGATGGGTTGTGTATGGTGCTACAAAGCTATAAATAAAATCGAGTAGATGAAAATATCTACCATATCTTCCAGCCAGCGCATAACCTCCTGCGTATCAGTGAAGTAATGGCTGGAAGATACCTGACCAATAGGGGTTATCTTCCAGCCTATCTCCCAGCGCATCTTCCAGCTCATTTTCCATCCGTCTCTCTGCTAATATGTAGGGTAGGGGTTCGTTCGTTTCTTGATTGTTTGTTCGTTTCTTGATTGCTTGTTCGTTTCTTGATTGCTTGTTCGTTTATGGTGTTTTATCGTAGCGTGGCAATCTTGTTGTTGTAGCGTGGCAATCTTGTTGTTGTAGCGTGGCAATATTGTTGTTGTTGCGTGGCAATATTGTTGTTGTTGCGTGGCAATGCAATCTGTGGGAGTTTTTGTAGGAGGGTATGGCATCCTGCCATACCCACGCCACCCGCTGGAACTCCTAATCTGTGCTCATCCGTGTGCATCTGTGGGAGGCTCTTCTCCGCCAGAAACTTCTGCGCGTTCTGTGGCTTCTGTGGGAGGATAAGCAAGAGGGCCGCGTGGGTATGGCAGGGATGCCATACCCTCCTAAATACCAACAAAAACTATAAATAATTTGCGTCGCATAAATTTTATTTTTAACTTTGCAAGTTGGTGAGTTATATAACTTATAATCAATAAGTTTGAAACAAACTGTGCGCAAATATTGTGTGTTCTGTACATATTGAAAGCAGTACAATTAAATAACTAACATTTAACAACTAACAGAAAGGATTTATTATGAAGAAAATTTTATCTCTTATCGCAATGTTGGTGATGACAGCGACAGCGTTTGCTGAGACCACCAGCGAGAAACTTGTAGAGGATAACTATGCCCCTAACGGCTCTGTTATTCCAGCCAAGGCAATCACAGTAGATTGGGCTACCCAGAAGATTGTTGTGAATGTCAATTTGGCTAACTGCAGCGATACACCTAACGAGTGTATCTTCTCAGTGTCTACCAACACTACCGACATCGCTAACTGGGATCAGGAAAGCGGAAGCACACTCCACCTCTTCTACACCAAGAACGCACAAGTATGGACGGCTACCGGTTGGGAGACTTACACCCAGAAGTTCGCCGTTCAGTATCGTTATGCTGGCGACAGCGGTGCTACAAACCACTACTATGAGGTTAGCGACCCGTCCAACTGCACTATCGTAATGGACAAGAACGGTATCACAATGGACGGTACTCTTGTGTTCCCTGCTTCTGAAATGCCCAACCTCTACAAAGAGGGCGAAAACCAACTCTACTTCGGTTCTGTACGCGCAGAGCACACATACGCTACCTACAAGTCTGCAGAGCTCGTAACAGAGAAGGCAGAGACATTCTCACCAGTTACTCTCTCTACTACTGACGTTGCTAACGCTGTGTACAATGGCACAACAACCAACTACGACGCAAAGACTGTTGAATTCGTGCAGTACGAGGAAGGCAAGTATAAGCTCGTGTGGAAGACTCTTGAGGCTGGCTCAACCATCTTAGGCGACTATACCATTGATAACATCACCGTTGCTGAGGACGCAGATACACACGTGCTCACACTCACCACTACTGATACCGAGGGCACATGGTCTAACGTGAACCCTGCTTATGGTATGATGCTTGGACTTGCTGAAGGCTCTAAGACCGCGTTCACAGGTTTCGAGAGCACATGCAAGCTCAACGAGACTAAGAATGCTATTGAGAAACTCAAACTCAAGTTTAACATCAGCATCTTGGGTTATGAGGCTAACTTGGTGTTCGGTGAGAAAGCTCCAGAAACAGGCATCAACGCTACAACAGTGGCAGAGGGTGCAGCAACACTCTTCACGGTTGATGGTGTTAAGCTGTCTAAGCTCCAGAAGGGTCTGAACATCGTTCGCTCTGCTGACGGCAAGGTGAAGAAGGTACTCGTTAAGTAATCTTTCAGGGGGTGCTTTCAGGGGGTGCACTTGTCTCAAGTGCACCAACCAAGCAGCATCCCAACAATTCTGTTGGTGCAGTTGGGACAACTGCACCCCCTAAGGTGCACCAACCAAGCAAAAATATAAGAGGGCATGGCGAAAAGCCATGCCCTCTTTGTGTATATTTCTCATCTTAGGAGCCTATGGCAGGGATACTATACCCTCCTAAATACCAACAAAAACTACAGATAATGTTTGCGTTGCATATATTTTATTCCTAACTTTGCATTGTCAAGACAACAAAAAAGCATCGATCGTGAGCTTTTCAGTCACACGCAGCAGCGATTTATACAATTCATTTACAAACAAAACAAAGATTTATAAGCAAGGATTATGACCGGTTGCAACTTGTTATACTTCTTATATGGAGCGAGCATTATGTTCCATCTGATGATGGCGTTGTTGTTCAGTTACAAGCGTCGCACTTCGCTGAACATCTATGTCAGCACGCTTATGCTCGTCACCGTAGCACTATACGTTAAGAACCTTGTGCTTATAGGAGACGGTTATTATGACAGTGCGCTCGAATCATTGTACTCTTCGAGCATAGACCTGTTCACTATGCCGCTCTATGCCATCGTTCTTATCGAAGCATGTCGTCCTGGATGGCTCAACTGGTGGCGTGCGTCGTTGTTGTATATCCCGTTCTTAGCGTTTATGACCGTGTCGTTAGTTTACCCCGAGCCGTTAGTGTTCGACGTGATACACATCTCCTCGTTTGTTTATGGCGTTTTGCTCTTGAGTTGGTCGCTGCACGAAGTGCCCCGCTTCGAGCGTGCGCTGATGGAGGAGTTCTCCTACGAGAAATATATCAACTTCAACTGGTTGCGCGGCATTATCGTGTCGTTCTTCTGCATCCTTCTGCTGTGGATATACGACAGCGTGAACCCCAGTTGTGAGAATGATGCCATCTACCTTATTGGTTCGCTCGTGGTGTGGGCGGTGGCTTGTTTCTTCTTCTATCGTCAGGCTCGCGTGATAGGCATTGTTAAGGCATACGAGTCTGCCGACTCCCAATCGGTAGTGGCACCTTCAGAGGCAGAGGATGAGGCTTTGGCATCCGTTGCTACTTCGCTGAAGACCGACATCGATACTGACACAGAATTGTCGGACGCTCCCACTGACGAGCAGAGCGTACAGCAGGAAGCAGCCTTCGCTGAGCGTATGCACCTGCTCTTCGAGCGCGACCATGTGTACCTCAATCCGCGTTTGCGACTCACGGAGTTGGCTGCTCTTCTTGGCACCAATCGCACATACCTATCGCAATACATCAACCAGTGTTGCGACACCACGTTCTACGACTTTGTCAACGATTACCGCATACATCACGCTAAGCTGCTTCTTCACTCCACTGACGACACTCTTGACACCATCGCCATGAAGTCGGGCTTCAATTCTTTGTCCACTTTCCTCCGTGCATTCCAGCAGCGTGAGGGCAAGAGTCCGATAGAGTTTCGTGCGTCAAATGGTAAAAATAGCGTGTCAAACGATTAAAAAGTCGTTGAAATCGACGATTTTTACACAATGACACATATCTTTTACCGATTGCAATCGCAAGTTTATCGAAAGTTTGTACTTTTGCAGTGTAATGTTGAGACAACATTTCGTTATTAATACAAATTAGTATTAGTAAAGCCAGTAATGTAAATGAATGAATAAATAAGAAGCAGTTTGTAATTGTTTGATAAATCAAGAAAAGAGTTTAAAAACCGCCGAGCAGTGATGCTGGGCGGTTTTTTATTTGTTGCTTGCTTAAGTTACATATATTAGCTACCGCTCCTACTTCTGTTTCTCGTAATAATCTATAGCTGCCTTTATGTTTTTTTGTACAGCCTTGGTGCTGAATGTAGCTCCGGTGCATCCGTCTATATCGGTGCGTTGGGTTAGCTTCTTTGCCTTTGAGATTTTGAGGTTATTGTATAGCGGCAGCAGAAACTGCTTTACACGGGCAAAGTAGGGTACAGTTTCTTCGTTTTTCAGTGCTACCACTTTCTGCACCTTGCCGTTCTTGAAGTGTACTTCTACGGGCGTGGACTTACGATATCCGCGTGCGTTGCATATAGTGGTGGTGCGCACGATAGTGGTGCCATCGGTATGGCGTGTTATTACGTTGTCAGAGTGGATGTTTGAGGCTGCGAGGAGCAGCAATAATGTAGCCGCTCCTCGTTTTATACACTTATGTGTTGAAAGCATAATGTTTGTCATTTTTTATGAATTCAATTATTTCATTGTTACCTGAATGCGATTGCCCGGGGCTGTGAGCTGTCGGCAGAATTGGCGTATGTCATCGGTGGTGAGACTCTCTACCTTCTGCAGATAGTTGCGGTTGAAGTCGATACCTTCTCGCAGCTGGTGGTAGCGCACGTATTCCCACCATCCGTTGGTGAGCACGGCACGTTGATAGTTCTTGCGCTCAAACTCCTTCACCTTCTGCAGTTGCTCGATGGTGGGACCTTCGGTGGCCATGCGCTGCAGATTGAGGTCGATGAGTGGCAACAGTTCGTCGTATTTGTCGGGGTCGCAACGAAAACTTACGGTCATGGAACATCCGTCTGTAGGATATTTCCAGAACTGGCCCTCTACGCTCACTCCGTATGTGCCGCCACGTTCCTCGCGCACCTTTTCGGTGTATACACCGCGCATTATCTGCGACAACACATCGAGCTTGAGGTCGGTGTCGGCAGTATAGGCTATTGGGGCTGAGTATACGATGTTGGTCTGTGCCGAGGGTGTTATCATCTGTTTGTGGAACACCTTTGTCACCTGTCCATTCTGTATGTTGAGTGTGTATTGTCCTGGCTTGCAGTCGTTGTTGCTATTGCGCTTTCCTGGCAGGCTTGCCACGTATTGGCAGAGTAAATCGTCGAAATCGTCCTGACGTATGTCGCCCGTAACGATGAGGTGCATTCCTGCAAGATTACTGAAACGCTCATTGTAAATCTGGTAGATGCGGTCGAAGTTTACCTCGTTCATACGTTCCGCCGTGAGCGGTTGAGTTCGCTTGCGTTTACCGTATACGGCTACGCGCAGCGAGTCGTTATAGGTGACATTAGGGCTTGCGTTGCGATTTCGCAGCATTGACTGCTGTTTGGCTATCATATTCTGAAATATCGCCTTGTCCTTGCGTGGATTGGTGAGATAGAGATACATTATCTGTAACCATGTCTTAAGGTCGGAGGCTACACACACACCCTTTACGCCCTCTTCCTCGGCATCGATGTATGGAACTACACGCAGTGCCTTGCCACGGCGCTTCTTCTCGAGAGTGAGAAAATCGAAGTCAGCTGCTCCGCTCTCTTTAACTACGCTGTTAAGGAATTGTAGTGTAGGGGCATCTGTGTCGGGATATAACGAGCGGCCGCCAAGACGGAACATGTTGATGGTGAGGCGGTTGGGTTCGATGTCTGACTGTCTGGCACTTACCTTTATGCCGTTCGAAAGGACGTATTCGGTGTAACCATTGTCGGTTGCTCGCTTTGAGAGTATCTTACCCTTTTTGGGCAGCTTCTTCATGAATACGGGGTCTACCTGCTGCGTTGTGTTGTCGTTGGTGTATTCACGCTGTTGTGCGCTTTCTATCCATGTCTTGAGCTGGTCGGATGTGGGCATGGTGTATGGCTTGCCGTCGTACTTGGTGGGTCCGAAGACGATGCACACTTGATTTTGGTTGTCCACTATCTCCATCATCGTTTTGTTGATGTCGTCGAGTGTAACGGTAGCTGAGAATTCTGCCTCCAGTGCAGCCTCGTATTCGATGTTCATGCAAGGCTCGTTGTTGCAGAAGTTGGACACAATATTCTTTGCATATTCGGCATTGCGTGTCTTGTTTTTGTTGTCCAAACGGTGTTCGATGTTTACGGTGTGCTGCACCTTGGCATGCTCAAGCTCGGCGGCGGTAAAGCCGTAGCGTCTTGCCTTCTCCACTATCTCGATGGCAGCATCTATGCCAACCTGCGGATTGTTGGGCATGAGTCCGAGGTTGAGGGCGAAAGCATCCTTTTCTGTGGTGACGTAGAAGTTGCCTACACGACAGTTTGCCGACATCACTCGGGGTTGTGCCTCGTGTGACAACTTTGCCAGACGCTGGCGCAGTATGAACATGGCGAGTCGTGACTTGTAGCTGCTGAGGAATGCCTCGCGTGTGTCTCTCGACTGGCGTTGCTCGGCATCGTGCTTCATGTAGAGTGAGAAATTGAGTGTTGGCTGCTCGTTGTCGGCCTGTGTGTAAACAATCATCTCTTTGTTGTCGGGTACTGTATAGTATGTGCGCTGCGGAGCACCAATGGGCATGGGATTATCACTGAAGAGCTTTCGTATCTTGGCTTCTATCTGGTCTACATCGATGTCGCCCACTACGATGATGCCCTGCAGGTCGGGACGATACCACTTTTGGTAATAGTCGCGCAGTGTGTCGTAGTGGAATGTGTCCACCACTTCGATGTGTCCTATTGGTAGGCAGTCGGCATATTTCGACCCAGCGTATATCACGGGCATAGCATTCTCCATCATACGCTGCGCTGCCATGCGCGAACGTCGTGTGCGCCACTCTTCTCGTATCACGCCACGTTCTTGGTCAATCTCGTTGTCTTTAAGCAGTAGTGAGCCTGCCCAGTCGTGCAGTATGGTGAGACAGGTGTCGGTTACGCCAGCCTTGCTCACAGGAGCATTGGATATGTTGTACACGGTCTGATCGATGGATGTGTAGGCATTAAGGTCTGCCCCGAACTTGATGCCGTTGCGTTCGCACCAGTTGCGTACAGAGTGTTTGCCTCCATTGCCGTCAGGAAAGTTGCGTGTGCCGTTGAACGCCATGTGCTCAAGGAAGTGAGCCAGTCCGCGCTGCTCGGGTTGCTCGAGTATAGAGCCTACACGCTGTGCAATGTAGAAGTCTGCTTGCCCCGGAGTTTGGTCGTTGTGGCGTATGTAGTAGGTAAGCCCGTTGGCGAGCTTACCTTTGCGTATACAACTGTCGAGAGGCAACGTCTGCGCCGACATAGCCATACTGCAGCCCAGGCACATCAGAAGAGAGAAGATTCGTCTTTGTTTCATATAAAGAGATTAAGTGTTAAAGTTGGGAACTGATATTTATGTCTCAACTGTTATTTATTACTCGGCAATCTCAATGCCGCTGATAGTGTACTTCTTGTTGTTCTTGACGATAACAATCTGTCCGTTTCTCAAGAATACGCCGTTGGCAGTTTTGCCGGTGTTGACATTCGTGTTGTCGATGCCTGTTTGTGTGTCAGGGTCGAGTGGCAGAGCCTTAAGACCGGCACCAATAACGTTGCCCTCGCCAAGAGCGATGGTGGTGTTGCCGCGAAGGTTACCAATAAACTCGGTAGTGCCAGTTGATGTAACCTCGCCATTGTTGGTGCATGATACTACAGACACCACTCCCTCGTTACGTGCAGAGTTGGCTACGATGCCGGCAACGTACATGTCTTGTCCGCTAACCGAGCCATCGTTGCGACAATTCTTTATAACAGTGGCAGCCTCGTCGCCCTTCATCACGTTGCCAACGATGCCACCGACATTCTTTACACCGCTTATCGTGCCTCTGTTGTAACAGCCTTCGATGTCTACTGCAAAGCTGGCGCAGCTTACGATGCCTGCTGTATACTGCTTCGATTTGGCTGTACCCTGGGTGTCGTCTACATTGCCGTTGTTGTTGCAATTCTTTATGGCACCCGAGTAAGAGCCGGCAATACCAGCCGATCCTACGCCATTGGTTGTAGACAGCTTGCCGCTGTTGAGGCAGTCTTCTATGAGATAGTTGTAAGTGGTGATGCTCTTGCCCGACTGCGAACCACCGCAGATGCCTGATGCATAGGTCATGGCTTTGACGTTACCGTAGTTTTCACAGTCTTTTATTGTGCCACAACCGTTGACCATAAATCCGCATATACCGCCAGCGGCAAAGTTGGTAGCAGTGATGTCGGCATTGTTGACACATTCCTGTATAGTGCCCATGTTGATTGAGGCTATAGTGCCAACGTAGTTGTAGCTTGTGATGTGGTTGTTCTCGTCGAAGACGATGTTTCTAACGACACCGTTCTTGTCGATACAACCAAACAGGGCGTTGTACTTTCCTGCTGCATTGTTGTTGCTTTCGGTGTGGTAGATGCCGCTGATGGTATGGTTGTAGCCGTCGAAAGTGCCGTCGAAGCCATAGGCTATCTGGGTAATCTTGGCGTTGCCGTCCTTGCCGATGGCAGGCAGTTGAACGGGGTTTTCTGCCGAACCGCCGAAGTCGATGTCGTTAGTCATCTTGAAGTACTCGCCAGTTCCTTTGTGGTTGGCGTTGCAATTCTTAGCCATTGCTTCGAAATCGGCTGCTGTGCTGATGATGTAAGGGTCGCCCTGTGTACCCGAACCTTTAAGTCCCCAGCTGTTAGATACTGTAGAGCCATCGCTCTGTGCCATAACTGTCATCGTTGCTATGCAAGCGAAGATGAGTGTAAAGATTTTTTTCATATTATGTTTTTTAAAGTTGTGTTTAAAATGTTGCTGCTGCTGTGATGATAAGCGTATTGCGTGTTTGTCCTTTAGTGTTGCTATTGGTGGCTTGGCGGAGGTTGTACCTCAGGGAAATGGCAGGTCGTATGGACGTGCCTTTTAAGGGCATCTCGTAGGTAATGGCAGCGTGGGCTGCCCATTGTCTGTAGCTGCCCATTGCGGCAGAGCCTCCTGCCTCTGCCGACCATAAATATCCTTTTCGTGTGAGCACACTGCGTCGTGCACTGACAAACGGGGTTATGATGTGGTGTGAGGCGGTGTATATATCGGGATATACGTAGGCAGTCTGTTGGCGAGTCCAGTACTTGGCACCTCCCGTTATGTGCCATAGGTATATATTGCCAGATGGTTCCCAGTAGGTGTTGAGGGCAGCTGTACCGTATGTCTGTACCTTGTCTGCCATCTTTGTTGGTTCGAAGTATTCGTAGTATATGGCTGATGTGCCGTTGGTGGCTATGGTGCGGCGATAGTTCTCGCGTTCAGACGTAAGCCGCTCGGTTGCCATTCTCAAGTCAACCCATACAAGCCGCTCAGCCCTTTGTGTTATGTCGTAGCGCAGATGCAATGCGAAGTTATCGCCATGGTGCTGCTCGTGTGATGCACTGTATTGCGACTTGCGTCCATAGTAGCCATTACGATGACTGTATACGATGTCGGCAAAGAGGCGGTTGTATTTGCTTTGAACCCTCACACCAATGTATTCAGACAGTAGTGGTAAACGGTTTTTACTATCGGTGAATCCTTCGGTGCCAAATGCTTCGCGTTCGCCATGATGGTTGGCATAGTCGATGAGTGTGTAGTATATTTGGTCAGTTGTACCATAGGTCTTGAACTGCATCGCCTCAGTGCGGCGGTTGTACACCATCCCTATGCCAATGCCACTGTTGTGTGGTAACAAAAAATGTGCGTCAAGACCAGCGTTTATATCCATCAGCGTGTTGCTGTGGCGTAGGTCGCGCTGCTTGGCATATGTGCCAGCTGTATAGTTGAGTTGTGCGCCAATGGCAAGACATCGCCATACCTTCCACCCGATGGCTCCGTTGATGCTGAATTTCTCCATGCTCTTGTCTCCAGCATTGTTATCCGCCTCGACAAGGTCGAACGGCATTAACTTCATTGTAGGCATAAGCATACTGCCTGCTGCTTCTGAGATATTGTGTCGGCTGTACGTGGCTCTGCCGTAAGCCACAATGTCAGACGAGAGCCTGTAGTATGACTGCACATCGGCATCATAAGTTTCCTGCCGCTTTCCTTCTGACATGGTGTGCAGCTTACCTCCGTCGTGACGATAAGATAGGGTGGCGTGGGCTATGGTGCTGTCTGCATAGGTGGTCAGTGCGGCGGCATTACTTGCTGTGAGCCATGGGTTGCGCTGTTGGGTTAGCTGGAAGTCGCGTTGTGCCATGGCTGGTAGGCACAGCAGATTAGCGTAGAGAACAATTGTCAGCTTCATAGAAATCATTCGTTGAATTATTGGTGTCTTGATATATGGCATGTCCGTCTACAGTCTTCTCCACCTTTCTTATTAGAGAGTGGCCGTAACCTCCGGTCAGAGTTGCATATCCGTTGTCGAGGTCTGGCGTGAGGCGTTTCTTGCATTTGGCAAGAGCCGTGGCGTTGTATACTTCCATGGCATCAATCACCCACCTGCGTGGCATTTTCAGGCAGGCATACACTATGTTGCCTTCATTGCCCGTTGGGTATATTATGTTGTCTGGGTTCTCGCCGAATTGCTTTGGTGTAATATCTTCTGTGCGGAACAGTATCACGGCTGGCGAAGTCTGGCTCATAGGCCAAGCATTGCTTTTGCCGTATTTCACAGCCTTCAGATAGTGGTTTGTGGCGATAACATCGGCAGGCGAGGGATAATACCGAGTGTTGTTGTACTTGCCTCCGTCGCTGCTTGTTGCCTCCATGTCGTACATACAATAGTAGGCAGTGTTGGCATAGTTGATGGAGTTGCTGTAGGTTGGAGTGTTGTCAATGGCACCATGCACGTTTACTACGAGTTCAGAGTAGGGTGCTATTGTATTGCCCTGCTGGAAAAACCAGATGCCGTTGAGTGCTGGAATCCAGTCTTTGTCGGCATAATCGAGTTTACCACCGTTGAGAAACGAGTGGGTGTTGGCTTCTGCATTGTATGGCTCGATAATGCCGAAACCTACGTTGTCGAGCGACACCGTCTCTGATGAGTTGTTGTACAGGATTATACATTTGTCTATGGCGAACTTTCCCGAACCGTCGTCCTTCTGACAGCCTCCATTATACAGTTCCTTTATGAGGATAGGGTTGGCAGTCTGCATAGTTGTGATGCTTACGGGCAGCTCTATTGTAGTGTTGTTGCTGCCTATTGCTACGTCAGACAATGCTCCGTTGTATACATGACGGAAATATTCGTCGTCGCTCACCTTCGATGCGCTGACACTGTATATTCCGGTGGGTAGCGTGAAGCGAGCTATACCGTTGGCATCGGTAGCTGCTTCGAAGGTGCTACCTATGCTGTTTGTCATCTTTACGGCAACACCGTCTACGTTATGATTCAGCCTCACCTCGACATTGTAGGTGTTAATTTGTTCGTCGTAGCTGCACGATGCCACCAGCATGGTCAGCATCGTAAGCAGTATGAAGAATGAGTGTTTTATTATATTATTCATATCTCCTTGTTTTACTTGTTTCTTGTCAACTCGTCTATTGTCTATAGTTTCACTCTGACGGATGCTCCATAGTAGAATTTTGGTATGTATCCGCTATCAAACAGCGATGTCTTCAGTCCCGTTTGCTTATTTCGGACGGATGCCAGATTGTTGAAGAAGTTGTTGGCGTAGAACGATAGACTCACCCATCTGCCTATCTCCTTCGTCACGGAGAAGTTGGCTGAGTAATATGCCGATATATTCTGCGGATTGAAATAGTAGGCGGTGTTGCTTCTTACTATTAGATCACACAATTGCCGGTAGAGTGTGGGGTCGTTGTCTTTGGCAGCCAGAAGAGCCTCAGCGTATGGAATGCGCTCCGAAGGGTTATCCCATGTTGAGTAATATTTAGGATACACAGCCACATAATGGTCAGTCTGCCCCACGTATTTAGTTCCAGTCACGTCGCCAGCCTCATTTAATGCTATCGTTGTGCGATTGCTTGACAGGTTGCGTCGGTAGTTGAGCATGGTTGCTTCAAGTCGCATTGTCATGATGAGTCTCAGTTGTGGTATGCGTGCCGTCAGCGTGGTGTTGAGGCTGCATCCCTTGTTCATCATGCCGTTGCTCACCGTAGGGGTGCTTGTCGTTGAGGCTGATGCGACGTTGCTGCCTACGTAATAGCCTATAAGCGGTTGTGTGCCCGAACCTTCGGCTTGGTCGCCGATGCCATTGGGACATCCGGCTATGAGTGTATTGTCTGTGCCACGATAGTGATAGTACTTGCCGTCGATGCGCAGCGACAGTCCCAGAGTATGGTGGTTGTTGATGATAGGCATCTCTGCCACCCATTCCAGTCCGTAGCGTGTCACGGGAGAACCATTCACATACTGACGGTTGGCAGTGTATGTGCGGCGGATAGAGTAGGGTAAGTTTACGGTGTTGCCGTTGGTTGCAGATGTTACGCTTATCACACCAGTCGATGGATTGACACTATATATGCGGTCGGCAGCGGCAATGCTACATCCTTCGAGAGCCGACTGCGATGTTTGGTTGTAGGCAAATGGAGAGTATACATTCAGTGTCTGATACGGATTGTACGTGCGGTTCCAATATGCCGACAGGCTCAGTCGTGCTTTACCGACCTTTGCTTCCAATCCTGCCTCCATTTGATTGGAGTGCTGCCATTTCAGATTGCTGTTATATATAGCACGCTGCACATTGGTGTAGTAGGCATAGTATGCTTTGCCGTCGGCAGTAGAACCAGGGGTGAATACGAGTCGGTCAGTATAGGTGTCGGCAGGATAAAGCACTTGAAACGATGGCAGTTTGACGCTTTTGCCATAGCCGGCATGTAGTGTGAGCGAGACGTTCTTACCTTTTATTATATTATAGCGAGCATTGAATCGTGGTGAGGGGCTGGCTGCTGTGCCATATTCTGAACCGCTGATTATGGTGATATCGTTGCGCAGTCCGCCTACAAGCATCAGTCTGCCCATGGTTAGCCGTTCCTCTATAAACATTGCCAGGCTATGCATTGTTGGCAGGAGACTATAGTCGTATGGTCGCCATGTGGGAGCCAAACGCATGTCGTCGTAATATGTGCCGTGACCATTGTTGCGTGTAGAGTTCAGTTCGGTGCCTACAGTAAGTTTGTTCACCGCGCTGAGTATGCGTCGTGTCCACTCACCCTTTAGTTTGAGTTGTAGACTCTGTAGCTTTTGGTCGTTGAACGAACGCACATACCAGTATCCCGTCGGACTAAGTATGATGCTGCCCGTGCCCATGCCATCGGCATAGTCTTGGGCTATAGCATAGCCGTTGGTAGTGGTGTGCAGACTGGCTTGTGTGGATGACGACGATGTGTTGGTGTTGTTGTCCGAGCGTCGATCGGCTGTAGAGAAGGCTGCCTGCAATGTTATGTTGAACACTCCTGAACTCCTGCTGTTGTAGAGCCAGTCAAGCATCATGTTAGCACGTAACTGATTGTCGCGTTGACGCTGATAGGTATCGCGAAAGGCATCGGGGTCTGCCTCCGAATTATATCCGCCAATGTTGCCCGTAAGTCCAGCTGTCAGATTGAGGCTTGAACCCTTCAGGCGGAATACCTTATTGTAAGTAGTCGATAGTATGTTGCGGCTATAAGCGGTATGTGGCGATGTAATGTCGGTGAACGATTTTGCATGTTCTATAGAGAAATTAAGCGTTCCGGCATTGTGTGCCAATGCTAAGCCCTTGGTGAGTGCTACCTGTCGGGTGTACGGATTCATGGAAGCCTCCACAATCCATGGAGTGTGTCCGCGACGGGTATTCACCTTCACCATGCCGTTGCTTATGTCGCCATATTCAACGCCCGGTATTCCAGCTATTACCTCAATGCTCTCAATGTTGGAAGTTGAAATGTTGCGTGTTGAAGCTGACTGCGTCTCGCTCATACTTGCATTGTTGTTCAGTCGCATTCCGTCTATCTCAATGGCAGTGCCGAATGCTGCATTGCCTTTCTCACCTGTTGTGGAGCGTAGTGCCAGGCGTGAATCGTCTGTCAGAGTGGAGTTGACGGTCTGGCCGCCGGGCAGCAGGGCCATAATATCGTTAAGCGACAGGGCCTGAGAGTGGTCGAGCGTGGTACGGTCGATAGAATATGTCGTGGTACCCATGGTCGACCTCTTGCGTGCTGTTACCTCCACGCCCGGAATGCTAAGGTTAGCCTCCTTCAGTCGGATATTCTTTAGGTCGGTGTTGTGGTGGATGTTAAATTGTACGGTGCGAGTGACATACCCCAAAGTGCTCACCTCAATTGAGACAGTTCCTTGTGGCACATTCTCGATTATAAACATGCCGTTGGCATCGGTTGCTGCCCACAATTCAAGATTCGACACTTTGACAATGGCATATTGTATGGGCTGCATAGTGCGATTGTCGAGCACATGTCCCGACACCTTAAAACGTATGTTGTCGGCTATTGCTGCTGCCGATATTATCAAAAATAATAGTAATGTTATTGCCTTCCTCATTTCTTGACAATTTGTCAATTATACAAAATAAGTTGTTGATTGAGAAATGCAAAGTTATTGTGATTTGGTATTTTGTGCAATACCAAAATGTAGGTAAATTGAAGCATTAAGGTGTAATGCTTCAATTTGTCAAAAGTTGAAAATGGAGAGTTATGATATGTATGTCTACAACAGATTAGATAGTTGCTAATAAAATGACAATACCAATCATAACTCTCAACTCTAAATTCTCAACTCGCAGCTAAAACAAGTCTTTCGAGTGCTTCCTTCAGCACGCTGCGAGGTGTAGCCACATTCATGCGCATGAATCCCCTGCCTTCCTTTCCGAACATCTCGCCGTCGTTGAGGGCGAGTCGTGCGCGGTTGACGAAGAGGTCGATGAGCGCATCGTGGTCGAGGTGCAGTCCGCGACAGTCGAGCCATACGAGGAACGATGCCTGCGGTCGCACCGCCTTAATCTGCGGCAGGTGCTTTCTGAGGAAGTCCTCCACGAACAGGATGTTCTGCTCCACGTATGCCAGCATCTGCTGCCTCCATTCCTCGCCCTCGTTGAATGCAGCCATCGTAGCAATCGGTGCGAAGAGATGCGGCTCGTCCAGCTCGTTCGCCGCCATCCAGTCGAATAGCGGTCGGCGCAGCTTCTCGTTCGGCACAATGCACCACGAGCTGACGATGCCCGCTATGTTGAACGTCTTCGACGGAGCACCAAACGTGATGCTACACTCGGCTGCAGCGTCAGATACCGATGCGAACGGCACGTGTTTGTTGCCGAAGATAGCCATGTCGGAGTGAATCTCGTCGCTGATGACGATGATGTTATGCTCCGAGCAGAAGTCAGCCAGACGGCGCAGCGTCTCCGTGTCCCACGTGATGCCTGCCGGGTTATGCGGATTGGAGAGGATTAGCAGGCGACACTTCTCGTCCGCCACCTCTGCTAAGTTGTCGAAGTCCATCGAGTAAGAGCCGTCGGCGTTCTCGCGTAGCGGATTGTACACCACCTGACGACGATTGCCCTCCGGTGTCAGTCGGAACGGGTGGTAAACTGGCGGTTGTATGATAACCTTCTCGTCCTCCTTCACGAACACGTTGATGACGAAGCCGATGCCCTTCACGATGCCCGGTATGAAGCGCATCCACTGTTCCTCGACGCGCCACTGGTGGTGGTCTTCAATCCACTTCGCAATCGTCTGCCAATAGTTGCGTGGCACTATCGTGTAGCCGTAGAGCGAGTGCTCGAGTCGTTTGCGCAGCGCGTCGGTTATAAACTGTGGCGTCTCGAAGTCCATGTCAGCCACCCATAGTGGCAGCAGGTCGCCCCTGCCATATCGCTCGGCGAGCACCTCGTGCTTGAGGTCGCCCGAGCCCGAGCGGTCGATGATTTTGTCAAAATCGTATTTCATAGTAATGTTTAGTCAACTTGGTTGGTGCACTTGAGACAAGTGCACCCCCTGATTATAATGCTTGGCGGAAGTCCTCAATAATGTCGTCCATGTCCTCCAGACCCACAGAGATGCGTATTGTGGTGTCGAGCACGTCCATTGCAGCACGCTGCTCGTCGCTGAACGGACCGAAGATGGTGCTTGCAGGATGTATGGCGAGTGTGCGGTTATCGAAGAGGTTAGTGGCGCGATGCACCAACTTCAGATTATTGATGAAGCGGAAGCAAGCCTCCTTCGACTCTAAGTCGATGGTGAACATGCAGCCCGCCGTCTTGCCGAACTGACGTTGCGCCAGTTCATAGTACGGGTTGTCGGGCAGTCCCACGTAGTTCACGCTCTTGATGCCCTCCATCTGTCGCAGTGCGTTCACGAGATACACCGTGTTGCGCACCTGCAAGTCGTAGCGTGCACGCAGGTTCTCCAGACCGAGGTTCTGCATGTAGGCAACGTGCGGTGTCATATAAGCACCGAGGTTGAAGAGCATCTCGTCGTGCAGACGACGTGCGAACTCAGGGAAGCCACCGTAGTCGATGACCATTCCGCCGAGCGATGTTGCGCCCCCCGATAGATACTTCGTCGTAGACACCACTTCGATGTCCACACCCAACTCATGCGCACAGAACTCCGTGAACGGTATCGCCGTCGTGTCAGCCACAAGCGGAATGTTGTGCGCGTGCGCTATCTCAGCCAGAGCCGTGAGATCAGCCACCTCCAGCTGCGGGTTTGTTATTATTTCGAGAAATATGCAGCAGGTGTCATCATCCACAGCTCGGCGCACTTCGTCGAGGTTCGTAAGGTCGCACAGATGCGTCGTCACGCCGAAGCGTGGCAGCGTCTTTGTCAGCAGCGAGTAGGTGTTGCCGAACATGTGGCGCGATGCTACCACGTTCTTTCCCTGCTCAGCGAGCGAGATTAGTGTTCCCGAGATGGCAGCCATGCCCGACGACATAGCCGTCACGCGGTCGGCACCGGTCAGTGCCTTCACCTTCAGTTCCAGGTAGTTCACCGTAGGGTTCATCACGCGTGAGTAGTCGGGCTCCTCGATGCGTCCGCAGAAAGCGTCCGACATCACGTCGGCATCAGCAAACTCGTAAGCCAGTGTATGATACACCGGCATACTCAGTGCGCCGTAAGCATCGCTCTTCTGAAAGGGGGTGTCGATTGCAATTGTCTGTTTCTTCATGATCTTGTTTATTAATTCGTGTGCAAAAGTACGCAAATAGCTCTTTTTTTCACCTCTATATATATAATAATTGTGATGAGTGTTTTTGATTTAACATCTTTTGTATGTTACGTAAGTATTTTCTAACTACATTGTTTCGCCTACAAATTTTAAAATCAGTATTTTTGCAATTGTAAAATACTAAATTTATGAGAACAAACTATTTATCACGACTCTTGTCAGTTGCAGCCCTTGTAGTGTGCTTTAGTGCTACAGCCGTTGCAGCTACTGCGCAGAATCTTACACAATACGTCAATCAGTACGTAGGAACCGGCGGTCATGGACACACGTTCATGGGTGCAAATGTGCCGTTCGGACTCGTTCAGCTCGGTCCGACAGAGCCCACACGCGGTTGGGATTGGTGCTCGGGCTACTACTACGACGACGATGAGCTTATCGGCTTCGGACACATGCACCTCTCGGGCACCGGCATCGGCTGCTTGGGCGACGTGGCATTCCTGCCCGTGAAGGACTTCAAGCAGACTTCTACACGCTTCAAGCACGAGGCAGAGAAGGTACACCCCGGCTACTACTCGCTGCAGCTCACCGACCCCAACGTGCTCGTGGAGCTTACAGCCACAGAGCGTTGCGGTTTCCATCGCTATACCTTCAAGGACGGCGCGAAGGCTCAGCTCGCCCTCGACCTCTCGCAGTGCATCGGCTGGGACAAACTCAACGACTGCCTGCTCACCCAGGAGAGCGCCACACGCCTCACCGGCTTTCGCCGCTCAAACGGTTGGGCAGCCGACCGCCGCATCTATTTCTCTATCGACTTCTCGCAGCCCGTCACCGTGCACCGTCTCGACTCGATGGAACGCGTAGTGGTGTCGGTGGCTGACAACACCAAACCGCTGCTCGTGAAGGTGGCACTTTCGCCCGTGAGCATCGGCAAGGCGAAGCTGAACATGCAGGCAGAGATGGCAGGCTGGGACTTCGACGCAACGGTGAAGGCAGCCGACGACGCTTGGAACCGCGAGCTCGCACGCATACAGATCCAGACCAACGACCAGACAAAGAAGCGCGTGTTCTACACCGCGATGTACCATCTGATGACCTCTTGCTCCAAGTTCAACGACGTAGACCGCGAGTATCGTGGTGCCGACGGTAAGGTGCATAAGGCAGACTTCACCAACTACACCACGCTCTCGCTCTGGGACACATACCGCGCCGCTCATCCGCTGATGACCGTCGCCTTCCCCGAGATGCAGCGCGACTTCGCCCAGACGTTCCTTAACATCTACAAGCAGCAGGGCCGTCTGCCCGTGTGGCATCTGATGGGTTCCGAGACCGACTGCATGGTGGGCAACCCCGGTGCCATCGTGCTTGCCGACCTCACCATGAAGGGCTTCGTGGAGGACAAGGAGCTGGCTTTGGAGGCACTGAAGGCTACACAGATGAAGGACATCCGTTCGCTTGGCTTGCTCAAGGAGCACGGATACATACCCTGGAACCTCGAACCCGAGAACGAGACCGTGGCAAAGGCACTCGAATACTGCGCTGCTGACGACGGCGTGGCAAAGGTGGCTAAGCTGTTGGGTAAGTCAGACGACTACGAGTACTTCTTCAATCGCTCGCGCTCGTACAAGAAATACTATGACCCGGAGACACGCTTCATGCGTGCCGTAGGCACCGACGGCAAGTTCCGTCTGCCGTTCAATCCGTTCTTCGCCGAGCACCGCACCAACGACTACACCGAGGGCAACGCATGGCAGTACACCTTCCTCGTGCCGCACGACGTGAAGGGACTCATACAGCTCTTCGGATCCGACAAGGCGTTCATGTCGAAGCTCGACTCGCTCTTCTTCGTTGAGGGATGGGCAGGCGACAACGCTTCGCCTGATATGTCAGGCATGACCGGACAGTACGCGCACGGCAACGAACCAAGCCACCACGTCATATATATGTACAACTACGCCGGCCGTCCCGACAAGGCGGCACCGCTGCTCCGTAAGATGCTCAACGAGATGTATCTCGACCAGCCCGACGGACTCTCTGGCAACGAGGACGTGGGTCAGATGTCGGCTTGGTACATCCTCTCGTCGGTGGGTCTCTATCAGGTAGACCCCGTCGGCGGACGCTTCGTAATCGGCTCGCCGCTCTTCGACAAGGCGACAGTAAACGTCGGCTCAGGCAAGACATTCACCGTCGTGGCGAAGAACAACTCCGACCGGAATATCTACGTGCAGAGCGCACGTCTCAATGGCAAAGCTCTGAAGAACTCGTACATCGAATTCAACGACATACGCCACGGCGGAACACTCGAACTCGTAATGGGACCGAAGCCGTCGAAGTGGGGCGCGGCTCCTGCGTGCCGTCCGTAAGAATGTTGTTGTGTTGAGATGTTGATGTGTTGAGTGTAGAATGTTGTTGTGGTGAGATGTTGAGGTGGTGACATTACATTACATTACATTACATATATCAACATCTCAACATCTCAACATCTCAACATCACACCACCACCTCACCAATAATTAAACTTTTTCAACTAAAAAAATAATCATTATGAAACTTAATTTAAGTTCGCAGATTGTATTAAATAAGGTACCGGAGCAGTACTATCGCCCTCGCACGGCAGTTGAGCGCTCCGAAATGACACGTTGTGAGAAACTCTTCACCGATATCTACCCGAAGGTAGAGGAGGGTGCAAAGGTAATCGCAGACGTTGTAGAGTCAGAAATCAAACGTGCAAAGGCAGCCGGCAAGAAGTGCGTGCTCGCCCTTGGCACCGGTCTGTCGTTGAACCCCATCTACGAGGAACTCATACATCGCCACGAGGCAGGCTTGAGTTTCGACAACGTGGTCGTGTTCAACGCATACGAGTACTTCCCGCTCGATAAGAACTGCGCACAGAGTGCCATCAACCAGTTGCGTCACCGCTTCCTCGACCATGTCGACGTGAAGGCAGAGAACATCCATACCCCCGACGGCTCAATCGCACAGGACGAAGTGTTCGAACACTGTCGCGCCTACGAGCAGCTCATCGCTGCAGAGGGCGGCATCGACATCGCTCTGCTCGGCATCGGACGCATGGGTAACATCGCTGCCAACGAGCCAGGCTCAAGTCTCGCCTCGCAGAGCCGCATCATCCTCATCGATCAGACCGCACGCGAGGAGATGAGCAACAGCTTTGGCACACTCGACCAGGTGCCGCCGTGCTCTATCACAATGGGTGTCCACACCCTGCTCTCCGCTCACAAGATGTTCCTCACAGCATGGGGCGAGGAGAAGTCGGAGGTGGTGCAGAAGATAGTAGAGGGTGGCATCACCGACACCGTGCCAGCATCGTTCGTACAGACACACAACGACGCTAAGTTCGTTATCGACCTCGCAGCAGCCAGCAAGCTCACACGCATCGTTCACCCGTGGCTTGTGACCAACTGCGAGTGGACCGACAAGACGATACGCGCCGCAGTGGTTTGGCTCTGCCAGCTCGTGCAGAAGCCAATCCTCAAGCTCACCAACAAGGACTATAACGAGAACGGACTCTCTGATCTGCTCGCCCTCTTTGGCTCGGCTTACAACTGCAACATCAAGATATTTAACGACCTGCAGCACACCATCACCGGATGGCCTGGCGGCAAACCGAACGCCGACGACACCAACCGCCCGGAGCGTGCACTGCCGGCACAGAAGCGCGTGATAGTATTCTCGCCGCACCCCGACGACGACGTAATCTCGATGGGCGGCACAATCCGTCGACTCGTTCAGCAGAACCACGACGTGCACATCGCCTACCAGACATCTGGCAACATCGCTGTGGGCGACGAGGAGGTGACACGCTTCATGCACTTCGTCAACGGCTACAACCAGCTCTTCTGCGACAACAAGGACGAGGTGATAAAGAAGATGTATGGCGACATCAAGGAGTTCTTCGCTCAGAAGAAGCCGAGCGATATGGACACCCCGGAGGTGCGCACCATCAAGGGACTCATACGCCGTGGCGAGGCACGCACCGCCTGCACATACAACGGCATACCGCTCGACCACGTCCACTTCCTCGACCTGCCGTTCTACGAGTCGGGCAAGATTGAGAAGCTGCCGATGGGCGAGGCGGATGTGAACATCGTTCGCGAACTGCTTCAGCAGGTTAAACCTCACCAGATATACGTAGCCGGCGACCTCGCCGACCCACACGGCACTCACCGCAAGTGCACCGATGCCGTCATGGCTGCCATCGACCTCGAGAAGGAGGCTGGTGCGAAGTGGCTCGACGACTGCCGCATCTGGATGTACCGCGGTGCATGGGCTGAGTGGGAAATAGAGAACATCGAGATGTGCGTGCCTATGTCGCCAGAGGAACTCCGCGGCAAGCGCAACTGCATCCTCAAACACTCATCGCAGATGGAGAGTGCACCATTCCTCGGCAACGACGAGCGACTCTTCTGGCAGCGCGCCGAAGACCGCAACCACGCCACAGCCGAACTGTATCACAGTCTCGGCTTGGCTTGCTACGAGGCAATGGAAGCATTCGTGCGCTATATTCCGTAACCCAAAGGGCACTTTAGGGGGTGCACTTTAGGGGGTGCACTTGTCTCAAGTGCACCAACAAAGTAGTAAGTGTATTAGTATTAGTATCCTTTCAATAGGTTCATTTATGCTTTGTTGGTACACATACTATTCTGTTGGTACACTTGAGACAAGTGTACCCCCTGGGCACCCCCTTTTGTTAAAAACCAACAAATTTGCAAATAATCAACGCCGTTGTTCGTTGGTTTGCAACAATTTAGTTAATTTTGTGGCGTATAGTGTTTTCTTACTAATTGTACTGTATTTACAGATAGACATATCATTAGTAATGAACAAGCAATTAGTAAGCAAGCAATTAGTAAATTAATAAACAATCAAAATAGCAAAGATGAAGAAACTTTACTTGATGCTGTCAATGCTCTTCGCATTCGGCGCCGCAGCCAATGCCGTACCGGCAAAGAAGCTGCAGAAGGTTATCACGCTCACCAACGGCACACAGGTGTCGGTGGAGTTGCGTGGTGACGAGTATCTGAGTTGGTGGGAAGGCACCGACGGAACGGCTTATCGTACTACTGCTGCTGACGAGAATGTGTTCGAGGTGTTCGACCTCGAAGCGCAGAAGCCTGCCGCTGCCGCACGTCGTGCAAGAACAGAGCAGGGACGTGTGGCACGCCTCGCACGTGTGAAGAACTCGCTGAAGGGTGCCGACGACAAGATGCGCGGACTCGGTGGCGACCATATCACATACAAGGGCGTGAAGAAAGGTCTTGTGGTGCTCGTCGACTTCAAGAACAAGAAGTTCGCCGACGGACACGACCTCGAGTACTATAAGAATGTAATCAACGGTAAAGACTTCTCCGACGAAGAAGAAGGCTACGTAGGCAGCGTGCGCGACTACTTCCTCGCACAGTCGAACGGACAGTTCGAGCTCGACTTCGACGTGGTAGGTCCTGTCACTATGTCAAAGAACTATGGCTACTATGGTGCTGACGGAGCATATCAGAAGGACGAGAAGGTCTACGAGATGATTAAGGAGGCTTCCGATGGCATCCAGGATAAGGTGAACCTAAAGGACTACGACTGGGACAACGACGGCGAAGCCGATCAGGTGTTCTTCCTCTATGCTGGCTTAGGTCAGGCATCGTCTCCCCAAAGCCCCAGTACCATTTGGCCACACGAGTCGGAGTTGCGCTACTGGCCCTGCGGTGTGCTCTCTTATTCTACCGGTAAGATAAACACATACGCTTGCGCCAACGAGCTGCAGCCAGAAGGACAGAACTCCACGCGCTATATCTCCGCAGGCATCGGCACCATCTGCCACGAGTTCTCACACTGTCTCGGCTTTGCCGATATGTACGACACAACCGGCGGTGGCGGTTATGGTATGTCAGTCTTCGACGTGATGGATCAGGGCTCATACAACGGCAACGGCTTCGTGCCCTGCAACTACACCGCCTTCGAGCGCATCTACGCCGGCTGGGTGGAGGCGATAGAGCTTGAATCTCCTGCAACCGTCAAGGACATGAAGTCGGTATCCGACTACGGACGCCCGTTCATCATGTACAACTACAAGAACACCAACGAGTACTTCCTCTTAGAGAACCGTCAGAACACCGGTTGGGATAAGGGACTCTACGGAAGCAACGGTCTGCTCATCGTGCACGTCAACTACGTGCCGTCGCGTTGGACTAACAACAGCGTGAATGCAAGCAACGAGAAGATACAGTGCTGCACGGTTGTAAACGCCGACGGCTCGCGCGAGAACACTCAATACTCGCTACAGGGCGACCTCTATCCGTATGAGGTGAAGGGCGTGACGATGAACGACGAGTTCACCGACGAGTCGGAACCGGCTGCAAAGCTCTACACCAAGAATTCTGACAACTCCTACGCGCTCGGTATTCCTATCACTCAGATAAAGCGTTCGAAGGGTTCTGTCTCGTTCTTGGTTTGCGGTGGCGATGACAAGAATGTCATCGACAACACATTCAAGGGTGTCGTTGACGGCATCAACGGCGTTACTGTAGTCAAGAAGACAGTAGACAACCGCATCTACAGCATCGACGGTCGCTATCTCGGCACCGATGCCTCAGCACTCGGCAAGGGCATCTACGTCGTAGGTGGCAAGAAGGTCGTAAAGTAAATTCAGGGGGGTGCTTTCAGGGGGTGCACTTGTCTCAAGTGCACCAACCAAGCAATATTAAAATATCTCAAGTGCACCCCCTTGAAGGTACTATATATAATAAGGTGTAGCCGCTGGACATAACCGTATGTCCAGCGGCTATATTATTTCTGTTCCTCAGCGTTTTCTTTAGGGGGTGCACTTGTCTCAAGTGCACCAACCAAGCAAGCAAGAACTGCACCAACAAAATAAGAGGAGTATCAATATTGCTTTGTCGGTGCACTTGAGACAAGTGCACCCCCTTGAAGGCACCCGCCACCCAATCGGTTTCCATCCGCCACCCGATCGGTTTCCGTCCGCCGTCCGATCATATTCCGTCCGCCGTCCGATCGGATTCCGTTCGCCACCCAATTAGATTGCGTTCGCCGCCCAATCAGATTCCGTCCGCTGTCCGATGACACACCCATTACAATCAAGTGGCGGAAGTTGCACATTAGAGTTGGAAAACCTCATATTTCGGTTGGCAAAATATCAGAAAACTCAAATGTTGTCTTGACACGTGTTATATCCGCGTTGTCAATTTGCTTTGTGTGTGCGCGAACTAAGCATCATAATAATATTGTTTGGGCAAACGGAATAATTGCGTCATTTTGATTTTTTAAGTTCGCAAAAACTTATAAATATTAAGAAAAATATCACGTTTTTATGTGAAATGGAGCGTTTTTGTATTAAAACATAGCTTTTTGAGTTAAAATATTTGGTCGGGAAACAATTATTAATTAAATTTGCAAATGAGTTTTAAAATTTCATTAAGCGCATAGTGTTTTGTATGTGTTTTGTATTTGTAGAATAATGTTATCTTAACGAATACGAGGACGTACCAGATAAGAATAAAATCAAATAATAAATAATTAATTAATTTAAAGAGAGAGAATTAATATGAAAAAAAGACTGACAATGATGCTTGCCTGCCTCTTCCTCAGTATAGGAATGGCATTGGCACAGACCACAGTCAAGGGTTTCGTAGTCTCAAGTGAGGACGGCGAACCTGTGATTGGTGCCACCGTTAAGGTCAAGGGTGACAAAACAGACAAGGGAGCTGTCACCAACCTCGATGGTGAGTTCAAAATCGATGTAAAGCCGGGTACACAGCTCGTCATTACATATATTGGTATGCAGACAGCCACAATGCCTGCAAAAGACGGCATGAAGGTGACTCTCTATACGGATAGTGAGGCACTTGGTGAGGTGGTTGTAATGGGTTATGGTTCTGCTCGTAAGCTTGGTACCATTGCAGGTTCAGTGTCTACTGTTAATTCGGAAAAGCTTTCAAATCGCCCGGTTGCTAACGTTGCCGACGCTCTTCAGGGTCAGGTGGCAGGTTTGCAGGTTATGACCTCTTCGGGTGATCCTTCAGCTACCGCTTCAATGCGTATTCGTGGTATTACTTCTATCAATGCAGCCACAGAACCTCTCTACATTCTTGATGGCTCAATGGTATCTCAGAATACATATCTCTCACTTAACCCTAACGATATTGAGAATGTGACAGTTCTCAAGGATGCTTCTTCTACAGCTGTTTACGGTTCACTCGCTGCCAATGGCGTTATCGTAATCACAACAAAGAAGGGTAAGTATGGTCAGGCTCCTGAGGTGTCTGTTTCGGCTTCTTACTCTATGTCACAGCTTGCTGGTGACAAGACAGAGGTGATGAACGCTAACCAGTGGTTGGATTTCCAGCAGGTTGTCAACCCGAGTCTCGCAACCAACGCTGGTTATCTTGCAAAGAAGAACTTCTATAAGAAGACTGGTGTTTCTACCAACTGGCGCGACTACTTCTTCGGTAGCTCAGCTCCTACTGTGAACATCAACGCTTCGGTACGTGGCGGTACATCTAACGCCAACTATCTTATCTCATACGGTCACTACAAGGCAGATGGTATCATGGACGACTCAAGCTTGCGCCGTGAGACTGTTCGTGCAAACGTAGAGATTAAGGTTAACGACTGGTTGAAGCTCGGTTCTAACACCAACCTTGCTTTTACAAAGAACAATACAACAGCATTTGGCAGCCAAGGCACCAGCTTGTACAACAAGATCTTTGCTGCACGTATGTATCTGCCAACACAGAGCCCATACGAAATGCTTGATGTGGATATGGAGAAAGGTACATTCTCTGGCTATGGCAAGAAACTCCACAAGTATGATGATATGAGTGGTGTCTACTCTCCGGAGTGGCTCTCGGAGTTGCAGCCTTCATACAACGACCGTATCCGTATCAACGAGAACGTGTTCGTTAACCTCAGTCCGATTAAGGGATTGAACATCCGTTCATCTTTGGGTCTCGACTGCAACGACTATCGTACATTCTATAAGCAGCTCAGCACTCAGGGCGAGGACTATAACATCTTCCCGACTGGTCAGGTGAACAAGTCGATGTCACGTTTCTACCGTTGGACAGTTACCAACACTGCAGAGTACAAGTTTAATGTTGCTCGTGTACACGACTTTACGGTGCTCCTGGGTCAGGAGTCAATGAACGATAAGACTACCGCATTCAGCGCAGGTATGGCAGGCCTTACAGACAACCGCCTCCTCCTTATGTCGCGCGGTGTGCAGGCTTATGCCAGTGTTCCTGGCGACTCTGAGACAAAAGAGGCTCGCAACTCTTGGTTCGCAATGGCTAACTACGCTTACGGCAACCGCTACTTCCTCGACCTCTCAGGTCGTCGCGACGGCTCTTCGCTCTTCGCAGAAGGTCATCAGTGGGCTACATTCGGTGCTGCTGCCATTATGTGGAACGTAACGGGTGAGAAGTTCATGCAGTCGTCAAAGAAGTGGCTTGACGAGTTGCAGGTTAAGGCTTCTTACGGTGTTACCGGTAATGCCAATATCTCTTCAAACCTCGCATTAGCTCTTGCAGGTGTTAGTGGCAACTATAATGGTGTCGCAGGTCTTGGCGTTGTTAATCCGCGCAACTCAGAACTCTCTTGGGAGAAGGTTAAGACCCTCAACCTCGCACTCTCTGGACGCATGTTCAAGAGATTTACATACAACTTCGAGTTCTTCGACAAGAAGACTGTTGATATGATTCTTGCTGTGCCGGTTTCTTATACAACAGGTTTCGGCTCTCGTTATGCTAACGTAGGTTCGCTATTCAACCGTGGTTTCGAGGCTACAGTAGGATGCGACATCTTTAGCACAAAGGATTTGTACTGGAACGTAAGTGCAAACGTAAGCTACACAAAGAACGAGATTACGAAGCTCTTCAACGGTCAGGACGAGTACGCTATGAGCGACTATACCAAGCTGAAGGTAGGTCACCCGTACGGTGAGTTCTATATGGTACGTTGGAGCCACGTAGACCCTGCTGACGGTCAGAACGTATGGCTCGACAAGTACGGCAACGAGACAAAGGTTTACGACGAGAACAACCGCGTGTTTACGGGCAAGAATGCAGCTGCACCTTGGCAGTTCGGTCTTAACTCTACTACATCTTGGAAGGGCTTGACACTCGAGTTGCAGTTTGCTGGTGTGTTCGGTCGCTCAATGATCAACCAGGAGCGTTACTTTATCGAGAACCCAAGTTTCGCAACACAGTGGAACCAGAGCACAAAGATGTTCGATATGTGGCAGAAGCCAGGCGATGTTACAACAATCGCTGCAGCTAACGCACAGCGCCATATGGATACCCACTTGCTCGAGAACGCAAACTTCCTTCGTCTGAAGTTCTTGCAGCTCTCTTACAAGTTGCCACAGCAGTGGATGAACGCTACACACATCCTCAAGGGTGTTACTGTTTACTTCGCTTCACGTAACCTGTTCACCATCACTAACTATAGTGGCTACGATCCTGAGGTTGACGGATTCTTGTCTGTAGGTAACTATCCTAACACACGTCAGTTCTCATTCGGTGCACAGTTAACATTCTAATATATCACATATAATAAGGAGATAAAGTATATGAAAAAAATATATTTGACATTGGCACTTGCAGTTGGTCTTATGACTACTTCTTGCGAGCTCGACATCGAACCAGTAGGCTACCTGCCTACCGATTCGGCACTTGAGACTCCTTCCAGCTTCAACGCTGCGCGTGCCACACTTTATGCAGCACTCAAGGGCTGCGTAAGCGGTAATAGCTTCATTAACTCTACCGACGTGCAGTCTGACCAGTTCAATGCTATGGCTGGTTTCTCAAACACGCTCGGTGACATGTATCGTTGGGACTTTACAACACAGACAGGATCTTTCTCAAGTGTGTATGGAGGCTATCAGGGTCTCATTTCGCAGGCTAACTTCATCATCGATGGCTATGCAAAGGCTAAGCCAGAGGAAAAGCCCGACCTTTTCCCTGACGGTGACAACGTGAAAGGCACTGAAGGTCTTAAGATTGCACATGCAGCGTTAGGCGATGCTTACTTCATGCGTGCTTATGCTATCTTCGGTCTTTTGGAGTACTATAGTCCCGCATATAGCGAAACAAATGCAACACAGCCAGACCTTGGTGCATCATACAATTTGCATTTTAGCGAGAATTTTAACCCTGCATCATATCCTGGACGTAACACACTTGAAGAGTCGTACAAGCAGGTTAACGATGACCTCGACAAGGCTATGCAGTATGTTACAACAACTGGTATATACCGCTCTGAGTATGTAACTCTCGACTGTATCCACGCTCTTCGTGCACGTGTAGCTCTGAATAAGAAGGATTACGTGACGGCATATAAGGAGGCAGAACTTGTTATCAAGAACACTACTGCAAAGTATGCACTTTGTTCTTCTGCATCTCAGCTTGTCAACGAGTGGTACTATGATGGTATGCAGTTCCAGTATGACAAGAAGTATAATGGTACTTCGGAGTCGCTCTTTACCCTTGTTTCATCTTCAACATCCGACCTGCCTAACGCTACGGGTGGTGTTTATCTCCCGAAGCAGGTTGGCTCGACACCGGACTATATCCCGACAAAGGATTTGTTGAGCCTCTACGATGCAAAGGACTACCGCCGTTCTGTATTCTTTACAGAGGTTAGCGTGGTTACATCTACTGGTGCTGCTGGTCGTGTACAGTGTCTCAATAAGTTTAACAAGGAGGGTATCCTTTGGCTCATGACAAGTAAGGACGAGTCGGCAGAATTCACTCATATGCCGAAGGTGTTCCGCTTGCCGGAGATGTATCTCATCGCAGCTGAAGCTTATGCACTCGCTCCTACACATGACCTGACAAAGGCTGCCAAGTATCTGAACGACTTCCGCAAGAAGCGTATCTCAGGCTTCAAGGCTGTTACATATACAGATGCTGCAACTCTTCTTTCTGATGTAAAGGATGAACGCGCACGCGAGTTCGTAGGTGAGGGCTTCCGCTTCAAGGATCTCAAGCGTTACGGCATGGGCGTAAAGCGTGGCGTACCACAGCAGCGCGACCTCTGTAGCAACCCTGGTTCTAACACAACCGATCTCAACATTGCTGCAACAGACTATCGTATGCTTTGGCCAATCCCGAAGGACGAGGTTGAGGTAAATAAGAAGTTGAAGCAGAACCCTGGCTACTAATTCATAAAACGAATACGTAACATTTTAAAACAGAACAAATATGAAATATATAAAATTGTTCATGCTGATGGTTGCAGCCATACTCTTCACTGCTTGTAGTGATGAAGAAACCTACAACACAGATGCAACTACTGCCGTGGAGTTTGAAAAAACTACAATGACAGTAAAGGAGAACGAGGGACTGATTAAGCTCCCTGTTAAGATTACCGGAAAGCGTAATGGTATGATTCGTCTCACCATCAAGGCAGAGGGCGTTGATGGTGGCAGCGAAGCAGCAGCTAAGGAGAGTGTTAATGGCTCTGAGGGCGACTATTCAATCACAACCAAGACTCTTGTTGTGAAGACCGACACTATTACAAGTGAGGTTATGAACTTCGAGATGAAGGTGCTTGATGATAAGATTATAAATAGCGACCGCAAGGTGCGCTTCACACTCAGCGTTGAAGGTGCAAAGTTAGGTGCGAAGAATACTCTTGACGTGAAAATCGAGAACGATGAGCGTACAATTTATGACCTCATTGCTGGTGATTGGTTGATGTACTATTCTGAGGTGCAGTTTGACAAAGAAGGCAATCCGTTGATGAATGAAGACGGAACTCCGGTTGTGAAGGATTACACGGCAGACGTTACATTGTCTGTAATTGCTGATGATGATTCACCACTTCGCGGTAAGCAGGTGCTTGCTTATACTTCTAAGTTCAATTTCGCTTTGACAGGAAGTGAAGTGCCGTTGTCATGGAGCTTCAACTACTCGTATGATGAGGCAACAAAGAACGGTCAGCTGAATTTCAACTGTACATCTACGGAAACTGTTTACTCAATCCAGGGCTACGAGTTCTCTTGGCAGGTAGTAAAGAATAACAAGTTGGCTGATGGTGAGATTAAGGGTAAGTTCACTGTTGATGAGAACAACGCTGTTTCGAAGGAGATAACATTCAATCCTAACGATGTACTCTATATCTCTGCTTCGGGCATGTCCATTCCCTATGTTAACCTCAAGCTTCAGAGAAAATAAGACTTAAACTCGTTATTGTGATTTACACATAACATAAACTCATAGGGCGGATTGTCGGGGTTTTAATGACTCCGTCAATCCGCTTAGTGTTTTTAAAAATCAATTCAAAGATATGACAAAGAAATTTATCGCAATTGCTCTTCTTGCTTCAGCCGCACTGCAAGTTTCGGCAGCAGAACGCTCGGAGACTCAGATACGTCAGGCAGCCGCTGCTGCGCTTGCGAAGATGCCTTCTGCAATGCACAAGGTGCGCTCGGCTCAGCCTTTGCGCATACTTGCAAAGAACACCCAACTCACAGTTGTTGGCTACGAAAATGGTGGCTTCGCCATTGTTGCTAATGACGATCAGTTTAAACCCGTGTTTGGCTACTCTGAGACACAGTTTACAACAAACAACAACCCTGGCTTCGATTGGTATATGACAACGCTGAACGCTTCGCTCGAGCGTGCAAAGCAGCAGGGACGTAAGCTGGAAGAAGCTAAGCCGTCGCCTGCATACGCAGCAAGCGTAGGCGAATTGCTTACCACACGTTGGGGACAGGATACTCCATACAACAATATGACTCCGCTCTACACCGACAAGAAGACGGGCAAAAAGAAGCATTATGTTACGGGATGTGTGTCTACCGCGATGTCTATGATTTTGCACTATTTCAAGTATCCGGTGCATGGTGAGGGCGATGTTCGTTACGACTTTGCACCTGGTTCAGGTGAACCGTCACAGACTCTTGAGGCTGACTTTAGCAATACTACATATCAGTGGGATAAGATGCTCAACGAATACAAGGATGGCTCTTATACCGAAGAGCAGGCTAATGCTGTAGCTACTATCATGAAGCACTGTGGTTATGCCGTGAGTATGCAGTACACAATCAGCGGTTCGGGTGCTTTCATCTATGAGTCGTGCCGTGCGCTACGCAAGTACTTCGGCTTTAATAAGCACATAAAGTGCTATAATCGTTCGTTCTTCAATGTAGAAGAGTGGATGAATATTGTTTATCGCGAGCTCAACGACAAGTGTCCAGTGCTTTATGGTGGTCAGAGTAATACTACTGGTGGTCACTGTTTCATTCTTGATGGTTACAATGAGGATGGCGATGTGCATGTCAACTGGGGATGGAACGGTGACCAGAATGGATATTTTGATATCGCAGGTCTCAATGGTTTCAGCGACGGACAGCAGATGGTAGAGATGCGTACTGCAACTGATAAACGTTATCAGGGCTCTGTACGCTCGCTCATTTGCATGAGTGGAAAACTGGATATGACCTATGATGAGAAGACTATCACCGCAAGCTTGGATGGTTATTTGATTAATACCGATATTGATCCATTCTCGGGCTATATTCAGCTTAGAGCTATCAATATCAAAACAGGTAAAGCTTATCTCCTAAAGAAAGGACAGCGACTGGATGGCCAGGATACAAGTAAGGGATTCTGGATAGATGACATTACTGGTTCTGTAGCAGCACTCCCTGCTGGCGAATATCGCGTGTTCCTTGCTGCTAAGGACGACGAAGAAGAGACATGGCAGCCAATTCGTAGCCATGAGGTAGACCATAATAGCTATATCTTGGTTATCAATGAAAACCGTGAGATAGAGTCGCTTGAGTTGGATAGCGACAGTAGCTGGACCGGTATTGAGAGTGTAGTGACAAGTGGTAACACCACACCTGCTGTACGCGGTGTCTACTCGCTTGACGGACGCTATCTTGGCAACGACGTGTCGAAGCTCGGTAAGGGACTCTACATCGTTAATGGCGAGAAGGTTGTGAAGTAAACAGTTTAGTTCACATTATATATAAATCAAATGCTTAACCGGCAAAACGCTGGTTAAGCATTTGCTTTTTTGTTAATCAGTTTTGTTGCTTGCTCGTTCTTCTATTCTTCCACTACATTCTTCTGTATTTCCATATTGTTAAGTCTCCTTTTGAAAAAATATATTATCGTTTTTTTTGTTCTTTCCTATTTTTAGCGTATTTTTGCATAATCATATAGGCTGCACGCAGCAGTCTTGCTAAATACAATGCTTATGCAAACAAGATGTCACCTTTCGGTAATCGCCCACAAGTTGGCGGAAAAATACGGCGAACGTCCCGCGTTCACCTATAAAAGCTTTGGCTCTTCTGTTTGGAAGAAGGCCAGTTACAACCGCTTCTCACAGTTGGTAAAGCAAGCGAGCAACGCTCTGCTCAACCTTGGTGCGAAGCCGCATGACAAGATTGCTGTGTTCTCACAGAACTGTCTGCAGTACCTCATTACCGACTTCGGTGCCTATGGCGTGAAGCTTGTATCTATCCCGTTTTATGCCACAGCCTCTGAGCAGCAGATACAATATATGATTAACGATGCGCAGGTGCGCTTCATATTTGTCGGCGAGCAGGAGCAGTACGACAAGGCACACCGCATATTCGCACTCTGCCATACGCTGGAGCGCATCATCATCTTCGACCGCTCTGTGCGCATCTCTACACACGACCCCGCTGCACTCTACTTCGACGACTTCCTGAAGTACGGCGAAGGCTTGCCGCGCCAGTCGGAAGTGGAACAGTTGTATAACGAGGCATCGATGGACGACCTCTGCAACATCCTCTACACATCCGGCACAACTGGCGATTCAAAGGGTGTTATGCTCACATACGGTCAGTACGATGCAGCACTCGCAGCGAATGCCGCTGTGGTAGACATCAGCGATAAAGACCGCACAATGCAGTTTCTGCCAGTCACGCACATCTTCGAGCGTGGTTTCACATACCTCAGCTTCTCGGTCGGAGCACACATTATTATTAATACCGACCCACACGAGGTACAGCAGTCGATGCGCGAGACACATCCGACGTGTATGTCGGCAGTGCCACGCTTCTGGGAGAAGGTGTATCAGGCAGTGCTGGAGAAGATAGAAAGTGCAAGTCCACTCCAGCGGAAGCTCTTCCGCCATGCGCTTGAGGTGGGACGCCGCTACAACGTCGACTGCAAGAGTCGTCGCAAGTGTCCATCGCCATGGCTTGCTATGGAGTACAAACTCGTAGATAAGACAATTCTGCGACTCGTTCGCAAGCAGCTTGGCTTGGAGAACGGTAATATATTCCCAACAGCTGGTGCGCGTGTGGCACCGGAAGTAGAACGCTTCGTTCACTCCGTAGGCATCAACATGGTTGTGGGCTACGGCCTCACAGAGAGTCTTGCCACCGTATCATGCGACCGCAGCGACAAACCATACACAATCGGTGGCGTAGGCTATCCGATTCCGGGTATCGACGTGAAGATTGGCGACAACGATGAGGTACTCCTCAAGGGGCCGACCATCACTAAGGGTTACTATCACCGCGACGCAGCCAATAAGGAGGCATTCACCGAAGACGGCTACTTCCGCACAGGCGACGCTGGATACATAAAGGACGGCGAACTCTTCCTCACCGACCGCATCAAGGACCTCTTCAAGACATCCAACGGCAAGTATATCGCGCCACAGCTCGTGGAGTCGCTCATCCTCGTAGACAAGTATATCGACCAGGTGGCAGTGGTTGCCAACGAGCGCAAGTTCGTATCGGCACTCATCGTGCCAGAGTTCCGACTCGTAGAGGAGTGGGTAAAGGAGCGCGGTATCGAGTTTAGCTCACGCGAAGACCTCTGTGCCAACGAGCGTGTCAACAAGATGATACTCGCACGCATACAGACCTTGCAGCAGCAGCTCGCACACTACGAGCAGGTGAAGCGCATCACACTCATCCCGCACCACTTCTCGTTGGAGTCGGGCGAGCTCACCAATACGCTAAAGATACGCCGCCCTGTGGTGTACAAGAACTACAAGCAGGAAATAGAAAAAATGTACGAAGAATAATGATCACTTCCGACCAACTGAAAGATGTGCTTGAGCGCACCGATGCCCTCAAGCACTATCTTAATATAGACCAGAAGAAAGTAGAATACGAAGAAGAACAGCTCCGCACGCAGGCTCCCGACTTTTGGGAAGACCCGAAGCGTGCTGAGGAACAGATGAAGAAGGTGAAGACGCTGGAGCGTTGGATAAAAGGCTACGCTGGTGTGCGTCAGCTTGCCGATGAACTGCAGCTCGCCGTCGACTTCTATAAGGATGAACTCGTCACCGAAAAGGAGGTGGACGACGATTATGCCAAAGCCATCGCTGCCATCGAAGACCTCGAACTGATGAACATGCTGCGCCAGAAGGAAGACCCTATGGACTGCGTGATGAAGATTAACTCAGGTGCAGGTGGCACGGAGAGTCAGGATTGGGCGCAGATGCTCATGCGTATGTATATGCGCTGGGCTGAGGCTCACGGACATAAGGTGACAATCAGCAACCTTCAAGAGGGCGATGAGGCAGGCATCAAGAGCGTTACGATGGAGATAGAAGGCGGCGAGTACGCCTACGGTTTCCTCAAGAGCGAGAACGGAGTGCACCGCCTCGTGCGTGTGTCGCCGTTCAACGCGCAGGGCAAGCGCATGACATCGTTCGCTTCGGTGTTCGTGTCACCACTTGTCGACGACACCATAGAAGTATATGTCGATCCGTCGAAGGTTAGTTGGGACCTCTTCCGCTCAGGCGGTGCAGGCGGTCAGAACGTGAACAAGGTAGAGACGGGTGTACGCCTGCGCTACCAGTACACCGACCCCGATACCGGTGAGGAAGAAGAAATCCTCATCGAGAACACCGAAAGCCGCAAACAGCTCGAGAACCGCAACAACGCTATGCGCCTCCTCAAGTCGCAGCTCTACGACCGCGCCATGAAGAAACGTCTTGAGGCGCAAGCTAAGATAGAGGCAGGCAAGAAGAAGATAGAGTGGGGCAGTCAGATACGCAGCTACGTCTTCGACGACCGCCGCGTGAAGGACCACCGCACCAACTATCAGACCACCGACGTCGACGGCGTGATGGACGGCAAGATAGACGGCTTCATCAAGGCGTATCTTATGGAGTTCCCAGTGAGCGAGGAGGAATAAGAGGGAATGCTATAGAGATTCTGTAGGTTCTATGTGTCATAAAAGCTCTAGATCTTCTAGAAACTCTAGCTCTTCTAGCTCTTCTAGAAATTCTAGAAGATAAAAGACAAAACAATCAATTAAAAATCAAAATAACTATGAGCCAGAAAAGTAATATTCGTCGCGCAAAGTATGCGGCAGAGCAAGAGAAGAAAGCAAAGAAGGTTATCAAGGGCATCATTTGGACGCTTGTTGTGCTTACCGCAGCGTTCATTGTTTGGTCGTTAACCCAGGTATAATAGAACACAAAATATGAGTGGATTAGAAATTGAACGTAAGTTCCTCATACGTAAAGGCAGCGACTTCAAGTCGGCTGCCTTTTCTCATAGCCATATCAAGCAGGGGTATATGCCGTGTCAGACGGCTACCGTGCGCATTCGCACCCGCGACGACCGCTCATGGCTCACCATCAAGAGTCACAGCGACCGTGCTGGACTCTCGCGCTACGAGTTTGAGAAGGAGATAACGAACGATGAGGCGGAGCATCTCTTCGAGCTTTGCCGCGGCGGAGTGATAGACAAGTGTCGCTGGCTCGTGAAGTCGCCCGATGCGCACCACACGTTCGAGGTCGACGAGTTCTTTGGCGACAACGCCGGACTTGTGGTTGCAGAGGTGGAACTCGCCTCGGAGGATGAACCCTTTGCAAAGCCCAGCTTCATCGGTGAGGAGGTGACGGGCGACCGCCGCTATTACAACTCACAACTGCTCGTACACCCGTATAAAGAGTGGTAGTATATGTGGCTGCGTGGGTATGGCAGGGATGCCATACCCTCCTAAGTTGGCTTAGAAGTTCTTTTCAAGAAACTTCACCAGTCCCCAACGCACAGAGCGCAGTCCAAACTGCTCGGTGTGAATGTCCTCCGGCTTAATCCACATACACTCTGCAGCATCGTCGTTGGCGGCGAGCACCGTCTCATCCTCGATGTCGCACTCGTAGAACATGTCGAGCGTAGGCAGTTCGATACCACTATAACGATAGACGTTGGGCAACGAGAAGAGGTAGTGCACGGCAGTGACATTTAGTCCGGTCTCCTCCATCACCTCGCGCTTCACGCCCTCCTCCGATGTCTCACCAATTTCGGTAAATCCGCCAGGGAGATCGAGTGTACCCTTTGCAGGCTCCTGCTTGCGCAGAGTGACGAGTATTTCGCCCTCGCTGTTCTTGATGATTGCTACGTTGGCTGCACTGGGATTCATAAAATACTCGAATCCGCAATTCTCACATTTCTTACTTCTCACACCATTCTCTACAAAATGATGGCTGCCACAACGTGGACAGTACTCGAACTTCTCTAATGGATGCATTTCTGTTACTATTAATTAATGATTACAAAAGCACTTTTATGTACTGCAATATTACAAAAAAAGTGCTACCTTTGCAAATAAATATTCTAAAAACCAACTTTTGTAACAGAAATGAAACACTTCGCATACCCGATGCGCGGTTCTATGCTTGCGCTCAAGACCATACTTCTCTCAGTGTTTTGCCTTATTCTCGCTGCGCCTGCTCTCGCACAGCGCGCGTTCGACGTGCAACTTTGGCAGAAGAAAGCCCCAAACAGCAACGCCTTGGGCGATACCGCATACGTGAAGGTGTTCCTTCCGGAGGAGAAGCGTGCTACGGGGCGCGCTGTTGTCATCTGCCCTGGTGGAGGCTACGAGAGTCTGTCGATGGGGCATGAAGGCACCGACTGGGCTCCGTTCTTCAACGATCAAGGCATAGCAGCCATCGTGCTTCACTATCGTATGCCTGCAGGCAATCCGAAGGTGCCCGTTAGTGATGCTGAGGAGGCACTGCGCTTGGTGCGTGCCAATGCCGAGGCATGGCATATTGATAAGGACAACGTGGGCGTGATGGGATTTTCGGCAGGCGGACACCTCGCCTCTACGGTAGCCACACTCTCTAAGGACGAGGCTAAGCCCAACTTCCAGATACTCTTCTATCCGGTGATTACGATGCTCGATGGCTATTGTCATCAAGGCTCGCGTAAGAACCTGCTCGGCGAGCGTCCACGCAAGAAGGATGAACAGAAATACTGCACCGACCTTCAGGTGACACGCCTCACACCGCGCGCTTTCATCGCCCTCTCCGACGATGATCATGTGGTGCAACCGATGAATGGCGTCAACTACTACGCTGAGCTTTATCGTCACGACGTTCCGGCGTCGCTACATGTGTATCCTGGTGGCGGACATGGCTACGGCTTGCGCACCAGCTTCCGCTATCACATCGAGATGCTGCTCGATCTGAAGGCGTGGTTACAAAGCTTCTAAATATTGTCAATAAACGAAGTCATTCTGCTTATTTTCCGAAAATAATGCGTAAGTTTGCATATTAAAACAAGCAAACAAGCAATACAACGATGAATATTATGACAAAAAAGGTTGCTGCATTTGCTTTTGCAGCACTTACTGCGCTCGGCTTCACATCATGCAACGAGCGCAAATTCCACGTGGAAGGCAACATCGAGAATGCTGCCGACTCCGTTCTCTACTTCGAGAATATGGGTCTGAATGGTGTACAGACCGTCGACTCGGTGAAACTCTCTGCCGACGGCACATTCTCGTTCGATGGCAAGGCTGTCACAGCCCCCGAGTTCTACCGCCTGCGTATCGCCGGACAAATCATAAACGTGTCGATCGATTCTACCGAGACCATCACCGTAAAGGCGAAGTATCCCGCAATGGCTTCCGACTATGAGGTGAGCGGATCGGACGACTGCTCGCGCATCAAAGAACTTGCGCTCATGCAGATGCAGCTTCAGCAGCGCATCAATAACATCGCTCGCAACCCACAACTCGGTGTTGATGCCGTTGCGGATAGTGTACAGAAGGTGCTGGAGGCATACAAGACCGACGTGAAGACACGCTATATCTTCAAGCAGCCGATGAAGGCATCTTCCTACTTTGCCCTCTTTCAGACGCTATATGCAGGCGGTCAGCCCATGCTCATCTTCAACCCGCGCACCTCGGAGCAGGATGTGCGTGTGTTCGCTGCTGTGGCTACCAGCTGGGATGCGTTCTACCCCAACGCCGAGCGTGGTAAGAACCTCCACAATATAGCTATCGAGGGTATGAAAGAGGTGCGTATGTTGCGCAGCAAGGCTGAGGCATCTATCGACCCGGCGAAGGTGAACACTTCTGGTATGCTCGACTTCACGCTCACCGACAATCGTGGTGCACAGCGCAGCCTCTCGTCGCTCAAAGGTAAGGTGGTGATGCTCGACTTCCATGTCTTTGCCACTGGCGAGTCGATGAAGCGCATCATGATGTTGCGCGAACTGTATAACAAGTATCATGCTCAGGGATTTGAAATCTATCAGGTGAGCCTCGACGAAGACGAGCACTTCTGGAAGACACAGACCTCCGCACTGCCATGGGTGAGCACACGTATGGACGACGATTCGCAACAAGTACTCCGCCTCTACAACGTGCAGCAGGTGCCTACATTCTTCCTGCTCGACCGCAACTGCAACGTCGTGAAGCGCGATGCGCAGATAAAGGATATAGAGGCAGAAATCAAAGCACTGTTGTAATAGATTGTAAGTGGAAAAGCCCGTACGGTGCTTTTTTCTCTCAAATTGAAAGCATTTTTGATAGAAGTGCTTTCAATTTGAAACTTTGTGCTAATTATTACGAAAATGCCTTACTAATTTATTCGTATTTGCGTAAATAGTTGTAATTTTGCAGACGTAATAATCATGGGGCTATCAAGGCTCCGCTTTAAGGTAAAAGGATAAGCAAAATGACAAAGTCGGTAAGATTTACAAAGATGCATGGAGCAGGCAACGACTACATCTACGTTGACGCGCAGAAGTACGACGTGCCCGACCCGTCTGCGGCTGCCATCGCATGGAGCAACCGCCACACAGGCATCGGTAGCGACGGACTTGTGCTTATCGGCAAACCTTATGGTGGTGTTGATGCCGACTTCTCCATGCGCATCTTTAACGCTGATGGTTCGGAAGCGAAGATGTGCGGCAATGCTTCGCGTTGCATCGGAAAGTATCTCTACGAGCGCCGGCTCACCGACAAGACAACGATACGTCTGCAGACACTCTCGGGCGTGAAGCTTCTGAAGCTGCATCTTGTTGGCAACGAAACCCCGGAAACCAAGGTGGAGAGCGTAACGGTGGATATGCTTGCACCTTCGTTTCGTGTGCCCGAGCAGTATGACGAGACGGTTGGCGGAGTGCTCACCGTCGGTTCGCGCACGTTCCACGGCACGTTTGTGTCGATGGGCAACCCCCATTTTGTATGCTTTGTTGACGATATCGATACACTCGATGTGGCTCGCTACGGCTCCGCCATGGAGTATGCTACGGCGTTCCCTGAGCGTTGCAACATTGAGTTTGCAGAGCTGAAGGCTGACGGCACCATACGCACACGAGTGTGGGAGCGTGGCAGCGGTATCACTATGGCGTGCGGCACAGGTGCTTGTGCAACAGCTGTGGCAGCGGCGGTTACGGGCAGAGCCTTGCGTCGTAGCATCATCGCCATGGATGGTGGTACCTTACATATCGAATGGAATGAAGCCGACGGACATGTCTATATGACAGGACCGGCGGCTTTCGTTTTTGATGGAGAAATAGAGATTTAAATCATAATTCAGGATTGCATGGTTCTGTGTTCAGCGTACAATGTTCTGCATTCAGCAATCATGGTATAAAAACTTAGAGAGTATGGCTTTGGTTAACGAACATTTCTTGAAACTCTCGGACAGCTATCTGTTCGCAGACATAGCTCGGAAGGTGAATGCCTTCAAAGTGTCGCATCCGCAGATGCGTGTCATCAGTCTTGGCATCGGCGACGTAACGCAGCCGTTGTGCCCCGCCGTAGTGGATGCAATGCATAAGGCAGTAGACGAGATGGCATCGGCTGACACGTTCCACGGCTACGGGCCAGAGCATGGTTATGACTTCCTGCGCGAGGCGATAATCAAGAACGACTTCGCACCGCGTGGCATACATCTCGACCCGAGCGAAGTGTTCGTCAACGATGGAGCAAAGAGCGACACGGGCAACATCGGCGAGATTGTGCGCTGGGACAACTCTATCGGTGTCACCGACCCGATATATCCAGTGTATATCGACTCGAACGTGATGTGCGGACGCGCCGGAGTGCTTGAAAACGGTCGTTGGAGCAATGTCAACTACCTGCCATGCACGGCTGAGAATGGCTTCGTGCCGCAGATACCCGACCATCGTGTTGATATGATTTACCTCTGCTATCCGAATAACCCCACGGGAACGGTGCTCTCGAAAGCCGAACTGAAGAAATGGGTGAAGTATGCGCTGGCTAACGACACGCTCATTCTCTATGATGCAGCCTACGAGGCATACATCCAAGATGCCGACATACCGCACTCTATATACGAGATACGCGGCGCAAAACAATGCGCCATTGAGTTTCGCAGCTATTCGAAGACAGCCGGCTTCACCGGTGTGCGCTGCGGTTATACCGTCATACCGAAGGAACTCACCGCCGTCACGCTTGATGGTAAGCAGCGCGTGCCGCTCAACCATCTGTGGGAGCGCCGCCAGTCGACCAAGTTTAACGGCACAAGCTATATATCGCAACGCGCCGCTGCCGCAATATATACGCCCGAGGGCAAGCGTCAGGTGCGTGACACGATAGCCTATTATATGCAAAACGCCGAGCTGCTGCGCGAGTCGCTCACGCAGATGGGCTTCGAGGTGTTCGGCGGAAGAAACGCTCCATATCTATGGGTGAAGACACCGCACGGCATCGACTCGTGGCGCTTCTTCGAGCAGATGCTCTATGCTGTGGGTGTAGTCTGCACGCCAGGCGTGGGCTTCGGACCAAGTGGTGAGGGCTATGTGCGTCTCACAGCCTTCGGAAAGCGCGAAGATTGTGAGGAGGCGATGCGCAGGATAGGGGAGTGGATACGTTCCACTCACTAAATTTATATAACAAGATAAGAATAAAAACAATATAACGACTAAATACCCAACAGACAATGGCAAATTTACGATTTGAGGTTGTAGCCGATGCTTTCAATAAGAAAGCAGTTGAAGTGATCACACCCGTAGAACGTCCGTCGGAGTTCTTCGGCAAGAACGTGTTCAACCGTGCGAAGATGTACAAGTATCTGCCACGCGAAGTGTACGAAAAACTCATCGACGTTATCGACAACGGAGCACGTCTCGACCGTTCCATGGCTGATGCCGTGGCTAAAGGCATGAAACAATGGGCTGACGAGAATGGCGTCACACACTACACACACTGGTTTCAGCCGCTCACCGAGGGCACAGCCGAGAAGCACGATGCCTTCATCGAGCACGACGGCAAGGGCGGAATGATCGAGGAGTTCTCGGGCAAACTGCTCGTGCAGCAAGAGCCTGATGCCAGCTCGTTCCCTAACGGAGGTATCCGCAATACCTTCGAGGCACGCGGCTACTCGGCTTGGGATCCAACATCGCCGGTGTTCATCATCGACGACACGCTCTGTATTCCTACCATCTTCATCTCATACACGGGCGAAGCACTCGACTATAAAGCACCGCTCCTACGCTCGCTTCACGCTGTGAACGAGGCGGCAACGGCTGTCTGTCACTACTTCTATCCGGAGGTTAAGAAGGTCATCTCCAACCTCGGTTGGGAGCAGGAGTACTTCCTCGTCGACGAGGGACTCTACTCGGCACGTCCCGACCTTATGCTCACCGGCCGCACACTCATGGGCCACGACTCTGCAAAGAACCAGCAGATGGACGACCACTACTTCGGTGCTATCCCCGAGCGCGTGCAGGCGTTCATGAAGGATCTTGAGATTCAGGCGCTGGAGCTTGGCATCCCTTGCAAGACCCGTCACAATGAGGTGGCACCCAACCAGTTCGAGTTGGCGCCAATCTTCGAGGAGACCAATATCGCCATCGACCATAACATGCTCCTCATGTCGCTCATGAAGAAGGTGGCACGCCGTCATGGCTTCCGCGTGTTACTCCACGAGAAGCCGTTCGCAGGCATCAACGGTTCGGGCAAGCACGAGAACTGGAGTCTTGCTACCGACACCGGCGTGCTGCTCCATGGACCAGGCAAGACACCGGAGGATAACCTCCGCTTCATCGTCTTCATCGTAGAGACACTCATGGCTGTATATAAGCACAACGGACTGCTCAAGGCTTCCATCATGAGTGCCACGAACGCCCACCGACTCGGTGGAAACGAGGCTCCTCCTGCTATCGTGTCATCGTTCCTCGGACGACAGCTTACAGAAATTCTCGACCATATAGCAACTTCCGATAAGGACGAACTCTTCGACGTTGCAGGTAAGTTGGGCTTGAAACTCGACATCCCCGAGATTCCAGAACTGCTCATCGATAACACCGACCGCAACCGCACATCACCATTCGCCTTCACCGGAAACCGCTTCGAGTTCCGCGCCGTGGGCTCAGAGGCAAACTGCGCTTCGGCAATGATTGTGCTCAATACCGCTGTGGCTGAGGCTCTCCATTCGTTTAAGCAGCGTGTCGACGTGCTTATTGAGAAGGGTGAGGATAAGATAAGCGCTATTCTTGAGGTGGTTCGCGAGGACGTAAAGACCTGCGCACCAATCCATTTTGAAGGCAATGGCTACTCTGAGGAATGGGTAGAGGAGGCTAAGCGCCGCGGCTTGGATTGTGAAACATCATGTCCGAAAGTCTTCGAACGCTATCTCGACGAGTCGACAATACGCATGTTCGAGAGTCAGAACGTAATGACACGCAAAGAACTCGAGGCACGCAACGAGGTGAAGTGGGAGACCTACACCAAGAAGATACAGATCGAGGCACGCGTCTTCGGCGACCTTTCTATGAACCATATAATCCCCGTCTGCACCCACTATCAGAGTCGTCTGGCTAAGAACGTGCAGAGCATGTTCGACATCTTCCCACACGAGACTGCCGAGAAACTCACCTCGCGCAACAAGAAAATCATCGAGGAGATAGCCGAGCGTACACAAATTATTGAGAACGGAGTAGAAGAGCTCGTTGAGGCTCGCCGCGTTGCCAACCGCATTGAAGACGAGCATCTTAAGGCAATCGCCTACCACGACACCGTAGCTCCGAAGATGGAGGAGATACGCTATCATATCGACAAACTCGAACTCATCGTTGCCGATGAACTTTGGACACTCCCGAAATATCGCGAGCTCCTCTTCGTTCGCTAACCGTTTTAAAGAATGGAGCACTTTTTTGAACAAGAATATTGTTTCAAATAGCCTTTGCGCTTCTTCATAAAATAAAAATCCTGGTTTCGTTTCGAAATCAGGATTTTTTCATTGCTGTCCAGTAAACAATTCAACTCCCTTATATTGCTTCATGCCTTTCACATATTGCCGCAGCAGAACAACAATGTTGCCACAGCAGGACAACAATGTTGCCGCAGCAGGACAACAATGTTGCCACAGCAGGGTAATGATGTTGTGGTAGCAGACTAATGAGAACGGCGTGGCAGATTAGACAACGGATAGAATGGTAGATGCCTGGTAGATAGGCTGGCAGATATAGCTCTCAGAAGTACATCTGCCAGTCTTTAACATGCTCGTAATGTGTAAGTTACGGCAATACTGGAAGATATGGTAGATTTTTTCGCGTACTGATACTTTACTATGATATATTGCTTCTATATAAAAAAGTTTAGCGGACACTAATAATAGACAATGTCAGTCCTTTGCTCTACCAATTGAGCTATGGCACGTATATATACAAAAAAAGAGTCACTCCGAAGAATGACTCTTTGTAAGTGGTGCCACCAGGAATCGAACCGGGGACACAAGGCCAATTAATAGACAATGTCAGTCCTTTGCTCTACCAACTGAGCATGGCACGTATATATACAAAAAAGAGTCACTCCGAAGAATGACTCTTTGTAAGTGGTGCCACCAGGAATCGA
>ERZ1026892.47-NODE-47-length-57687-cov-14.562465_pt1 | contig 57687 bp, 62 predicted proteins | sample MGYA00380176_ERZ1026892 | MGnify/ENA primary metagenome ERZ1026892 (study PRJEB33269, sample SAMEA4719812) | human gut metagenome | biome: human-associated habitat; feature: organic feature; material: feces | place: Cameroon | collected 2013-10 ... | reverse complement strand
AATGAGTTTAATTAGGATTATGGCCACGCTGAATGATCACGCCCACGTTGGCGGCACGCGCCACGGCACCCGGCTTACTCACCTTAATGCGTACCCACGGTGAGTGAAAGCGTGACATCAGCAGGTCGGCAACCTCTTCCGCGACGCGCTCTACCAGCGCGAAACGGCTACCTTCAACGTGCTCCACCACCGCTTCACTGATATCCGCATAGCTCAGGCAGTCCTCGACGTTGTCGCTGGCGGCGGCTTTACGGTTGTCCCAGCCTAATTCGATATCGAACACCAGCTTCTGCTCGATGGTTTGTTCCCAGTCATAAACACCGATAGTGGTGATTACCGAAAGTTGCTCTATAAATACAATATCCATCACGACCTGCTTGGTTTTAGGCTAAACCGGATACCACTTCCGGCGAATTATGCGTATTATCCACAGATGCAGAGAATACTTCGACATTTTCAAAATGGAACAGCGTTATGAGTGCAATCGAGCCTGGAATGATCCTCCTTGCCTACCTTTGCGGCTCAATTTCCAGCGCCATTCTGGTCTGCCGCATCGCGGGGTTGCCTGACCCTCGCACCAGTGGTTCCGGTAATCCCGGCGCTACGAATGTCTTACGCATCGGCGGCAAGGGTGCTGCCGTAGCCGTCCTGGTTTTCGACATCCTGAAAGGGATGCTGCCCGTCTGGGGCGCTTATGCCCTTGGCTTTACCCCCTTCTGGCTTGGGCTGGTCGCGATCGCCGCCTGTCTGGGCCATATCTGGCCGGTTTTCTTCCATTTTCAGGGAGGAAAAGGCGTGGCGACCGCGTTCGGCGCAATTGCCCCTATCGGCTGGGATCTGACCGGCGTGATGGCCGGAACCTGGCTTCTGACGATTCTACTGAGCGGCTATTCGTCGCTGGGCGCCATCGTCAGCGCGCTGGTCGCGCCGTTCTACGTCTGGTGGTTCAAGCCCCAGTACACCTTCCCGGTATCGATGCTGTCGTGCCTCATTCTGCTGCGTCATCATGACAACATTCAGCGTTTATGGCGACGGCAGGAGACGAAAATCTGGACGCGCCTGAAAAAGCGCAAACGCAAAGACGCCGAATAACACGCACAAAAAAGCCCTCTTCAGGAGGGCTTTTTATCACGAGCCTCGGCCAGAGAATCAGGCGGCAGGCAGCTCCGCCAGCGGCCAGCGTGGACGCACGGTCACGCCCAGCGATTCATTGACGCCCGTTTTCAGACGCACCATGCCCGCATAGGCAATCATCGCGCCGTTATCGGTGCAGAACTCCGGACGCGCGTAGAACACTTCGCCGCCGCGTTTTTGCATCATCGTCGCCAGCTTCGCGCGCAGCGTACGGTTAGCGCTTACGCCGCCCGCCATCACCAGACGCTTAAAGCCGGTTTGATCCAGCGCGCGTTTGCACTTGATCATCAGCGTATCCACCACCGCATCTTCAAAGGCGCGGGCGATATCGGCACGCGTTTGATCATCATCGCCGTTATTGCGGATAGTATTTGCCGCAAAGGTTTTCAGGCCGGAGAAGCTAAAATCCAGCCCCGGACGATCGGTCATCGGACGCGGGAACACAAAGCGCCCTTCCGTGCCCTGCGAAGCCAGCTTCGACAGCATTGGGCCGCCGGGATAATCCAGACCGAGCAGCTTGGCGGTTTTATCAAAAGCTTCCCCCGCCGCATCGTCAATTGACTCGCCCAGCAGGGTGTACTCACCGATGCCGGTGACGCTAATCAGCTGCGTATGGCCGCCGGACACCAGCAGCGCCACAAACGGATATTCCGGCGGATTATCTTCCAGCATCGGCGCCAGCAGATGGCCTTCCATATGGTGGACCGGAATAGCCGGCACATTCCAGGCAAACGCCAGCGAGCGTCCTACGGTTGCGCCGACCAGCAGCGCGCCAACCAGACCTGGACCGGCGGTGTAGGCCACCGCGTCGATATCTTTGGCCGTCAGGTTCGCTTCTTGTAAGGCCGCCTGAATCAGGGGAACCGTTTTACGCACGTGGTCACGCGACGCCAGCTCAGGCACCACACCGCCGTAGTCAGCGTGTAATTTCACCTGACTATACAACTGGTTGGCTAACAGACCTTTTTCGTCGTCATAAATTGCGATGCCGGTTTCATCGCAGGATGTTTCAATACCCAGTACACGCATGGCTAGATTTACCTCGTTTCAATACCGCGCAGTGTAGGTTTTCTGTCCCGGCTTGTAAAACATTGTTCGCCCCAGCAGGCAGCCTCGTGTATACTCCTCACCCTTAAAAAGTCCCGTTCAAAAACGCGTCGGTGCTTTACAAAGCAACAGCAATTGCAGTAAAATTCCGCACCATTTTGAAATAAGCTGGCGTTGATGCCAGCGGCAAACCGAATTAATCAAAGGTGAGAGGCACATGCCGGTAATTAAAGTACGTGAAAACGAGCCGTTCGACGTAGCTCTGCGTCGCTTCAAGCGTTCCTGCGAAAAAGCAGGTGTTCTGGCGGAAGTTCGTCGTCGTGAGTTCTATGAAAAACCGACTACCGAACGTAAGCGCGCTAAAGCTTCTGCAGTGAAACGTCACGCGAAGAAACTGGCTCGCGAAAACGCACGCCGTACTCGTCTGTACTAATCTCTTGAGAGCATCGGCTCTCAGGTTACAGACCGAGTTGTAGTTGCAAGGCCGTGCTTCCGAAAGGAATGCGCGGCTTGTTTTCGTTTATAAATCAGCATTTACACAAAATCATTCATGCTGTATCACAAAACGCGTTAGCGTTTTGAACAGCGCTAGCGCTGGCCCCGAAGGGGCGAGGCTGCAAGCCGAGTAACGCGGCAAGTGAGTGAATCCCCGGAGCTTACATAAGTAAGTGACAGGGGTGAACGAACGCAGCCAACGCAGAGACAGTTTGAAGGATGAAGTGTAAATAAACGGGGCCTATGGCTGGACGAATCCCACGCGTATTTATTAATGATCTGCTGGCGCGCACCGACATCATCGATCTGATCGATGCACGGGTGAAGCTGAAAAAGCAGGGCAAAAATTACCATGCGTGCTGTCCGTTCCATAACGAGAAAACCCCCTCTTTCACCGTGAACGGTGATAAGCAGTTTTACCACTGCTTCGGCTGCGGCGCGCACGGCAATGCCATCGACTTTTTAATGAACTACGACAAGCTCGAGTTCGTTGAAACCGTTGAAGAACTGGCGGCCATGCACAACCTTGAAGTGCCGTACGAAGCCGGAACAGGTCTTAGCCAGATAGAGCGTCACCAGCGTCAGAATCTCTATCAGCTAATGGAAGGGTTAAATGATTTTTATCAGCAATCCTTCGCCCAACCCATCGCCGAGCCAGCACGCCAGTATCTGGAGCAACGCGGTCTGAGTGCCGAGATTGTCCAGCAGTTTGCTATTGGTTTTGCGCCGCCGGGCTGGGATAACGCCTTAAAACGTTTCGGCGGCAATGTCGACAACAGGAAGCTGCTGCTCGATGCCGGAATGCTGGTCAATAACGACCAGGGAAGAACCTACGACCGTTTCCGCAATCGCGTGATGTTCCCGATTCGCGATAAACGAGGCCGGGTGATTGGTTTTGGTGGCCGCGTACTCGGTAACGATACGCCAAAATACCTCAACTCCCCGGAAACCGATATTTTCCATAAAGGTCGCCAGCTGTATGGCCTTTATGAAGCCCAGCAGCACAACGCTGAACCACCGCGTCTGCTGGTTGTCGAAGGATATATGGATGTTGTCGCGCTGGCGCAATACGGTATTCACTACGCCGTTGCCTCGCTGGGTACGTCAACCACGGCGGATCACATCCATATGTTATTCCGTGCGACAAACAACGTGATTTGCTGTTACGACGGCGACCGCGCGGGCCGCGACGCTGCATGGCGTGCGCTGGAAACCGCAATGCCATACATGACCGACGGTCGTCAGCTACGCTTTATGTTCCTGCCCGATGGTGAAGACCCGGACACGCTGGTACGTAAAGAGGGTAAAGAGGCCTTTGAAGCACGGATGGAGCACGCACAACCGCTCTCCGCCTTCTTATTTAACAGTCTCTTACCGCAGGTTGATTTAAGTTCGCCAGACGGCAGTACGCAGCTCGCCGCGCTGGCGCTGCCGCTGATAAACCAGGTGCCTGGCGACGCGCACCGTATTCAACTGCGCCAGACGCTGGGGCTGAAGCTGGGCATCTTTGACGATGCGGCGCTTGATCGTTTAATGCCAAAACAGGCAGAAAGTGGCGTAGTACGCCCGCCTCAGCAGATAAAACAGACGCCTATGCGTATACTGATAGGACTACTGGTGCAAAACCCAAATCTGGCGCCACTCGTACCTCCTATGCATGGGCTGGCTCAGGCGAAACTACCCGGGCTCAACCTGTTCACTGAACTGGTCAACCTGTGTGTTGCCCAACCGGGCCTGACAACGGGCCAGCTGTTAGAGAATTATCGCGGGGCAAGTGAATACTCAACACTTGAAAAACTCTCAACCTGGAACGATATAAAGGATGAGAATGTTGAAAAAATGTTCACCGACACGCTAAACCGAATTTTTGATTCAATGCTTGAACAGCGACAGGAAGAGTTGATAGCTCGCGATCGCACGCACGGTTTGAGCAGTGAAGAGCGCAGGGAATTCTGGGAAATCAGACAGGCCCTGGAAAAAAAATGAATTTAACGGCTTAACTGCCGAATACCTATCGGGAAGCCCCCGACAGCCGCCCGAGGCGCAGCGGCACTAATATAAGTACGCCCTCGCTTTAAATGTCGGCGGTTCGTTCGCCGACCGACACCAATCAAATGAATTAAGTGTGGATACCGTCTTATGGAGCAAAACCCGCAGTCACAGCTCAAGCTTCTTGTCCAACGTGGTAAGGAGCAAGGCTATCTGACCTATGCCGAGGTCAATGACCATCTGCCGGAAGATATCGTCGATTCAGATCAGATCGAAGACATCATCCAAATGATCAACGACATGGGTATTCAGGTGATGGAAGAAGCACCGGATGCCGATGATCTGTTGCTGGCTGAAACCTCCAACAACACTGATGAAGACGCAGAAGAAGCGGCTGCACAGGTTCTGTCCAGCGTGGAATCTGAAATCGGGCGTACAACCGACCCGGTGCGCATGTACATGCGCGAAATGGGTACCGTAGAACTGCTGACCCGCGAAGGCGAAATTGACATCGCCAAACGTATTGAAGACGGGATTAACCAGGTACAGTGCTCCGTTGCCGAATACCCGGAAGCCATCACCTATCTGCTGGAACAATACGATCGCGTTGAAGCGGAAGAAGCCCGTCTGTCCGACCTGATCACCGGTTTCGTCGATCCAAACGCCGAAGAAGATATGGCGCCAACCGCCACGCACGTTGGTTCCGAACTGTCTCAGGAAGAGATGGACGACGACGATGAAGACGAAGACGACGACAGCGACGACAACAGCGACGACGACAACAGCATCGACCCAGAGCTGGCGCGTGAGAAGTTCGCCGAACTGCGTACACAGTACGAAATCACTCGCGACACCATCAAAGCCAAAGGCCGTAGCCACGCTGCCGCTCAGGAAGAGATTCTGAAGCTGTCTGAAGTATTCAAACAGTTCCGTCTGGTACCGAAACAGTTCGACTACCTGGTGAACAGCATGCGTGTGATGATGGATCGCGTGCGTACCCAGGAACGTATCATCATGAAGATGTGCGTAGAACAGTGCAAAATGCCGAAGAAAAACTTCATCACCCTGTTCACCGGCAACGAAACCAGCGAAACCTGGTTCAACGCGGCTATCGCGATGAACAAGCCATGGTCTGAAAAACTCCACGACGTGGCAGAAGATGTACAGCGCAGCCTGCAGAAACTGCAGCAGATTGAAGAAGAAACCGGCCTGACCATCGAGCAGGTTAAAGATATCAACCGTCGTATGTCCATCGGTGAAGCGAAAGCCCGCCGTGCGAAGAAAGAGATGGTTGAAGCGAACTTACGTCTGGTTATCTCTATCGCCAAGAAATACACCAACCGTGGTCTGCAGTTCCTGGATCTGATTCAGGAAGGCAACATCGGTCTGATGAAAGCGGTAGATAAGTTTGAATACCGTCGTGGTTACAAGTTCTCCACCTACGCAACCTGGTGGATCCGTCAGGCGATCACCCGCTCTATCGCCGACCAGGCGCGTACCATCCGTATCCCGGTGCATATGATTGAGACCATCAACAAGCTCAACCGTATTTCCCGTCAGATGCTGCAAGAGATGGGTCGCGAGCCGACGCCGGAAGAGCTGGCTGAACGCATGCTGATGCCGGAAGACAAGATCCGTAAAGTGCTGAAGATTGCCAAAGAGCCTATCTCCATGGAAACGCCGATCGGCGACGATGAAGATTCGCATCTGGGTGATTTCATCGAGGATACCACCCTCGAGCTGCCGCTGGACTCAGCCACCACCGAGAGCCTGCGCGCCGCCACCCACGACGTTCTGGCTGGCCTGACCGCCCGTGAAGCGAAAGTGCTGCGTATGCGTTTCGGTATCGATATGAACACCGACCACACGCTGGAAGAAGTGGGTAAACAGTTCGACGTTACCCGCGAACGTATCCGTCAGATCGAAGCGAAGGCGCTGCGTAAACTGCGCCACCCGAGCCGCTCTGAAGTGCTGCGTAGCTTCCTGGACGATTAATCGCCCCGGTAAAAACGTAAAAAGCTCCCTTTTGGGAGCTTTTTTTTGCCTGTTCCCCGCGCCGGAACGGTAGGCCGGATAAGGCGTTTACGCCGCCATCCGGCAATCTGCACGGGGTCTGCCGGATGGCGCTATGTTTATCCGGCCTACAGGCCTCGCGCCTTCAGCGCCACGTCCAGCTCCTGATACGCTTCCACCAGCTTATCCAACGTAATCCGGCTCAATCCGCTCGGGTTCGGTAACACCCATACCTCTGTCTCACCAATCCTGTACGTCTGCTTTCCCCACGTCGCCCCGCGCTGCCCTAAACCGCGCTCAAAGGCTTGCTTGCCCAGTACCGCCAGCGCAGCAGGTTTATAGTGTTCAACCTTATCAATCAGCGCCTGGCCGCCGCTACGCAGCTCCTGCAACGTCACCTCCGTGGCCTGTACCGTCGGGCGCTCAACCAGCTTGGTCACGCCGCAGCGAAATGTCAGCATCTGCGCCGCCTCTTCCGGCTTCAGCTGGCGATCGGTAAACCCCGCCAGATGCAGCACCTTCCAGAAGCGATTTGCTGGATGGGCAAAAGGATAGCCCAGCGAAGACGACGACAGCCCCGGGTTAATACCACAAAACAATACCCGCAGCTCTGAATCGATAATGTCCTTAACCATAATATCCTCGACCTATACATCGTGAGACGAGTATAACGAATTGAAAATGCGTTGTTTATAAAAACAGCATGTGCACGCTTAGCGCTGGATTGGCGGCCGTTGTTACATTATAATCGTCGGCTAATTGGCCCCTTAGCTCAGTGGTTAGAGCAGGCGACTCATAATCGCTTGGTCGTTGGTTCAAACCCAACAGGGGCCACCAAAAATCAAGGGCTTACGAGAAATCGTAGGCCCTTAGTCTTTTCTAGGATACTCATAGGATACCGCAGCCAAGTATAGCTAGGTAAGCCATCTCATCCTTTGCACATTCATAAAAACAGTGATTGCGGCTCACATGGCCTTTATTTCAGAAATAATTTTATCGCCAAGCCTACCAGGGTATTTGATGACAACGCGCTTGCCTTCATCAATCTTTCCAGCCAAATCAGCCAGTTCTTTTGCGCTTTTTGACTCCCATCCCTTCCCTATAGCCCAATCGTAGATAGCATCGCGATTCAAAGGTACGCCCTCGCCCTTCAAAAATTTCAGCATCTCTTTCGTCCGACTTTCATCTAATGGATGAGAAAGCATTCCGGCAGACACATTATTCACGATGCACAAATGCTCGAGCGCTTTAACTAATTTTGGGTTCATATCGGTATTCCTTTAACTAAGTGAAGAGAAAGAAAATTTTACACCTACTAGCGCGGTGGTGCTGGCTTTTTCCAATGAAATGAGGCTGCGTTCATGCGCTTTCTATGGCGTTTCTTCGCCGCTAACACAGTGGAAACCCCAGTGCGGACAAACAAAAGCTCCTGTGAATTGAGCGCATACCCTTGCAATTTGGCAACGCAGATAACGGCAGCCTCTAAGGTTTCTCGGTTTAACATGCTTCACCCTAGTTAATTGCTTGACTAAGCAGAGAAAAATTCATATTTATACTCGTTAGCCTGCCTTTCATATACTCCGACCACGCGGAGAACAGAGCCTCATCAGTACCCGGATAGGCATATAAATACCCCATCAGAACTTTATCGGTAAGCACATCTTCCTGATCCCAGCCAGCGATGAATTGACGAAAAAGGCCGAACGATTTAGCCGGATCAGTATTTCTCCACGTTTCCACCACGACATCGAACGCCGGAACCCTGAACGTCACCATTACGGGAAAATCTTCATACCCAGCTGGCTCAGTACCTTCTTCTGGCTGCCCTAGCCCCGTAGGGATAATTACTTCCAGTGTAAATTGCTCTCCCTCCGGCCATAATTGCTCCTGATTTTTCATTGCTGATCCTCCACATAAATCCCAGCGGAAATAATCGCGCCACCTATACGGCGTTTGCCATAACCAAGCGGGACGGGATACCCCTGAGCGGCTGTGTTAGTGACGCTACCGAAAGCATACGAAGCCTTGTTATCTGCACTTTGTTTACTTGCCAATCCGGCGGTCTGTGGAGAAAGCATCTGAATCACGCCTCCAGCCATAAGAGCCCCCCCAGCCTGCATCATGTATGGTCCCCATGTAGCACCACCCCACGCCTGGCCAATGGTTGCACCAAGAGCACCAGCAACTACCAACACAGCACCAAGGATAGTTTGAAGTAGCCCCGCTTTTTTGCTGCCGATGATTACTGGTACGATTCGAATCTCCTGTCCTGAATTAGGAAAATCCAAACCATCCTCAGAGATGTTTTTCCTACCAACCACAACGGCAAATGTCAGGCCGCGTGCTTTGCTGGTGTTCATGTACTTTTCAAATCCCGGAACCGTTACCGACAGAGCTCGAAATACCTCTCTCGGTGTACTTATCAAGCGCTGATGAACCCGTCCGAACGTCTTAGCCAGCGATCCGCTCAGCTTGATATTTGTCATGGCTTGCTGGTTTACTTCACTCATAAATAATCTCCTGTCAGATACCGTTAAATGTTGCCAGCCGTTGTTTGTGGCTGTCACTCATATCGAAAGCAAAATCCTCGTGCTCAGCCTGGAAAGTACCGAACGCCATTAGCGCGGATACAGCCGGGTCTATCTTGTTAGAGGATTTCTTTTTATTGGGCTTAATGTTGGCGTTAGCATCAGACTCCATCACCACATTACCAATCGCCCAAGCCAGAACCGGATCGCCACGATGGCGCACCACCTTGCGATTAACGAATACCTCAAAAGATTTCGCTACCGGGCTAAATTTAAGGTAGGTTTGCGGGAACGGCTCCACATCGAGGCCCGCCCCCTGCAGCTGAGTGCGCAGATGCGTGGCGTTCCACGTATCGAAGCCCACCAGCCGGATATTGAATGTTTCAGCATCACGCAAAATATCGTCACGGATGCGGTCATAGTCGATGCAGTCACCGGGGGTAGTGCGTATCCAGCCCGCTTTTACCCACTGACGATAAATAGCACGATTTTTGTTAGCGACATTGTGTAGCTGCGCTTCCGGCAGATAGTGGCGGGTCAGCAACCTAATTTCCCTGTTGAACGGGAACGCGTAGCTTACGCTGGTAATATCACTGGTAGAGGACAGGTCAAACCCGGCGTAACACTCCATTCCAGTCAGATCTTCTTCTGTGTAATCGAGCGAACAGGCATCCCATGCGCCGGCGCCCATCCACGGCGTGGAGCCCTGACACCAGATATTGAAACGTTTGGTCAGCATTTCCACCCACTGCGACGGAATGCCCCGCGCTTTCTGAATGGTGGATTCCAGTTTCGCCGCGTCAACGGATACATGCAGGTTAGGGTTAGCCTTGATCCACATTTCCGGCAGTTCAACCTCGCTTTCGTCGTCCAGCTCGTAGATCAGGACAAACAGCGAATCGTTGCACTCTTCCCCGGCCAGAATCTGACAGCAGTAGTCGTAATGCTGCTTACAGGCAGAGACAACGTTACTCCCGGCAGTAGTGATGGCGAACAGAATCGCCTCCGGACGTGCGCCCATACCCAGCTCAAGCGCGGAATAAACACCGTTATCCGGGTGAAGGTGGTACTCATCAACAATCGCCAGGCTGGGGTTAGTCCCCTCAATGGTGGCCGCTTTCGCCGCCAGCGGCTTTAACAGGCTGTTGCTCTTCGGGAAAATGACCTTGTGCGCCTGAATATTGACGCGCTTTTTCAGCGGTTTTGACAGCAGGCACATCTGACGGGCATCGTCGAACACGATTCGGGCCTGATCCCGGCTCACCGCCGCCGTGTAGATATCCTGCTGGCCCTTCTCCATCACCAGAAACCAGTTAGCCAGCATGGCGGCTACAGTGGATTTGGCATTCTTGCGCGGCACCTCAATAAAGGCGCTGCTGTACTTGCGACGGCCTGACTCCCTGACCTTAAAGCCCAGCAGGTTAGCAAAGGCGAACTGCTGCCAAGGCTCCAGCTCGATAGGCTGGCCCCGCAGCGAGCCTTTGACGTGTGGACAGAGCCGGGAGAAGGCAATAAACCGCTCCACGGTCGCCGTATCGAACTCATAACGGGGGTCATTCAGGTCTGAAAAGTACCTTTCAACGGCCTGTTTTACGCGCTTACAGGCCGGAATTTCACCGGATTTAATGGCGTTTGCGTAATCATTCCAGACGGTCAAGCTCGTCCTCCTCTTCCGTTTCTACCGGATTACGGCGGCGGCTTACCGGATCAAAGCCCAGCAGCGACGACATTTTTATGAGAATTTTTTCGGCATCCGCTTTTGCGCTCAGTGCCGGGTTACGGCTCTCACCGCCCTGGCTGTTCACTATGCTAAATCCCCGCGTGGCAAGGTCTTCCACGGCTTTGCGGTACATCGAGTAATTGACGCAATACAGCTCAAGGTTGTTCCAGTCGGCAGGCGTCAGATCACCGCGCTCCGCCAGCTGCTTCGCCTTTGCTTTCCACTGCTGCGCCGCGATTTCATCAAGGTAGGCGGGCGGTTTGGGTGGTCTTGCCATAACTTACTGTTTTCCTGTCTGTTTTATTTTCAAAAAAATCATCGTGCGTAAAAATTTGAGGGGGCAGGCGGTGCCTTGCAGCAGGGGGGTTGTCTTCAAAACCTCCCCCACCCCGCCCTTGCGGTCCGTCAGCGGTTGCGAAAGCAATTCATCATCTCCCGGTCACGCTCGCTCATGCGCTTCACAGGCTGGCGCTCATCGCTCATGACACGGCCCTTCATGAAGCCATCACGGCAGCGCATCAGCGATCGGTACAAGTTCACCACGTCTTTTTCATTCATCGCGGGCCTCATACATCCAGTCATTGCGCTGGGCTGCCAACTCTTCCTGCTCGCGGTACAGACCAGCTTTGCGCTTCGCTTTGGTGGTTGGATCCTGCTGCGTGGTCTTGTGGTTATGATGTGTCTGGCATAGCGGCTGGTGATTCCACTCTGGCCAGAACAGAACATCATCACCGCCGTTGATAGGAATGATGTGGTCGACAATCTTTGCAGGAACGTAGAGGCCCAGCTTCTGACACTCAACGCACAGCGGATAACGCTTCAGGTACTGAGTACGGTACTTCTCCCATGAAGCAGAGTAACCGCGGGCGCGACGGTGGCCGCGTCTAGCATCCTCCGCCCGCCACGCTTCCCGCCTGTGTTCATCACATTTACCGGACCTCACCCGCTTATTGCATCCCGGCACGGTGCACCGGCGCAGTGGCTGCCACGGCATCAGTACACCCCCACATCACGGTAGACAGACCAAAGCGCAGAGACGGCCAGCGGTATCTCTTTGGCATCAACATCGCTAATCATCGTGCGGTACTCGTACAGCTGGGAGACGTACATCAGGCAACCAATCTTGATGGCGGCGGTGAACTCCAGACCGTTGTCGAACCGCTTGCCAATATGCTTCTGGCAGACCTCCAGCGCCGCTTCGATGTAGGCCTGAATCAACATATCCTCGTAGTCATCATCAATACGGCAATGCAGCTTTGCCTCTTCCAGACCAATCAGCTCAGCCATTAGAAATACCTCCCTTACAGAGCAGCTCAAGCCGGGTGTGATCAACGTCAGGAATAACGGCCACAATGCCGTAGACCTCCCCCCGGACATTCGGCGAACGGTACAAAATACGGTTAGCCGTGGTGATATCTTCGCGGTAGCGCGTCCAGATACGTACGGTGGCTTCGGAGTAGACTGCGCCCGACGACATACGCTCACGCCCGCTGATTGTGCGAATCTCAGCCCAGACGGTGGCAAGGTCTGACCATACATAGATAACCTGCCCCATCTGATCGCGATGGGATTCTGATTTCTGAAAGGTGACGCGGCGTTTCATCTTCCCGGCTCTCATTCACCACCTGCCTTTTTGTCATTGCTGATTTTCACTTCCTGCTTCCATGCCTGGCTGAACTCGTCCCCCCCTTCACGCGGTGGCATCCCCTCGCGCTCACGGGCTTCGTTCGGGCTCATGATCCCGTTCTTTATGCCGCGTTCATAAGTCGCATAGCGGTCGGTTGGCGTAGCACGGAGAAGGTCAGCGGAATCAAATTCCACCTGATAGCGGGTCCCCGGTACGGGAGAGGCCACCAGCAGTGCGGATTTGATTTGTTGCTCGAAGTTAGCCAGCCACGGCCGCATGGTCATGGTGAGAAAGGCGCGGCTCGCCTCGCTGAAGTTGCTGTAGGTGCTGTTGCTGTATTCCTGCAGGAAGATGGGCGACACGTTGAACATGCGGGCAATATCTTCAATAGAGAACCGACGGGAGGACAGCCATTCCGCATCCTGATTGCTCATACCCAGCTTTTCGTAAGACATCCCCCCTTCAAGGATTGGCGTTTTACCGGCGTTTTTGGCGCCCTTGTAGCGTTCCAGTGCGTCCAGAGCCTGTTTGCCCTTCACGCTGTCGAGCCATTCAGTAGTAGTAACCACGCCAGCCGCCATCATGCCATCTTTCATAATGCTGGCACCGTGGCGCTGTTGGGCCAGACCTAACCCCAAAGCCTCACGGCAGGTAGTGATAGGCGAGCGCCCCAGAAAACCATCATCGGTGGAGTAACGCAGGTGCAGAATCTCTTCCTGCAGGTAAGTGCGCACAGCCCCGGTAAACGGCTCAGTAACGGTGTATTTGTACTTATGCTGGCCGATACGCTCAGGTACAACAGCCCCCGGCGCATACGGGTGCAGAGATTGCGGATGGCCGTCGCGGCCCCACTGGATCACCGCATAGGCGTTACCGTTCAGCAGACAGTGGCGCATCATTGTGCGTTTAAACTGGTAAGGTGTCTGGCAGTCGTTCGGCTGCTCGTTCAGCAGAAAATCCACCGGGTGATTGCTCAGCCATTCCCGCGCCTCTCGCCCGTTATCGTTGCGCACACGGTAGAGATAGCAGGGCATTGTTGCCACCGCCTCACTGATAACTGATACGGCGTTCATGACCGCCGGCAGAGATTCCGCAGTACCCGCAGACACATATTCGCCTGATCCGGTATTGGGAATCCCTGCCATCGCCAGAAATTCATCAATGGTCATGCTGCGCTGCTCAGAGGGTTCAGACTTACGGCCAAACGGCCAGATATTCCACATATCAGAGCCCCGCTAATTCAGCCCAGCGGCGGCGGTTATCGCCAGCGCGGCGCAGTTCAGGATGTTGGGAGAAAAGCGACCGGTGCGCGATTTCCACGCCAGACTCAGGATAAGCAGGCATAGAGGTAACGGTAATCTCCCGCAGCTCGGCAGCGGTCACAGTACGCAGGTATGGAGACTGTCCGATATCCCACGCCTCTTTCAGCGCCCGGAAGCCAAAGCTCATGCCGGAGATATCCCCACGCTCCACCAGCTCCAGCACATCGTTGCCAAGCTGGGTATTCGGCGGGGTCAGCTCGAAGCGCAGCCCGGTATCGTCTTCGGACAGCACCAGCGTGCCGGATTTAGTGCGCCCCAGCAGTTGGGTATAGTTATGCTCGTACAGCGCACGCACATCGCTACCGGATGCCAGGCTGTCTTTAAACGCTCCCGGCGCAAACTGCTCGCGGAACTCGTCCCAAATAATTTCAGAGAGACTGTTCCAGCGCACGGCATAGCCCACCAGCTTTTTGTTGCTGGCGCTCACTTCGGAGGTACGGATTTCAAAATCGATTGTTTTCATTACTGGACTCCACAGAGGGCAAAAAGGGGCCGCAGCCCCTTAAACGTCAAATCAGGAACCGGAGCCGGAAAGCTCAAGCACCTTGATGGCGTTGGAGTCCACCACGCCGCCGCCCAGATATTTATCAGTGTGCACCTTGTAGAAACCAGGTTCGGTGATGTTATCGGGGCGGGTACGCACGCCAGTGGTGTGATCTACGATGAAGTAACCGCGCTTAAAGTCGCCGACTGCCAGGAACGCTTCACCCGCAGCCGCATCAGGCATGGTTTCCAGATATTGAACCGGACGGCCAAGGAGGGTATCGGGAGAGTCAGCGACAAGACGATCACGCCAGATGTAATCCCCGTTGCCATTTTTCAGCTTTTGCAGCGTAGCGGCAGTGTTGGAGTTCATCACCCATACGGCATTTTTGCGGTATTTGGCTTTCAGTTTATACAGAAGGTCGATCAGACCATCAGAGGAAACGGCAGCAGCTTCCATCTTCTCCAGCGTGCCGAACGGACGTGTTTTATCGCTGGTGGCCGCACGCGGATAGGACAGGAACCCTTTGGATTTTTTATCACCGTCGCCGTTCACAAAGTCGGTTTCTTCGGTAGCAGTGAAGGTGTCGGTGATTTCGGAAGACAGCCAGCCCAGAATATCCACCTCGGAGAAGTCGAGAATCTCCTGGGTGGTTTTCGGGTAGGCGTAGATCGGGTTGAGTTTGATATCAACGCGCTCAATCTTCGGCGTGCTGGTTTCGCTACGCGCTTCGCCTTCGGTACCACGCTTAACGGTAGTACCCCCCACAGATAACAGCTTCTGGTATTCGTTGGTTTTGGTGGTCTTTACCGTGGCGATGGAGCGCATCACGCTTTCATCCTGCAGCTGGCGCATGATCTCTTTGTCCAGCTCAGGGATTACGGTATAACCGCCGTCAGCCTGGACCAGCGTGGAGAGCGAGCGGGTATCACCGGTCATGATGTAGTGGCGCAGCTCGTCGTTGCTCACGCCTTTACCTTCAACAGAAGTACCAGGCAAATTGCGCTGATCGTCGGCGACGGCCTCAAGGCGGGTGATTTCAACTTCAAGCACATCAGCCTGGGCGCGGAGTTCATCGAACTGCTTGCCCTCTTCATCGTTCAGGCTTCGCTTTTCGTTGTCAGCTTTTTCCAGCATGGAACGCATCTGGGTTTTGAGTGCGGCTTTTTGCTGGCGTAATTCAAGTAATTTCTTCATGAAGTGGTTTCCGTAACAATTAATGTTGAGACGTGAAACCAGCGCTTGGAGGGGAGGCCGTTAAACCTTTTTCTGCATCGCACAGGCTGTACTCGCTACAGCTTGATTTAACGGCCAGTGGCGGCTCACGTCTGAGTGCCACTAATTAAGATATACATGAAAAATATAAAAAAAAGACCCAAAGTATGAGTCGGTAGGAGAGAGTATTTTTAGTTATGAGTAATTTACAAAACTAGCGATTAGAACTATTGTGAAAAACTCAAAGACGCTAAAAAAATAAGGGATTTTATGACTGAAAATGACGTTATGGGCGCCTTGTTCGCTCAGCAAAGGATGCAGATTCTTCACATTGGCAAGCATCACGATGAATTTAGCGATGCATATCTCCATGCATGGGAGTCTGGAGTTTACCCATTGATGAGCGATACCGATGGCAGTGTACCCCGTAAACCTCACGAATTTTATGCACAGTATTTCACCTCATCTAAAGAGAAAGTTGAATTTTTGTTAAAACGTCTTGATGATGCCTGGCGAAAACATGAAGGGCTTACATTCTACGCACTTGAAGATGAGCTTGGCGTTCGTAGCTTCAGCTCTCATGGCTGGGACAGATCCGACCTGATCAACATCTGCCGGTATCTGTATCTCGATGGCTGCTACGATGACGTATTTTGGTCTGCACTAATTGAAAATGGTAAATGTCCATGCGAGGCACTGAGCCTAACCTCAAAATTTAGAAGAGAAGTTGATATTGACTTCTGATTAATTAAAGGCCTGGCAATATACCAGGCCTGCTATTTACTTTTCACTCATCCATTCTGGCGGCGCTGGCATTTTTTCGCGGTACATTTGCAGATGTTCTATCATCGCATCAAGTTGCTCCCGATTCGTTGCCAGAATCTCATCTGATAAAGTGCTGCGAACAAAATCATGATGGTCAATCCAGAAGAGTGCCCCATCAGATAATGCTTTTCGGTATTCCTCAGTGCTCATAGTGTCTAGGTCATGAAGCCCAAATTGGTCTCTGTGAGCTTTGATATCCTGTATTGTGATTGGCATAAAATCTCCTTAATGAATTGTTTCACCGCGTAACGCCATATCTTTACCATATTTTGGTTACGTCAGCAGGTGGTATAATGGCACTTCTGCTTTAAGACCAGCCTCCTTAGCCATTCCCATCGACTTATCCATCACAGCCTTTGCCATAGCGTTACCTCTTTATGCAGAGCTATAAAATTAAAAAATATGTGTTTAAGTGTTCACCTGTTCACCTTTGGAAATTTTCATAACAAATTCATATTGTTAAGTGGTGTACACTTTCCTTTTTAGTATTCACTAGTGTTCACCCTACCCTTCACCCATCAGGCTAAAAAACAATCAAAAGGTGAACAGGTGAATACTTGGTGAATACTTCATAAATAAGTGTTCACCCCTTAACACCATGTAATAGATAGATTTTTTCACAAGGTGAAAACTGGTGAACACTTTATCTATAACTTTACTCTACCCCTTCATTCTCAGTAGTAGATGCACATGATGGCATCCAGTCTCCAGAATCATCATGAAGGGTTACGTTGGAGCGTATTCCATGTTTGGTTTTCCGCTTCTGGTATTCCTTACCGTACTCAGCCATTGCTCCCGGCATATCAGTACCGAACCGCATCAGTGATACAGGCTTATTCAGGCCATTGGCTCGCATGTATGCCAGGTAAGCGTGATACAGATATTTGCGTGGGCTGAATGGCACTATCTCGGCATTGCCGATAAACATCCCATCACACACTACGGAGGCCATAAGATAGCCGCAGAAGTCCACCAGCGAATCACCTTCACGCTTAATCGCTAGCGCTTCCTCTGACTTCTGCTGTTCGTGCAGTAAACGCCGGGCATCGTCCTGATCCGCAAAACGCGTCAACAGATGGCGAATCACCACGGCCAGCTCACCCTCTATCTTCTCGGCCAGCAGTGTGTCGCGTTCGTTTTCTGGCACCACTTCAGTGAAGTTGAATATCACCCGCCGGCGCGAGATACCGCCACTGCGGTCGCTGAACGTCATGGCGTTGTTATTGACGGCCAGCACGACAGCCTGTATCCGGGTTGAATACGGCGCTTTGTGTTTGGGGTCGATAGAAACCTTGTCACCACCGGTAATAGCCTTTATCCCGGCACCGTCGCCAGCGTAGCGGGTCATATCCGGCATGATGATCAGCGAGTAGCCGACCACCAGCGCCCTGTCCCTGGCATCTTCCAGCGCCTTCATACTGGCCGACACTGTATTGGCCTTGCCCGCCAGCATGGTGCAGATTTCCGCCATCACGCTCTTACCGCTACCACCCGGCCCTGTAACCTCCAGGAATAACTGCCAGTCGTACCGGTTCGCCAGCACCATAAACAGCGCAGCCAGTACACGATCTGTCTTGCGGTCGTTGTTAGCCACAGAACGGCGAAGCCATTTCCAGAAGTTCGGCGCATGGCTGGCCAGCGTTTCCCCTTCGGCTGGTGGACTGAAAGGCAGCTCACTGGCGATCAGCAGCCAGTCGGTTTTGCTGTGCGGCCTGAATTGCCCCGTTCGGGTATCAAATACCCCATTGCTAAAACCAACCAGGTTTCGGGCCGTCACGCCCATCACCGGCAGGCTCAGTTTCATGGTTTCCACCGCTGATTTAATGGCGTTCTGCGAATAGGCCACCTCAGCATCGATATAAATCTGTGCCATTTCACGCTGCAGCTCTTTATCCGGCAACGGATTCCACACCACGCCGTTATAATGATGAACCGTGTCAGAGTCGGCATGAATAGCCAGATCACCATCATAGTGGGCCAGTAACACCTCACCACGCTGGCTGGCCCCCATCTGATTCAATGCTGGTGCTACTCCGTTATGGGCTGGTTCGCGTTTCGCAACCGGAAGATCGACAACAACTCTATCCGTCCTGATTCTCTCCAGATAATCATGCCAGTCCTCTGGCTGTCGGTCGGGAATACCTTTATAAAGCTTGGCATCCTGCACTCCTGCCCGTGCCAGCTTCTCACCAATGGCATTAATCAGTATCGGCTCGATATCCCCGGCCAGATACACACGTGCACTACGGCGCCCTTTGTCGATAATTTGCAGGTTATTCAGCTCAGCCAGCTGCTTTGGCCCAAGATAGATAGGCGGAGTTGTATCCTCAGCAATCTGTTTACCTAGGCCTTCCTCCCATCCCTTGGCGTGGGCGTAGGCATCAGCACCGGCAAAAATAACCGCCTCTGTGAATTTTTCCTTTGGCAGGTGTTTCAGATTCGGCGCATTTTTCATTTTTGCAGCCTCTTTGCCGCGATCAATGCTCTCAGATTCTTGATTTTCTCTGCTGTATTATTGGCTGTGCACCACTCACTGAATGACTGTCTTTTTACTGGCGTAAATTCACGGAGTAGTCTCCCCGGAGAGCAAGTACATTCAGCAAAATAACCTTGCCGTTTAAACGAAACACGAACGGGTGTTACCGTTTCAATAACGATCAGCTCACCCCGGCGATCTTTGAAAATATCACCAGGAAGGATTTCAGGCTGAGTTTGGCCCGCGGCAATTAAGCCGCTATTTTTCTTTTTCATGACATTACCCCTTCTGGACTGGTGCTACGCGATATCTGGCGCGTTCAAGCAGTTGATTGAACAATGTCGGCGTACCGATAATTTCATCGGCCATAAGTGGTGTATCACCCTTAACGATGCCGTTTTCAACATAAAGCAGGATACGACCAGAAAACTCCGGGCTCACATGGAGATCGATATTCAACACCGGTGCCTGATTACGCATGATGAACCTCCTGGCGAATATCGACTGCCAGCCCCATGCCTGAGGCGTAATCAAAGAAGGCAAAGCGACACGGTGACTCCGTGCGAATTTTCGCTGCAAAAACCAGATCCCAGCCAGGGAACGCAGCACGGGCATTCTCTTCGGTATCCGCATTAAAACGGACAACTACCGGACAAACGTCCGCATGACGTTTCGGGGTTGCCAGGAACAACCATGTAAATTTGGGGTGAGTTTGGGTATGCTGTTGATCAGCCATAACTGTTACCTCAACTAACGGTTTGGTTAGACGCCCTGTATGTGTTGCGAGCACTACGGGGCGTTGTTTTTATAGACTCACACATGTTATTGTATATGCCTATTTGAGTTAACCATAAACCTATAGGCATATACATGTCAATATCTCGAGATAAACAACCTAAGGGTGGCGGCAAGTCACCAATGCTACCAATCCGCATTCCTGCTGAACTACGCAAACAATTTGATGAGCTAGCGCAAGCTGAAAACACCAGTACCAGTAACTGGCTAAAGGAGTTAGGTAGAGCGGAGTTACGGAGACGTGGTATTGAGCCAAAAAATTGAATCACGCTTATAATATTGAGATAATTAGCAATGAAAAAATTCAGAACCATCTTTTTCAAGATACTTGGTGCAAAAACATCACTAATCCTATTAATTGTATTCTGCGGTGCAAGTTTTTTATTTGGGCAATATCTTAATGACATGAATTTATTTGCAAGCTCTGGAGCGATCATTTCAGTATTCGGATTACTGTATACAATAAAATTCACAACTTTAAAAAAACTATCTAACCGCGAAGCTGAAATTAACTCACGTAGTGGGGTTACAGGTCCTCCGCTAAGTCCTGAAGAATCTAAGAGAATGAGAGAAGAAAATATTTCAAAAGCTCGCATTGAAGTACGAGAAGAAATAAAAGCAGAGGTCATCGGTGTCGGTTTAACAATATTTGGCACATTTGTTTGGGCATATGGAGGATACATAAAAATCATTGAGCCTATCTCATTATGGATGCATAAGATGTTATAAATAGAAATGAACATCTTAGATAAATAGCGGCCCGGCATGGCCGCCTTTGTTTTATATGCCATATCCAGCCCCTTAAACCGTCTGCGTTCTGCGGGTGGAATCCAGATAAGCATCCAGATCAGACTTGAAGTAAATGACCTTCCGACCGACCTTGTGAAAGGGAATTTTTACCTTGCCAGTATGCGCCCAGTTCGCCAACGTCTGGGGATTCACGCCAAGATGAGCTGCGGCCTCATTACGAGTGAGTCTTTTAGAATAATTCGATTCAACCAAATGCATAAGTAGCTCCGTGTAGTATTGGTTAACAACGAAGCCAATCTAAGATATTGATTTCAAGTCAATAAGGTGAGAAGTAACTATTCGGGACGACGAGCAGGTATTGGGGAGGGGAAGTTACTACCCCCCCTGCTGTTTTCTGATCCTGCTCTACGTATAGGGGTTCGGGACGACCAAATCAGACATTATGTATTTCTTTGGCTTAGGCGGTAATAACTTTTCTTTTTTTATCCAGCTATCCACCGTTCCTTCATCCACTCTCCCCTCATAACGATTCATCAACTTTGCTATCATTTTCTTTTTAGATAAAGCAGGGTTTTTCTCCCAGGTGGCTTTGATAATTGCCACAATTTCATCATGCAAATGATGTCGGTGTCCTGAGGCTGCGTCACTTCTATTTTTTTTGACCGCACCGTCAATAATGTGATTCATATAAACATCTGATAACGTCACACATCGCCCAACTCTGTCTGCCAAAGCGCCTAACTCCTTGGCCAGATCTGTATATCCAAGAACTGTTAGTACGTTCACAGCTTTAACCAACACATTTTCATCATCCGATAACGGCCTGTTTTTCTCTACCAGTTGCATTTCGGTGAGGCTATTCGCTATCCATTTTTTTTCTTTAATAGTTTTCCCAGCTATTTCTTTTTCAATACGATTCACATGCTCATCAGCATTTTCCGAAGAGAAACTTTTTACCAATTGCTGAAAGGCATACATTCTTGCCACATGCTCGGCATCTACTCGATTTAAGTAACTCATTTCTTAACCTGCATATGATTTTGGCTTAGTATTTCAAAAAGCATCTTGCGCTTATCTTCATCAGTCAAATTGCCTAACGCAGACAATAACTGTGCATCAATAGCTTTCTGGCTTTCGACAAGCCCAGCATGTTCCAGGATGGCCCGTTCAATTCGGGCAGCTGGCTCAAGCAGCTCATCAGCGCTGAAATGAAGGTAGCCTTGTGTAACGTCTGCGCTTCTCATCGTTCTATGGTTTAGCAGACGTTTCAGGATGTAATTACCAACGCCCACCAGCTCCGCGACCGTCCCGAAAGTACGACGGCCATCATGCCACTTGAAAGGAATTGGCTTTATCATATCCGGGTTAGGTTCGGGAACCGTGGCCGCGCTGATACGGTCGATAATATGGCGGTATTCTTTTATCTCACCATGTACGCCAGGGAACACGAAAACCTCATCTCCAGCCTTCATTTTAAGGCGTCGTCGGAACAGCTCGAGCAGAGTCTCAGTTATTGGCAGCTCTAGCGGATCGCCATTCTTCGTGGTATCAATCCAGAAGTAACGAGCACCTAAATTCACCCGATCCCACGTTAACCCCAAAATCTCAGATTTACGCAGCCCGGTGAAAATATCCATTTCTACAGCATCACAAACAGCCGCAGCGATATCATCCCGTCCCTCTTCCGCTGTACTCCTGACGGCCACCAGCGCATTGAACCAGCGAGCAAGCTCATTGGTACGGATGCGATCGGTTTTCCTGACCGTTCCATGCCATTGTCGTTTTGTACTCAGTACCTGAGTTGGGGGATCCGGTAAAAGAGTTTTACCCTCTTCATCACGGTAATGGTCATGGGCAAAACGGTAAATAGCCCGCAGCACACGAGCCCATAAATCAGCCTGGGCCTTACTGCCTGAGCCTACACCAGCACGGAGAGTAGATTTATCGGCACCGAACCACACAACACCATCCGTAACTGCCTTATGTCGCTGTTCAACTCGTTCACGGGTAATTGAGCCAATAGGCTGCTTCATCCAGTCGCCGGAGAAATTAGCCAAGATAGAACGATACTGTTTAGCGGAATCATCGCTTAGACGATGGGCGCGGCTTTTGATGTATGTCTCCAGCGCATCATGAAGCGTCACTGCAGCCTTCTCGTTAACACGCTTTACTTCGTTCGGATTCTTACCCGTCGTCGCAACACCACCTAGCAGCTCAAGAGCTTTTGCCCTGGCATTATCAATCGTGAGATCGGGAAAACGGCCAAGCGTGGCCCGAATGAATTTCCCATTACGCTTTCTGGAGATACAGAAACTTTTAACGCCGCTAACACCCACGCGAACCCGCAGGCCATTAACAACGGTGTCGCCGTACTCAACCTGCCCTCGTTCAGCCGGCGGCAAGCTTTCGAGCTTAACTTTCGTAAATTTGAATGTTTCCACAAACACCCCATACCAAGCGATCCGGGTATCCTGCATATCGCTTGTTTTGCTCTAGGATACCTATAGGATACCGCAAAGGAGTATTTTAGAGTATTTCTGGTTATTTATACAGTAATCACAAACCATATAAACAATTGAAAATTATAGATAAGTATTTTTAGGTAAGAAGTTGCATTCTAACTCATAATCGCTTGGTCGTTGGTTCAAACCCAACAGGGGCCACCAAATTTAAGCAGCAAATACATACTGTTAGGCCACTCTCGCGAGTGGCCTTTTTGTTGTCTCGTTTTCGAGTGGCAATAGAATGGCGGTGGTCTTTTACCGCCATTTCGCTGAGGGCATAAAAAACCCGCACGCGGCGGGCATTTAGCGAAAATTTATCAATGAGGCCGCCCTAAAAGACCGGCAAAGAAAAAGAGGCCAATGATGATTCATCGGCCTCTTTTTTATAATCTCAGCACGCGCCTTAACGCGCAATCATCGGCATCACCACGCTTTTCAGCACTTTATCCGCACCGTATCGCGTCAGATGCTGTGGGTCTTTGTAGTAAATATGCGCACTCTCCGCAAAACGGCAGCTCGCCGTGTCACACAACGCGTCTTTCAGGCTGGCGAATTCAGCATTTAGCTTCGTCGACACTTTACCGATCAGCGCCGCGCTGACATCAGGCTCAACGCTATCGTGCCCCACCACCTCGCACATTCCGGCGCTCTGCGGGTTCGCATAGGCAAACGCCCGGCTAAAGCAGCGCATCACGCGTTTGGGTGGGGAAAAACTCATCATCGGCACATCGCCCAGCACAATGACCCGCTTACCCATATTCTGCAAACGCGTGATGGTCTCGGTTAGCCCCTGTTGCAGCGCCTGAGCTGGGCCTAATGACGGCGTCGTTTCAGACTGCCAGGGGGCTTTTCCCGCCATCAAACCGGACTGCCAGAACCCCGTAAGAATCACCGTCGATATCTGTTTATCCTGCGCCAGATAGTTGTCGACATCGAGCTTGAATGCCCGACACTGCGCGTCATGCAGCGGCCAGCCGTCGGCAAGGCGATACACGCCGAACAGCGGCGCACAGGATGATTTCGCGAAAATGACCGGCGTCAGATGACGGTCGTGCGCCAGCTTACGAAACGCCGCGGCCAGCGCCCCGGCATGGCTATCGCCAATCAGCGCAATTTTCTCCTGCGCCTCGCCACCGGTACAGCGAGGGGTTCCGGTCAGGAGAATATTGCCGTATGACGTCATGCAACTATCTTCCGCCTCTTCTATCTCCAACTGCATCCGGGCAAAATCGTCTGGCCAGCGGGCGGGAAAACCTTTTTGCAGCCAGGTGGTGGCAAAGACCAGCGTCAGCAGCCCCATCACCATCCCGTAGCGCCAGAATACGCGGGATGGCGGCAGCTGCGCCGCCCGAAAAGGTTTCTCGATGAGGTAGTAGCTTATCGTCGCCAACAGGAAAGAAAGCGCAATCAGCAATACGCGCATCCCGTTCCCCGGCTCCGCTTCACACAGATAGTGATAAAGGCTGATAACCGGCCAATGCCACAGGTAGAGTGAATAGGATATGAGCCCAATAAAACGCAGCGGTTTCAAGGTCAACACACGGCGGTTGAAAAGCGCCGTTTGCCCATCCAGCAGCAACACGGCCCCCATCACCACGGGCAGCGCTCCCAGGCCCGGGAAAGAGGTCTGCGCGTCGTAAAAAAGCGCACACCAGGCAATGAGTAAAACACCCACGGCAGATTTCAGGTTATCAACCTTTGCCGAGAATGCCGCGGGAAAGTGGGTATGGGCCATTCCCAGCAACGCCCCGGCAAAAAGCTCCCAGGCGCGAAACGGCGTCAAAAACCATGCGCTATGCGGAATTTGCAGGGTTCCGGCGGCGGCAATGGCAAAACAGAGCAGCGTGACGCTGCCCATCAGTAAAAAAGAGAGTTTTTTATCAAAACGCGTCAAAACAAGAATCAGCAGCGGCGCGAGAAAGTAGAACTGTTCTTCCACGCCCAATGACCAGGTCATCAATAAAGGATTATGCTCGGCGCTGGGGCTGAAATAGTCGATGGAATTCCAGAGCGTAACGTTAGATACCGACAGCAGCGTCGCCGCGGCATCGCGGCCTAATTTCCTGAAATCGGCGGGCGTCGAGATAAAAAACATCACCAGCCAGACCGCAATCACGACGGCAATCAGCGCGGGAAGAATTCGCTTTATGCGGCGAACATAAAACTGCCCCCACGAAAAATGGCCCGCAAGCTTACTTTGATAAATATGGCCGCCAATGAGATATCCCGAAATGACAAAGAAAACATCGACGCCCACAAATCCACCGGGGAATCCCAGCCCAAAGTGAAAGAGCACCACAAGGAGTACGGCGAGCGCGCGCAGCCCATCGATATCGGCACGATATTTAACGGTAGGGTTCATATTTATCTCTGGATACAGGGGAGTAAAAACTAAAAGCATCATTCATATGATGATGTTTTTAATTATATTTTTATTGAATTCGGTCTTTCTTAGCGGAATTATAAAAGCGGGAAGATGATGGCTCAAGGCAGGCCAACGGTTTTCAGATTAATTGCAACCAGGCCGATATCGCTTATTGAGAGAAAATATGCAGATAAACAACGGACTTTGCGCTCTCACCGTCAAAGCGAGAGCGCCGACTTAGGGTTTATACCAGCGCACGAAGCTCTTCGCGCATATAATCGGAGAAGTATTCCGGGTTTTTAATCAGCATGTGTTCACCGGAGTCAACCTTGTCGGCCCAGCCAGCAACCTTCTGAGTGAATCCAGCATTCCAGCCTTCGCGATCGCCACGCGCCGTAATGTCGGCCGCACTCGCGGGCACGCCCAGCTCTTTCAAATATTTCAGAATTCCCTTCGCTGTACTTTCGTCCATAGACTGTGGCACCGGCTCAGACGTATTCATACCACCAATAAAATCCAACGCTTTATCAATGACTGCTGGCATATTCTTGTCCTTAAATTAACCACGTAGTAAACAAGTCTATACTATGGACTGGAATCGAGCGGGATTTCAAAGAAACCGCTCACGTTCTTGCATTTTTTCGTGAGCTGTCACTCTTTTGGCCGCCGTTTGCGCAAAAAAAAGCCGATGCATCGGCACCGGCAGGTCATGTTGTAACGGCTATCAGGCGTTGGCCGTCGGGTTCTGCTCCGCGCTGGATTTGCTGTTTTCCAGCATCCGGCGTACCGGAACAATCAGCACGCACAATACGGCCGCACAGATCAGCAGCGCGATAGAACAGCGGGCGAACAGATCCGGCAGCATATCCAACTGGTCGGCCTTCACGTGGCCGCCAATCAGGCCAGCGGCCAGGTTACCCAACGCGCTGGCGCAGAACCACAGCCCCATCATCTGGCCGCGCATTCTTTCCGGCGCCAGCAGCGTCATGGTCGCCAGACCAATCGGGCTCAGGCACAGCTCGCCGAGCGTCAGCATCAGAATGCTCCCCACCAGCCACATTGGCGAAACGCCAGCACCGCCGTTGCTCAGCACGTTCTGCGCCGCCATCATCATCAGGCCAAAGCCTGCTGCCGCGCACAGAATACCGATCACGAACTTGGTGATACTGCCCGGACGCACGTTCTTACGCGCCAGCGCAGGCCACGCCCAGCTGAAGACCGGAGCGAGCAGGATAATAAACAGGGCGTTAATTGACTGGAACCACACCGCCGGGATCTCAAAATCACCGATCATGCGGTTGGTGTAGTCGTTGGCGAACAGGTTGAAGGAAGTGGGTTTCTGCTCAAAGGCGGACCAGAAGAACGCGGCGGAAACCAGCAGAATAAAGCACACCAGCAGGCGCGCGCGTTCTTTACGGCTCAGGCCCGCAAAGGCGAACAGATAAATAAAGTACAGCGCTACCGACGCCGCAATCACGTACACCAACACGCTCGCAACGGCCACCGGGTTAATCACGATCACGCCCTGTGCAATCAGGGTGATAACTACCGCGACGCCCAGCGCCAGCGCCAGCAGCCACGCGCCAACGCCGTTCTTTTTCACTACCGGGCTGTTCCAGGTGGAGTCCAGCCCTACTTCGCTGTCGTAGCGCTTCATCGCCGGTACGGCGAACACGCGGAAGATAACCAGCGCGACCAGCATCCCGATACCACCGATACCAAAGCCCCAGTGCCAGCCGTGTGATTTAATCAGCCAGCCGGAAATCAGCGGCGCGATAAACGACCCCATGTTGATACCCATATAAAACAGGGAGAAGCCGCCATCGCGACGGGCATCGCCTTTTTTATACAGTGTGCCGACCATCACCGAGATACAGGTTTTAAACAGACCCGACCCCAGTACGATAAACATCAGGCCGATAAAGAACAGGTTGTCGCCCATAAACGCAGACAGCGCGATAGACAGGTGCCCCAACGCAATCAGAATGGAACCGTACCACACCGCTTTTTGCTGGCCGAGCCAGTTATCCGCCAGCCAACCGCCCGGCAGCGCGGCCAGGTACATGGTGCCCGCGAAGATACCAACAATCGCCGACGCGTTTTCACGCGCTAATCCCATACCGCCGTCATAGACTGTAGCGGCCATAAACAGGATCAGTAACGGGCGAATGCCGTAAAACGAGAAGCGCTCCCACATTTCGGTAAAGAACAGCGACCCCAACGGATAGGGGTGACCGAAAAAGGTTCGGCTTTCGTTTTTATTAACAGTGGAATGCATAGTTTCTCCAGAGAAGGTGCGTCGTAACGCAGGTAAATCGTGTAAGCAGGTTAACCATTTTCTAATTTTGTCGACTTTTTACATTCGACTCTGAGTTTTTAACCATTTGATAACCATCAGATGGTCGTGTCTAGTCCCTTTACCGCTATTTTTAGATGAAAACTCGACAAACATCTAGTTTTATAGATTTTGTATTGGCAAAACCTAAAAGGTGATTGACATCACAATATCTTACAGATATTGATTAATTTACCTTTAAAAACAATTTATTATAAAAATAAAACAACAGATAACTCACGTCAGAAAGGCGCAAAATAAAAGTATAAAAAGTAGGGAAAAGACGAGCTTCAGGGGATTGTTTACGGCAAGCGTCAATAAATATCGTAGCGATGGAGAGGGAAAAGAGATAATGGCGCGGGTAAGCGCCATAGGAAGTCATCCAGGTCGCAGGTGAAACGGCGGAAGAAAACGTTATTTGGCGTGCCAGTAGGCGCTGGAGCGGACCAGCTGCGGGTCAATCGCATCGGTCACAAATCCATCGGTCAGGTTTTTAACCACCTTCCCTTCACCGGTCAACCAGATAAAGTAGTCGGATGACGGCACCGTGAGCTGCGCCAGGCGCGTGGCAACGGCGGCGGCGTTATAGTCGCTAATCCATTCAATATTGAACTCATCAAAACCGGCCAGATAGGCTTTATCCGCCACGTCACGCACCATCACCAGCGCGGTAACCTGCGGACGCTGCGCCAGCGTGCGTAACGCCTCCAGGCGGCGTCGCAGCGCCGGCATGCCGGTTTCATCGCACACGTAAAGCTGCCAGGCATAATCTTCCGGAACGACCAGCGACCCGCGCGGACCACCGAGCGTCAGCGTATCACCCGCCTTCGCTTCCATCGCCCATTGGCTTGCGACACCGCCATCGTGAATGAAGAAGTCATAGGCCAGCTCATGGCGTTCAGCATTATACAGCGGGGTATAGTCACGCGACTGCGGACGGACGCCATCAGCCCAGACGATACCTTCATCGGTTATCGTCGGCGGCGTGATTTTGGTCCCGGCTTGCGGGAAGAATAATTTAGTGTGGTCGTCAAAACCAAGTGAACTAAAGCCTTCCAGCGCCTCGCCGCCCAGCACCACGCGCTGAAACGCGTTGCCGATGCGCTCAACGCGCAGCACGGTCAGTTCACGAAAACGAAGTTCATTGCGCACGCGCTGTGGGTACTTTTTCTCTTTCATTGAGCGTCTCTCTGGAAAATAGATATATCTAAATATTTTGCAAATGATAATGATTGCCAATTAAACAGAAAGCAAGCAATTTTTATGATATAGATAAAAACGAGCACTAAAAATCACACCACCAAATAAAATCATTTATTATCAACACCATAATTAATTTCACCATTTCTGGATTGCTAAACCCACATATTTAGATATAAATTAGATATATCTAACTTGTAGCCAGGAGTGAATAATGAGACCTTTCTCTGATGCCGAGCATCGCGGCCGTGGTCATCATGGTGGACGACGTCAGCGTTTCTTTGGCCACGGCGAATTGCGTCTGGTGCTCCTCAGCATTCTGAAAGACAACGCCAGCCACGGCTATGAACTGATTAAAGCCATTGAGTCCCTGACCCAGGGGAACTACACCCCAAGCCCGGGCGTGATCTACCCGTCACTCGATCTGCTCCAGGATCAGGGGTTGATTACGGTTCAGGAAGAAGGCGGGGGGCGTAAACGAATCGCTATCACCGTCGAGGGCACACGGACGCTGGAAGAAAACCGGGATCAGTTGGAACAGATCCAGGCGCGGATAAAGGCCAGGATGGTAGGGCATGAACTGCGCAAAAATCCGCAGATGAAACGGGCGATCGATAACTTTAAGGCCGTGCTGGACCTGAAGGTCAACCAGGGGGAAGTCAGCGACGCGCAGCTGAAACAGATTATTGGCGTTATCGACCGCGCGGCGCTGGAGATCTCACAGCTGGATTAATGCAGTACGGTGACGGCATCCTGAAGCCGGCTGGCGCGGCGCTTGACCATCGCCGACACGTTGGCGCTTTCCGCCACCAGCCCGGCATTCATCTGGGTGATCTCATCGAGTTTTGCCACGGCCCGGGTGACATCAGACAGCCCGGTAGCCTGTTCAGACGTCGATTGGCTAATCTGCGCAATCAACTCAGTGACATTCTGTACCTGCGAGACAATGTCATCCATCGTGCGCCCCGCGGCGTGCACCTGCTCAGAACCGGATCGCACCTTGCTGGCGCTGGCTTCAATCAGCTGGCGAATTTCGTTAGCCGCCGTCGCGCTTCGGCTGGCCAAATGGCGCACCTCTCCCGCCACCACCGCAAATCCTTTTCCCTGCTCGCCGGCCCGCGCCGCTTCAACGGCCGCATTCAGCGCCAGAATATTGGTCTGGAAGGCAATATCGTTAATCAATGTGGTAATCGAGCCAATGCGCTGCGTGCTGTCAGCAATCTCTTCCATCGTCTGCACAACCCGGTGCATTGCCTGACCTCCCTGCGATGCCGCACCGCTGGCGGCCAGCGATAGCTTGTCGGCCTCGGCGGCGGTCTGGGAATTATTCTGTACGGAAGCCGCCATCTGGCTCATGGTAGCAACGGTTTGCTGGACGTTGACCACCGTTTCCTGAGTACGCTGGTTCAGCTCTTCGTTACCGCGCGCCAGAACATCGCTACCGTCGCTGACGCTGTTCACCTGGCTTGAGACATCGTTAATTAGCCAACGGCACATCAGCCCCAGCTGGCCGACGGAGCGCAGCATCAACCCCAGCTCGTCACAGCGTTTTAAATGGTCAACGCTGTTGCGCTCGCCGGTCGCCACGCTCAGCGCCTGACGAGCGACGTTCTCAATAGGGCGAATAATCTGCCACTCCAGCATGGCGGTCGCCAGCAGCACTATCAGCGCTGATGCCAGTACTGCCGACGTGGGTGCCCCCAGCGTCAGCAGACTTGCGGCCAGCAGCAGGTAACATCCCAGCGTGACGCTACGCATTCGCCAGCGCAGCGGTATTCCCGCCAGTTTGCCCCACCAGCGTTTGCTGACGACAAGACCTTTATGCAGGCGCTTGTTGCTGCGATTTTCCCGCAGCGCCTGATATAGCGGCTCGACGGCGGCAACCTCTTCAGCAGAAGCCATCGTGCGGATAGACATATAGCCTATCGTTTTGCCATTACGCACCTGCGGGATGGCGTTCGCGCGCACCCAGTAATGGCCGCCGGTTTTAGGCCGGTTTTTAACGATCCCGCTCCACGGCTCTCCCTGCTTGAGCGTACGCCACATATCGGCAAACGCCGCTTTTGGCATATCAGGGTGACGCACCAGATTGTGCGGTTTGCCATGCATCTCTTCACGGCTGTAGCCGCTCACTTTCACAAAGGCATCATTAACGTGAGTGATGTAACTTTCGAGATCGGTGGTCGACATGAGCGTGGTACGCTCGTCCAGCGGTGATGTGGACGGGTTTGGATCGGACAGGGTAGACATACGGACATCCTTTTCAGGTGCTGAAAGAAAATGTATAGCAGTTGTTATATCGGAGAGAATTTAATTAACCTTAATTGTTAATTTTGCGTTAGATCGCAAAATTAACAAAAGCCCTACTTTTTTTATGGCACGCCCGGCTGCGCGATGGTGGCGCAAAACCTGCCCCATCCTGGCGCAACCTGCCCTCTTGCGTTCCCGCTCTAAGCCCCATCCACGAGCCGCTGGACGATTAAATATTGTACACAACCGGTTTCTCCTGGCATTTATCCCGATTTTCTGCGTTGCCGCTGAAGTGGCGTAATCCCTGCAATACTTAATTCAGTATCGTGTGATACGTGACCCCCAGGAGCACATTTTGAACAGGTTACCTTCCAGCGCCTCGGCTTTGGCCTGCAGCGCGCACGCACTGAATCTCATTGAAAAGCGAACGCTTGACCATGAGGAGATGAAAGCACTTAACCAGGAGGTCAGGGAATACTTTAAAGAGCATGTGAATCCCGGGTTTTTAGAGTATCGAAAATCTGTAACTGCCGGTGGGGATTACGGAGCCGTAGAGTGGCAGGCGGGAGGGTTAAATACGCTTGTCGACACCCAGGGTCAGGAGTTTCTGGATTGCCTGGGCGGTTTTGGTATTTTCAACGTGGGGCACCGTAATCCAGTGGTGGTTTCCGCCGTACAGAATCAGCTCGCCAAACAACCCCTTCACAGCCAGGAATTACTTGATCCTCTGCGCGCCATGCTTGCCAAAACGCTGGCCGCACTGGCGCCGGGCAAGCTGAAATACAGCTTCTTTAGCAACAGCGGAACCGAGTCGGTGGAAGCGGCGCTGAAGCTGGCGAAAGCTTATCAATCATCGCGCGGCAAATTTACCTTTATCGCCACCAGCGGGGCCTTCCACGGTAAATCGCTTGGTGCGCTGTCCGCAACCGCGAAATCGACCTTCCGTAAGCCGTTTATGCCGCTGCTGCCGGGCTTCCGCCACGTGCCGTTCGGCAATATCGACGCCATGCGCACGATGCTGAGCGAGTGCCAGAAAACCGGCGACGATGTGGCGGCGGTGATCCTCGAACCGATTCAGGGTGAAGGTGGCGTGATTCTGCCACCACAGGGCTACCTGCCCGCGGTGCGTAAGCTGTGTGATGAATTCGGCGCGCTGCTGATCTTTGATGAAGTGCAAACCGGCATGGGCCGTACCGGCAAAATGTTCGCCTGCGAGCATGAAAACGTGCAGCCGGACATTCTGTGTCTGGCGAAAGCGCTGGGCGGCGGCGTGATGCCGATTGGCGCGACGATTGCCACCGAAGAGGTGTTTTCGGTGCTGTTCGACAACCCGTTCCTGCATACCACCACTTTTGGCGGCAACCCGCTGGCCTGTGCGGCGGCGTTGGCCACCATCAACGTCTTGCTGACCGAGAACCTGCCCGCTCAGGCGGAACAGAAAGGCGATATGCTGCTGGATGGCTTCCGCTGCATGGCCCGCGAATATCCGGATCTGGTCCGCGAAGCGCGCGGCAGAGGGATGCTGATGGCTATCGAGTTTGTCGATAACGAAATCGGCTATAGCTTTGCCAGCGAAATGTTCCGCCAGCACGTGCTGGTGGCCGGCACGCTGAACAACGCGAAAACCATCCGCATCGAACCGCCGTTAACGCTGACGATGGAACAGTGCGATCAGGTGCTGAAAGCCGCGCGTAAAGCACTGGCAGCCCTGCGCGTTAGCCAGAATCAGGTGGCAACCGAGCAGTAAACTCACGCCCCCTACGGTTTCGTGGGGGGGCGTTCTTTGAATCCCATCACAATCATTGCATTCCCCTTTTCCCTTTTCCCCGCCGACGGCTAAATTAGTAACTCATCCGACCACGTAACAATAATTTCACATACTGGACATCCTTATGAGCTATCCATCGCTGTTCGCCCCGCTCGATCTGGGGTTTACCCAGCTGAAAAACCGTGTGTTGATGGGTTCGATGCATACCGGGCTGGAGGAGTTCCCTGACGGCGCTGAGCGCCTGGCAGCCTTCTACGCCGAACGCGCACGTCACGGCGTGGCGCTGATCGTCAGCGGCGGGATAGCCCCGGATCCCACCGGCGTGGGGATGGCGGGCGGCGCGATGCTGAATGACGTCAGCCAACTGCCGCACCACCGCACGATTACCGATGCCGTGCATCAGGAAGGTGGCAAAATTGCGCTGCAGATCCTGCATACCGGGCGCTACAGCTATCAGCCTGACCTGGTGGCGCCTTCTTCGCTTCAGGCGCCGATCAATCGCTTTACGCCGCGCGAACTGACGCATGAGGGTATCCTGGGGCTGATCGACGACTTCGCACGCTGCGCCCAGCTGGCGCGGGAGGCGGGCTATGACGGTGTGGAAGTGATGGGCTCAGAAGGCTATCTGATTAACGAATTTCTCGCCGCGCGCACCAACCTGCGTCACGATGAATGGGGCGGTAACTACGACAACCGCATGCGCTTCGCGGTTGAAGTGGTGCGCGCCGTACGCCAGCGCGTTGGAAACGACTTTATTATCATCTACCGTCTGTCGATGCTGGATCTCGTGGACAATGGCGGCACCTTTGATGAAACCGTGCGCCTCGCCCAGGCGATCGAAGCCGCAGGGGCGACGATCATCAACACCGGGATCGGCTGGCACGAAGCGCGGATCCCGACCATTGCCACGCCGGTACCACGTGGCGCATTTAGCTGGGTCACGCGCAAATTAAAAGGACGGGTGACTATTCCACTGGTCACCACCAACCGTATTAACGATCCGCAGGTTGCCGACGATATTCTGGCGCGCGGCGATGCCGATATGGTGTCGATGGCCCGTCCGTTCCTCGCCGATGCCGAGCTGCTCTCCAAAGCGCAGTCGGGACGCGCCGATGAGATCAACACCTGTATTGGCTGCAACCAGGCCTGCCTCGATCAGATCTTTGTCGGCAAGGTGACGTCTTGCCTGGTTAACCCTCGCGCTTGTCACGAAACCAAAATGCCGATCCTTCCGGCGACTACGCGTAAAAACCTGGCGGTTGTCGGCGCTGGCCCTGCGGGGCTGGCGTTTGCCATCAACGCCGCCGCGCGCGGTCATCAGGTAACGCTGTTCGACGGTAGCGCAGAGATCGGCGGGCAATTTAATGTCGCCAAACAGATCCCCGGCAAAGAAGAGTTTTACGAAACGCTGCGCTATTACCGCCGGATGATCGACGTCACCGGTGTGACGTTGAGGTTGAATCATCGCGTCACCGCAGACGATCTGCTCAACTTTGATGAAACGATCCTCGCCACCGGGATCACCCCGCGCACACCGCCTATTGAAGGCATCGATCATCCAAAAGTTCTGACCTATCTGGACGTGCTGCGCGATAAAGCGCCGGTAGGCCAGCGGGTGGCGATTATCGGCTGCGGCGGCATCGGCTTTGATACGGCGATGTATCTCAGCCAGCCCGGTAACCCAACCAGCCAGAATATTGCCGAGTTCTGCGTGGAATGGGGCATCGATACCAGCCTGCAGCAGGCAGGTGGCCTGCGCCCGGAAGGGCCGCATCTGGCCCGCAGCCCGCGGCAGATTGTGATGCTGCAGCGTAAGGCCAGCAAGCCGGGCGAAGGGTTAGGTAAAACCACCGGCTGGATCCACCGCACGACCCTGCTTTCTCGCGGCGTGAAGATGATCCCGGCGGTCAGCTATCAGAAGATCGACGATGCGGGGCTGCATGTTGAGATCGGCGGCGAGCCGCAGCTGCTGGCGGTCGATAACGTGATTATCTGCGCCGGTCAGGAGCCAAACCGCACGCTGCAAGACCCCCTGCTGGCGGCGGGCAAGACGGTGCACTTAATTGGCGGCAGCGACGTCGCGGGCGAACTGGATGCCCGACGGGCGATTGCGCAGGGGACGAAGCTGGCGCTGGAAATATAGAGGATAAGACGATTATTCCATCATCCGGCAATCTGCACCCAACTGCCTGATGACGCTTCGCTTATCAGGCCTACAAACGTAGGCCTGATAAGGCGGCGACGTCGTTAATCGTATTAACGACGACGACCTAACTTCACCGCTTTCAGAATCACAAACTTATTATTCGTCGCGATGGTTTCACAGTTGCCAAAAATCTTCTTCAGCTTGTGGAAGTAGTCGAGGTGACGGTTGGCCACGATATACAGCTCGCCGTTGATCTTCAGGCAGCGGCGGGCGTGGTGGAACATCTCCCAGGCGATGTTATCGGTCAGCGCGTGCTTCTGGTGGAACGGCGGGTTGCAGAACACCGCGTTGAAGCGGAACGGCTCGACGCCGGAGAGCGCGTTGTTAATCATAAACTCGCTGCGGTCCAGCGCATCCGGCAGGTTGGTCTCGACGTTCAGGCGGCTGGAGGCCACCGCCATCGGCGATTCATCCACAAACACCACCTGCGCCTGCGGGTTTTTCGCCAGCAGGGTCATGCCCAGTACGCCGTTGCCACAGCCGAGGTCCACAATCTCCCCTTCCAGGTTTTCCGGCAGGTACTGCATAAAGAAACGCGCGCCGATATCCAGCCCGGTACGGGAGAAGACGTTAGCATGGTTGTGGATGGTCCAGTCGGTGCCTTCCAGCTTCCAGCTCAGGGTCTGGGCGGTGTCAGCCAGCGCCGGTTTGGTAAAGGTGCCATTAATCAGACGCGCCTTTTTCCATGCCAGCGTGGTGGTGGTTGGGCCCAGAACCTTCTCGAACAGTTCCAGCGTCGAGGTGTGAATGTCGCGTGCTTTCGCCCCGGCGATAATACGCGTTTCTGGCGTCACCACTTCACGCAGCGCGCGCAGCTGCTGCTCCAGCAGCGCCATGGTTTTAGGGATTTTAATCAGCACGACGCCGGGCGCCTGCGGGTATTCCGCGGTGCTGTCGAGAAATTTCACGCTCGATTCGGCGATATCGTTATGGCGCAGGTTTTCTCGGGTCGCCAGCTCGCTTAAGTAGGAGTCGCCAATGCTGTACGGCGTATGCTCAGCCAGCGCACAGGCCAGCGCGCCGAAGGTATCATTCAGGATCAGCACCGGGCCGCTAATTTCGGTATCGTCCAGCTGTTGCAGCAGATATTCATCGGCTGCTTCCCACGCCAGCAGTGGGTTAACGTCGTCCGTCTCCGGGAAACGTTTAAGTGTCAGTGAACGGAAACCGTTGTCTGTGTGGCTCATCGGCCCTCCTGAATGGTAAAATTTCGGCTTATCCCTGAAAAGGGTGCGTGAGTATACACTTTTTATGATTGGCATGGGCAAAGATGAACCAACTAACTTACCTCCAGGGCTACCCGGAACACCTGCTTTCTCAGGTGAGAACGCTGATTGCTGAACAGCGTCTGGGGGCAGTGCTGGAAAAACGCTATCCGGGCGCGCACGATTTCGCCACCGATAAAGCGCTTTGGCAATACACCCAGGATCTAAAAAGCCAGTACCTGCGCAACGCGCCGCCGATCAATAAAGTGATGTACGACAACAAGATCCACGTATTGAAAAACGCGCTGGGGCTGCACACCGCCGTGTCGCGCGTGCAGGGCGGCAAGCTGAAAGCGAAAGCCGAGATCCGCGTCGCGACCGTTTTCCGTAATGCGCCGGAACCCTTTCTGAAAATGATCGTCGTGCATGAGCTGGCGCATCTGAAAGAAAAAGATCACAACAAAGCCTTCTACCAGCTGTGCTGCCATATGGAGCCGCAGTACCACCAACTGGAGTTTGATACCCGCCTTTGGCTGACGCATCTTTCGTTAAAGGAAACTGCGTAGTCGGGCACTGGCAATGTCATAAAGGCGTGTTACATTGACGACAGAATCCCTTTATGGAGCCTGAAGGCGTTTATGATACGTTTCGCTGTGATTGGAACAAACTGGATCACCCGCCAGTTTGTCGATGCCGCCCATGAGACCGGCAAGTTCAAGTTGACCGCCGTCTATTCCCGTAGCCTTGAACAAGCGCAAAGCTTCGCAAATGATTATCTTGTTGAGCACCTCTTCACCTCGTTAGAGGCGATGGCGCAAAGCGAAGATATTGATGCGGTGTATATTGCCAGCCCAAACTCGCTGCACGCCCCGCAAACCGAGCTGTTCTTACGCCATAAAAAGCACGTCATCTGCGAGAAGCCGCTGGCTTCCAATATTGACGAAGCCGAGCGGGTGATCGCCGCGGCCCGTGAAAATCAGGTGGTGCTGTTCGAAGCGTTTAAAACCGCCAGCCTGCCGAACTTCCAGCAGCTCCAGCAGGCGCTGCCGAAACTTGGGCAGATTCGTAAGGCGTTTATCAACTACTGCCAGTACTCTTCGCGCTACCAGCGCTATCTCGACGGCGAAAATCCAAATACCTTTAACCCGGACTTCTCCAACGGTTCGATTATGGATATCGGTTTTTACTGTCTGGCCTCCGCCATCGCGCTGTGGGGAGAACCGCAGCAGATTCAGGCTTCGGCCAGCCTGCTGGAGAGCGGCGTGGATGCCCACGGCGTGGTGATGCTGGACTACGGCGACTTCAGCGTGACGCTGCAACACTCGAAAGTCAGCGACTCTACCCTGCCAAGCGAAATTCAGGGTGAGGCGGGCGCGCTGGTGATTGAGAAAATCTCCGAATGCCAGAAAGTCTCCTTCGTGCCGCGCGGCAGTAAAGCGCAGGATCTCAGCCAGCCGCAGCATATTAATACTATGCTGTATGAAGCCGAGGAGTTTGCGCGCCTGGTCGAAAACAACGAAGTTGACCACCCGGGGCTGGAAGTCAGCCGCATTACCGCCAAAGTTCAGACCGAGATTCGTCGCCAGACCGGCGTCGTCTTCCCGGCGGATGCGTAAAGCAACGTAAACGGATATTGTCGGCCATTGACGAAATCAATGGCCTGTCATATTTTGTTACCTGCAAAGGGGAGTAACTTCCTTGTCGGTGGATCGTCATTACGATACGTGAAAACGTATCCGGTCGCCGGGCAACGAAAAAGGAATGCGTCAGCGCATTCTTTTTTTGTTGTAAGTGAGACCTTGCCGGAAGGCGAGGTCTATGCATAAAAAGCAACGGCTATCGTCTTCTGACGTTAGCCGTTTTTTTATGCGTAAGGAAATTTCTATGAATACTGTCGGCACACCGTTGCTCTGGGGCGGATTCGCTGTCGTCGTGGTTATCATGCTGGCCATCGACCTGTTTTTACAGGGGCGGCGCGGCGCTCACACCATGTCCATGAAGCAGGCAGCAAGCTGGTCGCTGGTCTGGGTCACCCTCTCATTACTGTTTAACGCCGCATTCTGGTGGTATCTGGTGCAGACCCAGGGCCGCGCGGTGGCCGACCCTCAGGCGCTGGCCTTCCTCACCGGCTATCTGATCGAGAAATCGCTGGCGGTAGATAACGTCTTCGTCTGGCTGATGCTGTTCAGCTACTTCTCGGTGCCCGCCGCGTTGCAGCGTCGAGTGCTGGTGTACGGCGTTCTGGGCGCGATCGTGCTGCGTACCATCATGATCTTCGCCGGTAGCTGGCTGATCTCCCAGTTTGAATGGCTGCTGTACGTTTTCGGCGCGTTTCTGCTGTTTACCGGCATCAAGATGGCGCTGGCGAAAGAAGATGAAGGCGGGATCGGCGATAAACCGCTGGTACGCTGGCTGCGCAGCCACCTACGCATGACCGACAAGATCGAGAACGAGCACTTCTTCACGCGTAAAAACGGCGTACTGTTCGCCACGCCGCTGCTGCTGGTACTGATTCTGGTTGAGCTAAGCGATGTGATCTTCGCGGTCGACAGCATTCCGGCGATCTTTGCGGTCACCACCGATCCGTTTATCGTGCTGACGTCTAACCTGTTCGCCATTCTCGGCCTGCGCGCGATGTACTTCCTGCTGGCAGGCGTGGCGGAGCGCTTCTCGATGCTGAAATACGGCCTGTCGGTGATCCTGGTGTTTATCGGCATTAAGATGCTGATCGTCGATTTCTACCATATCCCTATCTCGGTATCGCTGGGCGTTGTCGGTGGGATTCTGGCATTGACGCTGCTCATCAACGCCTGGGTGAATCATCGTAACGATCTGAAAGAAAAGAAAATGTAAAACTTTTTCCCGGCTGAGAAAAACCACGCCGGGAATCTCGCCTCATCGCCCGGGGCTGGCGTAAACGCCTTACCCGGGCCTCTCCATCTTTTGATTGTCGTCACACGTTGTAAATTATTGGTTAAATAATATGACGTGTGGCGTAAATTCCAGCATTTTATGCTTTCCCAAACGCAGACTTTCCTTATACTCGATCGAGCAAACATCTTTTTACATCCAGACATAAACGTAACAAATAATACGTCACTGGAAAGACACAACTCATCACTTTAAGGAATGCAATGATGACGAAACCTTCCGCATCATCCGGTTTTCTCCGTATTCTGACTCAGGGAAGTCTGGTGAAACAGATCCTGGTTGGGCTGCTCCTGGGCATTATCCTGGCCCTCGTCTCTAAACCGGCCGCCATTGCCGCTGGCCTGCTTGGCACGCTGTTCGTTGGCGCACTGAAAGCCGTCGCACCGGTTCTGGTCTTGATGCTGGTGATGGCCTCCATCGCCAACCATCAGCAGGGCCAAAAAACCAATATTCGCCCCATCCTGTTCCTCTATCTGCTGGGCACATTTGCCGCGGCATTAACCGCCGTGCTGTTTAGCTTCCTGTTCCCGTCTGCGCTGCATTTAAGCGCGGCGGCAGAAGACATTGCGCCACCGTCCGGTATCGTCGAGGTGCTACGCGGCCTTCTGATGAGCATGGTTTCCAACCCGGTGAATGCGCTGCTTAACGCCAACTACATCGGCATTCTGGTGTGGGCGGTTGGCCTGGGCTTTGCGCTGCGCCACGGCAATGAGACCACCAAAAATCTGATCAACGACATCTCTAACGCCGTTACCTTTATGGTGAAATTGGTGATCCGCTTCGCGCCGCTGGGTATCTTCGGGCTGGTCTCTTCCACGCTGGCCACCACCGGCTTTAGCACCCTGTGGGGCTATGCGCAGCTATTGCTGGTATTGATTGGCTGTATGCTGCTGGTGGCGCTGGTGATCAACCCGCTGCTGGTATACTGGAAAATTCGCCGTAACCCGTACCCGCTGGTAATGGCCTGCCTGCGCGAAAGCGGCGTTTACGCCTTCTTCACCCGCAGTTCGGCGGCCAACATTCCGGTGAACATGGCGCTGTGTGAAAAACTGAATCTGGACCGCGATACCTATTCCGTTTCGATCCCGCTGGGTGCGACCATCAACATGGCCGGTGCGGCTATCACCATCACCGTGCTGACGCTGGCGGCAGTCAACACGCTGGGTATTCCGGTTGATTTACCGACCGCGCTGTTGTTAAGCGTGGTGGCTTCGCTGTGTGCCTGCGGGGCTTCCGGCGTCGCCGGCGGCTCGCTGCTGCTGATTCCCCTGGCCTGCAATATGTTCGGCATCTCAAACGATGTCGCCATGCAGGTTGTGGCCGTGGGCTTCATTATCGGCGTACTGCAGGATTCATGCGAAACCGCGCTGAACTCGTCGACCGACGTTCTGTTCACCGCGGCGGCCTGCCAGGCAGAAGATGCTCGCCTCGAGAAAAACGCGCTCCGTAGCTAATCCCATCTCCCCTCCGCCGTCAGGTGGAGGGGTTTTCTTCCTGTATTTTCTTTTCCACCTTGAACGGGTCAATACCTTTACGCTGCATGCGCCAGAAACGAATGATATTCAGGCCGTTCATGACCAGAAAACTCCCCTCAATCAACGTGCCGCCAATCGAGCCCAGCCAAAAATTGTGCATCACCCAGCAGGCAGTTGAACACCACATTACGCAGCGTACCGTCAGCCCTTTACAGCGAAACAGCGCCCAGGTGCTGGCAACGGTCCCGGCAATCGGCAGCAGCTCCATGGCGTGCTGCAGTTTGCTAAGGCCGAGGATGAGCGTCAGCGCGATAAACACAAACATCACCCAAATACGGCGCGTATAAACCGAAATAAGGGTACGGATGACGTTGAGTTCAGCGCTCATCCCCGCGGGAAACGCGCCCATCAGAAAGAAGTGCACGCCGATGGTGGCACTGTAGAGTGAAAGCTGAAACTTGAAGCGTCGTTCATCGCGGTTGATAAAGGTGGTGATACCGATCAAAAACGCCAGAACGCCCACGCCCTGGGCAAGCCAATACGCAGTCATGGAAGGGGATCCCTGTTAAGCATGCATAAAAAAACGGCGTTTCAGAAGATGAAACGCCGTTTTATCGTATCAGATCACATTTTTATTACAACGTGACGCCGCTCTTAAAGATAGCCAGTTCGCGGAAGTCATTGCGCTCGTTGCAGGTCTGCTTGCCGTTAGCAAAGTCGACGATAACGTCAACAAACTCTTCCAGCAGCTGTGGCATCGCTTTACCGTGAATCAGCTGACCCGCGTTGAAGTCGATCCAGTGTTTCTTCTTCTCCGCCAGCTCGCTGTTGGTGGCAATTTTCACCGTCGGCACAAAACCGCCGTAAGGCGTACCGCGACCGGTACTGAACAGCACCATATGACAGCCCGCGCCCGCTAAGGCACTGGTCGCCACCGCGTCGTTACCCGGCGCGCTCAGCAGGTTCAGACCATGCGTTTTCAGACGTTCGCCGTAACGCAGAACATCAACCACCTTGCTGGAACCCGCTTTCTGAGTACAGCCGAGCGATTTGTCTTCCAGCGTGGTGATACCGCCCGCTTTGTTGCCCGGCGATGGGTTCTCGTAGATCGGCTGATCGTGGGCAATGAAGTACTGCTTAAAGTCATTGACCATCGTCACCAGCTTCTCGAAGGTCGCTTCATCGCGGCAGTGATCCATCAGCAATTGCTCTGCGCCGAACATTTCCGGCACTTCGGTCAGTACCGTGGTGCCGCCGTTGGCAATCACGTAGTCGGAGAAACGTCCCAGCATCGGGTTAGCGGTAATGCCGGAGAGGCCATCGGAGCCGCCGCATTCCAGACCAAACTTCAGCTCGCTCAGTTTGCCCGGCTCGCGTTTGTCGTTGCGCATCACGTTGTACAGCTGATGGAGATGTTCGATCCCCGCTTCCACTTCGTCTTCCTGGTGTTGGCAGACCATAAAGTGAACGCGTTCAGGATCGAACTCGCCAAGAGTTTCGCGAAACGCATCAACCTGGTTGTTTTCGCAGCCCAGTCCCACCACCAGCACCGCCCCCGCATTCGGGTGGCGCACCATGTTTTGTAGCATGGTGCGGGTGTTGATGTGGTCATCGCCGAGCTGTGAGCAGCCGTAGGTGTGACTGAAGAGATGCACGCCGTCGATACCTTCGGCGTCATTCGTCTCTTTCAGAAAACGATTCTGCATCTGGCGTGCCATCGCGTTGACGCAGCCAACGGTCGGCAGGATCCACAGTTCGTTACGCACCCCTACATCACCGTTCGCGCGGCGATAAATCTGCACGTCGCGATCGGCCGCTTGGGCAACTTCCGCCTGGAAATCCGGGTGGTAGCTATACGTGTCCAGGTCGCTCAGATTGGTGCGCGTGTTGTGAGCGTGAATATGCTCACCCGCCGCCACGTCCACCAGCGTATGACCAATTGGCAAACCGTATTTAATGACGTTTTCACCTTTCGCGATATCGCGTAAAGCGAATTTATGGCCACGAGAGACCGCCTGGCGCAGGGTTACTGTCTGCCCATCAACGGTGACTTCGGTTCCTTCAGCCAAATCAGCGAGCGCTACCGCGACGTTATCCAGCGCATGGATCTTGATGTATTGCATACCTTCACCCAGACCTTAGTTCAGTTCAATGCCGAAGTAGTCACGCGCATTGTTAAAGCAAATATTTTTCACCATCTCACCCAGCAGCTGGATGTCGGCAGGCGCTTCGCCCGCGGCAACCCAACGGCCAATCATCTGGCACAGAATACGGCGGAAGTATTCGTGACGGGTGTAAGACAGGAAGCTACGGCTGTCGGTCAGCATACCGACGAAGCGGCTCAGCAGGCCCAGCTGTGCCAGTTGAGTCATCTGACGTTCCATACCGTCTTTCTGATCGTTGAACCACCAGCCGGAACCGAACTGCATCTTGCCCGGCATACCTTCGCCCTGGAAGTTACCGATCATGGTGCCCAGCACTTCGTTATCGCGCGGGTTCAGGCAGTAGAGGATGGTTTTCGGCAGCAGATTCTGTTCGTTCTGCTTGCTCAGCAGTTTGGACAGCTCTTCCGCCATCGGACGGTCGTTGATGGAGTCGAAGCCGACGTCCGCGCCCAGCAGTTTGAACTGACGCAGGTTGTTATTACGCAGCGCGCCGATGTGGTACTGCTGTACCCATTCGCGACGTGCGTATTCAGCGCCGAGGAACACCAGCACGGCGGTTTTGAACTGAGCGACTTCGTGCTCGCTGAGGGTTTCACCCGCCAGGCGGCGCGCCAGGATGCTATCCAGTTCAGCTTCGTTCGCTTCGGCAAACAGCACAACGTCCAGCGCGTGGTCGGACACTTTACAGCCGTGCGCGGCGAAGTGGTCCAGACGTTTGGTCAGCGCGGTCTGCAGGTCAGCGAAACGACGGATTTCAATGTCGGACACTTCGCCCAGTTTGGCCATATAGTCAGCGAAAGTAGCCTGTTCAATGTTGAAGGCTTTGTCCGGGCGCCAGCTCGGCAGTACCTTCACGTCGAAAGAACCGTCTTTTGCAATGGTGGCGTGATGTTCCAGAGAATCGATCGGATCATCGGTGGTGCCGGCCATTTTCACGTTCATCTGCTTCATGATGCCGCGCGCGGAGAATTTATCCTGCGCCAGCAGCTCATTGCACTGTTCCCAGATTTCATCTGCGGTAGTCGGAGACAGCAGTTTACCTGTAATACCGAACGGGCGGCGCAGTTCCAGGTGGGTCCAGTGGTATAACGGATTCCCGATAGTGTGCGGTACGGTCGCCGCCCACGCGTCAAACTTCTCGCGATCGGACGCGTCGCCGGTACACAGGCGTTCCGCTACGCCATTAGTACGCATCGCGCGCCACTTGTAGTGGTCGCCTTTCAGCCAGATGTCATACAGGTTTTTAAAACGGTAATCTTCCGCAACCTGCTGCGGCGGCAGGTGGCAGTGATAGTCGAAGATTGGCTGGTCTTTTGCGTAGTCATGGTACAAACGGCGAGCAAATTCGGTGTCTAGCAGAAAATCTTCAGTCATAAACGGGGTCATTATCGTCTTCCTCTCAACGAGTGGGTCAGATGTTTATCTGTAATGCCAACAAAGTTATCACACCAATTTCGCCAAACCGAAGATTTTTTCGTGAGTTAGATCAATAAACATTGACAAAAAATGACAATGAAATCGCAAAAAAGCCTCTGCAAGCCGCGCCACGCCTGGCTTGGCCTATCTACCCCTTAAACTCTATGGAAAATACCTCTTTTGTGACGGTATTCACCTTTTAAAGTTGTATGACAAGTTATCTTGCCCCCCGTCGAAACACATTGAACGACGGAATGTATTTGCGATGGTCGATACTGACACCTGATTGAGCGGTACGGATACCGAATTCAGCATACGTACTTACTGGCAAGTTCGGGTCGTACCGGGAAGCACTTCCACGGTAAGCCCTTCGAGAATGACATCCCCCGGCATAACGGGAAGATGGCTGTAGGACTCGCATTTATAACAACACGATGAGGTTTACATGCGTAAAATTAAAGGGTTACGTTGGTACATGATTGCACTGGTGACGATGGGCACCGTGCTGGGTTACCTGACACGTAATACCGTGGCGGCAGCTGCGCCAACGCTGATGGCTGAGCTGCACATTTCCACACAACAATATTCATACATCATCGCTGCTTACTCCGCAGCTTACACCGTGATGCAGCCGGTTGCCGGCTATGTTCTGGACATCCTGGGTACCAAAATCGGTTACGCCTTCTTCGCCGTCGCATGGGCTATCTTTTGTGGCGCAACCGCGCTGGCAGGTAGCTGGGGCGGTCTGGCCGTGGCGCGTGGCGCGGTCGGTGCCGCAGAAGCAGCCATGATTCCTGCGGGCCTGAAGGCCAGCTCTGAGTGGTTCCCGGCGAAAGAGCGCTCTATTGCAGTAGGCTATTTCAACGTCGGTTCTTCTATCGGCGGCATGATTGCTCCGCCGCTGGTGGTATGGGCTATCGTGATGCACAGCTGGCAGATGGCGTTCATTATCTCCGGTGCGCTGAGCTTCATCTGGGCCATGTGCTGGCTGGTATTCTACAAACACCCGCGCGATCAGAAAAAATTAACCGACGAAGAACGCGAGTACATCATTGGCGGTCAGGAAGCGGCACACCAGACCAACAACGCGAAGAAAATGTCTCCGTGGCAGATCATTCAGACCCGTCGTTTCTGGGGTATCGCCCTGCCGCGTTTCCTGGCTGAACCAGCATGGGGTACCTTCAACGCCTGGATCCCGCTGTTCATGTTTAAAGTGTACGGCTTCGACCTGAAAGAAATCGCCATGTTTGCGTGGATGCCGATGCTGTTTGCCGACCTCGGCTGCGTTATCGGTGGTTACCTGCCGCCGCTGTTCCAGCGCTGGTTCGGCGTGAACCTGATTGTGTCCCGTAAAATGGTGGTCACCATGGGCGCACTGCTGATGATTGGCCCGGGCATGATCGGCCTGTTCACCAGCCCGTATATTGCGATTGCTCTGCTGTGCCTCGGTGGCTTCGCTCACCAGTCCCTGTCCGGCGCGCTGATTACGCTCTCTTCTGACGTCTTTGGCCGTAACGAAGTGGCGACCGCAAACGGTCTGACCGGTATGGCGGCGTGGATGGCAAGCACCATGTTTGCGCTGGTAGTGGGTGCGCTGGCTGATACCATCGGCTTCAGCCCGCTGTTCGCCGTACTGGCTATCTTTGACCTGTTAGGCGCGCTGGTTATCTGGACCGTCCTGCAGAACAAGCAGGCTGACGATGGCCAATCCGGCCAGAATCGTCCGGCCCAGCAGGCCACGCAAAACTAATCTGCGACAGAAGTTTGTTTTCGCTCAAGCCGCCTTGATCCAGGCGGCTTTTTTCATGCCAAATTGTGGTGAGTGGCTCGCAAAAGTGGTATAACAAATTCAATCTGCCGTACCCTGCCTGGAGAGTATATGGAAATCGCCGACGCACGTCGCTTATATCAGCAACTTGCCGCTGAGCTGAAAGAACGCATTGAGCAAGGCGTTTACCTTGTGGGCGATAAACTGCCCGCTGAGCGCTTTATTGCCGATGAAAAAAGCGTCAGCCGCACCGTGGTGCGCGAGGCCATCATTATGCTCGAAGTGGAAGGGTACGTTGAAGTTCGCAAAGGTTCCGGCATCCACGTTATCTCCAATCAGCCGAAGTACCATCAGGCGCCGGACGAAAACCTGGAGTTCGCCAACTACGGGCCGTTTGAGCTGCTGCAAGCGCGCCAGCTTATTGAGAGCAACATCGCTGAATTTGCCGCCACCCAGGTCACCAAGCAGGACATCATGAAGCTGATGGAGATCCAGGAAAAAGCGCGCAAAGAGAAATGCTTCCGCGACTCCGAGTGGGATCTCCAGTTCCACGTGCAGGTCGCCCTGGCGACGCAGAACACCGCGCTGGCCGCCATCGTTGAAAAAATGTGGACCCAGCGCGTACATAACCCGTACTGGAAAAAACTCCACGACCATATCGACGCCCGAACCGTCGATAACTGGTGCGATGACCATGACCAAATCCTCAAGGCGCTCATCCGCAAGGATCCACACGCGGCGAAGATTGCCATGTGGCAGCATCTGGAAAACACCAAGCTGATGCTGTTCAACGAAACCAGCGATGATTTCGAGTTCAACGCCGACCGTTACCTGTTCGCCGAAAACCCGGTCGTTCACCTCGATACCGTCGCCATCGGCGGTAAATAAACCGTTCTTTTTTTCGACAAGGCTTGCCCGACTTTCTGTGTGGGTAAGCCTTTGTAAATCCCCTAGCCTCTCCCCGCACGAAACCGCAAAATCAATCTGCAACAAATTGCAATTTCTATGACGTGAAACCACGCCGTTTGTTACAATTGCATGCATTTTGTCGTTTCGACATTGAGTAAAAGTTTATTTCGCCAAAACAGGGACTGTTCAGCGCGTATTTACCGCGATGCTATTAGAATAAAAATAGAGAAGACGTCGCAGCGCGTTCAGGCATTACGTTAATCGATGTACCAGGAATCATGAATGGAACTACTAACCCAACTGTTAAATGCCTTATGGAGTCAGGATTTCGAGACGCTCGCAAATCCCTCGATGATCGGCATGCTCTATTTTGTCTTGTTTATGATCCTGTTTCTGGAGAACGGGCTGCTGCCTGCCGCCTTCCTGCCGGGCGATAGCCTGCTGGTGCTGGTTGGCGTGCTCATTGCCAAAGGCGCAATGGGCTTCCCGCAAACGATATTTCTCCTGACGGTCGCCGCCAGCCTCGGCAGCTGGATTGGCTATATCCAGGGCAACTGGCTGGGCAACACGCGTATCGTCCAGAACTGGTTATCCCATCTTCCCGCCCATTATCACCAGCGCGCGCACCACCTGTTCCATAAGCATGGCCTGTCTGCGCTGCTGGTTGGCCGCTTTATCGCTTTTGTCCGCACCCTGCTGCCGACCATCGCCGGCCTGTCCGGGCTCAACAACGCGCGCTTCCAGTTCTTTAACTGGATGAGCGGTCTGCTGTGGGTATTGATTCTGGTCTCGCTGGGGTTCCTGCTCGGTAAAACGCCGGTCTTCCAGAAATATGAAGATGCACTGATGTCCTGCCTGATGCTGCTACCGGTAGTGCTGCTGGTCTTTGGACTGTGCGGTTCGTTAATCGTGATGTGGAAGAAAAAATACGGTAATCGAGGGTAATCATGGCGTCGAACCGCATTCATCTTCGCCGGTTTGCATTGAGCCTGAGCATCATGCTGATGTTATGCATGCTGCTCTGGATGTGGGCCGCACTGCAGCGTGAAGAGTCCACCCTCGCGATTCGCCCGATTAACCAGGCCAGCATGCCTGATGGTTTCTCCATCTCGCACCACCTTGATGCCAACGGTATTCGTTTTAAAAGCATTACCCCGCAGAATGACTCTTTGTTGATTACCTTTGAATCCAGCGAGCAAAGCGCGGCGGCGAAGCGCGTGCTGGATAGCACCCTGCCGCACGTCTACGTTGTCGCTCTCCAGGATGAAGATAACGATCCCGAAAGCTGGCTGTCACGACTGCGTGATACCTCACATCGATTTGGCTAAAAACTTCCAGGAATCTGAATAATTTCACTTACTTTGGTGATTTAGTCTTTTACTTACTATGCTTAGTAATGTGGGTGCCGTCTCGGTACTCACCTACTGGGAAAAGTACATTCCAGATGTACTGTGCAAAATGGAAGATGAATACATGAAATACCGCATCGTACTTGCGCTCACTCTCGCTTGTCTTAGCGCGAGCGCGGCAGCAACATCACTCTGCCAGGAAAAAGAGCAGGACATTCAGCGTGAGATTGGTTATGCCGAGAAGCATAACAATCAGAACCGTATCAACGGCCTTAAAAAGGCGTTGAGCGAGGTGAAAGCCAACTGTACTGATAGCAAGCTTCGCGCCGATCACCAGGAAAAGATCGCTGAGCAGAAGGACGAAATTCGCGAGCGCGAGCAGGATCTGCGGGAAGCAAAGCAGAGCGGCGATGCGGAAAAAGTGGCTAAACGCGAGCATAAGCTGCAGGACGCCAAAAAAGAACTTAACGCGCTGGAATCACGCGCGTATTGAGTGAGTGGAACCCCAACAGGAGAGAGACGATGGCTAAAGATTCAACCTCAGATCAGTTACGTGCAGAGCTGAAAGCCCTGTCAGATACTCTGGAAGAAGTCCTGAATGCTTCCACCGATAAATCCAAAGAAGAGTTGAGCAAACTGCGCAGCAAAGCGGAAAACGCGCTGAAAGAGAGCCGCGACCGTCTGGGTGAAACGGGCGATGCCATTGCGAAGCAGACCCGCGAAGCCGCTGCGAAAGCCGACGGCTACGTCCGCGAAAATCCGTGGACCGGTGTTGGCATTGGCGCCGCCGTCGGCCTGGTGCTGGGCGTACTGCTGACGCGCCGTTAAGCATGAGTGATTCTCAGCACGCGCAGGGCCCCGGGAAAAACGTCCTCGGCATTGGTCAGCGCATTCTCACCTTGCTGGTTCAGATGGTTGAAACGCGACTCCGACTGGTGGTCGTCGAGCTGGAAGAGGAGAAAGCCAACCTCATCCAGCTGCTGTTAATGGCAGGGCTTACCCTGCTATTTACCGCTTTCGGCCTGATGAGCCTGCTGGTGTTGATTATATGGGCGGTCGACCCGCAGTACCGTTTACACGTGATGATTGCCACCACCGGCACGCTGCTGCTGCTGGCGCTGATTGGCGGCATCTGGACCCTTCGCAAGGCCCGACGTACGACGTTACTGCGGCATACGCGCCACGAGCTGGCCAACGACCGCGCCCTTCTTGAGGATGAAGAGCCATGATGAGCCCACGTCAGGAACGGGAACAGCGCAAAGCGTTTCTGCTGCGCCAGATTCAGCAGCAGCGGCTGGATTTAAGCGCAGGTCGCCGCGACTGGCTGGATGTCACTCAGGTTTACGATCGCGGCTGGAGCCGTCTCGTCAGTCTGCGTTCGTGGGTGATGGTCGCCAGCAGCGCCATGGCCGTGGTGTCGCTGCGCCATCCGCGCTTTCTGGTACGCTGGGCGCGACGCGGCATTGGCGTGTGGAGCACCTGGCGAATGGCAAAGAGCCTGCTGCGCAAAGCAGGCTGATTTCCCTTTGCTGGCGAGCAGCGCCTGCTCAACATAAAGCCCCGTAGACAGCGCGCTGATACGGGCTTTTTCTGCTGTTCAAACCGTCGCTCCCATCAGCGTTTACCGCCATAAAACCCCCATTACCTCGCACCTCAGTTCGTCATCGCCTCCACGTCTCTACCTCATTGCTCAGATTCTTTGAAGAAGTTCAACAGTTTTCCTTGCTAACAATTGCCATACGTCGCAGTTATATTTCTCTCCATCGACAGCAACAACGCGCTATCGACGTGTAAATGCTGAATAAATTGGTTTAACTACCCGCAAGGTTCTCTGGAGAGAAAGATGAAAAAATTAGAAGATATCGGTTTCCTGGTTGCTCGTATTCTGATGCCAATTCTGTTTATCACAGCTGGCTGGGGCAAAATCACCGGGTATGCGGGTACACAGCAATATATGGAAGCGATGGGCGTCCCGGGGTTCCTGCTGCCGCTGACCATCCTGCTTGAGTTTGGCGGCGGTCTGGCAATCCTGTTCGGTTTCCTGACCCGTACTACCGCGCTGTTCACCGCAGGCTTCACCCTGCTGACCGCGTTCATCTTCCACAGCAACTTTGCTGAAGGCATGAACTCGCTGATGTTTATGAAAAACCTGACCATCGCTGGCGGCTACCTGCTGCTGGGTATCACCGGTCCGGGCGCATTCAGCATCGACCGTGTTCTGAATAAAAAGTGGTAAGCGCACTATACTGAATGAACAAAAAAGCGAGGAGATATCTCCTCGCTTTTGCTATCAGAAGGAGAACATGATGGGACAATTAATCGACGGCGTCTGGCAGGATACCTGGTATGACACCAAATCCACCGGCGGGCGTTTCCAGCGTTCAGTCTCCGCCTTTCGCAACTGGCTAACCGCCGACGGCGAACCGGGCCCGACCGGCAGCGGCGGCTTTGCAGCCGAAAAAGATCGCTATCATCTGTACGTTTCTCTCGCCTGTCCGTGGGCGCACCGCACGCTGATTCTGCGTAAACTGAAAGGGCTGGAGCCGTTTATCTCGGTGTCGGTGGTGAACCCGCTGATGCTCGAAAACGGCTGGACTTTCGACGCCGATTTTCCGGCGGCAACCGGCGATACGCTCTATCAGCACCAATTTCTGTACCAGCTCTATCAGCATGCCGATCCGGCCTATTCCGGCCGCGTGACCGTTCCCGTTCTGTGGGACAAGAAAAACCAGACCATCGTCAGCAATGAATCCGCTGAAATCATCCGCATGTTTAATACGGCGTTCGATGCGCTCGGCGCAAAAGCCGGCGACTATTATCCGCCCGTGCTGCGTGAGCAAATCGATGAGTTGAACGGTTGGATCTACGACACCGTGAATAACGGCGTCTATAAAGCCGGTTTTGCTACCAGCCAGGCGGCCTATGACGAAGCCGTAGAAAAAGTGTTTGTTTCGCTCGACCGTCTGGAGAAAATCCTCGGCCAGCAGCGCTACCTGACAGGCAACCAGCTCACCGAAGCCGATATCCGTCTGTGGACCACGCTTATCCGCTTCGATCCGGTGTACGTCACCCACTTCAAGTGCGACAAACACCGCATCAGCGATTATCTGAACCTGCACGGTTTCCTGCGTGACATCTATCAGATGCCGGGCATCGCGGAAACCGTGGATTTTGCCCATATTCGCAACCACTATTTCCGCAGCCACAAAACCATCAACCCGACCGGTATTATTTCGGTAGGCCCATGGCAGGATCTGGATGAACCGCACGGCCGCGACGAGCGTTTCCGTTAAGCACACCGGGCATCGGTCCTCGATGCCCAATTAATTCACGCCATCAATATTTACCAGATTTTCATTCACGTCTATCCTTAGCTTGATCGCTTTAAAAACAAGTGATTAATGGTCAACTGAGGCAAAAAAATGGATTGGTATCTCAAGGTTCTACGTAATTACATTGGGTTTGGCGGCCGCGCCCGCCGCAAAGAGTATTGGATGTTCGTGCTGGTGAACGTCATTTTCACGCTGGTGTTGGGCGTGGTGGATAAGATGCTTGGCTGGCAGCGTGCTGGCGGTGAAGGGATCCTCACCACCATTTATGGTGTTCTGGTCTTCCTGCCCTGGTGGGCAGTACAGTTCCGTCGTCTGCATGATACCGATCGTTCGGCGTGGTGGCTGTTACTGCTGATCATTCCGGTAATCGGCTGGATCGTCATTCTGATCTTCAACTGTCAGAACGGCACGCCCGGCGACAACCGTTTTGGGCCGGATCCGAAACGTCTTCCCTGATCCCGGCCAGGCACAACGCGGGGTTTGTAGGCCTGATAAGCGCAGCGCCATCAGGTTATTCGGCGTCGATCGCCGGATGGCGGCGTAAACGCCTTATCCGGCCTACAGCCGATCGTTTCGGTGGTCGCCCGGCGACAACCGTTTTGGGCCGGATCCGAAACGTCTTCCTTGATCCCGGACAGGCACAATGTGGGGTTTGTAGGCCTGATAAGCGCAGCGCCATCAGGCTATTCGGTGCCTATCGCCGGATGGCGGCGTAAACGCCTTATTCGGCCTACAGCCGATCGTTCCGGTGGTCGCCCGGCGACAACCGTTTTGGGCCGGATCCGAAACGTCTTTCCCGATCCGGGCCTGGCACAATGTGGGGTTTGTAGGCCTGATAAGCGCAGCGCCATCAGGCTATTCGGTGCCTATCGCCGGATGGCGGCGTAAACGCCTTATCCGGCCTACAACGCTATTTCGCGGTGAGCAGCTTTTGGATCTCACGCAGGCACCAGGACTTCGCTTCGCCCATGCTGTCGCGCCGCCAGGCCATAATGATGTCAATCTCGCTGGTGTACTCCGGGCTAACTACCCGCAAACGTCCTTCGGCAATATCCTGTTCAACCAGCGGATACGGCATGGTCGCGACGCCCAGCCCGGCAAGCAACGCCTGACGTTTTTCTTCCATCGAGGTCACCGTCAGACGCGGCTGCTTATCCAGCAGCTGTACCGTCAGCACCGGGCGCTCGCGCGCGGTATCGGCAATCGCGACGCCGCGATACTTCACGCGCGTCACCTCAGACAGCGGCTCGGCCTCCTGATGAATCGGATGGTCCGGCGCGGCAACGTAAACGTTCATCACCGAATAAAGCTTGCGCGAGTTGATCTCCGTCGAAGAGCGGAAGTGCATATCCGGCGCGATGACAATATCCGCCCTTCCCTGCTCCAGACGCTCCCAGGCGCCTGCCAGCACTTCGGTGATTATCGACAGCTGGGTATTCGACTTGGTCGCCAGTTTCTCCACCAGCGGGAACAGCGTTGGCGTAGGGATCAACGCTTCCGCCACAATGGTGAGGTGCGTTTCCCAGCCGCGCGCCAGCGCTTCGGCATCGGTGGTCAGCTTATCCGCCGCTTCCAGCAGCACGCGGCCGCGTTCCAGCAACATGCGCCCAACGTTGGTGAATTTTGTTCGATGACCTGAACGGTCAAATAACACCACGTCCAGCTCTTCTTCCAGCTTTTGCATGGTGTAGCTTAATGCCGAAGGCACGCGGCCCAGCTCGTCTGCCGCGGCAGCAAAGCTGCCACGCCGGTCGATGGCGTCCATTACTCGTAATGCTTCCAGCGTCAGTGCTCTTTCTTTAGCCATGGCGTGCTCATTCAGGAAATTTGAACATACCGGGCAGAATATCTGGCTAACAATGCAGCGTCCATACCTTTACCATTGATTTAGTGTAAAGGAGGGTCAAGAAGATGATTACCACAAGAACAGCGAAACAGTGCGGACAAGCAGACTTCGGTTGGCTACAGGCCCGCTATACCTTCTCTTTTGGACACTACTTCGATCCGAAACTGCTGGGCTATGCCTCTTTGCGCGTGCTGAATCAGGAAGTGCTCGCCCCCGGCGCGGCCTTCCAGCCACGTACCTATCCGAAAGTCGATATTCTGAACCTGATTCTGGAAGGCGAAGCCGAATACCGCGACAACGAAGGCCACCATATTCAGGCCAAAGCCGGTGAAGCGCTGCTGATCGCCACCCAGCCCGGCGTGAGCTATAGCGAACATAATCTGAGTAAAGATAAGTCGTTGACCCGGATGCAAATCTGGCTGGACGCCTGCCCGGAACGCGAAAATGCGCGGGTGCAGAAACTGAAGTTGCAAGAGGCGACGCACCAGCTGTTAGCCTCCCCTGACGGCAGTCAGCACAGCTTACAGCTGCGTCAGCAGGTGTGGCTGCACCATATCGAATTAGCAAAAGGCGAACAGGTGAATTTGCAACTGCACGGGCCGCGCGCCTATCTGCAGTCGATTCACGGTACGGTTCACGCACTGGCGCGTGACGCGGAGAAACAGGCGTTAACCTGTGGCGATGGCGCCTTTATTCGGGATGAAGCGAATATCACACTTGTTGCCGATACCCCTCTTCGCGCTTTGCTGATAGATTTACCGGTGTAGTTTTTTCAGGATAGCGGAAGTCAAATGAGTAAGAGAAACAGCAAAAAGCAGCAAACGGTGAAAGCCGTCGTCACGTCTCAGACGGTTAGCGCGCCAAAAGAGTTTGGCATTGAAGAGATACTGAGCGAGTTAGAAGCCATCGTCGCCCAGGCGGAAAGCCGCCAGGCAGAAGAGCGAGCGGCCTGAGAAAACGCCCCGGCCTGAACCGGGGCAAACGGCTAGTTCAGCTTGCTGGCCATAATCTGAATCACCTGCCGATCGGTTTGCTGCATCGACTGACAGGCCAGCGCGCAAAGGTTGGATATCGACTGCTCGACATCGTGCGCCACAATCCCCTCATTGCCGGTGACCGCGGTTTCATCCAGCGCCATCAGCACCGCTTTCCACGCCGACGATACGCTGGTTGACACCTTCATCGCGCAGCTGTTTGACGCGCCGTCGCAGATAATCCCGCTGACATCGCCAATCATGCTGCTGATCGCCATCGAAATACTGCGGTAGCTGCCGTCGATCAGCCAGCAAATCCCCGCCGCCGCGCCCATCGATGCCGTCGTCGCGGCGCAGAGCGCGGACAACATCGGCAGCTGATGGTGAATGTAGATAGCCGTCAGGTGCGAGAGAATCAGCCCGCGCGCCATTTTTTCCTGCGAGCAGCCCAGGTGTTCGGCAACGACGACCACCGGCATGGTGGCGGCAATGCCCTGGTTACCGGAGCCTGAATTGCTCATGGCCGGCAAGCAGGCGCCGCCCATACGCGCATCGGATGCCGCCGACGTGCGGATCATAATATCGGACAGCAGATCCTTAGCCAGCAGGCCGCGTTCGCGTTGGCGCTGGAGCGTCGCGCCAATATGTAGCCCATACTGCGCACGTAGCCCTTCGTGGGAGAGCGCGCTATTCAGCAGCGCCGCATCGAGAATAAAACTGATTTTTTCAAACGGGACCTGCTCGGCAAACTCAACCACCTGCGCCAGCGTGACCTCCGACAGCGATGATGTAGACTCCTCTTCCCCAGCGCTGGCACAGCCGCTGGCATCCAGCAGCGTCACGCCGTTTTTCACGATCCGTACCACCCGAGTATGACCGCCTGCAATCGTCACCGTAGCCGACTCCGCGTCGGTATACACCGTGGCGCTGGCATACAGCACATCTTCGCACGGTTCCTGAATCGAGACCGACACCCTACCGCTCGCCAGCAACGTCTTCCCGGCCGCGATGGCCTCAACGGAGGCGCTTTTTAATACCTCCAGCCCCGCCTGCGGATCGCCGCCTAACGCGCCTACCGCCGCGGCAATCGGTAACCCCACCATGCCGGTTCCCGGCACGGTAACGCCCATGCCGTTTTTCATCAGGTTGGGAGAGACTTTCGCGTCAATATGACTCACCCTTCCCGCCAGATGCGAGGCGGCAATGGCGCTGGCCAGAGCCAGCGACACCGGCTCGGTACAGCCCATCGCAGGCTTCACATTTTGTTTAACCGCTTGAATCAGGGTATCCCACAGCGGATTCATCGTTACTTCAACCATCTTAACCATCCAAAATCAGGAGAATGCCAGGAACGGAGAGACGCAGAGCAGCAGGCCAGTGATGATAATGATCGCCAGCGAGGCGCCTTTGTATTTATGCAGCGCCGGAACCTTGTAAACCAGCCAGGCCGGAATCAAACAACCCACCATGCCGAAGATAGGGCTGCAAATAGAAGTGAAGCTCAGCACTGGCGCATTCAGTACGATCGCGCTCCAGGCCAGCAGGATGGCGAAGATCATGATCCCACGCTGTACCAGCTTCTCATTGATCTTTTCCATCGGCATTTTGCGACGCAGCAGGTTAATCACGATCCCTTGCGTCGCCTCGCGAAAGCCGAGGTAAACACCGAAGAAGGCGGTCATCACTGCAAAAATATTGAGGATCACGCTCACCACGGTGACCCAGGCACCGGTGCTGCCGTTGATGAACTGCGCGGCAATCGCCAGCGCGGAGATATTTTGCTCGTAGGCTTTAACCGCTTCGTCGTGTCCCATTGCCAGCGTGAAGGAAACGGCATAGAAAAAGACCACGACAAACAGAATGCCGAAGGCAATATTCATCGCCCGCAGCGCTTTATGACGCGCCACTTCGCGGGATTTTTCCTTCGAGCGGTAAGAGATAACCATCGGGCTGAGCGTCTGAATAAACAGGATAGATGTCAGCGTAAACGGCAGCGTGATGATCGCGTTTTTCACCAGCAGACCCATCGGCGGTAGCGAACCGGCGTTGTACAGGTGCCACATCCCCACCATCGACACGCCCAGCGCCGCCACCACCAACAGCTTGGTCAGCACCATAAAGCTGGAGACTTTAAACAGCAGCTTCTCACCGCGCGAAGAGATTGCGACCAGCACGCAAATCAGCACCAGACCATAGAACGGGTTTTCTGACAGCAGACCATCGGTGACCCCGAAGGTATGCAGATAAGAGGCGCTGTCGTTGGTGATGGCCGTGGAGTAAACAAACATCCAGATCACCAACATAATGAAGTAGAGCGCGCCGAGTAAAATCCCCCAGTTTTTCCCCAGGTAGCCGCTGATCACGCTCGGGTAGTCTTTACACTCCGGCGACTCGGCCAGGGTGTTGATAAACAGTCGCTGAAACAAGTACATGGCCGGATAGCCGACGATGGAGGAGAGCAGGAAGACCCACAGCCCCATCAGCCCTACCTGCACGGGTAAAAAGACGATACCCGCGCCGATAGCCATCCCGATGCTCATAATGACCCAACCCACATCGGTACTATCAAACTTTATTGCCGCCTGCCATTCACTTTCTGACATGCCCGCTCGTGCGGCCGCCGCCGAGGTGTGCGTCGGTGAAACTGAGATTGTTTCCATAACAAATTCTCACTCTTGGTGTGTAGGGTTTATTGTTCTGATACAGATTGATATTTCAAAAAAACAAATCATCACAGGCTTATTCACTGCTTTTTCCTGGAGTGTGAAGATCATAGCGCGGGTTAAGGAGAAAAAACTTGCAACTCTTTGCCCGGGAAAAAGCGATAAGGAGAAATTCATGCCATGAATAGCGAGAAATCAGCCAGGTTAATTCTCTTTTTACGAGCAATGGAGGAGAAATCATATTTCCCCATGCTGCAGAATTTTATAACATACTGTTTTTAATGTTATTTTTAGAATTACCTTTCTATTTAACGAAACAACATAAAGGGATTTTGTGAACTCGGACAACAAACAATGTTAATGAAATGTGATGTAAAATTGCGGCGAAAAATGAGGTCTATCACAACATCACGCTGTTTCAGTCAATAACTCCATTGTTTGTATGGATATAGTAAATAATCAGAAGATTTCGCTAACAAAACGGGGGCGCTTACAGGAGAGATTGAATGGGACCAGAAAGCAAAAACCCCGCCGAGGCGGGGTTTTTTAAGAGGTGAAACTGACCGATAAGCCGGGTTCTGTCGTGGACAGTCATTCATCTAGGCC
>ERZ1026892.44-NODE-44-length-59034-cov-7.280439_pt1 | contig 59034 bp, 82 predicted proteins | sample MGYA00380176_ERZ1026892 | MGnify/ENA primary metagenome ERZ1026892 (study PRJEB33269, sample SAMEA4719812) | human gut metagenome | biome: human-associated habitat; feature: organic feature; material: feces | place: Cameroon | collected 2013-10 ... | reverse complement strand
GAAGAAAATGCGGCGAAATCCTCATAGCCCCACTTCGGAAATCCATGATTTACAGGTGTTTTTTCGAGTTTTGCCCATAGGGCAGACGTGATTTTGCGTTCCAGGGGCGGTGGCCGCAGACCGCGTTTAGCCCCGCAACTGATTGATAGCATTACGTTTTTTGGGTGTGACCTGACTGGCGCAGATACCGACTTACGATAGCCGGAGTAACAATTTTATTTGTTACTCCGTTTGTTACCCCGTTTGTTACCTCGTTATCTTACTGTATTTCTTCTACTTTTCTCTTACTAAGACTAAAGGTAACAAATAAAAGTGATATTAAGTAAGAAAGATTTTTAAAATTGAGTGTATGAGGTACATATTATTATACATGTATAGAGTGAACCCCGTTTGTTACCTGCGTTACCTCGTCGTAAACCACTGGTACGCAAGGCAAAAAACAGGTAACAGACCGCTGTACTCGTTTGTTACCTGCCAAAAATAGTGATTTTTTGAAAACCCGCAAAAACGGAAAAAGGGGCAAACGCCCCTTCGATTTTCCCCATTTTTGGAAATTACACCTCGTCATCGTCTTCATCGTCGAACGGATTTTTCGCTTTTCCGATCTTGTTTTCGACGATCTGGTTATGGTCTTTTAGCGTCTTAACCGCCCAAACCGTGTTCAGTTTTCCGTTCTCTCTTTTGGCCGCTCTCACGTTTCTTCTGGTGAAGCACCGGCCGGTAACGCCATCGATTTTTAGCAGTCCGCCAGGCTCAAAACCAAGGTCCAGGAGAAGGTTTTTTAGTCGGTTCGTCTTCGGCATTTCGACGTCCGGCATCTCCATAAAAGCGTCCTTTAAAGCGGGCGAGAAAATAATGTCTTTGCACACGCCCAGTGTCTCGTTCTCCCTGATCATGGTGGCTAACATCTCACCGACTCCGTCGCTGGAAGCCTCCATCATTACCTGGAAAGCACGGGTGTCCTGCGGGGCATGACCCTTATGGTTGAAGTCCGGGGAGATCTCCCATTCGAGGAACCATTTCTTGATGGCCGGACCGTGATTTTCGATAGCCCGATAGACGTTAGAGAAGAACTTCTCGCGTTCCTTTGCCGACCCGTAAACGCGGTCCATATCGAGATGGTTTTCCGCCTGCGTGGAGACGACCAGGTAGCGGCGCTGGTTCTCGTCCAGTGGCAGCGCGTTGATATGGTTGGTGAACATCAATTTCGAACTGGTATTGACGACGTCGCGCGGCTTAACGCCTTTCCCTTCCACCTGGAAACGGTCGTTCGAGATAAATTCCTTCTGTTTGTCGACGGCGCTGTACCGGTCGCCCTTGTCATACACCTCTTCCACTATTTTCAGGATGTGACCTTCCGCCCAGTCGGTGAAACGGCCATTCATGACGGAGTTTGACACGTACCCGATGTTCTGAGCGCCGAGCATTTCCCGCATAAGCACGCCGATGGTCGATTTACCCGAACCGTGCGCCCCGCGGATAAGAAGCGAGTAGTTAATTCGTTTAGTCGGGTGCTGGACGATGTGCGCCAGCCAGTCCATGACGTAAGTTCGCTCCTTCGTGTCAGGGAACAGCACGATAAAGAGGTCTTTGACGATAGAAATGGCTTTTTTGTCCAGTTTTGACAGTTTTTCCGCTGCTTTTGGGATACTTTCAGGCGAAAACGTGTTTAAACGTAGCAAACCGGAGTCGTCATAGAAGAATTCCGGGCCTAAAAGACCCTCTTTTTGCGTCCATTTCGTCTCCTGCATGCCACCGTGCATCTCCGGATAGTACATAACGTCATGAATAATCGGGATTTTTACGACGTCCGTGGCGAACTTATTCGGTGATAAACCGCCTTCCACGTCGCCGATATCACGCCCATGGGACGAATCGAAGGCACCTTTTGACAGTAAAACACCGGTTTTCCGGCTGACAAATGCGTCCTGTGCCTGTGCAAAAACGTATTCTTTCAGCCAGTTAGGCGTATCCGCGCGGGAAAAGTCGAAACTGAGGTACTCTTTGACCGCTTTATTCGTCAGCGCGCTTTCGTTCAGACGTTTGTAGGCTTTCTTGGCCGCGTCAATGGTCGGCTGGCGCTCAATACCGAAAACCCGCAGCTTACGGAAGTCGTCTGCCCAGGCTTTCCAGTCCGCCATGGTGGTGACTTCGTTGAACGCCTCGGTAAACTCGGAAACCTGTTCCCGGGCTTCCTTTTCTTCGATTTCGTGGACCGTTTTGATGATGGTGCCGATTGTCACCAGCGTCTGGGCATCATGGGTGAAGCCGCGTTCCCACTTATATTCGAACTCCGATTCGTCATAGTTATCGGCCTGCATGGACCAGTCGCGGGCGATCTCTTTCGCTTCATCCTGGTCGCGGCATGACACCTGCAGCGCTGCCATCACCCGGATCCAGTTTTCGTAGCTTTCCGGGTCTGGGTACTTCATGACGATATCGCGCAATTCGTCGTACGTGCCGTCCCACCTGGTGACGGTGGCCATTGCAGCCCAGTCGTCATCATCGGCTTCGCCTTCCGCCGGCCGCCCGTTAATGGAGCGCTCGACTTTCATCCATCCCTGTTTCTCTGCATATTCATCGAACGCGTCGGCAATATCGCGGGCGATCTCCAGCGTGATTTCCGGCAGGTCCATGGCGGCCGCGCAGTTGGCAGGCGTATCGTCAGTGATCCATGTATAGTCCTTACGGGTGTCCGGGTGAATGCCGTAGGCGACGAATTGCTGGCCATCACCGAGGATTTCGACCGCGTGCTGCTGCCCGAAGTCATCTTCCCATTTGGCGGATCTGACTTTTTTGAACGGTTTATCGGTATGGCAAAGCACCAGTTTTTTCGGTTGACGGCCAACACGAACCGGGCCTGGGCCGATTTTCTTTTCGACGATGGCCATCATGTGCTTAACCCCGTCTTTGTCGTAGACGTCAATGTCCACTGCCGGGGTGTTTTTGGTCAGGATGCCTATGCCGGATGATGCGTACTTCTTCACGAAGCTGTTAATCTGGCCACGGCTGTTTTCAATTTTCTGCCAGTCTTCGAACGCAGGCCGTTTTCCTGCCTTTGGCCTGGGCGAGTCAGGCGGAATGATGGGAACGACGGTGAAGCCGTTTTCCCACAGCGCTATTCCGTATTCGTTCCAGTAGTTCATTCAAGGATTTCTCCGTTTTCTTCGTTGAAGCGAACCCAGTCCGGGTTAGTCAGCCAGTGAGGACGAATACCAGAAGTGCGGGCGACGTCACATATCGTCTCTGCCATTTGGGCAGAAACCGTATTGCGGATATTCCAAAGCAGGGTGTCGTAATTAACGCCAGCTGCCTTCGCCAGTACGGTCAGCCTGCCTTCCGGATCAATCTCCAGCGCGGCAAGGCTCATAAGGTACCGGACTTTCAAGCGGCCATCATTCCTGGCCCATGGTGGGAAACGCATAGAAAAACCTCGCATGTGTGCGTGTAAGTAAACCGGATATTAGTCGGGCCAATCAGCAAGGTCAAGCAATAGAATTTCGGTACCCATTTGGTCATTCCTGGTTGATCCGTAATACAGCAACGCGGTACCGAAAAATAATTTTGCAAAAGTGTTGACACGCGATGCGGCAATGGCCATACTCCAAACCGTCAACACGACAAACCCAAATTCACCGAACGAGGATTTAACTATGTCAGGTATTCTGGAACTGATTTACGCAGAACAACAAAAAACTAACTCCCTGCTGGAACAGCTGCTGGCTAATGGCGGTGTTTCTTCCGCTGCAGCAGGTGAAGATGCTGGCGCCGGTAAGACCACCACCACCAAAGGCAAAACCACCAAAGGCAAAACCACTGCTGCGGCAGACAAGCCGAAACACACCAAAGACGAAGTAGTCGCTGCAGTTGTAGCGGTTAAAGACCGCTTTGGCGCGCCGGAAGCCAAAAAGATCAGTGCTAAATTCGGCTACGCTAAAATCGCCGAAGCGAAAGAAGAACACTTCGACGCGATTTACGATCTGTGTGAAGCCAAACTGGCCGAACCGGATGAGGAAGAAGAAAACACCGAAGAAGACGACGTTTAATCTTCGATCGTGTAACTCGGCCCCTTCGGGGGCCGTTTTAGCAGAGAGGTTATTGTGAATAAGTTAGGTGTAGCCAAAGCGACAGGTCAGGTAAACGGAAAAACCGTTGAATTCGATGTCCCTATGTGGGCAGAGTTCCGCTTTGAAATTGGCGACCGTAACCCCTTATTCAGAGTAACTTCCCCCGTGCGTGGCCAGAACGGCCGGCGGTATAACGGGGAATTTCGTTTCATCGTTACCCACGTTGGGTCCGGGTATCGTTTCACAGACTTCCGATTCGACCTGTTAGCGAAAGCCCGCTATAACCTGAAACGGAACAACTACGGAAGGGCCGGCGCAATGGCGGTTAAAAAGACAATCGATGAAGTGGGCGTTGAACGAATTTTACGCGCCATAAAAGGCTACCCGGATGAGTAAGTCCTTCCTGGTTCGTGTTATGCAGGAGTTTGCTGGCGGAGGACATTCGATATTCGCGCCGTCTGCCTCTGCGATGTGGACGGCTTGCGGTGGAAGCCTGCTGGCCAACCTTTTCGAAGAGGATGAATGCAGCTATGAAGCGGCGGAAGGAACCGTCGCCCATGGTATCGCAGAGCAGTGGCTGAAAACGGATATCCGACCGACGCACCTTATCGGAACCACGCAGGTCATTGAGGAAAAAGGTGTGCGGCATGAAATCGTCGTCACCCGTTCCATGATCGACTATGTTCAGGATTACGTTGACTGGTGTCGATTCGAAGAAGGCATGATGCTGACGGAAATCCGGGTCTGGTTCACCGACCTGATGCCGCCGGCCAATTCTGATGAGCTGGAGGAAGACCCGGATGCCGAAGTAGTGCCTTTTCTCCCGCAGGGCGGTACCGCGGATAACATCATCATTCGCGATAGAGTGCTGATTGTCACCGACCTGAAATACGGAACCGGCGTCCAGGTTTTCGCGGAAGGAAACCCCCAGGCGTTGCTTTATGCATACGGGGCGTACCGCGCATTTAGCGACGAGTACGAGTTTGACCGGGTCATCATCCGGATCGCACAGCCGAGGCTTGAGCATTTCGACGTTTGGGAAGTGACGGTCGACGAACTGCTGGACTTCGCCGAGTTCATCCGCGAGCGTGCTGCGGCCGCCTGGTCACTCAAAGCCAAGCGCAAGGCGACGTTGAAAGGATGCCGGTGGTGCCGGGCCGCGCATAATTGCGCAGCGGTGGCGTACATGATGGAATGCGCCGTCGGTGCCGACCTCGAATTCCTGGACACTGAATTCGGAGATTATGAGATGTCGCAGTTACGCGCCGCCCTGGCGGACGAATACAAAATGCGGAAGGCGAAGTTCGGCGATCTGTCCGTTGCCGAGATGGCCAAGATCCTGCCGTACCGCAAAGTGATTGAAAACTGGTTCGCCCGCCTGGACCTTGAACTGGAGCGGGCCGCGAAAGACGGTAAGGCGGTTCCTGGGCATAAGCTGGTGGAATCACGCTCTAACCGTGCGCATACCAACGTCGAAAAGGCGAGGGAGCTGTATGATTTCCTGGGCCTTGACGAAAAAGACTATATGAAAACGGAATTGCGCTCGCCGGCGCAGATGGAAGAAGTCCTTCGGGATAAACTTGGACTGTCACGCGCCGGCGCGCCAATGGTCATTGAAAGCGTCGTATGGAAGCCGGAAGGCAAGCCGACCCTGGTACCGCTGACTGATAAGCGGCCGCCACTGGATCAGAAATATTCCGGTGCCTATGACGACGAAGATGACGATGATGAAGTGTAAATCGGTAAGAAGGTAAACCCGTAAATTCGTAACCCGGAGTAGAGAAATGGCTGAAAAATTAATTCCCGTCAAGAAAGTTAAAAACGGCGTTCTGTATAAGAGCGGTCACATCAAAGTTTCCAACATACGCGCTTCATACCCGCACCTGGGCGCTGCGTACGGCGGAGACGGCGAGGGCGAGCCGAAATACGGCATCGTCGGACTTCTGCCAAAGAAAACGCACAAAGAAATATACCAGTTGCTGAAAGAGCAGATCGAAGTCGCCAAAAAGAACCACAAAACCGGTCCGCTTAAAGTGGCGCCGGCCATGCTGTTCCTGAAAGACGGCGATGCAGATTATCCGGATAAGCCGGATTACGCAGGCATGTGGGTCATTTCTGCGCGCGAAAGCAAAAAGCCCGAAGTCTTTAACATCGAGCGTGAGGAATTAACGACTAAGGCTGAGATTGAAGAAGAGATTTATGGCGGTTGCTGGGTCTCCGTGGTCATCCGCCCTTGGACCCAGGAGAACAAATACGGCAAACGCGTAAACGCTAACCTGATCTCTGTACTGAAACGTCGTGATGACGAACCGTTCGGCGAAGGTCGTGTTGATACCTCCGACGCGTGGGATGACGACGAAGACTGGGAAGACGACGACGCCGGCGATGACGACGACGACGTTTAACCCCCAGCCCGTCGGGCATTGAAACCGGAAGCCCGCCTAGTGCGGGCTTTCTCATAAGAGGACACCATGGCCGATATTATTAACCTTGACTACGAAAGCCGGGCGCGTGCCAATCTCAAAACGCAAGGCCTGGACCAATATTCCCGCTGCCCGGATGCGAAAGTGCTGATGGCGGCGTATTCCCTTAACAACGGCAAGGTGCAGCACGCCGACTTATCCCGTGGCGCGAAGATGCCGGCAGAGCTGAAAGAAGCACTGCTTGACCCTTACGTGGAGAAGTGGGCGTTCAACGCGCAATTCGAAAGGGTAATGACCCGCCGTGTTCTTGGGCTGAAAACCCCGTACAAATCGTGGCGATGCACGATGGTTCTGGCTTACATGCTCGGCTTCACTGGCGACCTTCTGCAGATAGGTAAGCAAATCGGGCTGAAAGAAGACCAGCTGAAAGACACGGACGGCAAGCGGCTTATAAAAATGTTCTGCATGCCTCAACGCGTCACCAAAAATAACCCTTTTGAATGGCGTAACGAGCTGACGGACCCCGAAGAGTGGTGGGGCTTCTGCCGGTATAACATTCGCGACGTTGATACCGAAATGCTGATTAAAAATCGGCTTATCAAGTACCCGGTGCTTCCCGGCGAGTGGGACTTGTACGCACTGGATCAGCTTATCAATGACCGCGGTGTGATGATCGACACTGAATTCGCCCAAGCCGCCTTGGACCTGGCCGAACGCAGGAAGCCGCAAATCATAGAAGAGATGAAAGATATCACGGGACTTCAAAACCCTAACTCGGTATCCCAGCTGGTGCCATGGCTTAAAGAACGGGGGTACCCGTTTGACGATGTGCGCCAGGACACGGTGAAAAAAGTTATCCGTGAACAGGAAGAAAACGGCGTCGATGATGAAGCGATAACCGTTCTGAAAGCCCGCCTTAACAGCGCCAAAAATTCAATCGCCAAATACAAAACCATGATCGACTGCGCCGGGGAGGACGGGCGTTTCCGCTATTCCCTGCAGTTCGCCGGCGCCAGTCGAACAAACCGCTGGGCGGGCCGCCGACTGCAGACGCAGAACCTCGCGCGCACCCCGAAATTTCTTGAAAAAGTGGAAGACCTGACGATTGCGAACCGGTTTATCGCGAACCGGGAACTGGATAACCTGGCGCTGTTCGCCGGGGAACCGATGGATGCCCTTGTCGGCTGCATCCGGTCAGCAATCATTCCGGCCCCCGGGCATAAGTTTATCGTTGCCGACCTTGCGTCCATTGAATCGGTAGTGATCGGGTGGTTGACCGACTGCAAATGGTTCATGAATACCCTGGCAGCAAAACATGACTTGTATCAGTCATTCGCTGCGCACTGGCTGGGGATACCGTACGAAGAAACCCTTCCCCACCGCAGCAAAGCCAAACCGGCGACCCTTGGCGCGGGTTATCGTCTGGGCGGTGGCCATTTAAGCCCGGAAGGAAAGAAAACCGGTCTGTGGGGATACGCCGAGAATATGGGCGTTCACATGACCCAGCAGGAAGCCGCAGATTCGGTGAAAGCGTTTCGTGAACTTTGCCCGGAAATAGTGAACGCCTGGACGCAACTGGAAAACTGTGTCTTCCAGGTCATCCGTACACATCGTCCGGTGAAGTGGAAATGCCTGACCATTGAATATACCAAGCCATTCCTGACCATTAAGCTGCCGTCTGGCCGCAAGATGTACTACTTCCGCCCGCGCATCGCTGAACGCCAAATGACGGTTCAGAGCGGCCCACGTAAAGGCGAGAAGTACACCACGCTGAATTTCCAGTACGAAGGCAAAATCGAAAAATCCGGCGGTTCGTCCTGGGGCAAGGTATTCAGCCACGGTGGGAAACTTGTGGAAAACATCGTTCAGGCCCTGGCGCGTGACGTCCTCGCCGAAGGGATGAAGAAGGCACACCGGATGGGCTTTAAAATTGTCATGCACATCCACGATGAGATCGTTACCGAAGTCGCGGAAGACAGCCCGTTAACCGTTGCTGACCTGATTGGCTGCATGGCGGCTAAACTGCCATGGGCGCCCGGATTACCGCTTGGCGCCGCCGGATGGGAAGGCTATTTCTACAGGAAAGACTGATGCCCGAATGGACAACCCCTGTCGTCAGGGAATCAAAGGTCGAGGGCCGCTGCTGCGAGTATGCGCAGGGCCGCGGCTGGTGGGTGTCGAAGTTCACGGCGCCCGGGAAAAAGGCCGTTCCGGATCGCATTTTTATCCGGGGTGGCGTTGTGCTTTTTGTGGAATTCAAGCGCCCGGGCGAAGAACCAACGCTGCAGCAGCGCAACCGCCATCGGCAGATGAAAGCCAAAGGGGCTAACGTGACATGGGTGGACAATTTTGAAGACTTTAAGAACTACCTTATCGCCTTTGAGTAAGGCAATTGCGTATTGCCAGCGCAACGTGATTCACCAGCGGTCGGATATGCACGTCTATCAGGACGAGGGCGTCGACTTCATCAAAGACACGCCGTTCTGCGGCCTGTTCGTCGACCTTGGTCTGGGCAAGACCGTGATGGCCGCTACTGCGGCACTGGACCGTATCGTCGACGGAACGGTAAACAAAGTGCTGATCGTCGGGCCAAAACGCGTTGCAAAAGTGGGCTGGCCAAGCGAATTTGAGGAATGGGGGCATCTCTGTTTCTGGAAGATGTCGATCATCGATGGTGATGCAGCGCAACGCGAGCGCGCCGCACGCGAGGACTGTCATTTCTACACCGTGAGCGTGGATAATCTCGCGTGGCTGTGTACGCTGTTCAAAAAGAAATGGCCATACGACATGGTTATCCTGGACGAGTCCAGCATGTTCAAGTCGCACACCTCGCAACGGTTCAAGCTGCTGCGACGCTGCCGGCCGTACATAAACTACCTGGTGGAGCTGACTGCAACCCCCGCCGCCGAAGGGTACATGGGTATTTTCGCACAGACTTACCTGCTGGACGAAGGCGAGCGATTTGGCACTACGATCACCGGCTATCAGGAAAACTATTTCATCCAAAACAAGTACAATTTCAAGTTCAAATTACGCAATGGGGCCGAGGAAGAAATCATCCGTAAGATCTCCGATATCGTCATGGTGATGAAGGCGGAAGATTATCTCGACCTCGAAAAGCCGACCCTGGTCCCGGTCCCGGTCGAACTTGACCGACATTCCGCCGATCTATACAGGCAAATGGAAGAAGAGTCCCTCGTCGAAATCATGCCCGACGAATTCGACGAATACCTTGATGACCCGGTGACGATTGAAGCCGAGCAGGCGGCGTCCCTCCAGGCCAAATTGCTGCAACTGGCATCCGGATTCATATACGACACTAAAATCGTCGGGATCACCAGTGACGACAAAGTGGTGAAGCAGAAAGACGCTTATCGAATCCACGACCTGAAATTCGACGCGCTGGAAGAACTACTGGATACCACCCTGGAGGGGAAAAACGTCTTTCTGGCCTACCACTTTAAGCCGACCCTGGCCCGCCTGCAGGAGCGGTTCGGGAAAAGGGGTCTGGTCGTCATGGATGATGACGGCAAGGCGATTAAGAAGTGGAACGCCGGAAAGATAAAGCTGCTGGCGGCGCATCCCCAGTCCGCCGGCCATGGGCTTAACCTGCAGCACGGTGGTCACATCATCGTATACGTCGATAACCCGTGGTCGCTTGAACGCTTTTTGCAATTCAATGGCCGCCTGGCGCGTCAGGGCCAGAAGCACCCGGTGACGGTCTACCAGATGAAAGCGATGATCCGCCATCCGAAAACCAAGGAGCTGATCGACACCGTCGACGGTACCGTCATTGAAGCGCTAAATACTAAGGGTGATGTGCAAGACGCTTTTTTTGATTTGCTAAACCGCATTAAAGGCCGCATAACTAAGCGCATGAAGGCTAAGAAAACGGAGCTATGGGATGACGAAGACGACTAAAACCGCCCCGCTGGCGACCCGCAATCGGCGATCGAATGCGCCGGACGCTGATACCGAGGCGATGATTTTTCAGGGGTGCAACATAACGCAGCTGGCGAAGCTGTTCCGCATGGAGCGCCGGGACATCACGCCGAAGATCATGGATATCCCGCCCGTCGGGGAGCGCGGCGGGTACCCGATTTACGCCGTCCACGAAGTCGCGCCGTACCTGGTGAAACCGCTATACGACGTCGAGACATATTTGCGCCGCATGAACTTCAAAGACCTGCCCAAAGAGCTGTCGAAGGAGTTCTGGAACGGCCAGCGCGCGAAGCAGGAATATGACCTGCGCGCAGGGAACCTGTGGCCAACGGAAGACGTGGTCAGCGTATTCGGCGAAGCGATCAAAACGCTGCGGATGAGTCTGCTGCTGATCCCCGACACATTATCGCGGCAAGTAGGGCTTACCGAAGCGCAGCGCAACGTGGTGCAGTCATCGGTGGATTCAATACTGGATGACCTCGCGAATACCCTGGAAAGACGGTTCGCGGAGGAAGAAGACGATGAAGTTTAAATCGTTAAACCACATCATCCGGTCGGTCGCCAGCCAGCTGCGGCCGCCAATGCGCATGACGGTCGCCGAGGCGGCCGCCAAATACCGTTACGTGAACCAGCCCGGCGCATATGTCGGGCCTTGGCTGAACATGACCACGCCATACATGGTCGAGCCGATGAACACGCTGAACAGCCGCCACTACAACAAAATGGCGTTTGTCGGCCCGGCGCAGAGCGGGAAAACGGATGCGCTGATCCTCAACGGCATTACCTATTCGGTGAAAGTGGACCCCATGGATATCATGGTGTTCTGCCCGACTTCTACCGCGGCACGTGACTTCTCCATGCGACGCGTGGACCGACTCCACCGGCACAGCCCGGAAGTGGGCGCCATGCTGATGAAGAACCGTGATGCCGATAACAAATTCGACAAACACTACACCACCGGGATTATCCTGACGCTTAGTTACCCATCGGTTACGGAACTTGCGGGGAGGCCGGTGGGCCGTATTATCATCACCGACTATGACCGTATTGACGATGACATCGGTGGCGACGGTAACGCCTTTGACCTCGCATCAAAACGTACAACGACCTTCGGGTCGTTTGCCATGTGCGCGGCAGAATCGTCGCCGTCCCGCCCGGTAAAAGACCCAAACTGGATCAAGAAAACGCCGCATGAAGCACCGCCGTGCGACGGCATCGTCGGGCTTTACAACCGCGGCGACCGCCGGCGCTGGAAATGGCCATGCCCCCATTGCGATCAGTATTTCGAAGGAACATTCCAGCTGATGAAGTGGGACACCAAGTCCGCTGACGGTCGAACGCTCACCAACCTGGAAAAAGCAGAAACGGCCCGAATGGTCTGCCCATGCTGCGGCTGCGAAATCGCGCCGGAAGAGAAGTACGAGATGAATTTGTGGGGCATGTGGGTACCGGAAGGATGTACGGTAAACGAGAAAGGGCAACTGGTCGGCGAGCCTCTTCGGGCGACATTCGCGTCCTTCTGGCTACGCGGAACGGCGGCGGCGTTTATCTCATGGCAGACGCTGGTGCTGAACTACCTCGATGCGTCCGACGACTATGAGCGCACGATGTCGGAAGAGTCGTTGAAAAAGTTCTGGAACAACGACATGGGCGAACCCTATGTACCGAAGTCGATTGAGTCAGTTCGTGTTCCGGAAATGCTGAAAGCCCGGGCGGAGCCATGGGCGGAACAAACGGTCCCTCCCGCCGTACGTTTCCTGGCGGCTACGGTTGACGTCCAGAAACACCGATTTGAGGTGGCGGTATTCGGCGTGGCGCCGGGGTACCCGTTCGATATCTACCTGATCGACCGGTTCAACATCATCAAATCCGAGCGTCTCGATATAGACGGCGAGCGGGAGAAGTTAAGCCCGGCGGCGTACCTGGAGGACTGGGATTTGATCGAGAAGCAGGTCATGATGAAGACCTATCCGCTGGCCGATGACCCCAGTCGCGTGATGCAGGTCAAGATGACGGCCTGTGACTCCGGCGGTGCAGCAGGCGTAACGGCCAATGCGTACGAGTATTACCGCAAGCTGCGCCGCGAGGGGAAAAACGGGCGCTTCATCCTGGTCAAAGGCGACCCGATGCCGAAAAGCCCGCGTACCCACATCGCGACGCCTGACTCTAACCGGAAGGACAAAAACGCGATCGCTCGCGGCGACGTCCCGGTGCTGATGATAAACTCCAACATGGTGAAAGACATGCTTAACGGTCGACTCGATGTGACGGTCCCCGGCAAAGGCATGTATCATTTCCCTACGTGGCTTCCGGACTACGCATACGGCGAGATGTGCGCCGAGCACCGCGATGAAAAAGGCTGGCAATGCCCGCAGGGTACCCGAAACGAAACGTGGGACTTGAGTTACTATCTTATCGGGATGTGTATCAGCGGGCGCGTCCTGGCGATGGAAGCCATTGACTGGGATAGTCCGCCGGTCTGGGCCGATGAGTGGGACAAAAACCCGCTGGTGGTCACAGTAGATAAACCAGATGCCATCGCAGAAAAACCAGATACAGGTTATAGTTTTGCGCAACTGGCCGAAATGTTAGCATGAGGATGACCACCATGACCCCAGATGAATGCCGAGCCAAGTATCAACAATGGCTGAATGACGCTATGGACGCCTATAACCAGCTGAACGTCGGTGGTTCGGTGCGTGTTGTGGTGGATCAGAACGGCGAACGCGTAGAGTATACGGCGGCCAACCGCCAGAGCCTGTGGGCGTATATTCTGCGACTGCAGAACGCAATTAACTCACCCGACCCGTGCAGAGCCTTCTTCGGCACGCCGAGTCGCCCAGCGAGGTTTATTTTCTGATGAGCGAAGTCAAGAAAGCCACTCGCGCGCGCAAGAAAACCGCGGTTGCTACGGTCGACGCCTCTCCGGCGAAACCTGCAGCGGGCGGCGGCCTTGAGGGCGCTGAACGAAACACCCGCGAAACCTTCAACTGGAATCCGGCGATAATCTCGCCTGACCAGCAGATCGCCCGCGATAAGGACATGGCGGACGCCCGCGCACAGGACATGGTGCAGAACGACGGCTACGCCTTTGGCGCCGTGGCGATCCACCGTGACAGTATTGTCGGGTCGCAGTACAAGCTGAACGCCAAGCCGAATTCCCTGGTACTTGGCGCCCCGGACGGCTGGGCAGAGGACTTCCAGTCTATCGTTGAATCCCGGTTCAACATGGCTGCAGAGTCACCGGAAAACTGGTTCGACGCCCGGCGCATCAACACGTTTACCGGCCTGGTTCGCCTCGCTGTCGGCGGGTTTTTGATGACCGGTGAAGTGCTGGGGTCTGCCGAATGGATCAAGTCCACCGGACGTGGCGCGTTAGGCCGCCGGCCATTCGGTACCGCCATCCAGTTCATCTCGCCGTATCGTCTGTCGAATCCCGACATGCAGACGGATACCGACCGGATCCGTAAAGGCGTCGAGATTGACGAGTATGGCGCGCCGCAGGCGTACTGGTTCCGCGAAGCCTTCCCGGGTGACTATACCGATATTGAAGGCCAGTGGCGCTGGAAGCGCGAGCCTGCGCGATTCGACTGGGGCCGCCGGCGCATTATCCATATCATCGAACAGCTGCTGCCCGGGCAGACCCGTGGTATTAGTGAGATGGTGTCGGCGTTGAAGCAGATGCGGATGACCCGTAATTTCCAGGAGGTCACGCTGCAGAACGCCATCGTTAACGCGACGTATGCCGCCGTTATCGAATCCGAATTGCCGACGCAGGAAGTCTTCTCGCAGCTGGGCATGGGGCAGACCGCCTTTGCGGACTACTTTAAGTCCTACATGGCGAGCATGCTGGAATACGCGGCCGCCGCGAAGAACATCTCGATCGACGGCGTTAAAGTCCCGCACCTCTTCCCGGGAACGAAGTTCAACCTGAAACCGGCCGGTACACCGGGCGGCGTCGGTACCGACTATGAAGAATCGCTGCTGCGCAATATCGCCGCGGCGCTCGGTCTTTCCTATGAGCAGTTCAGCCGCGACTACACGAAGACGAACTACAGTTCTGCGCGTGCGTCGATGGCCGAAACGTGGAAGTTCATGGAGAGCCGCAAGAAGCTGGTGGCCGACCGCTTCGCGTCCATGGTGTATACGCTGTGGCTGGAAGAAGAGATTAACGCCGGCAATGTACCGCTGCCTCCGGGCAAGACCTGGCGCGACTTTTATGACCCGATGTTCCGTGATGCGATTTGCAACGCGGAATGGATCGGTGCCAGCCGTGGCCAGATTGACGAGAAGAAAGAAACCGAAGCCGCGATCCTGCGAATCAAGAACGGCCTGTCGACATACGAAGCCGAAATTGCGCGCCTGGGTGGCGATTTCCGTTCGGTGTTTGAGCAGCGTGCGCGGGAAGAAAATCTGATTAAATCGCTGGATTTGGATTTTTCAGGTAAAGTTGTCGAAGGCGCAGAGACGACATCATCTTCCTCGTCGGCGACCGATAACCCTGATAAGGAACAGAACCAATGAATGCACATGTTCGATCCAGCTTAATGCAAGCGGTTCAGCGCATGAACGGGTCGCCGGTAGCTGTCCGTGAAAGCGACACCAACTTCCTGCTGAATATCCAGTCGGTGTTCCAGATGAGCGCCGACGAGGATGACTTTGACCTCGATGCCGAAGAACGTATCGCCACGGAGCGCAATCGCAATCTGTGCGCGGCGTACGGCATGGCACCGTCGAGCGGAAATAAGCCTTTTGCCTTTTCCGGCGGCTTCGCCATCATCCCGATCCACGGCTCCCTGATTAACCGCTACGGCGGCTATTACTATGGCTACGTGACGGGCTACAACTTTATCCGCTCGCAGATGAACGCCGCACTGGCAGATCCTGACGTGGAAGCTATTATTTTCGACGTGAACTCGAACGGCGGCGAAGCAGCGGGCTGTTTTGAGCTGGCGAACGAGATTTTCGCATCACGCGCAGTGAAGCCGTCATTCTCCGTTGTGGACTCCAATGCGTACTCTGCGGCTTACGCCCTGGGCAGCGCAGCGACGAAAATGGCGGTCATCCCGTCGGGCGGTGCCGGGTCCATCGGGGTTATCTCGATGCACGTCGATATCAGTAAGATGTTGGAAGACGTGGGCGTTAAGGTTAGTATTATTAAGTCAGGTGCGCACAAAGCCGACGGCAACCCTTTCGAATCGCTTTCCGATGAGACAAAGGCCCGCTGGCAGGCAGATGTCGACACCATGCGTGAAGACTTCGTCAACCTTGTCGCACAAAACCGAAATTTAGATCCGAAAGTCGTGCGTGACACCGAGGCATTATGCTATAACGCCCCAGAAGCACTGGCCCTCGGACTAATAGATGCGGTCACAACGCCGGCTAAGGCAGTGGCTGAATTCCTAAACGGGCCGTCCGGTGGCTCGGATGAACAACCAGGAGCAAACGCGATGTTTACCCAAGAACAAATGGACGCTGCCCGTCAAGATGCAGCAGCCGAAGCAACTGCCACGGCTACCGCGGCAGCGACTACGGCGGAACGTAATCGCATTTCCGGTATTCTGGGATGCGAAGCGGCGAAAGGCCGTTCAAAACTGGCGTCACATATTGCGTTCAACACCGCAATGAGTGTTGCCGATGCTGAAACCATGCTGGGCGCTTCTGCGGTCGAGCAGGCTCCGGCACCAGCGGCGGCCACCAATCAGCCGGAAAAAGGGGCGGACAGCCCGTTCAAGACGGTGATGGATAACGCCGAACACCCGAATATGGGTGCGGAAAACGAACAGCAGGCTGAACCCGGCAAAGGTGATGGCCTGATGGCTGCGATGGCCGCTGTAGCTGGCGACGCGTTCACTAAGTAAGAGGCGACTAACATGTCTTTGATCTCCCTGATGGCAAGCCTCCCGAACTATCTCGCTGGCAACGGCGACCTCGGTTCGTGGGAACCCACTCAGCTGTTTGCTGGTGAAGCTGATATCGTAACCGACGGCGGTGAAGTCGCAGTCGCGTTTGCGCGTTATCAGGTCATCGCTAAAAACGCAGCTGGCAAACTGGTACCGTTTGACCCGACCACTCCGGACGCCCCGGAAGCGACGGCCATCGGTATCGCTAACGAAGCTGGTGTCGTGGGAACCTACGCACCGTATTACATCGGTGGTGTGTTCAACCACGAAGCACTCGTATGGCCAGCAGCGGTAGACACTCTGCTGAAACGTCAGGCGGTGTTCGAACGTACGAACATCCACATCGGCAACCTGTACTAAGGAGCAGCAGAAATGGCTGGATTGTACGAAACTACCGTCCTGATGGGAGTGCAACGCAAGGTTAAGTCCCTGCCGGCGTTCTTCCTGCAGTGGTTCCCGCGCCAGATTAACTTCCAGGAAGACCAGATCGCTTTTGATAAGGTCATCCAGGACGTTACCCGCGTCGCGCCGTTTGTCGCACCTACCGCGCAAGGCCGCGTGATCAAGGAACAAGGTTACAACACCAAGACCTTCAAACCGGCTTACGTTAAACCGAAGCACGTCATTGACCCGAACATGATCGTTCCGCGTCAACCCGGCGAAGCGCTCGGTACCGGTAGCCTTTCTATCGCCCAGCGCCGTGACCGTGTTATCGCATACCTGCTGATGAAGCACCGCGCGATGCACGAAAACACCTGGGAATGGATGGCGGCGCAGGCGGCGCAGTATGGCTATGTTGACGTGGAAGGGCAGGACTACCCGAAAACCCGCGTAGACTTTGGCCGTGATGCTGCGCTGACCATGACTTCCGACTGGACCGCCACCGGCGTAACACTGATGGACATGATCGCCGATCTGCGCGATGGTCAGCGTCTGGTGTCCGATAAGTCACTGTCCGGCACTGTGATCCGTGATTACGTGTTCGGCGGCGACGCATGGGACCAGTTCGTTAAAGTCGGCGGTGCAGACCTGTGGGGCAAAGACGGCCTGATGGATAGCAATATCCGCGGTTCAGAGTCCAACCTGACTCGTCTGTGGGATGACGTCGAAGGCGTTCAGTTCATGGGTGAACTGGTGGGCATTAACGGCGCCGGCCGTATGCGCTTCTGGGTCAACACTCAGAAATTCCGCGACTGGAAAAACCAGGAGCAGTACCTGATGAACCAGAAAGCCGTCATGGGCATCTCGTCTGCGATCGAAGGCGTCAAGTGCTTCGGCGCGATTCTGGATAAAGCGGCAGGCTATCAGGCGCTGGACTACTTCCCGAAAATGTGGGATGAAGAGGATCCAAGCGTTGAATACCTGATGACTCAGGGCGCACCGCTCATGGTCCCGGCAGACCCGAATGCGTCGTTCCTGCTGACCGTCGTTCCGTAACCACCTGCAGGCCCGTCAATAATGGCGGGCCAATTTAAAGGACAGAGATTATGCCACAACGTAAAGTAGTCCAGACGGTCATCGTTTTCCGCGACGGCCAGCGTATCCGCCCGGCGATCGGTGAAATCTTCAACTTCACCCAGAAAGAGCTGGAAGCGATTAACAGCATGAACCCGGGCGCCCTTGACCGTCCTGTCATTGAAGTCGATGCGGAAGAACAGGCCGCGAAAGAGCAGGCGGCGAAAGAGAAAGCGCCCGCGCAAGAAGAAAAGTCTGACGCGAAAGCCACCACCAAAAAAGGCGGTAAGGCCGGCGCAGCGGACGAAGAGGTCTGATATGGCCTCTAACTTCGCGGCAATTAAAGCGAAGGCACGCAGGGACGTTCACGCGTCCCTGTCTGTATCTGCGCGGTATGAAAGCTATTCGCAGGAAGTCATCGTCGACGGTCTTAGCGTGCGCTGGCACAACAAGATGCAACTGGTCGGCGATCTGGATAGCGGTGGTTACGCCCAGATTATCGATGGCATCGAGCGAATCGTTTTTATGCAGGACGAGCTGCAGGCGAAAGGCGTCACGCTGGAAGGCGGTGACGTGATTATCATCACGGCGGAAGGATACGGCAACGTTGGCCTGGTGCTGCAGACGCAGGAACCGATTGTCGGTCCGGTCGAAGTGATCTGGCAGGTGTCGAGGAAGAACTGATGAGCGTTAACGTTATTTCCGTGGGCGACCTGGAGCTGCGTGACTACCTCAAGCGGCTTCCGGAAATAACTGAACTGGCGATGCAGATGGCCATTAACACCGTCTCATCACGCACCGGCATGTCGTTGATCAAGAAAAACATGCTGAATGAGGTCGCCTTCCCATCCGGGTACCTCAACCCCGACCGCCTGAAAGTCACCAAGCGCGCCACCAGAACCAACCTCGAAGCCATCATCACCGGACGTAAACGGGCTACCTCACTGGCCCGGTTCGTGACGAGTAACAGCGTTGTGAATAGCCGGAGAAGCGACGGGGTATCGGTCCGGGTGAAGCGAGGCAAGACCACGTACCTGAAAAAAGCCTTTCTCGTCAGGCTGAAAAAAGGCGCCAGCCTTACCGAAGACAACTACAACATCGGCCTTGCCGTAAGACTCTCCGCCGGGGAGTCATTGTCCAATAAGCGGACGCAGCACAAATCATGGCTGGTCCCGGGCAAGGTGGCGTTGCTGTATGGCCCATCGGTAGATCAGGTATTCTCGGAGGTGGCCGAGAAGGTCGGGCCGCAAATTGCTGACATGGTGGCGACGGAATTTTTCCGTAATTTCGAGAGGTTATCATGAGTAAGCGCCTCGATGTGCTGAAAGCATTAACAGAGTTCCTGGAAGGCATCTCCCCGGATAACGGGTATCCATATGACTTCCGTGGAAAGGTGTACCGCGGCCGGGACCGTTTCGGCGCGGACTTCACGGCAAAGATGCCGATCCTGTCTATTCTGGAAGCGAAATCGACTGATTATGGAAAGTTCGCTAACGAAGAACAGACCGTCCGGATGGATGACTGGGTGCTACTGTTACAAGGGTGGTGCGTAGATGACGCGCGCAACCCAACGGACCCGATCTATGACATCGTGGCCGTCGTTGAAAAGCGGCTGTCAATGCTCATCTCGAAGGACGAAAACGGAAATCCGGAGTTCCCGGGGGTCTATCGGTTGAAGGGAATGATTGCTACACTGACACTCGCACAGCCGGTTGTTCGTCCGCCCGAGGAAGGACTATCGGACACGGCGTTTTTCTTCCTGCCTATTAGGGTAGGACTAAAAGTAGATATTCGGAATCCCTAACAGGAGATGAAAGATGCAAAGCGATTTCCAGAACGACTATACAATCGGACGCGGGAAAACCTATTTCGATAAGTTCTTGCCGAACTCTAACCGCAAGACTGGCGAAATGTACTTCGGCAACGGCCCGGAATTCACGATCACCACTGATACGGAAAACCTGGACCACTATGCGTCGGATTACGGCCTGCGCGTAAAAGATGCTTCCGTCCTGCTGGAAGCCGGCATGACCGGGACTTTCACCTGCGACAACATCGCGGCGGAGAACCTGGCGCTGTGGTTCCTTGGCGACCTGGTGAACATGACCCTGACTGACCAGACTGGCGTCAAGGAAGTGTTCAAGCCGGTACTGCGTGGCAAGTATTACCAGATCGGTACCAGCGATGATACCCCGACGGGCCTGTTCAACGTGGATAACGTTGTTGTGGGCGTGGCGGATGGCGACGCTGAAATCGTCCCGGGCGCTGGCGACATTAGCACCCTGCCAGGCGTGACCATCGTTACCGCCGCTGGCAACTACGAGCTGGACCTGGCGCAAGGCCGTATCTACATCGAGCCTGACTCCACTTCGTTCGCGGGCAACAAGCAGATGATCATTCAGTGTGATATCGCTGCGCAGAACCGCAACATGGTGATCGGCAAGACCAACCAGATCTACGGCGCCCTGCGTTACATCGCGGACAACCCGGTCGGTACCAACAAAAACTACTACTTCCCGAAAGTGGCGCTGCGCCCGGACGGGGATTATGCACTGAAAGGCGACGACTGGAACGTAATGTCGTTCTCGTTCGAAGCGCTGCAGCTGAACAACATCACCCAGCGTCTGTACATTGACGTGCTGCCGTCAGCGGCAACCGTTGACCCGACGACGCTGCGTACCGTTTCTGTATCGCTGGCGAGCACTTCGGCGGCGTCCGGCGGTGCGGGTATCGTGGCTACCGCTACGGTTCGTGACGGCAACGGTACCGTGGTTCAGGGCGAAACTGTAAACTTCACCACGGACACCGGCGCTACCGTTACCCCGGCGAGCGCGTCTACCGCGAGCACTGGCCAGGCAAACACCACGCTGAACCGCGCGACGGCCGGCACCGCCAAAGTTACCGCAACGCTGGCGAACGGCAAGTCCGCAGTATCGCAAACCGCGACCTTCTCGTAAGAGCAGACCGCAGTCACACCGGAAAGCGCCTACGGGCGCTTTTCTTTTATGCTTTTCTGCCGACGTGCTACATTAACGACGTCAACCAACGAAGAGGATAAACCCCATGTCACTGTCAGATTTCACCCCAGATACCGAAGAAATTATCGTTAAGCGCGCTAAAAAAGGCGACATTGCATTCGAGGTCCGCGGCCTGTCATTCCAGGACATCTCGAAGATCGTTCGCGTCCACTATGACGACCTGGAAGGGCTGTTCGATATTTACGAAACCCACGGGGGAGGCGACCTTTCCTACGTGGCCATGGGCAAATTCGCCATGGGCCTGATTAACGATGCGCCCGGCCTGGTAGCCCACATTATCGCGCTGGCGGCGGATGACGAAGCCAACCTGGAGAAAGCCCAGCGCCTGCCGCTGACTGCCCAGATTGACGCGCTGAAAGCCGTTGGCCGCCTGACCTTTTCGGACGTTGAAGATATAAAAAAGATGCTACGAAAGGCCATGGACCTGATGCGGGAAACAAAGGTAAGCCGGACACCCGCGTCTACAGCAAAAGGGAAAAAGTAATTAAGTTTCACAATGAGCTGCGGGAAGGCGTGTCCTTCCTGATGTCTCAGGGGCACCCAGACGCACGCCGGTATCCGCTGGGGTATCTGTGGTCTGAAATCACGATAGCCCGGCGCCGCGTGAATATGCACCTGGTGACGGAAAGCACGTTACTGCAGGCGCTACTGGCCTCCGTCATGAACGGGAAGAAAGGTGGCCCGCACTACAAAAAACTGATTAAGGGCTTGAGCGATGGCTAACAGCAAAGACGTCGAACTAAGGATCCGGGCGAGGGATTTCAGCCAGAAACCCCTTAAAGCCGTGACCTCCGCGATTGAAGCAATGGCGAAGGCGCAGGACGACCAGCGCAAAGCGGCAGAACGGGGCGAAGTCTCGACGCGTGAGCTGGAAGCCTCTTACAAGAAACTGGAACAGGCCGGGCAGCAGCTGTTAAAGCTGAATGCCCTGGTCGAACTTTACAAGCGCCAGAATGCCGCGATGACGGAGGCGGCGCAGAAGACTGAGACGTTACGGGAAACACAGACAAAACTGCGCACGGCGTATGAAACCGCCGAGAAGGTGACGAAGAAGCAGGAAGCAGCGCTGGCCCGTATCAATAAGCAGGTGGAACGGGCAGAGCGCACGGAGGCGACGCGTGCGGCACAGGTTAACCGTACGGCGAAAGAGATGGAGCGCTACGGCATTGCGACGGACAAAGTCGGTGCCGCTCAGTCCAGTATCGTGAACTCGGTCGCCAGCGTTAACAAAGTCCTGCAGCAGCAGGAAGACATCATTGCCACTGCGCCGGCCGCCGCTGCCCAGAACCGGGTTATTCAGGGGCTGCAGCAGCAAGCGCAGCAGGCGTTGGCCGCGGCGAAAGGCTACTCAACCCTGGGCCGTGTAGTCCAGACAACGACGTCCCAACTGGGACCGCTGTCCGCGCAAATCGAAGGCATCGTCAGCCCGGCGGAAGCAGCGCGCCGTACCCTCGGTGGACTGGAAACGCAGGTGTCTACCCTGGCGCGGGAAGTGCAGCAGAGCGGGAAAAGCGTTCAGGATGTCGCTCAGAAGATCCGGATGCTGAACGACGCGAATAAAACCGTGTCCGGCCTCGCCCAGCAGATTGACCTGTACCGCCAGCAGGTCGCCCAGCTGCGTGCCGCTCGATCCGAATACCAGAACGCCCGAACCGCGGTGCAGACGCTGGCGGAGCAGATGCGGACGGCGACATCCGATACCGGGACTTTCGGCGTGCAGATGCAGCAGGCGCAGCAACGGCTATCGCAGGCGGCCAAGGCACTCCGCGACACCGGAACCGCCGCACGTACCACGCAGACCAATCTGCGTACCGCCGGGGTGGATACGCGTAACCTCGCAGATGCGGAACAGCGTCTGATCGCGACGAGCCAGTCTGCGACGTCAACCCTCGGCCAGCTGGCCGGCGCCATGACCCGGGCGGGGCGTAGCGCGCGTGACGGGGCAAAAGGTTTCTCGATCTTCCGCGATGAGGGGCGTACCACGCTGTCATTCGTTCAGCGTCTGCGCGGTGAAGTGCTGGCGCTGGCATCGGCGTACGTCGGTTTCCAGGGCGGCATTAACCTCGCCAGCGGGGCGGTCGATGCGTTCAAGATGCGCCAGCAGGCGATGATCAAGATTTCCAACGTGGTCGGCAATAGCCAGGCGGCGGTAAATGCCGAATGGGAATACATGGTCCAGCTGTCGAACCGACTGGGTATCGACCTGACTACGCTATCCGCGTCCTATACGAAGTTCGCGGTTTCCGCGAAGCAGGTGGGCCTGTCGCTCGACGAGTCGAAGTATATCTTTGAGAGCGTGGCAAAAGCCGGGCGCGTCTTCCACTTGTCGCAGGATGATATGGAAGGTGTCTTCCGTGCGCTGGAACAGATGCTGTCCAAAGGTCAGGTTTACGCCGAAGAACTCCGTGGCCAGCTGGGTGAACGTCTCCCGGCGGCGTTCGCGTTGTTCGCAAAAGGCATGGACATGACCACGGCGCAGCTGATGAAGGCGATGGAGAACGGCGAAATCTCTGGTAAAGCGGTCATCAACTTCGCCCGCGAGCAGGCCAAGGCCATCGATGCGCAGCTGGATACGGCGACGAAAGGCGTGGATGCGATGGAAGCGCGCGCCCGTAACGCCATGACTGCGTTTCAACTGGCGCTGGCCGACTCCGGCTTTATCGAAGCCTATGTCCAGCTGCTACAGAAACTGACGACATTCCTGAATAGCCCGGACGGCAAAGATGCGGCTATTGCGCTGGGACAGGCATTCAGTTACGTGGCTGATATGCTGGTGTACCTGATTGACAACCTGGACACGGTCATCACGGTGCTGGGCGTTCTGGCGGGCCTGAAAATCACGCAGATGGTCCTCGGCCTTGTCGCGTCTATCCGCACTATGCTTCCGCTGCTGAAAGAAGGCGTCGTGCTTATCCGGGCGGTGTCTACCGGGCTTCTGACATGGGCGTCAAGCCTCGCAACGGTTGAAGGGGCGGTCGGGCTTCTCGGTGTCGCGTTGCGCGGTCTTATCCGGCTCATCCCTTTTGTGGGTGCAGCGCTTATCGCATACGACATCGGCTCAATCATGTACGACCAGTCATCGACCTTCCGGCAGGGCGTTGACGAGGTCATCCGGGACTACAAAAACCTGGGCAATCAGCTGCTGGCGGTCGGGGAGTCCATCCCGACGATGCTGTACGACATTCTGATCGGCTGGGTGCGCCCGGTCACGACGCAATTCGCCACGGCCACGAAGATGATCATGGGCTGGATTGCAGAGGTATTGCGCTTGATCCCGGGCGTCGGCGAAACGCTGGCGAGCTGGGCGGATAACCTCGCCGAAGACCTGACCAAAGAACACCGGGACTTCCTGGAGTCCACGGGTAAGGTCTGGGACGACGTCGAGAAAAAATGGACGGACATGAATAACAACATGATCCGGATAAATCAGACTGCGGTGGATGTTATCAAGCGGCAGATCGCTACGCTCCCCGAGATGCTAAAGGCGATCCAAAACCCGCAATTCCAGTTCACGGCGGACCCGGGTACCGGCGTCACCCAGCGCGACCGCGATATCCAGGGCATGACAAAAGACCTGGCCAAGATGGAAGAACAGGCCAAGAAGGCCGGCGTTGCCGCGCAGAAAGCATTGCAGCGTAAAAACCTCCCCGGCCGGCTGAAACTTATTGATGAGGAATTCGCGCCGCAGTATCAGCGTGCGAAGGGCATCGGCGGCAAGGAAGGAGCGGACGCGATTAAACGCCTCGATGCGATTGTGGCCGCGCGGAAGAAGGCAGAGACGGATTCGTATAACGCCATGGACAACGGCAGCAAGGCCCGGGAGAACGCCGCGAAGCGCGAGGAAAATGCGCTGGCAGCGCTGACTGCCCAGTATGAAAAACTGGATGACGCTGTCGGCGTTAAGCAGTCGAAGGTCGACCCGAGCGCCACGTTTGACGATCGACTGCAGGCGAAACTGCAGGCCGTTAATACGCAGTATGACCAGCTGATCGCCAAGGCGAAGAAACTCGGTTCGGGCGGAGCAGAACTGGCCGGCAAGTTCGAAGACCTGCGTAAACGCAACCTCGAATACACCACCACGCAGGCGAAGCTGGAAGAAATCAAGCGCGTGGAAGACCAGCTTAACGCGGTCCAGGAAACGAAGAAAAACCTGCTGGATGAGATTAACGCCAAGCGTCAGGCGGGCATTATCTCCGAAGATGAGGCGGTGAAGCAGACGTCCGAGCTGTATGCGACGATGAACGTGAACCTGCAGCAGTCGGCGGATAGTCTGGACCAGCTGGCGCAGAAATTCCGTAATGTTATGTCGCCGGAAGACTATGCGGCGCTCATGGCCAAAATTGCGCAGATCCGCGCGGGACTGAATGACGTCACCGGTACCTTCACCCAGATGGATAGCACGGTGGTGCAGGGTGTTCTGGATGGACTGGCGACGGGGCTGCAGTCGGTTACGGATAGCCTGGTCGAAGTCCTTAGCGGCACGATGTCCCTGCAGGATGCATTCCGGAGCCTCGGCGCTACCGTTACTAAGTTCTTCGCGGACTTCCTGATGAAGATTGCGCAGGCGATTCTGCAGCAGATGGTACTGAACTCCCTGGCCGGATTCGGCGGCGGTATCGGTGCAGCAGCGGCATCGCTTGGCGGTGTAGCGGCGAAACACAACGGCGGCATGGTCGGCAGCAAAACCACCGGTGGCCAGCAGCGGAAAAACTCCGTCAGCCCGTCTTTGTTTGTCGGGGCGCCGCGTTTCCATGATGGCGGTCTGCCCGGGCTTAAATCGGATGAGGTGCCTATCATCGCGCAGAAAGGCGAACAGATCCTGTCCAAAGATGACCCGAATAATATAATGAACCAGGGAAGCGGTAGCAGTTCAGGGTCATCTAATCCGCAGGATATCCGGATTATCAATGCGATAGATTCGGCATCGGTTGTCGCCGTTGGGCTAAATGCTCCGGAAAATAGTAAAATGATCCTTAACTACATCAAGGCCAATAAACAGGCCGTTAAACAAGTTCTGGGGTGATGAATGGCGGGCTTAACCGACAATGATGCACTGGTCAGCAGCGATGGGCTGGTAGCGCACAGCCTTACGGATTCGACGACTGACGCATCGGGCATTAATCCGGCGGCGGGGACGTCGTCGGAACAGTTCCGGATGGTTACTGGGCTTCTGCGGGCGAACATTATCGTTCCCCGCCCGGCGGCTATACCGCTGGCCAATCGCATCCTGACTGCAGCCGTATCCTATCTCTACCGTGGCCAGTCGTCAGAAACAGGGACGTTTATCCCGCACTACCTTGTCGGCGTCCGCCATAACTTCTCGTTGGGCAATGGCGACGTGGTGCGGCCCGGAGATGCATACCGTATCGCCCCGACGGTGGAGATCGAGCCGAGTTCCGATACTGACTCGGAAAACCGGGCTTTCCGTGATGCGTACGAAGCCTTCTCGATCGGCTCCGATGTGATGGGGGAGAACGCCTGGACGAAAGGGCGGGATGCCACGGTAAATCAGGTCAACGTCTCGATGCAATACAGCGGCCTGATGTATACGCCCGGCGCCGTGCCGGTAATAACGCAATTCACCCCGGGCGATAACGGCTGGCGGTCCCCGGCATATGTCGGAAAGCAGATCGGGAGCCAATGGGCGGCACAGGGCAATACTACGGCGACGGGGAATGTGCTGACGCTGATGCAGGCCGCGCAGGAAGCATGGGCGTCCAATTACCCGACGCGGGTGGCGGGCCTGTTCGTTCCGGTATTCTATTTCGATGCGCCCGGGTCGACGGATTACGGCGCCGCCAATACCTTCGGGTGGGGCGGCCCGCTGGACTCAAAAGGCATGCTCGACCAGCTGGTGGCGATGCGGGATGCCGCGGATATCGCTCGACTGACGAACAATTCCAGCCTCAAGACGCAGGCGCAGAATATCGCGACGAATGCGCTCTACTGGTTCGCCAATGACCGCAACTGGATCCCGTCGAACCCGGGCATCGCAGACGCCTGGAGCGCGGCGATCCGGAAAGCGGCAGTTCTGGGGTATCAGGAGGGCGATACGGTTACGCTGCCAGAACTGTGGTTCACCGTCCCGAACCGCCTGAACACGGACGGGTCATTCCCCACGCCTGTCTATGAACCGGGGCTACTGGCTGTAGCGCTGCAGGCGGCGATCGCGGTGGATAAGCTGCAGCGGCCAAACAATGCCGCCGGTGCGCTGTCTACCGAAGTGGCGCGCGTGGTAGAAAAGTGCGTCCAGATGTTCGACTTCACCTACGTGACCAGCGGCGTAATGGCCGGCACATTCAGCCCGGACCCGGCGAACCTTATATGGCAAGGGCGCTGGCATGCGGAGCTGCTAAACGCCATGGTAGACCTGTATAACTGGTGTGGGCAGTCGAACAATAACTACACCACCACGCGGGCGAAGGCGAGGGTGTGGATCACGGGTCTACTGGACTCGGCGGAAGGGCTATCGGCAGATCAGTCAGGCGGGTTTATCTATGGTCGTTCCATGTGGCCGCTGCAGCCAAACTGGAAAGACGGCATGACCGAGTCGTTTGAGTTCTCCACGCAGATCATCACGGCGGACAGCGGCAAAGAGCAGCGCTTGTCACGTCGTACTAAACCGCGCCGGGCAATTTCCATGCGCCATACGCTGACTACGGCAGACGAGGCCGCGCAGTACCAGGCAATCATCCGGAAGCGCCAGTGGCGGCCGATGCTCGTTCCGCAGTGGCACATGGCATCCCGCACGCTGGTAGCGGGGAAAGTCGGCGATACCACACTGGTCCTTGATAAAGAACCGCCGGCCACCTGGGGGACGGTGAAAGCGCTGTACCTTGTATCCGGGGATGATCAGCAGCTGCTTAACGTGCTGCGGATATCGGGGTCAACGGTTATGCTGCGTGATTCGCTGACGTTCCCGGTACCTCGCGGGTCCGATGTCATGCCGGTGCAGTATGGTCTGCTGAACAATGACCTGTCTTCTTCCCGGGCGATCTCCACCACGATCGAAGCGCAGGTCGGCTTCACGATTCTGCCGCAGACGGATACGTTTAGCGTGCCGGCCGTATCATCGTACAATGACCTGATCTCGTTTATTGCGGAACAGGGGCATCGCTGGGCAAAATATATCAGACGGGCGGCAGCGCTTGACCCTGCCGTATGGCCTACCTGGCCGCCGATGCCGTCGAACTATACAACGCGGATGACCTTCGAACTGAACGGCGATACCCGCATGGTCATCACCCGTAAGCCTAACTGGGTATCCGCAGTCACGGTAGCCGACACCTGGCAGTACGACCTGATCGACTACTACAACTCCGCGGTTACGCCGGGGTATGCGGAGAACGCTGGACGCCGCACATTCCAGGCGCAGTGGACCGCATTCACGTATGATGAGGTAATCGATATCCTCGCGGTATTCTACGCGCTACGTGGCGCGCAGGTGGCCTGCTGGGTGCCATCGTGGTCCCACGACCTGACGGCGGCAGCGGATATGCCGGCACCGAATCAGTTACGGGTGGAGCGGAATGCCGTCATTGACGAAGAGATTTTGCTTGACGACCCGAGTATCGCGCTGATGGTTGAGACGTTTGACGGCAGCATGTATTGCGCAGCTGCTACCAGCGTAACAACGTCAGTCGGGGTGTCGACAATCACACTGGACCGCGAGTTATTCAGCGCGCTCAAAAAGACGGACATAATGCGGATCAGCCTGATGTACCGAGTGCGGCAGGCCAGTGATTCGGTTGAACTTACATGGCATGCCCGCGGCATCGCCGAATTGCAGACGGCCTTCATCACCGTCCAGGAGTAAAACGTGTCATATCCTCAACTGGAAGATAGCGTTGACAGCGGGAAACCGCTGTATTTTTACGAGTTCATTTACGGTGATGCAGCAACGAATGCGTACCGTTATGTCGCCGCGCTGGACCTCACGATCTACGGCGGTCGCCCATGGACACCGTTCCCGATAAAGCACAGCGATATCGTCACATCGGGGTCACTGGATAAGCAGACACTGACGGTGACAGCGCGGGAGGACATCGATATTACCGGACTGGTAGTGACCCGCGCACCAAGCCGCATCACTACGCTGAATATCTACCGTGGTCACGCTGGCGATGATGACCTGCGGATGATCTGGACCGGGCGCGTCCTGTCCGGCAACATGATCGAGACGTCCGAGGTGGAGCTGGCATGCGAGTCCATAAGCACATCGCAGCTGAACATTGGTCTGCGGCGTAAGTACCAGCGCGGATGCCCGCATGCGCTTTACGGTCGGGCCTGTTCAGCCGATAAGTCGCTGCATTCGGAGTCCGGTTCGTCCACGTCGGTCATTAATTCGATGACGGTATCCGTTACCCTGACGAGCGATGACCGGGGTCTGACCGAAGCCACCCTGGCCGGCGGCATCTTCCGCATCACATTGAAAAACGGCCTGACCGAAATCCGGGCGATCTCGTCTGCCGTAAACAACGGCGGCCGCAACTGGACGTTGAATATCATCGCCCCCATTTCCGACATGACCGTGGGCCGTCCTGTTTCTGTATCAAAAGGTTGCCTGCATACGTATGATGCGTGTAAAAACGTGTTTAACAATGCGGATAACTATGGCGGATGCGCCAATATCCCAACTAAAAACCCGTTCAACGCAAACCAGTTCTAGGGGGCGCCATGCCAGATTGGGTCGTTTATATAATCATTTCCATCGCGATGTCGCTGGCCAGTTACGCCCTGACTCCGCGGGCCAAAACGTCCAGCGCTAACCAGTCACCGCAGACGGTCGACGTGCCGACGGTCGATGCCGGACGGTCCATTCCGGTAGTCTTCGGGACGGTGCGTGTGAAATCGCCTAACCTATTATGGATGGGCGGCCAACGGACAACGGAGATCAAGAAATGAGTGACATCCGCGTGTTACCTACAGACCTGCCGACGGCGGGTCTTTGCGTTAATGGCGCTCGCGACTGGTTCGCGAAACATGGGCTGGACTTTCGGGATTTCATTAAGAACGGCACACCGGTAGACGTCATGCGGGCGACCGGCTGCCCACTGGCGGAACGTGCCTGCCAGGCCGCCGAGAAGCGCGTCAACGGAGATAACTGATGGGCGGGAAAAGCAAGAAAAAATCGGTCGTCGGCTATAAGTACAACATCGGGCTGCATTTCGCCATTTGCCATGGGCCGATCGCCAAGCTGCAGGAAATCTGGTGGGCCGATAAGGTCGCATGGTCCGGCACGTTGAATAACCCGGGAGACGAGTCACAGGGGCTTGTGGCGGTGGACAATACCGGCCTGTTCGGCGGGGATAGCTCGGAAGGCGGCGTGAAAGGGCTGGTGGAAATCGGCTTCGGTGGATGGGGGCAACGCTGTATCGGCGTTGGTTCCGACGGGTCGTATTCCGCGCCGGCCATTGTCGCCTGGTTCCTTTCCAAAGGGTACAACTGGAAGCCGCAGGTTAAGGTACCGGACCTCGGCCTGAATTACCGTGGGCTGGCGGTCGCGCTGATGCATGACCACTACATCGGGAACAACGCCTACCTGAAAGACGTGTCGTTCAAGGTCAGCTGCTTCTGGGCCGACTGGCACCCTGAACTTTGCTACATCGGCGATAACATGAACCCGGCGCACATCATCCGTGAAGGACTGGTAAACACGGAATGGGGTCTGGGATACGCGCCCGCCACGATCGATGACGCAGCATACCTGTCTGCCGCGCAGACCCTGTATAACGAGGGCTTCGGGCTGTCCTTCGTCTGGGATGATGACAAAGACCTCTACACCTTCATTGATGATGTGAAGTCATGCATTAACGCCGTGACGTATCTCGATCCGCGTTCCGGGCTGTGGACGATTAAACTTATCCGGGCGGGCGAGCCGTCGGCACTGACCATCAACCCTGATAACGCCAGCCTGAAATCCTTTACCCGGAAAGCGCTGGGCGAAACGTACAACGAGATAAGCACGAAGTACACGAACCCGGAGAACGAAGAGTACGAGACTGTCACCGTTCAGGATCCGGCTAACATCGAGGCGCAGGGCCGCGTCGTGTCCACGACAAAAGAGTACGTCGGCGTGCGGGATGCAAACCTGGCCATCCGGCTTACCGAACGTGACCTGCAGGTGGCCAGCGCGCAGCTGTGTACTGCCGAAGTAGTGATGAACCGAGAAGCATGGGCCATCGCACCCGGGATGAACGTCACCTTCAACTGGCCGAGACACGGCATCTCGAACATGGTCATGCGTGTCGACGAGGTAAGCATTGCCGCGGTCGGGGATGACTCGATCTCCCTGCGCATCGTGGAAGACGTCTTCTCGCGGTCCTCGGCGACCTTTGCCGGTTCGCAGGATAACGGCTGGGTCGACCCGGCACAACCGGCGACACTGTTCCCGTACCGCCATACCTGGGAATACCCGTTCTGGTATCTTATTCGTGCTGCAGGTCTGCCCGCAGACGTCCTGCCGACCTTCGCGGGCTTCTCGACGGAAATCGCTACAGGCGGTAACGACAACGCGCAATCGGTCCAGCTGTTCTCCTACATCACCACGGAAGCCGGTCAGTCGTGGCAGCTGGTCGCCGTTGGGCCGCTGACGCCGAAATCTGCATTGTCCGATGCGCTGATACCGGAAATCACGTCCCTGATGAAGCTGAATACGTCGGCCAGCTACCGCCTGGCGGACATGGAGACGAACAGCTTTGCGCTTCTCACTGATGGCACCAACGAAGAGATCGTCCAGGTGACGAATTTCGCGGACGTCGCGCAGCAGGCGACCATTACCCGCGGCCTGATGGACACCCAACCGCGTAACTGGCCAGCGGGTACCATCGTGTACTTCATCGGCTCCAGCACCTTCCCGGAAGACGAGTCGGTCCGGTCATTCGGCGAAACGGCGCAGTACCGGCCGGTGATGCAGACCTCCATTGACCAGATGGATATTAACAGCGTCCCAACGGACACCATCACCCTGCGCGGGCGGTATGAACTGCCGTACCCGGTTGCAAATGTGAAGATCGGTGGCGCATACTGGCCAGCGTCGGTAAACGTCGATGGTATCGACCTCGCCGTCACCTGGGCCAACCGAAACCGTCTGCTGCAGGACGCGGCCACGCAGGTGCCGTGGGACGCTGGCAACATCATCCCGGAAGACGGAACCACGGTGACGATCGAGCTGTGGCGTAGCGGCTCAATGGTGTACCAGCAGCAGGGCATCACCGGCACGTCGTTTAACATCCCAGTGGATGCCATGTCGACCGGCGCCTATGAGATCCGCATTTATACCATGCGCGACGGCCGCCGGAACTACACTAACTTTCAGCACACCTTTAACGTCATCATCCCATCTCGCGATTCAGGGTATGGCAATAGTTACGGGTTTACTTACGGAGCATAACCATGGCGCAGAAAACGGCCCCGAACCTGGGCATGAACTACGGATGGGAGTTAGGCGAAAGCGGGTGGAAGCCCGGCATGGACGCCAACATGAAGAAGCTGGATACTGTAGTCGGGGCGGCGGTGCTGGCCATTGCGAACAGCCCGTCGGTCACAGCGGATGGCGCTCGATACATCGTAGGCACATCTCCGACCGGGGATTTCGCGGGGCAGGCAGGACGGCTGGCCGCGCGTATCGAAGGGGCGTGGGTCTTCTACGCACCGAACGCCGGCTGGTCAGTGTACAACCTGTCGAACGGGATGTCTTACCGCTACAACGGATCCGCATGGGTGGTCCCGGTTGTCGCATTACCGGCGCAGCCTTTCCTGGAGGTATCGGGTCCGGGTACGTGGACTTTCGATAATACGGCGTGGACCAAGATCCCGCTGGAGGTGGTCGCCGCTGATACGTCAAATGGCTGGGACGCGACGAGCAATACCGATTATGTTATCCCGCAAGCGGGGATGTATCTCGTTCAGGGCATTGTCCGGCCGGCGCGTTCCGGCGGTGATGCGCTTCCCGACTCAACTGCATTTGCAGCAGGCATTGGCACGGCGGCCGCCGATGGGGATGATGTCAGCTGGGCAGTAAGTCCCGGCGTAGCGGGCGCGCTATTTACGGTGCAGGTTGAATCCCTACGGCGGTATGCCGTTGGCGATCGCGTTTCACTTTTTGCCAAACACTCTGCGACTTCTCCTGTCGCTATCTCCCGTGCGCGCTTGCGGATTTTGCGTTTAACGGATTAAGTGCCTGATGTTATAGTGCCGAAACCATCCACCGAGGGTAAATAAAATGTCTGATATGGACCCGTTGTACGAATCAATGAAATCCTCTGCGGAGGACATGTCGAAGGCCGCCGTTGAACAGAAACAAATGATGACGGCCAATGACCAAACCGATGTAAACATCGAAGGGTATGGCCCAACCCCGTCGTATGCGAAACAATTGCGAGAACTTACAGGGAAAAACCTTTTTTATATCGCGCCGGATGAGCCTACGGGGGTCGAGAAAACCGAGAATGGGCAATACTTCATGGTGCCGCAAGGGACCGATGGGGCGATCGCTTTTAATTTCTATCTGAACGATAACGGTACCGCCGTACTGGTGGCATCGGAATTGAATGCCGGGGTCTTCCTTGCGTTCCTTTCGTTATTTAATTCCATGTTCAATACTTTCGCCGCTCCGGGCTACGACCTTGTTATCCGTAATATCCGCGGAGAATATGCAGGGGGTCTAAAGGAAACCGGGGAATTCGAGTTCGGCGCATTAATCTCTAAATTGCTTAATGCCGTTAATATCGTAAGCACGCAGGTAGTTACCGATTCATTAACTGCCGGTGGTATCCAATTTACGGCGGAAGTTCCGGCGGGATATGACGTTGCGCTCATGAACTCGCTACGCCAGTTCGCGGTAGCGTTGAAAAGCGATGGCACCTTCGAGATTGGAAAAGCGCATATTTATAACGCGCAAATTGATCAGATGGTGTCAGACCTAATGTTTAAAGGCGGCGCGTCCACAACCGGCGACCTCCCCGATGGTTTTGTACAGGGTATCGTAGATAATCTCGCCCGGATGGTATTCGGGATCGACCAGTACGGGAACATCCATGGCGGCACGATTATTGCGCGTAAATTAATTGCGGACTTCATTGAATCGCCATCAATCAGCGTTCAGAAAAAACCGCTCGCGGTTAAACTTCCGGACCTTATTCACTTGATCATTTATGGCCAGTCGTTATCGACCGGGGTAAACGCCCAACCATTGCAAACTATTGCCGAGATCGTGAACGCCTGGCGATTTGTAGCGGGGGTACGTGCGCAGGATGGTACCGGGACATCGGCAGAGAATCATGCAACGATCGTTGCCTACAAAGAGACGTCCGCCGTTACAGGCGACGGCACTGGATACGAAACACCGATGGGCGGCGTAATTACTGCAATCATGGACCGCCTGGAAGTCGAAGCCGAAGGCTATGAAAATGGCATGATGCAGTTTTTAGGGTCGGCCCCGGGGCAAGGTAGCCGGTCTATCTCAGAGCTGAAACAGCCTACCGGCACTTACATGACGCGTTTCAAGGACGACATGACTTACGGCCTTGCACGGGCGAATGAAAAAGGCTGGACCTATGCGCCGCACGCGGCGATCTGGTTACAAGGCGAAGCCGACCAGTCGGCGGGAACCCCAGCGGCAACCTACATGGCGTCTTTCGGCGAGATGGTGGATACCGTTAATAGCCTCGCGTCTACCCTATTAGGCGCGCCGGTATCCATTCCGTGGTTTATTTACCAGCTGAACTCCTGGATAAACCGTACCCCTAACAATACGTATCCCACGATACCATTGGCGCTTTTGCAACTGGCACGTACCCGGGAAGACACCCGCCTGGTGCAGCCGATGTATATGTATGATTATTTCGACAACGCGCATCTCCTGGGATTTGATTCTAAGATGTGCGGATACCGGTTCGGGATCGCGATTGAACAGGAAATGTTAAGTGGCAAAAAATTTGAGCCGCTCTGGTCTAAGGACGTTGCGCTGCAAAACGGGATCGCAAACATTTGGTATAACCCCGTTGGAAAACTCGTTCTGGATACCTCCCTGGTAAGTGACCCCGGGAACTACGGTATCAGCGCAGTAGACCCAAGCGGAAACCCCTTAACTATCACAGAAGTATCCGTCCACCTGGACCGCTTACGCGTACGTGCCTCATCGGGGATCCCGTCAGGGTCTAAAATCCGTTTAGGTTTCATCGGCGGTACGCCCGGAACGCTCCCAAGCCGCACCAATGGCCCACGGTGCTGTTTACGTGATAGCCAGGGGGATACCATTAAATTTGACCCAACTGGTGTAGCTTATCGAATGGATAACTATGCTATCGTTGAAGAAATCACAGTATAGGATCGAAAATTATGACAACGGGTAAATTAGGCATTGTAGTAGACGGGTCCGGATGGCTTTCGGCGAATATTATCGGCAGTCTGTACCCGCAACCTGCAGTTGCGAATATCGGGCTTCTTGATGAGGTAGGCGTGACCATGTTAGCGGGCGCCGCACCAACCAAGATCGGCTCCCCCGTATTAGGCACGGGGTATCAAACGCTGAATGCTGCCGGACCGGGTTACGATACCAACATTAATGACGTCGTTACGAAGACAATGATGTTTGTCGGTAAACCCATAGTCTCCGGCGCGTTACGGTCCCTGGGCATGGGAACGTACCATGGGGGAAATGGGACTCCGCCAGTTCCGCAAGGCGATACGTTCGTTATCGACCCGGTAGGACTCACCGTTCGTGCGATCGGCAGTACGGCGTCAGGCACCGCACAGTCGCAACTGGGTAGCAGCGCTCTAGATATCACTAAATTCCAGGTTTACGTGGCGGACTTTAGCGCGACCGGAGTACAGGTTTCGGTATTCAAAGACGGCGCGGTAGTGAAAGGGCCACTAACGGCCGCGGCAAGCCGCGCACTTCCGGCATCTACCCTTCGTATCGGTGCGGCCTACGATATCAGCCTGGCAACCGGCGGGCTGAATGGACCAATCCAGATCGCAGGATGGGGTTTATGGCCGGGGGTAAACCTGACGGATGCCGAGAAACTCAGCATGTACAACACTTTCAAAACCCGGCTGTCTTCTAAAATCGTGATAAGCTAGGCCATAATTATCAGCCCGGGAAACCGGGCTTTTCACAGCGATAAGGGGGCATAATGAGCGACCCAACGACCGCGGTAATTATTGCCGGCGGTACCGCCGCTACGGGGGCAGTAAGCTGGTGGACAGGGATAGAACCCGGCGTGGCAATTGGTGCTTTCTGGGGTGCCATTTTCTTCGTTCTTTCATCAAAAGAATTGACGTTAATTGCAAAAACCGGCTTTGGCGGTGTGAGTTTCTTTTTCGGAATTATCTGCGCGAACTGGGCGGCGGAATTGATAACATGGGGCGTGCATAAGTTTGCGTCAGGCGCCAGTGACGCGCCGACGGCAATGGGCGCTTTCATCGCGGCAGCTGTGGCTGTCCAAACCCTCATGGCCATCACGACGAAAGACTTCACCAAAGCGCTACTGGACCGGTTCCTGGCGTGGCTGAAAAGCGCGCTGGTGAAGTCTGATATCGGAGGACCGAAATAATGTCTACCTTCGCATTTTCGGATACCATCATTACCACGTTGCCGGATAGTCCGGCATCTCTTTTCATCACCCATACATTCGCTATTTTCAACGTTCTTCTCTGCTTGTCTATCGTGTGGCGGTTGTTCACTTTTCAGCGAAAAGGGGCGCGCCACCGTTTAGCAGGCGGCGTGATCGCCATGCTGATGATGGTCTTTTACATGTGGACACCGTTTCAGTTCGTGCTGGGGCGCGTGGCCATTGTGGACTGGGCGACCGTCGGTATTAACTGCATCGTCTTCATCGCGATATTCCGGGCGCGGGGAAATGTGATGCAACTATTTAAGTCGTGAGGGCATATGGCTACTGCAGATCAGATCATTGAAGGCGTGCTCGGCAAGGAAGGCGGCTATGTGAATAACTCGGCGGACAAAGGCGGCCCGACTCGCTGGGGCATCACACAGACTACGGCGCGCGCCTACGGATATAAGGGCGATATGAAAGACCTGCCGCGGGAAACCGCCAAAGCGATCTACATGGAACAATACTGGCTGGAACCGAAGTTTGACAAGATTGCCGAGCTGTCGCCGTCGATCGCCGAAGAGTTATGCGATACCGGCGTCAATATGGGTCCACGGGTCGCCAGCACTTTCCTGCAACGCTGGCTGACGGCCCTGAACCAACGGGGGAAACTTTACCCCGACCTTAAACCTGATGGGGTCATCGGGAACATCACGATCGCCGCGTTGCGCAGTTTTCTGGCCGTACGGGGTAGCGCCGGCGTAACGGTGATGCTGAAAGGGTTGAACTGCAGTCAGGGCGCACGATATCTCGAACTAACGGAAGCACGGGAAGCCAACGAAGAATTTCTCTTCGGCTGGGTGCAAGGCCGGGTTAACTTATGACGCCGGCCATCAAAACCGTAGTGGCCGCTATCCTGGCCGCCGCTGTCATCTTCGCCCTGGCGTGGCTGCATAACACGCTTGCCGAGCGCCACTACCAGCCTACCATCGATAGCCTGAATAAAACCCTGGGCAGCGTGAAGCAGCACAACGCCAACCTGACTTCCCAGCTGCAGGCGCAGAACGCCGCCATCGCGTCTATGGCGGTACAAAGCGAGAAAGATAAGCAACGTATCGCCGAGCTGGAGAAAAAGGCGCAGCAAGGCGCTGGCGAGGAATACGGCAAGGCCAATGAAGTCCTGCAGGAGCGTACCACCGGTACCGACGTCTGCCGGGCGGCCAGTGATGCCTTTGATGCCGAGCTGCGGAAGGAACGGGCAAAATGAGAAAGCTGATCGTGACCATGGCCATGCTGCTTGTCGGCTGTTCCGCCCGAACCGAAACGCCGCCGGCCGTTGTGGAAGTCAAAGTGCCGGTGCTGCAGAAGTGCGATATTCGCCAGCCTGACGCGCCGGCGTTCGCGGTGGACTCATTACCTGTCGGTGCGCCGATAGACGCCCAGATGCGCGCGCTACGCGCAGAACGGCATCAACGGCAGGGGTACGAGATATTACTGCGAGCCGAGATAGACAAGTGCAAAAAGTAAGCCCGGGAAACCGGGCTTTTTCGTTACTGGGGTTTTAATCTCGCCAGTTCCGGATTAAAAGGGCAATCGCAATAACGACTGACCACCCGGCGCTTAGAGGCCATAAGGCCGCGGTCAAAAAACGGGACCAACGGTTACGCGTTCTCACCTCCGGGACGCTGTAATACGCCATTAAAAATCCCATTGAGTAGAGGTACCATGTCACCTTGATCCTCCTTCGCGCCGCATAACGACTTTGAAGATTTCTGCGTAATGGTATGGTTCAGAGGTACCGTTATTCCATTTCACCTTAATAACATGGCCTTCGAGCTGTTCGGTGCTGTGAACCACATCACCATTCCTTAAAGTGTCGCCGGGGCGAAGATTAATTGCTTCGACCTGGATTTCAGGTAATGCCGCCAGCGTGGCCAATACTCGGTCTTCCAGCGTTGCATAATCCTGAACGGGTACCGGTCCCCGCATACGTTCTACCATTGATTCGAATTTCTGCTGATAGGGGACTGCCCCTTCTTCCGGCACATCATTTTCCCCGACCATAGCCCATTCGTAATTATATGACCCGCATTTGGCAGTCCACGTTTTTCCGTCTTCTCCTTTCCGGGCGATGACTTTTTTGGTGTTGCCGTATTCATCCTGTAACTCTATTTCCATCTCATTTCGGCTTTCCATGTTGGGAAACGGAGGCTCGGACATCTGGATGGAAACCGACTGCCCATGCGCCCGCACCCCAGGGAAACGGTGTTTATTTACCACGTGGTCTTCGAGTTTGGAGAAATCATGTACGGTCAAAGGCCCATCGGTACCCCACGCCTTGCCTACGCCCGGAGACATTTGCAGGAAAAGACGGCGGGTTTCGTCTTCGTTACGGCGCAGGAGTTCATACATCCCCTGCAGTCCGGTACGGTCCGGGAGGATCTGCGGAATCGGCAGACGGACGATCTGGTTTTCCTGCGCGGCCCGGCGTAACGCGTCAAAACTGCGGTATACCTGGATGCCCAGCTGGTGCGCGCGGTGGACTTCCGCCTTTGTGCCGGTGCTTACGACGTCAGCGTTTGGCATGGTCAGCAGCACGGCGTCGCAACGTTCCAGCATGGCCATCGTTCCGTCCAGGAAATATTGGTCGTCGTTTTGCTCCACCTGATTTTCGAAGTCCCGGGTATTCAGGTGCGGTACCACCGGGAACAAGCCCAGGTGGCCGAGTTCATTTACCAGGTTGACCGCAGTTGATTCAGCATGGGCGATGTTCATCGGTGTCCCTATCCAGATGCCATCGGCGCCGGTATATGGGCGGTACGGCCCGGCTATGTAGATCAGTTTCATTGGCCTTCCCCTTTCATCGCGCCGATCGATACGGTTTCCGGAGTGGCTTCTGGCGGCAGGTCATCAAACTCTACGGCCTCCACGATATCCTCGCCGGCGCGCCGCTTGATCTTGCGCAGGTAGCGGCTGTCATTGGTCAGCACCACTGCTTTAACGCCACGCTCGGCCAGGTAGCCCAAGGCATCAACGCTGATACCGGACATCCGCACATCATCTTCTTCCAGAACGCAATGCGCATCAAAATACGCCCGGATAGACTCTGCGTTACGGGTCTTTCCGCAGCCGTGCGGGCCGATAACAACAATAATTTTTCCGCTCATCATTTCATACCTTTGAAGTTTTTAGGGTGGCCGATGTTACTCTGAACATCGATAGTGATTTCATCCATGAAGCAGGACACGTGGATCCGCACCAGCGTTTTTGCGTTTACCATGTCCACCAGGCAAGTCGTTTGCCCGGTCACTACGGCGTTAACCCGTTCATGGCCCTTCGCCTTCGCTAACTCGCTATACGCGGCAACCGTATCGGCGACCATGTTAGCCATGAAATCCCACTGGGCCTCGTTTATCTTCCGCTGGATGTCGTGGGGGATGACTGATTCATGCGCTTTGAACATTTAAAGCACCTCGCACATAGGGATGAAATAATCGTACCCGTCGGCAGATCCCGGGAACATGCTATACTGCGCTCGGTCTGCGAGCCGTATCCGGTCTTTTGACAGACACCGACGGTAATAGTCCGCCGCATTACGGCCATACGTGCGGTCCAGCGCAGCCTCCGGGTCATGCGGGGAGAAATGTACGGCCAGCTTTTCGCGCCAGTCCGGGCAATCGATGCGCGAAATGATCAGGTAGTTGTTGGACGTGCGGCAGTATCCGGACCGCAACATCATATCAACGCTCATTCGTTCGTCTTTTTTCAGGTGAGGCACTGTGCGGTCACACCAGTTTTTACTGTGTCGGCTATCCGGGTATCGTATGAAAACCGGTATGTCCTGGCGGTGGACTACGCGGTATTTCATTTTTCCGCGGCCATCAATAAGCTGGTAGGAATCGCAGTGCCGTATCAGCATGGCATCCGTTATCCGGGCGCTGGCCGCGTCTTTGCGCTTCCACCATTCATAGACGCTGATCAGGTGACGCATTTGATCAGGCCCAAACCATGCCCGTATTGCCGGGTCCGGTGAAAACTCGAATTCCCGTGGGTCCAGGTCTTTTTCGACGAACCAGATCTTCCCGTTTACCGTGAAATGCGGTTTTATGTGTCGGTCTTTTGCGCGCATCTTATTTCCTCCCCATGGGGCGATGTGAGCCAATTCCTTTCCGGTGGCCAATATGGATCTTGCCACACAGTTTGCAGTGGTAGGCATCCATCGGCCCGCTGTACCCGTACGTCCGCTGGATATGCCGGATCCCTACCAGGGCGGACGGGATGTCCGGATACCGTTGCTTCCCTTCGCATGACTTCCGGCGCAGTCTGCGCTTACTGGCCATGGTTACAGGCTCCAGTTAGGCAGGACGCCAGTGGCGGCCAGTATCGCGGCCACAATGAACAGCGCAGAGAGCAGGCACAGGATCAGCCCGGTGCGGCGGTTCGTCTTGTCGCCCTCCAGCGGTAACGACTCGATGTACTCTTCGGCCTTCTTACGGCCCGCCTCCCAGCGCCAGTATTCCCGGCATTTCTCCCCGGTAGCGGTTGGCTGGTGCAGGTACGGATTGCTTTTTTCCGTGGCGCCCTGCAGGCCAGCCAGCACGCCTTCCGCTTCTTCCATGGTACGGGCCGGGATGAACTCCTGCGCGCCGGGTACCGGTACTTCAAAGCCTTTCTTGCTTTCGTTGATCATGGGTTATCCCTCATAGTTCATGTTAAAGGTGATGCGTATTACTGACTTAATGCCCAGGTGATCGGTAATCGCCCGGTAATTCGGGGGCTCGCTCATCATGGCGAATTCTTTTACCGCCATATACCCGGGGCTTAACTGCCGCCCCCGGGCTCTCATCCCGGTTTCGTAGGCGGAGATGAACACTTTCGCGCTGACGATCTTACGGTCCAGCACAAATCCCCATTCCATGAGCAAGGGGTAACGCGGCGGTGCATTTTTGGCCGTCGGCTTATCCGATAAGCGGCGGCCGCTGCGATAAATGCCCTGCGGGACGGGGTATACCCGACAAACCCCGTGATAGCGCCCCAGTTCTTCCAGCCCGTAGAAGGTGTTGCAGCTGATGTCGTATTCGCGTTCGCCGTCCATTAATGCGGCAACCGCGGCTTTCAGTTCGTAGTAATACTGGAACCACTGGTGGTGACGGTTGACCACGTTCGAAACGATCTGCTGGTCAATCCGGTGAACAATCTGGCTCATAATGAAAAACTCCCGTCGTTGCCTTCGGGAGTAATATTAGTTGCACACGAATCGTATGTCAAACGGTTTTTTAATTAATCCGGTTCGACCAGCGGACCCGGGAAGCGATCAGCCCATCCATGATCGAGGATAACCATGAATGCCTGGCGATACGCATCACGCACAGCTGAATGTGGTGCATTCGATACGTGGTGTCTGGCCCGGGCGTCTGCCAGTTTCCACATATCACCTTCGCCCGGGTGCAAACGCCGCCAGCGGTTCATTAGCGTGCGGGTATCGTTCTCTGCTTTGAAACTCCACGGCCCGTTACCTTCGCCACCCCACAGCGTGTTTTCCAGCTGGATGAGGTCGACGCGAGGGGCGTGACCCCATACCTGCAGGTCCAGCGCCTTCCAGCACCACAGGGGTGACACAAATTGCTTAATGTCGTCTGACTCGTCGAACTCCCAGTACCCTTCCATGTTCGCTTTGACCCAGTGCATGAATTCAGCTCGCGCAGCATCAATTGGCCAGCTTTTGTCGTCGCCTTTCCCGAAAAGGTTGAACGTGTCCATCGCCGCTTCTGGGTTCTGCAACGCCTGGCCGATCCACCACTGAACGGTTTCCGGATCGATATAGCCGTTTGGCTTGCCTTTCTCCTGCAGCAACGTGAATGACACATGGTCCATCCAGCCTTCGTCCGCGTGGAACATGACGCACGCAAATGACAGCAGGTGGCCGTTGGTCATGCATGACAGGTTTTCCACGTCGAATACGAGGTGGATTTTGCCGATGTGTTCTGGTTTTGCTCTCATGGGTGTTCCTCTTCCTTGGTCCATTCTCCGCTGCCGTCGGCGCGGGTCACTTTAATAATTTCGTCTTTTTCCACATGCATCACCGGCAGCGGTGGAAACGCTACGGTACCGTCGGTGTGGCATACCCGCACTTCCACCCGCCATGGCTTCCAGAAAATCGGAATGCCATCGCAATGCCCGAGGACGATGCCGGAGTATTCCCGGCCATTGTATTTATCCCGGAAGCGGACCATATCCCCGTAGAGCGGGTAATCCGGGTCCGGCGGGAGGGTGGCGTATTTCGCGGCAATCGCTCTACAAGTTTCACGCATTGACATGCTTATCCTCCACGTCCACCATTAGTGTTTTGTTTCCACGTTAACTTCCATATCATCCGGACCGAATAAGACCCCGTCGCCGGACACACCGTCCCTTTCGCGTAATACCGACCACCAGTACATGGTTTTTCCCTTTTTACCTGGCGCCGTCTGGATGAGGTGTCGGACCGTCACGATGTAATCATCTGCGTATCGAATAACCATGCCGGGTTTAAGGTCAGAGATTTTCATTACAGCGCTCCGTTCAGGTTGTCAGGGTCATCGGCACGGCCATACATCTCTTCGAACAGGATCATCGCTGCGGCGTACACCAGCGTCCCGCGAAGTTCGTTGATCCGGGCCTGTTTAGTCGGCAGCGACCGGGCTTCGATGGTTTTCTTGATAACCTGCTGCGCCAGGCCGGCGTCGCTGTCCAGCATATGCGCCATGGTCAGGATCGGCTGTTCGATAAACGGCAGGTCGTTAGCGTGACGCTCGCGGCCTTTACCGTATGCCGCCTGTTCCAGCGCGCCGAGGAAGGTGCGAAGCAACGGCAGATAGTCGTCCCGGTCTTTCTTGCTGCGGAAGATAAACAGCGGCGAAGGGATACCGGAGTCATCGGCTTCCATCGTCAATTCGTATTGCCGCTGTTTAGACGTCTTAACGCCGTACGGTGCGGCAATAGCGTTCGGTAACGCCGTCTTTCGAGTTTTGTCCTTCCCCTCTGGTTGCGTCGTACGAGGCAATATACGTTCTTCGACAGCGCCAGCCGGGGGGGTCATGTGCGGCCATTTTGCACCCGCTTTAATCTTAAAGGACAAGTCCGGAGCGGCTTCGTTTTTGATACTTACGGTGTTTTTCGTATGAATGATACTACCCGCATCGGCGTTCGGGCGATTCGCCTTTATCTCATGGGCAAGGCGTTCCAGTGTATCCGGGTCCATACATCCTGTGATATTGATGTTAATGGGTGCCGGCGTAACGGGCTGCCCCGGTGCCAGGTTTTTAACAGCTGTGCCATTGACTACCAACGTGCGACCCACCATACCGTAGACCATTTCGCCGTCAGGACGCATGAACCCGAAATCCGAGGATTTCAGTTCAGCCTGTCGTGTGGTGACGAGCATGTGAATCGTTGACAGAATACTTTCTTCTGACGCTTCCGGGTCCAGTTTCAACTCTCTCGCGATAGCGGCGATCTGTTTGTCCTTCTGAAACGTATGCGACTTCTCCGCGCTCACCATGGCCAGTATTTCGTCCCAGCTGCGGCCAGTAACGCCCATCGCCTTCGCCAGCTGGTCACGCATTTGCGAATCAACACTGTATGGAGCGCACAGAGTCGGGAGTTTATGCCCGTTGAGATGCGCGAACATGAGATAGTTCATCGCGTCGATCAGGTTGCCTTTAGCCAGCGAATCGCGAATGCAGGTGCGGCATTCATGTTCGGACAATTCTTTCCACGGTTCGGAAGTCGCCCAGCCTCTGCGCTTGTGAGCGCCGTAGTATAGGCGGTCAAGCATCCGGTTATAGACGCGGACGACTTCATCAATGAAATCATGTGTCAGCAGGTCGGACGCAAATGCCGGATATTTAACCTGAACGCTTGGGATATTTTTCGGGGGGCAATCTTTCTTCTCTGACATGGTATATCTCCGGGTTGTTTTGTTGTTCGATTAGAATACTAGCTGCACACGATTTGTGTGTCAAACGTTTTCTAGGAAATCTACAGTTCCCACCATAAAGTTTCGGATGAACTGGGCGGCGACTTGCGGGACGATGGCGTTTCCGTATCCGCGCAGTCGCACCACTCGGGCGGGTACCCCATTAACCAGCGGCTGTGTGCCGGGTTCAACTGGCCGGAACTTTCCATCCCGGCATCCGAGCCAGTCAGCCTCTGACCAGAAGCCAGGATGCGGATTGCCTGTGCTATTTTCAGTCCCTGCTCCGTCGAGTAATCCAGCCTGTCGAAAGTTCGGTCCTTTCCGTCCTTGCGTATTACCGTTTCCCCGCTCCCTTTCCCATCGTTGGCGGTCGGTGTCGGCCAGGTCGATAGCGCCAAAGAAAAGGCGATCTCTTTTGTGCGGGGCGCCGACGCTGCACGCTGGCAATACTGCCGATGCGCAGGTGTAGCCTTCGTCTTCCAGCTCAACGAATAGAGCATCGAGCCACAGTTCTTTAATTGCTGCGCTAACCTGTTCGCCAAAAATAGCTGGAGGTCGCAGCTCTGCGATGAGGTCGAGAAAGGCCGGAGCCAGGTGACGGGAGTCGTCCCGCCCGCCTCGTTTTCCAGCCACACTAAAAGGCTGGCACGGCGGACTTCCCGTACACACTGGCGCATACGCCGGCCATCCGGCGAGTTTAAGGGCCAGCGGCCAGCCTCCGATCCCGGCGAAGAAATGGTGTTGGGCGAAGCCTTTGAGGTCTTCTGGGGCGACTTCGGTGATTGATCGTTCATCGACTATTCCATCTGGCAGGTGGCCGCGCCTGATTAGTTCACGAAGCCACGCTGCGGTTTTAGCGTCCCACTCGTTGTAGTAGTGGAACGGTTTAGAGCCGTTTATGTATGCCATTCTGCGCCTTTTCCGCGCGCTGCTTGAACACGCATTCGACATGGATGGTTCGCCATGACCCGGCATAGCGTTCATAATGGCCGGCGCCGGCCGGCACATGCTTTTTGCAGTAGTAGCAGACGCCCGCGTATTTATTTCTGGCCATCTTTGACCCTCGCGAAACAGGCATACGGCCCGTCGAATTCCGTTGGCGCCGTATACAGGAGAAACCAGCCGGACCCGTTAAGCGACGTCGGGCGCGGCGACCAGGTACGCAGGACTGACGCCCGCATTTCGTCCGTCTTTGCGTTGTCGTACGCCACCCGCAGCGGGACTTCCAGCGCTCGCGGATAGCCTTCGCCCATGTAGAAGCCGTTCAGTTCCAGGTGGTATGCCTCCACCAGCGCATCGAGATTGGACCCATCGTAGTTATTACTGGCGTGGAAGAAGACGGGGTGGTAGTACCAGGCGTCCGGGTCATACCCGTCCGCCAGGCTTACCTGCTCGCCAATTACGCCATCGTTATACACGTTTGGCTTTGGCATTTTTCCCTTCCTCTTCGGCGACTGACCAGACGACCTCGGTGAACGGGTCAGGGTTGATCGTCTTCCCGACCTTACTCTGGTCGAGATACCAGTCATCGCCACACCACAGTTTGACGCCATGGGCATCACGACGGACCCCAACGTCGAACGTTTTTACCTCGGTGATCTTGCCGTTACGGGTTACTGTTTTAGTTAATTTCATGGTCTTGACCTCATGTTTATGAACACGAACTTCTTTCATCTCACACCTCGTCCCACTGGGCGATCCACTTCTCGCGGACGTCCTGCATAATGTTGGCCCTGGGCAGTCCGATATCCATGAGCGCTTCCCGGGAGATGTACTCCGGGGCATGTTTCTCTTCGTCTTCCGGGTCGAAGATGACTATCGCGGCGCCGAAGCCCGCGGACGTTGCACCAGCGGCGCCCTCCTTCGCTTTGAACCATACCGGCTGTTCGAAACCGATGCGGCCCTTAATGAAGATTGTGCGCGTGGCGATGGTATCTGGCCACCACGTTTCAGCTGTTGCCGCTTTGATCACCCAGATTGTTCCAGCGCCTTTCTTCCGTTCCTCTTCCGCCTTGGCCATGATATTGACCATGCCGGTCAGCGGCACGTCCACCGCACGGTTACGGCTGTAGGGCGGGTTGCCGAAACCCCATACCCGCTCAACGTGATCGGCGACGTCGTACACCTCTGCCGCGGCCCGCAGTTCCTCCTGTATCTCTTTCAGTCGGCCCGCCCAGTCCTGGCGCAGCGCGTTATCCTCTGCGGTGTAATAGCGAGTGCATTTGGCGTTCTGGCCATCGGTGAACAGGTCCAGCACCAGCGGGCCGAACAGCTGGTCCAGCGCGAAGAACAGCCAGTCCGGTGTCCGCCACTGATCGCCTATCTCTTTCAGGTCATGCGCCTCCTGGGCTTTCAGCGCGATGAGGTTGTCAACGTATTCAGAACTCAACTTGATGCCTCCATGTGATGATTTCGTTCTCCTGGGTGGTAGCCGTTACGAGGACGAAGCCGCTGTCTGCTTCCATCCGTTTGACTTCGACAAAACCCGGGAGCGCTTTGAAAAACCCATCCACGTCCAGGTGGTTGAAAGCGCCAATGGAGACGCTGCATTCCATGTTTTTATTGCCGCCGGCCATGTGACCCACGGAACAAAGACTTGTGCCGGTGCGCTCCCGTAGCCAACGGTCAACGGCCCGCAGAAATACGCCGTAATGCTCGGTGAGGGAATCGCACATAACTACGACATTGGTAACTCTACTCATGGGCTTTACCTTCAAGGAATTTACGTAGCATTTGTTCGGCCATAACTTCTTCGCGCATTACGCCCGCCCAAACCCCGTTAAATCTGCCCTCCGTTGGTACGGTATGGATTTCCAAAAGATAAACTTTATGGCCAATCGCATTACGAGAATAATGAATCGCGGTCTGATAAACGCTGCGGTCTTCTGGACCGTCCCATAAATCTTTTCGCAGATTAAGGTACGCCTGGATATTCTTTGCATCCGGTATGGCGCCAGCATTCATAATATCGACGCAGATCTCCTGAATGACATTTGGGTCGTTAATTACGTTTTTCATTTGTCCGCCTTATAGTTCGGTTGGGACCGCACCCATGCTTCGATCGCCACGTTATCGAATGCGCCGACGTTGCGCTCTATAACCTGCTCGGTCTGCCAGCGGGTGTTATGGTTGAAATGCGGATTCGGCCATTCTTTACGCCATTGGCGATTATTCGAATGGCGGAACATATCATTGCGGTAGACGGTACCGTCGGCGAGTAAAACCCGCCAGCTGTGCCGCGTATACTGCCCGGTTTTATTGTCGACCACTCCGCCGCCGAGCGTCAGCGTGGCGCCGGAAAAGTTAATGGGTTTTGACTTTGTCATTTCCGTTTTTCCTTCTGTCGTGACACGAACTGGACTGGGGTGACGACCTCACCGAAATTTGGGTAACGGCTGCGCACCAGTTCCAGGGTCAGCGGGTTTATCTCCGCTCGCGGCGTCTTCACATCATACGCGCGGTCCGGAACATCAATACGGCGCATGTACGTCGGTCGCATTCCAACGCGTACGGCGTAGTTATACGCCTCTTTCGGGCTGTTCGCCCAGACCACGAAGCCGACCCCGCGGCGCTGCAGGTAATACGCCTGCGGCGGCGTTGGCCAGACCGGTTCCGTGGTCGGGCGGTCGCGCAGGAAAACGGACATCTCGATAGCCGCGTCCGTAACGAGACGGTAATTAAGGCGGTCCCGTCCACGCAAAACGGTGCGGAAACTTTTCTGTTTCTCCGAGCATTCTGGCGGATGCGGGTCATTGGCATCCCACGTTTTCCCGCACCACGAACAAAAGAACTGGTCGGAATACTGAATAACCTTTTTGTGACCGTTAGTTTCCATCGTCGCCCCCGGCTTCTTCGAACAATACTTCCCCTTCTATTCCGCCGACCTGATAAACGACGGAACCATCTTCCCGGTATTCTATCGGCATAGCGCTCCACGTGGGGTGATGCGGCATATCATCATCGCTTACCTCGATAAAGCCGCCTACAGACCTTTCGGCAAGATAGGTATCCCCTTCTGACCAATAGCCCTCGGTATCTTTGATGCATTTAACTTTCATGGTCATCCTCCATCATCCAGGACGGCCATACGCCATCGCGGATCATCTGACGCTGGGATTTCCAGTCTGCCTGGGCCAGCTCTTTAACCCGGGTCCGGATGATGGCGTCAGGCATAAACGCTTTCATCACGTCCGTCAGAAAAACCTTATTGTGGATATCCACGGCGCGGTTATGCAGCGCCCGCGCGCAGGACTTGATCGCCGCTTTATCATTGCCGTGTTCTTTCATGCACAGCATGAGCGTAGCCATGAAGTCAATCGCTTCTGACAGGCCAACGCATTGCGGCTTCTCCGGCCCGTGGACCTCAATGGAAATGCTGGTCGCCGGGAAAAGCAGGTGGTCTTTGTACGGGCGCAGCCAGTCCGCTTTTGCCCGGTCTTCTGCGCTGGTGGTCATACTTCGATGTCCTCTTCGCGGATCAGCTGCAGGGCGTTGCCGTTCACTGCCCACGGTTGCCACACGTCCACCACCAGCGCCGCACGGAATGACCGGTTGAAGCAGTTCTCGATCATGGCCCAGTTATCGTCCGGACGGTCTGACGCGATGCCATTGCGCTCCCAGTGCCACTGGCGAGGCGCCTGGGCCAGCTCGCGGAGAGGCGGGCGTGGGTGTGCGTACGGATTGCACAGGCCGGAACGCAGCAGGCCGCGCTGGAGCCATGAGCGCTGCCACCAGAAGTCACAGCGGGTCGACCCGACGGCGTATTCCTCTTCCAGCATGACGCACATGATCAGCGCGCACACCGTACCGCGTGGCGCCGGCGCACCGATGAGCTCGAAATCCTCCAGCATCTTCGCCAGGCGGTCGGCGGACCCTTCGTCCTTCCCGTTGCCGTCGGTGCGGTCATGCAGGATTACATCGAGGATGATGGCAGGGAAGACGACCTGTTTGCCGTTGCGGGTGAAGCGGGGATTCGGCTCGTTGAATAGGGCGTGATACAACTTCCCGAACCACTCTGACAGGTCAGGCAGGAAGTCGGCGATATCCGGCCAGCTGCGTTCCTCTGTATTGTGGATGCTCACGTCCGTCTCTTCCCCGATAGGGTCGTATTCAACGCGGACGATGCAGCGCGGACCGTGCGGGAGGGGGAAAATATAAATGGTCTGTTTGCCGATTCGATTCTGGTCAAAGCGGCCAAACGACATTAAATGCTTCTTCATGGGATGTTCCTTTTTGTGGACTCCTGAGAAATGTAGCTGAACACGATTCGTGTGTCAAACGCTTTCTACAGGCAAAAAAGAAGCCCGGACAAAGCGTGCCGGGCTTTAATGCGAGTGGAACACCGAGCATGAAGATTTCATCCCATGTCCCGATCACTATACGTCAGGATTGCGATAAATCAAATCCCAGTAGGTGAATGTTTCCAGGTCGACTTCCGTCCAGTCCGGGTCGTCCCGGAACGACAGGCAGGTGCCGGCATCCTCCGCGCAGACCTGCCCGGCGGCCGCGTTATGCAGCAGGCGGACTTCCCGGAAATAGATGAACCACTCGCGGCATGGCGTATAGGACTCGGGCTGACGGGTCATGATGATCTGGCCCGTCTTTTTGTCCTGCCAGTACGCCGTCCGTTTCTTCGCCAGGTAGCCCATGTCAGCCCACCCTCATGACGCGTGACCCCATGCGGCCGTAAATCGGGTCGCGCAGCACCCAGCGGATGGCCAGCTTATACCCCAGCTGGTACCCCAGGCGCCGCACGTAGCCCAGATCCGCAGGCCGCTTGCCGCTCACGAAGAAGGACTCGCCGACGGCCATAGCGCCAAGCAGGCGTTTATGCTCGGCGATGTGGGGATTCGGTTTAGCGTGTTTACGGCCTGCCATGTCACACCTCGTCGTCGTCTTCCAGCTGCGCGTCGACTTCGACCGTGATGTCCATCGTATCGCGGAAGACGTCAATGACGTCCTGCAGCGACAGCACCGTCTGGAACAGGTTGGCCATGTAGGTCAGGAACGTGCCGCTGTCATTGTTGTAGCGCTCCAGGGTGGCGTCGTAGTTGGCATCAACGTCAGCCTCGCCGATATGCATCCCGGAGATGATCGCCTTGTCGGTCAGGCGGAAGAACACGTTGCCCACACCGGCACGCATCAAGCCTTCATCGATTCGCATATTCAGCGCCCGAACCGTGTAATGCCGAGCCAGGTAGTCGAGGACCACTTTGTCATTGTGGATGTCAATGTCCTTGAACTTCACATCGTCGCCGTCATCGTGCTTAATGTGGATGAAGTCGTCGCCGGTGACACCGTCAATGTTGCCGCGTACGACCTTCTCCATTGACTGGCGCAGCACGAAATCATTGATCAGCAGGTGTTCGACTGGCCAGGTGCCGAACGCGGCACGCAGCAGGGAGTTGATCTCTTCGGCGGTCTTGGCGCTGGTGGTGAACACATAGACGTACGGGACGGCGATGATCACGTTGTAGCGGGTCGGGCGGATAGGCGCGGTTTTCAGCATTTCGGCTTCGACATCGTCTTTCAGCTGCGCCCAGTCTTTCCGGGTCGGCTCCCAGCCTTCAATCTCTTTCTCGCGCCAGGTGTCCATGCGCTTCGTCACTTCGTTGCGCACGCTGACGCCGGGCAGCACGCGTTCACGCTTTTCGGCCTGCAGCACGATGGCGTTAGTGCCAGGGATGCCCATGGCAAACTTGCCGCCCACGTAGTCCGCGTACGGCGCAAAGCCAATCGTCTTATAGCCGATCGGGTCTTTCACTTCGTGCTTCGCCAGCAGGTCGCTCACACGGCCGGCGGCGAATTCATGGACGCTCATTTCATCCAGATTCGGGGTGTTCAGCAGCGTGCGGTGGAAACTTTTTACCGACTTCTCACCAGCGTTAGCGGCGCCAAAGAGCGCGCCGAGATGCAGAATAATGACTTTCTCAAAGCCTTTAACTTTCATTGGGGGTATCTCCGTTTGCAAACAGATTCAGGAATGGCGCACGCACAAGGGCGGCGGTTAGATGGGCCAGTAGCACGCGGTTCGTCTCTCTGGCGCTACGCAGGTCTGCCGCCATTTCGGCATACTCTTTATCGACTTTGACAAAGGCACCTTCGTCAGCGTCAGGATCGATCATCGTGTTGCCGAGGACTTCGGTATAAACCCGGGTCGCTTCCTCCTCGATGTCGGCAATAATGCTGTTCAGGATGGCGATCTTACTGCGTACCTGGTCGAGCCGGTCGGCGCGGGTCTTCGCGTACGCCTGCAGTAATTCGGTGTTCATGTGTTATGCCCTGCCTGAATGGCTTCATCGGAAAGCGCATTCAGCTGATTGCTGATGTAGAAAAACGCGTCCGCATCATATGCCAACGCGTCACCGTTGTTCCGCCGCGCTTCATTCGCCGCGATCATGCCTTGCATCTCCGCTTGTATCGCTGCTATACGCGCCATAAGGCTTACTGCCACGAAGTTATTCATCCGCTTACCCTCTTCTCGTTACGGCGGCGCTGGCGTTCAGCCTTGCGTTTCTCCACCTCTGCATTCCAGCGGTCGCGTTCCGCTGCCTCCGCTCTGTTCTTGAGCCAGCGTTCTTCCCGACCGTTAAGTGCTTTACTGACAGCATCATCCATGAGCAACATGGCCAGGACCAGCTCGTCTTCCGTCATCTCGGCAGCAGAGCACTTCCCGACCTTCGTCTGCAGCAAACGGACAACGGCAGAGATGCCGATCGCATCGATGGCGATACGCGCCTTTTGCGCATACAGCAGTCTTTGGTTAACCGGCATCATTTCGCCCCCGTTGTCAGGACGACATAGAGGACCGCCACGCAGGCGACCAGCTCGATCAGTACCATGAACAGGATGGACGCCAGCAGCAGTTTCGCAAATGACGGCAGGTACGGTGTCAGGCGTACACGGGTGAAGCCGTCCAGTTCTTTGTGCTTCATTGGTCGGCGGTTACGTTTGGTCCAGCGGCGTATCCAGTTTTCACCGCGGCGGTGTACGAGGCTATCATTCATCACGGTTCCCTCGCATGGCATCGCGCAGGTCTTTCGGCGGGTAGATTTTATTGACACCGTCACCTTCACGCAGGAAGCGGATTAACATGGCCAGGGTCTGCACGATCTCTTCTTCGACGTGGGTCCAGGTGTCACGGCGTTCCGCGTAATGCACTGCGGCCTTGACCACCTCGCCTGCCTCTTCCGAGAATTTCAGCATGGTGTAATTCGGCTGCGGGTATTTTTCGATAGCCTTCGCTGCCTCCTGGCGAGCCCGGACGACGAGGATATCGAAATAGTCGGCTTTATTTGACATGGGTTTTCCTTCTTAGTGTTTCGCGCCTGCGATGTCCGCCAGTACGGCGGCGACTTCGGGCGTAGGCATATTAGCGTTGGCCCACATGAGCGCCCCGATGATGTAGTGGATCATCTGACCGACCTCTGCGGCGCCGCGGGCTTTTCCGCCTTTGGCTTTCGTATAATCGCCTTCTGTGTACAGCAGTTTGCCGTTACCGCGGTAGCCGATAATGGCCGCACCGGTATGCGTGACGTAAATGGCTACCGCGTATTTGTCTTCCAGCGATCGAAAAGCGGGCAATGCATCGAGCCGTTTACGCGGCGCCGCAACGCGGTTAACCGCCAGTGCGACGTTACTCGGTATCGGGTTTTCCATTGAGTGGCTCTCCGTTCAGTGTGTAGATGACGACGCCCGGCACGCTGACGTCGATCGACAGCGATGGCACAAAACCGGACATAACGTTCTGCGGGGTGATGGTGGCGCGTTTCAGGCCGTTCTCGTACATGATGTTCGCGATGCCTGCCATGACGGCCTTTTCCATGATGTTCAGGTTCGTCTCTTCGCGCATCTCCAGCAGCTGTTCCAGCTCGGCGGCGCGGTCAGGGATGTCGAACGCCCGCTGCAGCGCACCGATTAGCGCGATGGCGTCATCACGGGTAAGCTGGCCGATAGCGTCGATATCGCCATTGGGGCTTTCGACCTTGATGAATCCAGACTGGTCATCATGGCTAAACCGGTGGGCAACCGTGGCTTCACGGCCGTCGCTAAGGTCGAGCTCTTCTTTCGAGTCAAATGAGGTCATGTGGTGTCTCCGGGTGAAAAGGGTGGTACGGCAAAAAAGAGGTGCCGCGTCCTACAGGATTAAACCTCGTCGTCTTCCGGTGTGCCGGCGCCGTCATCAATGCGCTTGATCGCCACCTGGATAAACGCACGGCCCGACGGGTACATGACCAGCGCCGTTTCCAGTGAGAACTGGCTATCACAGGCGCGTTTGGCGTTACGCAGGGACGAGGACACGCCGTTACGCATTTTGTAGCGCAGCGCCGTGGCTTCGGTCTGCAGGTCCACCAGCGCCTTGCTGCTGTCCAGCTCCTGCGCATACACGTAGACCTCGCCCGGCTTGAGGCCGATCAGGTTGCCAGTGATACTGTTAGCCCGGATACCTGACGGCAGTTCCACGTCCGTCTCCATGGTCATCATGGCCGGCGTCAGGTCATCCAGGATAATCGCGTCGTTCATCGGTATTCTCCGTCGTTAAATTTGCATATCTGTCACGCTGAAAGATAGTTGCATACGTTCCGTGTGTCAATCGTTTTCACTGAACGACAACCTGCCAGCTTTTTCAAGTAAGAAATTTCAACCGGCTAACTTTTTGAAGTAAGACCCGAACTGCTATGGCGCCGGCCATGGTTATTGCGGGATGGCCACCGTGGCGCCGCAGGGATTTTACCTCGAGGATCGCCAGGTATGGCCACCGGTCCGGACATGGCGCCGACCTGGCTGGCGAGGGCGGCCACCGGGTTTCAGCCTGCCAGCTTTTTCAAGTAAGCGCGCACCGCTAAAAATTTTCAGCCCGCTAGGTTTGCCAAGTAAGGAAGTCCAAAATTTTTATAGAAAATCCTGATTTCGGCGTCCCCATGGATCCCGAAAAAGGTGCGATTTTTGTAAGTCGTTGATTTTATTGGATTCTCGGGAATGGCGCCGATGGGGCGGAAAGGCCCGCAAGCCAGGTGGGGCGCGGGTTGCCGGGGTATTGATCCTGGTTGGCTGGCGGCGTGGCGGCGCGCCCTGGGGAGACGCGGACCGCAAAAATGAAATAAATCCGGTTAAAGGGGTTGCACTCGTTTCATGTGCAAGTTATGTTTATCTCACCCGGCGGGGATACGCAGTCAACGAAACAACATAAACGAGGTAAACGAAATGAAAAAGATTAAACGTCTGGCCCTGTCCTGGTCTGTATCCCGCGGTCGTGATACTTATGGCTATAACATTTGCCGCCTTGATGACACGTCAACCGGAGATCGCTTTAAATGTATGGGTGGGGGGTACGATATGAGGGGTACCGTATTTGCTGAGTGGCTCGCGGCTAACTATCAGCCTGAATTGTTGGCGCTGAAAGATCGCGCCAGCTACGTTTTCCCGCTGGAAGGTGCGCCGCGCCCTGCTAACCATGAAAATAGCTTCTACGGCATGAGTTACCACGAAAAAGGCGAGCGCGTTTCTCTGGATGGCGCGTGCGGCCTTGAATGCATGATCCGCATTGCTGAGGCTATCGGGCTGGAAGTGGAGCGCGATTATATCGCGAAGGGTCGCCGCCGGGGTGAAACCGTGGGCTGGTATATCAGCGAGGCCGAATAATGATTATTTTAATGTTTATCGGGTATTTCATTATCGGCGTTTATATCGGGGCGGACGTCCGCCGCGTTTTAAAACGTTGCCGTATTGAGCGCCGCCCGTGTTTTGGTCGTATGACTATTTATCTGCGTGAACGTAAAACCGGACGATTGATCGGCTGTTCCAATAATATTTTTACTTTGATTTTGCAAGCCGCATAAGGGGATTAATCATGTTTACCGTTAATTACGAAAACGCCGCTATTTATAAAACGATGTTTATCGCCGCTTGCCATTGCAGCGCGGACCAGTGGCAACAATTATTGACCCTGGCGGATGATAAAGCCGCGTATTATTGCCACCGTACAACGTCATACGCTGACACGGGGATCATTGTTCGCCTTGACCCAATTGGCGACGATATCGGGGGGCCGTTAGCCGCCGCCGGGATTGATGACGAATTGATCGAGCTGTTAACCGATATCCGCGAAAACGGGCTTGACGCGGTGCATTTTGACGCGGACGCCGATTTACTCGCCTATAAACCGTGGTACACCGACGACGGCGCAAAAGTTACCCCGCTGGCGTATGAAATCGAATACGTAAACTTTTACAGCTTGACGCGGGAACAGCAGGAGCAGGTTTATCAGGATCGCGACGGTACCGGCGACGAATACACCGAAAATGATTATTTTGTCCTGAATGACCAGGTTTATTGCATGGCGGATTTTATGCGCATCGGAAAGGATGGAATGGCGGATTATGGTTTTATCGGCGTAATGGGTGAATCTAATACGTCATCGCTGTTTATCTCGTTATCTGATAACAGCGATTTTGTGAATGTCGTACGTGTGACCGGATAAGGGGGCGCGCATGAAGCGCGATAAACGGATAGAAGAAATGAAAAAGTTAACACCAAATACAAGATATGAAATTTTTGATGGCGAGGCCGTCATTTACGCTCGTGCGAAAGGAAGCAATAAATTCACGGCAGCATTCAAATGTAACCCGGCAACAATTCATTACATCAAAGAGCATGGATTAAAGGCCGCCCTGGATAAATCGCTATTATGTAAGGCATAACGCTTATTATTAGGGAGGGATTGAAATCATGAACAGCGACGCAAAAAAGGCCGTCGTAAAGTTCTCCGCGTGCGGCCTGATAGCGGGTTTTACCGTGATCGCCATTATCGCGGGTGACGGGGGCGGCCTGGTCCGCCCGATACTTTACACGGTGGCGGGCGGTGTGTGCTGTGGGCTTATCTGGCCCACACAGGACCAGGGCGACGCCCTGCTGGACTGGATTAAGGACGGGCGGCGATAAGCCGCCTTTTTTATTGGCGCTGATACCCGAACCGCGAAAAATCGGGGAGACGCGGACCGCAAAAATGAAATAAATCCGGTTTAGGGGGTTGCACTCGTTTCATGTGCAAGTTATGTTTATCGGACCAGGCGCGGATACGCAGACAACAACAAACGAGGTGCACAGAATGACATACGACGAAATCACAGCAAAAGTTAACGCTTTCACCCTGAAAGATGGAATCACGGTCAAATATAACTTTGACCAGTACGGATCAACACAGGTTGAATTCCGCGAAGAAAGCGGATCACTCATCTGGCGCGGCTGGTCATTTGAGAAAGATTTTTCTTTCTACCTGGATCGCGAGCTGGACCGCTACGGCGTGAGCAAATCAGCGGAGGAAATCGCAGAACAGGCCGCCGCCGCACGCGCCAGCCGTTTACGCAATGACGCTATTTTTTGCCAGGACAACGGCTATGACGCGCTGATTTATTCCGATTTTACCCGCGAACAGATCGACGCGGAGATCGCCGCGATGAATCGCGACCTGGCCGCCGTGGAAGCGTATTGTGTCGCCGATAACCGCCGCCCGTCTCATGTACACCGCGCGGACTACGCAACGGACGCAGAATACAGCGCCGCAAAAGTCGCGTTTTATTCGCAGGTCCTCCGCTCACTGTGGACCGTACGCGGGAACAGCGTTTACCGCCGCCAGGTCAAGAAAACCATAAAATCACTGCGTGACTGGAAAGCGGTTGCACGCAAGGACGCGGACGCCGCCGGGGTGGCGGCTGTATTCGGCGACGCGCTGATCGTTAAGCCCGTAAGAATCACTACGGCGGGCGGGATGACGTTGATCGCCTCACAGGCCGATATAAAGATTTACCCGGCGTTGATGCGCCTAACCGCGCTATGGGATATGCGCCACGGCTTAACCCGTGACACTCACTACAACCATTCGCTGCCGTTCCACTGTGTGGAGGCCATCGAGTATGCACAATAAGACCTCACGCCGGGCGCATGCCCGCTACGCAATGGAGAAGTGGAAAGGGCATATCACGGCAAAAGGCTTTAAGCCAGCCGGGGATCTGCGTTTCACGCGGGTTGATGCCGACCTAACGTGGGATGACAAGGCCCGCGCATGGTCGGTGACTATCTGGACCACTGAGGGGCGGGACCGTCTAAAAGTGCTAACTATTCGCAAAAATCCGGTTTTACCGGCGTTACTTAAATCTTTCTTTTAAGGTGATCATTATGGCTTCCGTATGGTTTTTAGTTGTAACCCTGTGCACGGCCAACCCGGGCGCGCTGGTGACTGATTGCGACAATTACGTGATCGATAGCGGGCTGTCGTATACCGATTGCATCAAGTCGGTTTCACAGTTCCCAGAGAAGGCGGCGCTATTCGATATCAGCTGTAAGCGCGGGGAACCGCTGGACGGTGTAGGGGGTGCGATGTGAGCAGTAAATTTAAAACCGATGTAAAAAACGGCGGGACAATCCTGATCTATAAAGATGACTACCTGAAAAAACCCTTTGGCACTGTCCATGTGGATGAAGACCCGGAGGACATACGCGGCATGATCTGGGACGTCGTGCAACGTGCCTATAATGCCGGGGTGAGGGACGGGCGCGCCGAACATGCAAAAGAATTACGCGCCCTGCTGAATGAAGATATCAACGAGGATATTAAACCATGAAAAAACGTCTGACTGTTCTGATCTGTAATGATATGCGCGACCCGTCCGACCCGATTGTGGTAACGGTGAGCGGGGCGACGCCGGACGATATCCGCAATAACGCCATGATCGCACATGCGGAAGCTGAGATGTCCGACTTTGACGGCGACCCTATGACAGCGGCGGATCTGTGGGCGGTATCGCGGGCTTACATCTTCGCGGCTATCCCCGGGACCGTGGATTTTTACTATGTAGGTGAGCCGTCCGACACGGTCGACAATTACGATCACGTGATGGGTGAGTGTCTGGATGAATCTCCCCTATGCACCATGGAGGATTAACTATGAATAACCGCGCTGCGCGTCGAATCCTGGGGTTATCGTATCGTGTGTCTAACCGTATGCGCCTGGACGAAAACGGGCGATGCACATCATGGTCACGTTGGTATGCGAGCGGGGGTAAACGCACAAAGCGCGTACCACGGCGCCGCCGTGCTAAACTGGCACACACTTTTATCACACAGCGTTCATGGTATTAAAGCTGTATTCCCTCCCCATAAGGCCCGCCGTTGAGCGGGCTTTTTTACGTCTGCGATAAACCCGAACCAACGGATCGCGGCCCACCATTCAGGCCGCTGGCGTGGCCAGTGGATGAAAAGAAGTTGCACACGGCCCGTTGCAGAAAATCCCCCTTTACGCCGTCCTGTAAGCCGTTTTAAAGCCCGTTTAATTGCACATGGTACAGGTGCATCCCTGCATAGTGGCGGGGGTGTTATAGCGTGCTGTGGGCTTGCTGTATTGCACACGGGGCGGGTGTTATAGGCGCTACCCTGGTGTGACCGTATCAATGCACATGATGCATGTTCAATGAGGCCGCTGATCGTAGTGATCGGGGGTGTTTTCGTGACGGGGTGGCTATGTGACCGTGTGACCGGGTGAATGCATGCCGATTCTGCCGCCGCTATGGGGGGTAGACGTGGCGATCAGGGAGGTATGTAGTAGGGGTGTACCTCGATCGAGGTTGCGCCCGTCCTGGTGGCGCTGGTAAAGGAATCCGGATCGAATTCAAAAAGGTACTTCCGAGGGGGTCCGGTG
>ERZ1026892.42-NODE-42-length-59366-cov-15.054695_pt1 | contig 59366 bp, 54 predicted proteins | sample MGYA00380176_ERZ1026892 | MGnify/ENA primary metagenome ERZ1026892 (study PRJEB33269, sample SAMEA4719812) | human gut metagenome | biome: human-associated habitat; feature: organic feature; material: feces | place: Cameroon | collected 2013-10 ... | reverse complement strand
TAAGTGTCTACCATGTCCCCGAACAAGTGTTCACCATGTCCCCGGACCGTACACCTCAAAACGGAGAGGGTTAGGGCGGTTGAATCCCGGTATTAGTGAATATTTTCTTAGTAGGTCACGGTAATGGTGACCGTATCGGCATAGCTATCTGCACGATAGTTTGCACTGGGAACCACAGCGTAGACCGTTTTGTTGACAGAGCCTCCGGTGCCGGTATCTGCAACCAGGTTGGGAGACGTGTTGCCCCATGTTATACCGGAGATGCCGGACGTTGATTTCAGTTGGTAGGGAACCAGGTCTGGATTGCTTGAGTTCGTGGCGGTGCTTTTCATGACGCCATTCCCGGTAGTGTCACCGTTTGAGGGCCTGAGCCCGATGGTGTAGGCCGTACCGTTTGTGCACGCGATGGTGAAGTTGCTATTGCCGGTAATATTGGTTTGATTGTACGTAACTGAACCCAGCGAAAGGGGGTTAGTGGCGATGAAATTGCACTGTTTGTTAACGGTGGCAGTGACGGAAAAAGTAAAGTTACCGACGACTAAACTGCCACAACTTGTGCCCAGGTTGAGTGGGTTAATCACGGCCGTGATCGACGCCGTGCTGGCGGAAAAGTTATCCGTATAGTTTCCGGGTACGGCCATGTTTTGCCCTTTAGGTATGAGGGCGTAGATGGTAAAGGAGCCGGTTAATTCACTGAAATCAAGCAGGCTCCAGGAGACCCTCTTGGGAGCAAAGCTGGCGTTGCTGTCCTGATTACCCCACACGGTGGTTAACCCACTGTCCTGGTAGAGCTGATAGTTAATTTTTGCCGCGCCTGAGGTCATTTGCCGAGGAATCGTTGAGCCGTTTGCGGATGCACCAATATTGAAACAGATGGTGGCCCCCGTGAGCGCGGTGAGACCTCTCGTGCAGGTGTAGTTGACGGTCACACCGATAGCTGTGGTGTCTGCATTGTTGAATGGGGCCACTGCGCTGGTGAACGTGACATTAGGTGCGGCGGAAACGGTACAACTCAGAGCAAAGCTTTTAAGCGGAAAAAAGCAGAGTCCTGCCAGTAAAATTAGTATTCTTAACCCCATGATCGCAGCTCCTTATTGGCACGTTAATGGCCCAATCTGTGGAATGTCTTGTGCTTTTTCCGGGTAATTGAACTGTGCCGTACAGTGGCCCGTGCGGGTGGCAACGCTGAGCGTGTTATGCGCTTCCAGAGTGTCGAAATAGACCATTCCGTCAAAGCCGACCACCGCGCTTTGGCCTCGTACGTTGTTTAGCGTCACAGATGACCCTTCAGGGATCACCTCGCCCTTCACATCTTTCAGCACGATCAGCGCTGAACGCACCGTTTTAACCGTAAAGTTCACCATTGCACCGGAACGATCGGCGGGGATCGCCACGGCGTTTACCGGATCGATGCGCATATTGGCCGGAAGATCCATCGGGTTAATGCTGATCTCATTTTTTTGATAGCTGTTGAGCGGTGTCACCAGCAACAACCCGCTGTCGTTGCTGGTACCAATAGGGTTGTTTTGCAGCAGCACCGGCACGTCAGGAACACCATCTGTAGAGACTACTGCGAAGCCATTGTTGATGGTCTGCGATGCAAACAGGCCGCCGCCCATCAGCACGAGTGCGCCGTCAGCACCGGCATACCCGGACTGATTGCCTGATATATTGCTGTAGCCGCCGTAAACTTTGCCGTATCGCCCGAGATAGCCCAGCTCGCCCTGGCCGCTTTGCTGAGCGTCCTGCTGGTTGAGCACCATATTCCAGCCCAGCCCCCCCTCGGACGGTTGGGTTTTGCTGGCGTTGAGCGAGTAGCTCATCTGGTCATTATTGCTACGCTGTACGGTGGCGCTGGTATTGATGTTGTTATCAAACGAGACGTTGAGCACCAGATACAGGTTGCGGTCGCGGCTGTGGTCAACGTTCTGGTTCAGCCCGGCGGTGAGGTACACGCGGTTGGACACTGACTGATACCAGTTAGCGTTGGTGTAGCGCTGTGTTGGCTGGCCGGGGGAGCGGTACTGTAAATAACCGATGCTGAAGCTACCGTAGGATTCCGTGTTATACCCGATCACGGTACTTTGATTAAGCGATGGTGGTGCCCCTCCGTAGCGGGTGGCGACATCATGGTAGTCTCTGGCCGTGGCAATCGTCGTGGTGCTGAAGTTAAAGCGGCTGTTGCTCCAGCGATAGCCGACGCTGTACAGGAAACCGTTTTTACCCGCGTCGGTGCTTGCCGCTAGCGCGGTGGAAATCGTCCCGCTGTTGCGGCCGGGGATCCAGTCGTTGCTGAACCCGGCATTAATCAGGCTTTCGGTGGCTTCGGCGTGCCCGCCGACGGTAAGGCTGTTGCTGAAGCCGTGCCGCCAGGTGCCGCTGAAGGCCGGCGTGCTGGCGTAGTCAAAGGACTCATAGCCGTAGTTATTACGCACAAAGCCCACTTCTGCCGACCATTCAGAGAGCCCCTGACGCAGTAGCGACTGGTCGTTATAAAATGAGAAGCTCTGCACGGTGGTTTTGCCCAGCGCATCGGTCATTGTGACCTGCGCTTCGCCTGAACCGTTGATATTGGGAAGCGTATTCAGCTCAAAGTTACCCGCCGGCACTTCGCCGTTGTAATATTTCACGCCGTTCATATACAGCTCGACGCTGGAAGGTAACGTCGCGGAGCCGAAGAACGAGGGCAGCGGCGTGGTTTGAGTATAGGGCTGAAGGCTGTAGTCGGTGCCTATTTGAAGGCCTGCGATACGCGTGGGGCGCGACCAGTTGACTGAGCTGGTGAGCATGTCACCCACGTTAAGCGCGATGGCTTGTCTGGGAAACGAGGTACGCCAGCTGGTGTCCAGCCGGACCGTACCGTTATTCTGGCTGACGTTATTGCTCTTGCCGGTGTAGCGCGAGATCTGCGTGGAACTCAATACGCCTAATGTGTTGAAGGCGCGAAGTTCGGTAAACGCGCTGGCATTGCTTTGCGCTTTTTCCCCCTGAGAGGCGTAGAGATCGTAATTCATCAATAGCCCGCGCGAGGTGGCGGCTTCGGGGTTGGGTACCTCTTCCGGGTTCACCTGGGTGATGCCCATATCCAGCTGCTGTAGTGGCGCCATCAGCGCCAGCGTCTGCTGATTTACGTCGTACTGCACCCGCAACTGGGGGAGGTCGTTAAGACAGACCGGATTAGGGGTATCCGCGGGTATTCGCAGGCCGATTTTACGCAGGCTATCGGCGCTGGCATAAAGCTTGTCGCGATCGTAGCTAAATCGTGCCAGGCCAATGGGATTCTGATTCAGGGTGACGTCGAGATAGAGCTCCGTCCCGGACAGTGGCGTGTTATCGGCAATGACCCCCTCCATGTTTTTCATTTCCGCAGACGTGCTCCTCGCTATAAATAACACGTTGAATAGTAAGATAATTAATAGACTGCTCCGTCCGCTATAGCGCTTGTACCGTTTTTTGGCCATTGACCGTTACTTCAAGCTTTTCTCCTTGACCGGCGCTGGCAGGAAGAGGCCAGCGCATCGTTGAGCCGGGCAGTACATAGCCCAATAGTCCAGGCGTAATATTTTTTCGGCTGCCGGATGCCGTAATGAGTGTGACCTCTGCGAGTTGGGCATGCCCGTCTCCCTGGTTACTTACCTGTAGCCAGGCGCGACCTTCACTGTGCGCCACCTGCCACTGCAGTTTGGCGAGCGTTTCGGCGGTGCCCGTCGGCTGGATAAACACCGGAACGGAGTAGTGCATAACAAACTGCAGGCTGTTTTTCTTCGTGGTGGTAGGCGGCAGCTCGTTAATCGACAGCCGATAGGCATCTTCCACTTTCATCGTCGGGCCGGTGCGAATCACACGGATAAGCTGTCTACCGCCGGGCGGAATGTTCAGCATGGGTGGGCTGATAACCAACCCTTGCGAAGCTGAAAGTTGGTCGTTATAGCCACTCTGGCTCCAGCGATAAACGCGTACCTGTGCGTTTATCGGGGTATCACCGGCATTGCTCAACCAGAGAGCCTCGGCGCGCTGGTTTTGTTGCAGAGTCAAGCTGACAGGAGTGACCTGCAGGCCGCTGGCGGCGCTATAGCCGCTAAAAAGAGCGAGCGCAATGCAGGCAAGCGCAGGCGAGAGTCGGAGCATAGGCCTTCCTTGAATCAATAGGTGAATGTTACCGTCACGGTGTCGGAATAGTTATCGGGCATGACGTTAGTATTCGTAACCCCTGCGTAGACGGGGACGGCCTGAGATATCCCCTGCCCGGTACCCGCTAAAATATTAGAGCCGGTACCGGAATTACTTCCCCAGACAGTTGAGCCGGTGGCGTCGGTATAGAGCTGATAAGACACTTTGTCCGGGTTCGCGCCAGTACCGGACATACTGCCTGCGCCAGACGTGTTGCCATTAGAAGGCTGCAGACCAATCGTAAAGGGCGTACCTTTAGAACAGGTTACGGTCAGGTTAGCGGTGGCCTTCGCAGGGACGACATTCGCGACGACGGATCCAAAGGAAACCGGGGAACCTGAGGTCATGGTGCAGGTTTTTGTAATAGTTATCTGAACCTGAAGGGAACTTGTTATGGGGGTATCCAACGCGGCATAGGCCGATGGCATAAAAAATATGAACATCGGAGCGAACAGTATGAACTTAAAAGACGTGTTCATCGTATTGACCTCTACATAGGTATTATTTTTCCCTAGTAAAACAATGACGTATGAAGCTATTTCCCTTCTATAAAAGTAGAGCAGATAACATTATTCTGCCAATTTGCCTTAAGGATTTTTATTAAAATAGAATGCACCTAACTTTATTTGAGGTGGAAATAAGAATATAAAATATAGAATATATTTAAAGGCTAAGTGATTATTGGAAATAGAATAAAAGATATTAACGCAGAAGATAAGATGATGTTTGTTTATTAAAGATGAAATTATGTGTAGCATTAATTAAATTAAATGCTGAAATCAACCCGCAATTTTTCGGATCTTTCCCCAAAAATAGTAGGGCTCGTGTGCCGTTCTATTGCCGGGTGGCGCGCTGCTTACCCGGCCTACAACGGGCACCGTGCCCGTAGGCCCGATAAGCGTAGCGCCATCGGGCAATACCCGTCATGAGCACGGTGCGGATATCCCTGAGAGCCTTAATGCACCGCTGATACCGCCGCTTCAATTCCTCTCAGCTTCAGCTGCGTCTCCTTCAACTCCGCCAGCAGCTTCTGTTCCTGTTCGCCATAGGCCATCAGGACGATGCAGCCTTCCATTACTTTTACTCTAACCTGCTGTCCGGTTTCGAACCCAGCCTCGCGCAGCCATTTCCCGGAAAGGGTGAGGCTTGGGGTATTTTTGTTTGCACCCTGCGGGCGATATCCCACAATTAACGTGCGCGCGGTTTTTGCTGGGGGTAAGTCTGGGGTAGAATGCGGGTTAGCCATAATCAACTCCTTGATAGTTGGTGAGGTTAGACGCTCTGGCTGTGTTCCTGCACATCAGAGCGTTGTCCAGATAAGGAGGTTTAGGTGGCCTCCTATAGGTGTCAGAGTAGATGGATAGGTGGCCTCATGTCAATCATATCGCGCGAAAAAAAACCAAAGGGTGGTGGGCAATCACCGCAGTTTAAAATGCGTATTGATCCGGCATTGAAGGAGCAGTTGGATGCTGTGGCGGCGGAAGAGGGGGTGAGTCTCGCCAGTTGGTTGAAGGAGTTAGCGAGAGAGGCATTGAGGAGAAAGGGGCTAGAGCCAAAAGGATAAATTATTTTCTACTGTTGGGTGCGTTATCTAATTTTTGCTGCGTAATTAGCACGGACGTAACGGTTAATATAGCTATTTAAACCTTCACCTGAGTGAGCAAGTTGGGTCATTTCTGCGACCATTTGTATACCGGGTGCAGTTGCATTATATAAGTATGCAGAACCATCTGAAAAGTAAACAGTAATTGAGTTTGTACCTGTCTCGAATTGTGTAATTCCTGAATTATGGCCTCTGTCTTGATAAACAGTCATTCTTTACCTCTATCTTATTAAGAAACTAATTAATTGGAGGTTTTATTATGAGCGTAAGGTATGAGCATGTTAATTCGGTAAAATGGCCAGATATTTATAGGTGAGCTGAATGTAATTTTGGCGGAAGATCACAGGAGTGCTGATCTGGTTGTAACAAACTGAATTTAAATGATTTTAAAGATAACCTAATTCCTTGTTATACATTTTTCTATACACATTTGAGCGCACGTCTGTTTTTAGGGTGAAAAATAAACAGAAATTGAACTTGATGAATTAGAGAACAAACGCGAGAAAAAAGTTTTTTTGTATTTAACTGTTCACACTGTTCACCTCAATAATTTTTTAATTTATATCATTGGCTTAAGTGGTGATGAGTTGGTGAAGAGTGAACAGTCGACTCTTCACCTTTGTGATTTGTGCTCGTTCTGGAACCGTCCGCTCAGGCGATGTGAGGGGTGATAAAAAGTTTTTTCAGGTTTTACTGTTCACACTGTTCACCTCTGGTTTTTTATCAATAATTTCATGGTGATACAGGGTGAAAATACGGTGAAGGGTGAACAGTGGATTGTTCACCCTGTGGCAATGGCCAGAAAGGAAAAGACCGGCTGTTGCCGGTCTGAGGTAGGTTATATCGCTGTGGGTTCGTCGCACTTAGGCAGCCAGTCGCCGTAGCTTTCCTCTTTCAGCGACAGGTTAGTCTGTATCCCCTGCTTGGTGTGCCGCTTCTCATAATTCAGGCCGTACTCTTTCAGCATCATGGGCAGCCCCAGCCCGAACATTTTCAAGCTGAGCACGTTTCTGTATCCGTTGGCCTCCATATAGGCCAGATACGCATGATAGAGATATTTACGATAATTACGCGGGATGATGCTGGCATTCCCCATAAACATCCCGTTGGTCTGCGGGAGCATTTCCAGATAGCCGCAAAAATCAAATGTCGGGTCAGCATCGCGCTTGATGCTGAGTGCCTCGTCGGAGTTCTGCTGCGACTGGAGCAGTGCGCGTGCAGTCATCGGGTCGCTGAATTTCTGCATAAGCTGGCGCACAATCACAGCCAGCTCGCGCGCAATTTTATCCCTGAGCTGCGGGTCGCGTTCCTCCGGCGCAATCTGCTCCGGGAAGTGGATAATCACCCGGCGGCGCGACACACCGCCGCTGCGGTCGGTGAAGCGCATGGGGTTGTTGTTCACGGCCAGAATCACCGCCGGAATATGTGTTGAGTATGGGTTCTGGTATTTCGGGTCAACTGAGACCGCATCGCCGCCGGTGATGGCCTTAAGTCCTGCGCCGTCACCGCTCCATTTTTCCTGGTCTGGCAGACGGATAAGCGAGAAGCCAATCAGGGAGGCACGCTTGCGCGGGTCTTCCAGTGTGTCGATATCGGCTGACGTGGCGTTATCTTCCCCGGCGAGCAGGGTCGCGATTTCGGCCAGAATACTTTTGCCGCTCCCGCCGGGACCGGTGACTTCGAGAAAGAGCTGCCAGTCGTAACGGTTCGCCAGCACCATAAACAGCGCAGCCAGAATCACGTCGCGTTTTTGTGGATTTTTACCGGCCGCACGGTCGAGCCAGCGCCAGAAGTTCGGCGCGTGAGTCTCCAGCGTTTCCCCTTCCACCGGCGGGGTAAAATCCACATCACACAGCGTGCGCAGCCAGTGCGATTTATGGTGCGGGCTGAACAGGCCGCTTTGGGTATCGAGTACCCCGTTGCGAAAGCCAATCAGACGACGTGCCGGTGCATCCTGCTGCGGAATAATCAGTTTCAGGGTCTCCACCACCGAGGCAATTTTCCCGGACGAGAACGGGGCGCGCAGGCGCTGGAATAAATCAGCCACATTCCGTGAAAAAGTGGCGGCAGGGATATTTTTCCAGATGCCGTTTTCATAGCGGGACAGGAGCTGGCCGTTCGCATCCACCGCCAGCGCTTCGCCGTAATGCTCATGCACCCGCAAGGCCTTGTCGCTGGCGCTCATGGCGGTAAATTCGGCTTCGCTCATGGTATCAAACGGACTTTGCGCCGGTGGCCGGATAGCGTCATAAATAGCTTTCCGCGTGGCTTCCTCGTCGTACTGTATAAACGCATCATTCCAGTCACCGAATACCGGTGGCAGGGCAACAACGCCCTCACAGGCATCTGCGGCCGCAGCGGCTTTACTCTGGCCGTCGCCGTTAAGGTCACGGTCGGCAGCGAGCACAATCTGACAGGCCGGATATTTCTGACGGGCAAGGCTCGCCAGAGAAAGGAGGTTCACGGAGGACAGCGCCACCATGACGGTTTCCCCGGTCAGGTGATGCACGGTGAGTGCGGTCGCATAACCCTCTGCAATCCACAGGCGTTTTCCGGCCTGTTTTTTCCCTTCGATGATATGACATGCCCCTTTGACCTGACCGCCTTTCAGGGTGCGTTTGAGACCGTCAGCATTGATAAGCTGAAGGTTAACCAGTGCGCCGGTATCGTCATACAGCGGGACAGCCACATCACCGGTGCGGAACGCCACGCCGCCGGTTTTATGCATGACGGTGAGCGTCAGACATTCCAGAGCGGGGAAGCCCTTTCGGGTGAGGTAGGCGTTGCCGGTGGCCGGTCGGGTTTTCTCCATGAGCCTGACGGCCAGCCCGGCCGCCGCTTTGCGGTCGGCATCGGTTTCAGCCTCTGCGGCCGCAATCACTTCCGGGGCAACCGGCGACAGATTGCCGGTCACGGCGTTCACCTTCCCGGCAGCTTCTGACGGGGTCACGCCAAACACTTTCTCTACCAGCTTAAGCCCGTCACCTGCGCCACACTGATTGCAGAACCACGTCCCGCGCCCTTCTTTATCGTCAAAGCGGAAACGGTCAGAGCCGCCACACACCGGACAGGCCTGATGGCGGTTTTTAATCACCTTCACACCCAGCGCAGGGAGAATGCGCGGCCAGTGACCGCACGCCTGTTTCACCGTTTCTGTTACGTTCATTTTCATGGTTATTTTCTTCCTTAGTGCAGCGCTGGTGCGGTGATATGACGGGCGCAAAGCTCATCCATCACGGCCAGCCCGAGAAAGGACAGCGACGGCGCGGCTTTGAGTGGTCCGGCTTCCATTAAATCTTCCAGCAGGGCACAGGCAATCTGGCGGCCTTTTTCCTCGCCGTGCTGGCGCAGGTAGAAGCCCTCCAGCTCGGCGGCAATGGCGCTTTCCAGCGCGTCGAGGGTGAGGTGCGGGTAGCGGTGCTGGCGTTCGCACAGGGTCAGCCATGCACAGGCCACGGCACGACGATACAGCGCGGTGCGTAATACGGGCGGTAATGGCTTTCTCATACGTTACCCTCCCCGGCCAGCCACTGCTGATTGCAGCGTTCGACCACACCGTCGAGCTGGGCGGTCATGAGGTAAATCACGGAGGTGAGCTGTAAGTGCTGCGCCGGGTCACGACGAACGGTGGCGCAGTCCTGCACCTGCATCAGGTCGCCGACGAGCTGGCCGACATTGCGCATATGCTCCAGACATTCGAGGTCACGGGCGGTAATGGTGGTGTGTCTCATGCGCGCACCTCCGCAACCGGCAGGCGGCCAGCAAACGAGAGGACGTAATCGCGAACGAGAGAAAGGCGTGCGGCGTGCTCATCACCGGCAACGGTGCGAAGCATACAGATACGGGGTTTACGGTCTGCACGACGAACGGCGGCAAACACAAAGACAAACTGCGGGTGTGACGGGGTGAGGGTCGTAGCCATAAGGGCAACCTCCGTTAGATAGCAGGTTATGCTACCACCGGAGTTTCCACGCTCAGTGGTGGTAGCCCAGACGGGGGTGGAAATACCGGCTCTAACGGATACCGGCCCGACCGAAGTCGGCCCCGCCTGAGCCACCATTACTCGATAGCTGCAAAGGTCATGAAACCATTGCGCAAGTAACAGGTGCACGAGGGCATAGACACAAAAAAAGACGCATGGCGCGTCAGGTGTCGCCGTTAGATTACTCGGGTTTCCACGCCCGGCTGTCGATTTTGCGACAGCGGGAAAACTATACCTGGAAACGGCGAAAAGAAGCAAGCCAGAAAAAGGGGCTGTTTGCTGAGTGGTTATCATCATGCGTCATAGCCCCGGTTACGTTCGGCAATGCGATCTGCCATCCATGCGGTGATTTCAGACTGCGCCCACGCCACGTTTTTCCCGCCGAGGGAGATTTGTTTCGGAAAGGCTTCCCGGCTGATGAGGTCGTAAATGGTCGAGCGGGACAGGCCGCACAGATGCATCACTTCGGGCAGACGGATAAAGCGCTCGTGAACGGTATCAGAAACCGGCATCAGCGGGGCGGCAGGGGCAGAAGACGGGGGAGAAAAAGCGGTGTGCATCGGGCTACCTCACAAAGTCCATACAGTGCCGGGCGTGTCCGTCCGGCTTCGGGTAGCTCTCTATTTTGTGAATATTTTCCCTCAGGGCAACAAGTCATTTTGTACTGCTCCACCACACAACAGGGCGTTTTTTATACAGTGGCAAACGTTGGCCGTTTTTTGGCAAACGTTGGCAAACCGGTGGCCCATTGCTGATTACTTTTGTTTATATATTTATTGTTTTTAATCACTAAAAAGTCTAAGTGGCTGACTGGCTGAAAAACTGAAGGGTGAACAGTGGTGAACAGACGGTGAACAGTCAGACCTTCAACTGTTCACCCTTTAACTTACTGTATTACTTATCTTTTTATTTAAGGTGAACAGTGGTGAATAGTTATAAGTAAAAAAACAAACGGTGAGTAAGGTTTTCCTGCGACCTTTCTCTGGCCAGCCTGATTTTAAGGTCTGTTTGTGCCAGCACTCTGACAACGGCAATGAATCGTGTTGTTGTGCAGGAGGCGTCAGAATCATTTCAGGTTGAACACACGGAGAGCCTGAACATGAAACCCGAACTCATTATCAAAGCCATGCAGACCGTTATCAGTAAACAGGATGAAGGCGCGGAACAACGTATTGCCGGTGCACTGGCCGCACTTAACGAAGCAAAAGACGCACACTCGGCCAGCATGGGTAAACTCAGCGACATTGAAGCTTCCATTCAGCGTTGTGAGCAGGAACGACAGACCGCGCTCAGTGAAAGTGCACAGGCCGAACAGGACTGGCGCAGCCGCTTTCGAACCCTGCGCGGCAACCTCACTCCTGAACTGAAAGCTGAACACAGTAAACGTATCGCCAGCCGCGAACTGGCTGATGAGTTCACCGGTCTGATTACCGAGCTGGAGAAAGACAAAAGCCACGCCATGCTTGGCGCATGCTCCTCCGGTACGGCTTATATCAGCGCCCATGAAAAAGCGTTCACCACTTACGCCAACAGCGAGTGGAAGAAGGCGCTGACCGGTATCAGCCCCGCACTGTTACGTGCCTTTCTGTTGCGTATACGGTCGCTGGAAATGAGCGGAGAAACCTCGCCGCGTGCGACCGTGACCCGCGAGCTGGGTGATGCCCTGAATCTGCAGTCAGCCCTGTATCATTTTGATATGGAGCAGGAGCCGGTCCTGTCCGTAACGGGCATGAATCGCCCGGTCATAACCGGGGTTGATATGGCGCTGTTAAGAAGCCCGGCCAGACGGATGAAGCTTGCCGCTGAACTGGCCGCAAAAGACCACGAACAGGCAGAGGGCTGAATCATGTTTCACTGCCCGTTCTGCAAAAAGACCGCGCACGTCCGTACCAGCCGGTATCTGTCGGAAAACGTCAAACAGCGTTATCACCAGTGTACCAATATCGAATGCTCGGCCACTTTCCGCACCATCGAGTCGGTTGACGGTGTGATACGTGCCGCACCGGAGAAACCCGACCCCGCGCCGGTGGCGCCACCGCCGCCGCGTAAAGTACAGGGCTGCTACAGTTCGCCGTTCCGGCATTAATCAGGAGAGAGACACGTGACCACTGTGACAATACAGCAGGCCTTTGAGGTCTGTCAGACGAACAAAAACACCTGGCTGAAACGTAAAGCCGAGCTGGCAGACCTTGAACGGGAATACCGTGAACAGCTCCTTGCCGGTGACGAACAAATCCCGCGCAGAATGCAGGATTTGCGCGACAATATCGATGTGAAAAAATGGGAGATTAATCAGGCCGCCGGTCGCTATATCCGCTCACATGAGGAGGTGCAGCACATCAGCATCCGCAACCGGCTCCATGACTTTATGCAGCAGCACGGCGCGGAGCTGGCCGCCACGCTGGCACCTGAGCTGATGGGATATCACGAACAGCTTCCCGCAGTAAAACAGAGCGCCATGCAGCACTCGGTTGATTATCTGCGTGAAGCCCTGTCGGTGTGGCTGGCCGCCGGTGAAAAAATTAATTATTCCGCGCAGGACAGCGACATTTTAACGGCCATCGGATTCAGGCCTGATGCGGCTTCGCGGGATGATAATCGCGAGAAATTCACCCCGGCACAGAACCTGATTTACACCCGCCGACGTGCAGAACTGGCCGCACGGTAGCACGCAAAAAAATCCCCGAAAATTCCGCTATTTTTCCCGAAAAAAGCCATGCATCCATAAGGTGCATGGTTTTGCATGCAAATCCCCGTATTTTATTTCCCCTACCACGCCAGTACCGGCGCGACCTGAGCCGGTTCATGCACCTGCATGAAAACTACCCTATAAAGCGGGCAGGCGTGGCGGGGAGAGCATTGCGCGCCAGAACTGACTAAAGTAATTGATTCAACGGCCAAAAACGCGTAGAAAAAGGTATGAAAATTTTAACCCCTCTCAGTGCTCCCCTTAAAGGATAAATAAAAAATGAGCATTATTCACGTAAATCAAATTGGAAGCAAAATTAATGCGTTATTCGCTGATAAAATTGATAGCAGTGATCTCAATCCTATAGATAAAGAAATACAAACTAAAATATTAACCCGTTGTCTTTCTGCCTACGCCGTTTATTGTATTGGAGATACATCGATAGATGAAGCTGCGTCAGCAGTTGTTGATGGTGCCGATGATAATGGTATTGATGCAATTCATTATTCTCCTTCAAGTAAAAGAATGATCATTGTTCAATCTAAATGGAAAAAAGATGGAACTGGAGAGCCTGATAACGGTGATTTAAGAAAGTTTAAAGATGGTGTATTGGATCTCATTAATCTTGAACTTGATAAATTTAACAATAAAGTTAATCTTAAAAAGCAGATGATTGAAACTGCTTTAGGTGAATTTGATACGAAGTTCGATCTTGTTTTAATTCATACTGGTTCAAATACTCTAAGTAAACATAACCAGCAAGTAATGGACTCAATACTTAATGAGTTAAACGATGCTGGTGATGGTACTAGTGAGGATGTTGTTAGTTTCCACCATCTAAATCAGGCGATAATACATAGTGGGCTTGCATCTGGTATGGATGGTGAACCAATCGATCTTGAGATTGGTCTCTCGCAATGGGGAAAAATTGAAGAACCACATCAAGGTTTCTTCGGGATTGTAGCTGGCGAAGAAGTTGCAAATTGGTGGATGAAAAAAGGGAAAAGACTATTTGCCAAAAATATTAGACAAATGTTAGGTGCCACTGAAGTAAATGATGAAGTTAAGAGAACAATTGAAGAACAACCTGAGAATTTTTGGTATTACAATAACGGTGTAACAATTGTTGCCGAATCCATAAAGAAATCAATGGTTGGTGGAAATAGTAGAGATATTGGTTCGTTTAAAGCGAATAATATTAGTATTGTTAATGGTGCACAAACTGTAAGCGTAATTGGTAAATATGCGCAGGATGGCGGGGCGAACCTTAATAAATTACGTTTACCTATCCGGTTAATTTCACTAGAAGGAGCGCCTGAGGACTTTGGTGCTAGTGTGACAAAAACCAACAACCGTCAAAATAGGATCGAGAGTAGAGACTTTGTCTCCTTAGATGACGAACAAATACGGTTGAAAAAAGAACTGTCACTGGAAGGTATTGAGTATAATATAGTCAGAAGTGAGAACGTTAAAACTTCTACCGCCATAATTGATTTATCTGAGGCGACCATTGCATTGGCTTGCGCATCTGCGCAAGTTGGTCTGGCAGTTCAGGCAAAAAGAGAAATTGGTCGTTTTTATGACAATCTTAAGAAAGCACCATATAAAACCATTTTCAACCCACAAACTAATGGTATTTACTTGCGGAATACTGTTTTCGCCTTGCGAAAAATAGATGAAATTATTGGCTCAATGATTGCAAATCTACCTAAAAAATCGGGTAAGGAATATGGAGTTCTTGTTCATGGCAATAGAATGTTAGCATTTCTAGTTTTTAGAACACTGGCAATCCAAAAAATTGCAAATAACTTTGATTTTGATATTAATACAATTGACTGGCAGAAAAGCACAGCATGTATGCTTGAGAAGTTAATGTTAGAAATTGAAGAGAACTACAAAGATAAATTCCTTGCTACTTTATTTAAAAACGCAAGTATCTGTAAGGCTATATCTGAGAAAATTTAATCATTTTACACTGTGTTATTAAAAATGCCGCTTATGCGGCATTTGGCTATTTTGAATATTAAACTCGGCAATCTAGTTGAATCAGTTATTACTAATTTTGCAGAGTTTATTTTTTTTACCGTATAGTATAATCAAATGGTGATGAGTGTATTAAGTTATTTTTTATAATAATTAACCCTTGTCGCCCCCTAAATGTAAGAGGGCGAAAACTATGTTTAAAAGACGGCATTAATTATCTTTATCTTTATCTTTAATTGTTGAATCTATCTTTCGCCGTTCCATTGTTTTGGATATGTTCATAACTAACACACCTTTATTTTGCCTTGATGATGTCCTAATGCCCATTTTAGTTGCTATTTCTTTTAACTCGGCGAGAGATAAATTACTTAATGATTCACTAGTTTCATCGTCTGGTTTCGAGTTTCCTCCAAAGACATATTGTAGTGAAATGCTGTCTTTTATAGATTTAGATAATCTATTATTTATTTGTGTTTGCGTTTTTGGTTCTTTTTTATTGGTGAGCGATGTTTCGCTGTTGCGTGTTTCTAGCAAATTTAATATATCATCCAGTGCATACTCTACACTTTTGTTTGGATAGTGAGACATTATCTTAGATATATAATCAAATAACGAGATTAACTCATGAGTTTTCATTATACAATCTCCAGCTTTTCGTAAAGCTCTTTAATTACTTTAGTCAAATATTGGCTTTGTTTTTCTGCATTCGGTTTAGAGCGAGGCAAAGAGCTGTGGCTAAAGACAGTCAGGTTATTTTCAGATGCGACAGATATTCCATCCCCATCTGTAACATAATTCTCAAATACCATGTTGGGATGCTGTTTTTTTACATCTTCTATTGTTTCTTCGTGAGTTGATTTTGGCTTCTCGGCATACTCATCTACCATATTAAATATGATTCCAAGCATTTCAGTATCATTAAATTCAATGTTTGAATTTGAATATTGAATCATTCCTCTAAAATTATTATTTAGCTTGTCCATTTCAGATTTTATTAGAGAAATACCTACAGTGGAAAGAAAATCTGGAATTGCAGGTATTAGATATAATTCGCTTGCAAAGAAGGCATTTTGTGTGACGAGATTAATATTTGGTGGACAGTCAAGAATAATATAATCATAGTCAGCTGCAACTTGATCTATGGCCTTTTTAATAATTGCCATTTTATCAAGTTCAAGCTCGGTTTCCTTTTGATGAGATGATGCACTTTTCTTTTCCCTTGCTAACATCATGTCAACAAGAACTAGTTCATGATGAGAGGGTAATAGATCAACGTTGAGCCAAACTTTTCCAGGACTGGCGGTTATGGGGGTTTCTATTATAGCATCACGAGTATTGAATGTTTTACCTTCAAAATAATTATCAAATATGTTTTTTAATGTTGGTTTTTTTTGAGTGTATACGTGTCGTACATATTTTTCTACTCCGAGAGCTAAATATGATAAATTTGATTGAGGGTCTAAATCAATAAGTAATACTTTTGGCCTTTTTTCAGAGCCAAGCATCAGTCCAACGCCAAGATGCAAAGATAATGTAGATTTTCCGACACCACCTTTCCAGTTAATCATGCTTATTATTTTTGCCATGTGAACTCCTTGTTTAAATAAATATTATCACTGTACCATTGCATCATAGCGCTTCTTTTTTCTAAATATTGAGCATGGTTATATGTTCCACGAATACTATTTTTATCTACATGAGCCAACTGCATCTCAATCCATGAGCTATCAAACCCTTGCTCGTGCAGAATTGTCGACATTGTATGCCTAAAACCGTGACCGGTAGCACGTCCTTTGTAACCAAGTAACTCAATCACTTGCGATACGCTTTCTTTCGAGATTGGCTTGCTGCGGTTGTTCCTGCCAATAAAGATGTAAGGGTATAGGCCGGTAATAGGTTTAAGCTGTTTAAAAAGGTCAACTACCTGAGTAGATAAAGGAACAATGTGAGGCCTACGCATTTTCATACGTTCTGCTGGTATCTCCCATATACCTTTTTCGAGATCTACTTCTTCCCACGTAGCAAAGCGCATCTCCTGCGTTCTTACACCAGTCAGCATGACTATCTTCGTAGCATTTTTGGTGATGATGCTACCGGTATACGCTTCGAGATCCCGAATAAAATGAGGCAATTCTTCGGCAGATAGAAATGGATGATGTTTTTGCTTAGGAACGGCCAGAGCGATGGCTAAATCAGGTGCAGGATTGTATTCAGCGCGGCCAGTTATGATTGCATAGCGATAGACCTCGCCGCATCTTTGGCGCACTTTTCTGGTCTTCTCTAGTGCTCCACGCTTCTCTATTCGTCGTAATACTTCAAGCAGTTCTAATGGTTTGATTTCACTGATAGGGCGTTTACCAATGAACGGGAACACATCTTGTTCAAATGTCTTAATGATTTCTTCGCGATAGGCTACTGTCCAGCGGTCAGCTTTATTGGTGTGCCATTCTCGACATATGGCTTCGAATGAGTTCTCTGTTGAGATTTGCTGTGCCAGCTTTTGGGCTTTACGTTCTTCTACTGGGTCTATGCCGTTTGCTACCTGCTTACGAGCTGTATCGCGTTTCTCACGTGCTTCTGCGAGGCTCACAAGGTCGTAGCTGCCAAATGACATTAGCCGTGCTTTACCGGCAAAGCGAAAGCGGAAGCGCCAGCCCTTTGAGCCGTCTGGATTGATGAGTAATGACAGGCCTTGTCCATCGTTCAATGTGTAGGGCTTGTCTTGGGGCTTTGCTCGTTTAATTTGTATGTCTGTAAGTGGCATGTGTATAAGTCAAAAATGTGTATAAAAAATCTATACACATCACTATACATATTTTTCACGGATTCAGGGAGATCTTGTCGGACGGTTACGGATGAGTTATTCACTATCTATAATGAAAATAAAGGATTTTTAGACTTTCTTGGACGGCTGCGGAGGAATTTTGGCGGAAGATCACAGGAGTCGAACCTGCCCGGGACCGCTGGCGGCCCCAACTGGATTTGAAGTCCAGCCGCCTCACCGGAGACGACGATCTTCCGCGCCTACATTGCTACATGGAGGCGGGGCGCATTATAGCTACTTTCAATCATTTACCACATCCCCCCAGGGCACATTTTTCGCCCCGTCGCCCCAGCATTTTCGGGCTCCTCAGATAAAACCCTGCTTTTTCTTAGGGTTACATTTTCTGGCTCTCACGCCGCACCTTATTTACCGCACTTCTTGCGCGATCGATGGCGCAAAAACCAGCGGTGTATGCGAAGAGTTGACCGTTTTCCGGTCATTTAGCCTCGTGTTTATGCATCTTTGGCCGCCCGGGCGTACGGCGTAAACGAACCGGGACAGTATCAGGACAATCGCAAGCGTCGCTGAGGGGAAGTACGGGAAAAACAGGGAATGGCTTTAGCGGAAAAAGTGAGCGAATTTTGGCGGAGATCGCAGGAGTCGAACCTGCCGGGAGCCGCAGGCGGCTACCACTGGAAATGAAGTCCAATCGTCTCACCGGAGACGACGATCTTCCGCGCCTGCATTGCTACATGGAGGCGGGGCGCATTATAGCCACTTTCAATCCGTTGCCACATCTTTACTTACATTTTTCAGCACTTTTTTTACTTCCTCCGCACGGCATGATTAGAAATTTCTTAAAAATCCATCATTTACACTTAGTCACACTCTACCTGCCAATACAGATCACATAAATAAAGAAACGTAATTTGATAACGAGATATCGCAATACACCTTATCAGACTAATGGTTTACAAAACATGTAACCGGTACCACTTCGGCTTCGGTGCGAAAAGGGTTTGAAAGATGAAGAGTGAAGTATTGTCTGTCAAAGAGAAGATTGGTTATGGCATGGGCGATGCTGCCAGCCATATCATTTTCGATAACGTCATGCTGTACATGATGTTCTTCTATACCGATATCTTCGGTATACCCGCAGGTTTTGTTGGCACCATGTTTCTTCTGGCGCGCGCGCTGGATGCCATCTCCGACCCGTGCATGGGGCTGCTGGCAGACCGTACCCGCAGCCGCTGGGGCAAATTCCGCCCGTGGGTGCTGTTCGGCGCGCTGCCGTTCGGCGTGGTCTGCGTGCTGGCCTACAGCACCCCGGACTTCAGCCATAACGGCAAACTGATTTATGCGGCGATTACCTACACGCTGCTGACCCTGTTCTACACGGTGGTCAACATTCCTTACTGCGCGCTGGGCGGTGTGATCACCAATAACCCCACGCAGCGCATCTCGTTGCAGTCCTGGCGCTTCGTGCTGGCGACGGCGGGCGGCATGCTCTCTACCGTGCTGATGATGCCGCTGGTGAATCTGATTGGCGGCGACAACAAAGCGCTGGGCTTCCAGGGCGGTATCGCCGTGCTCTCCGTGGTGGCATTCCTGATGCTGGCGTTCTGTTTCTTTACCACCAAAGAGCGCGTGGAAGCGCCGCCAACGCAAACGTCAATGCGTGAAGACCTGCGCGACATCTGGCAAAACGACCAGTGGCGCATCGTCGGCCTGCTGACCATTCTCAACATAATGGCGGTCTGCGTTCGCGGCGGCGCGATGATGTATTACGTCACCTGGATTATGGGGTCTCCGGCGCTGTTTACCGCCTTCCTCACCACCTACTGCGTGGGCAACCTGATTGGCTCCGCGCTGGCTAAACCGTTGACCGACTGGAAATGCAAAGTGAGCGTCTTCTGGTGGACCAACGCCATTCTGGCGGTGCTGAGCCTGGCGATGTTCTTTGTTCCGATGAACGCCAGCGTCGTGATGTTCGCCTTTATCTTTGTGATTGGCGTGCTGCACCAGCTGGTAACCCCGATTCAGTGGGTGATGATGTCCGACACCGTGGATTACGGCGAATGGCGTAACGGTAAACGTCTCACCGGCATTAGCTTCGCGGGCACGCTGTTTGTGCTGAAGCTCGGCCTGGCGTTGGGCGGTGCGATGATTGGCTGGATGCTGGCCGGCGGCGGTTATGACGCCGCGGCGAAAGTGCAGAACCCCACCACCATCAGCATCATTATTGCCCTGTTCACTATCGTACCGGCAATTTGCTACCTGCTGAGCGCCATTGTGGCGAAGCGCTTCTACACCCTGAAAACGCCGTTCCTGGTCAAGATGATGGCCGAACTGGCGAGCGGTGCGCACCGTACTCAGCAGGATTTTGAAAACGTATCTATAAAACAATCTCTTGAGAATTAAAAGGACGAGCTATGAAGATCAGTGATGGAAACTGGATGACCCAGCCGGGTCTCAACTTAATTCATCCTGTCCAGGTGTTTGATGTTGAACAGCATGGCAATGAGCTAGTGGTGTACGTGGCACCGCGCGATGTACGGGAACGTACGTGGCAGCTGGACACGCCGATGTTCACTATTCGCTTTTTCTCTCCTCAGGAAGGCGTGGTCGGCGTGCGTATTGAGCACTTCCAGGGCGCGCTGGAGAAAGGCCCGCACTACCCGCTGAACGTGCTGAAAGACGTGAAGGTGCAAATCCAGAACACCGCCGAATTTGCCGAGCTGAAAAGCGACAACCTGAGCGTGCGCGTCACCAAAGGCGAATTTTGGTCGCTGGACTTCCTGCGCAACGGCGTTCGCATTACCGGTAGCCAGTTGAAAAATAACGGTTACGTGCAGGACAGCAACGACAACCGCAACTATATGTTTGAGCGTCTGGACCTCGGCGTGGGTGAAACCGTGTACGGTCTTGGCGAGCGCTTTACCGCGCTGGTGCGCAACGGCCAGAACGTCGAGACCTGGAACCGCGACGGCGGCACCAGCACCGAGCAGTCTTATAAAAACATCCCGTTCTACCTGACCAACCGCGGCTACGGCGTGCTGGTCAATCATCCGCAAAACGTCTCCTTCGAGATTGGCTCAGAGAAAGTCTCCAAGGTGCAGTTCAGCGTTGAAGGCGAGCATCTGGAGTATTTCGTTATCGACGGCCCAACTCCGAAAGAGGTGCTGAACCGCTATACCCAGTTCACCGGGCGTCCGGCGCTGCCACCGGCCTGGTCCTTCGGCCTGTGGCTGACCACCTCATTCACCACCAATTACGACGAAGCGACCGTTAACAGCTTTATCGACGGTATGGCCGAGCGCAATCTGCCGCTGCACGTCTTCCACTTCGACTGCTTCTGGATGAAAGCCTTCCAGTGGTGCGACTTCGAGTGGGATCCGGTGACCTTCCCGGACCCGAAAGGCATGATCCAGCGCCTGAAAGAGAAAGGGCTGAAGGTCTGCGTATGGATCAACCCCTACATCGGCCAGAAATCCCCGGTCTTCCAGGAGCTGAAAGAGAAAGGCTACCTGCTCAAACGACCGGACGGTTCTGTCTGGCAGTGGGATAAATGGCAGCCGGGTCTGGCAATTTACGACTTCACCAACCCGGAAGCCTGCCAGTGGTACGCCGACAAGCTGAAAGGCCTGGTGGAGATGGGCGTCGACTGCTTCAAAACTGACTTTGGCGAGCGTATTCCGACCGACGTTCGCTGGTTCGACGATGCCGACCCGCAGAAAATGCATAACCACTACGCCTATATCTATAACGAGCTGGTGTGGAACGTGCTGAAAGAGACCGTCGGCGTTGAAGAAGCGGTGCTGTTTGCCCGTTCCGCCTCCGTGGGCGCGCAACAGTTCCCGGTGCACTGGGGCGGCGACTGCTATGCCAACTATGAATCCATGGCGGAAAGCCTGCGCGGCGGCTTGTCTATCGGCCTGTCCGGCTTCGGTTTCTGGAGCCACGATATCGGCGGCTTCGAAAACACCGCGCCGGCGGATGTCTACAAGCGCTGGTGCGCCTTTGGCCTGTTCTCCAGCCACAGCCGCCTGCACGGCAGTAAATCTTATCGTGTGCCATGGGCGTACGACGAAGAGTCCTGCGACGTGGTGCGCTACTTCACCGAAATGAAGTGCCGCATGATGCCGTACCTGTATCGTCAGGCGGCGCTGGCGAACGAGCAGGGCACGCCGATGCTGCGCGCCATGATGCTGGAGTTCCCGGACGACCCGGCGTGCGACTACCTCGACCGCCAGTACATGCTCGGTGATTCCCTTGCGGTGGCGCCGGTGTTCACCGAAGCGGGCGACGTGCAGTTCTACCTGCCGGAAGGCCGCTGGACCCACCTGTGGCATAACGACGAGGTGCAGGGCAGCCGCTGGCATAAACAGCAGCACGACTTTATGAGCCTGCCGGTGTATGTGCGCGACAACACCCTTCTGGCGCTGGGCAACAACAACCAGGTGCCGAACTACGCCTGGCATGAAGGCACCGCGTTCCAGCTGTTCCATCTGGAAGATGGGCGTCAGGCTGTCTGCGAAGTGCCGGCGCAGGACGGCTCCGTTATCTATACGCTGACCGCGAAACGTCAGGGTAACGTGATTACCGTGACGGGCAACGGCAAAGCCAGCGGCTGGACGCTGTGCCTGCGCAATATCCAGCAGATTGCTGGCGTGCAGGGCGGGGCGCAGGCGGGGAGCGAGCTCGGCGTGGTGGTGACGGCGCAGGGTAATGAGCTGGTGATTACGCTCTAAACCTTCGCTGTCGTTTCACACTCACCCTTTCCAGATGTGGAGAGGGTGAGTCTTTCTCGTTTCATCACATATTCTCCCCATAGCATCAGCAAAAGATACAGACTCATCGGCAGTAAAAAACTCAGACGCAAACTGGTTGCCTCGACAAGTCAGGCCTGCGCCCATGGCAGCGCGGCGCCGCCAATTCCTGCCATTACCATGGCGCCAGCCAGCAGACTCGCGAGAGCGGGCCAGCGGCTCAGCGCGTGGCCGAAAATCATGGGGTAAATCACCGAGTTCGCCAGCCCCACCATCAGTAACGCAATCCCTCCAGCGGCGCTGTTCATCACTACGGCAAATAAGAGCAATATAAAGCCGCTCAGAGTGGCGGTGCGAAAGATGGTGGCATGACGTGAGGGATGAGCGATAAAGCCAAACAGCAGACGCCCGACCAGCGCCCCTCCCCAGTAGAAGGAGAGTAGCGACAGCGCGGTGTCCGCACTCCAGGCGCCTGTGGCTATCAGGTAGGGGGGGCAGATTCGCGGCCAGCGAAACCTCTGTGCCGACATAAAGGAAAATGGCAAGGATGGTCAACCGAATCTCCTTCACCCGCCACAGGCTGGCGACCGGCGGTGTGCGGACATGATTGATGCGGACATCCGGCAGTTTAAGCAACATGGTACCCGCCATCAGGGCGAGCGTGACAACCGCCAGCGCGCTAAACAGGCCGCTCACCGGCTGTTGTTCCGGCGATAAGCGAAACAGCAGCGCGATCCCCGCCGGTGCCAGCGTGGTGCCGAGTGAGTTTACCGCTGAGGCCAGGCTAAGGTTACCAATCTGACGCGCAGGCGTGCTGAGTGCCGTCAGGTAAGGGTTAGCGACAACCTGGAGTACCGACACCCCGGAGGCAATCACAAACATACCGAACAGCGCGCCGAAAAAAGTGGCGTTCACCACCGCCTGCGCCAGAATCAGCGACCCGGTTGTGCTCAGAAGCAATGCCCCCTGCAGTACCCGGCGATATCCCAGGCGGGCCATCAGGCGCGCGCAGGGTAGGCATACCGCGAACGGTGCAACGTAGAAAATCACCGTCACCAGAATTGCCTGCTGCCAGCTCACGGCAAAGTATTGGCTAAAAAAAAGAATAATGGCGCTATTTATCGAGGTGATAATGCCCCATAAAAAAAAGACCATTGCCAGTAGGGTAAAGTGTCTATTCATATTTATATTCATTCCGAATGAGTGACCTGATACACAGACAGTAAAGGGCATATCAGATATGCTATTTTTATTTAATGCCGGAGTGGGTATGGAACTGGAAAATATCTTCCGTGATGTCTCCTTCAATAAAATGGAATTAACGGTGCTGCGTTATATTCAGAACGATCCCGAACAGTGTTTGCGGGAGGGGATTCGTTCGGTCGCGGCGCGTTGCTACAGTAATCCATCTTCATTGGTCAGATTATCAAAAAAACTTAATTTCAGCGGCTGGCTTGAAATGGTTTATTTCATTAAGTTTAATATTACGTTGCCGCGGCTTGATGTAACCAATGATATCAACTTCATGCATATTCAGCCGCCAGAGCAGCTGCCGCAGTTATTGCAGAATCTTCGCCAGCAGCGCATTCTTATTCATGGCAGCGGCTTTTCGCAGCTGATTGCCCAGTATATCTATAATAAGTTCCTGGTAACGGGGGTGAACGCCAGCCTGGCGCTATGGCCAGATTATGAAATTCTGGAGCAAAAAGCCGCGACGAAATTTGACGCAATCTGGATTATTTCTAAATCGGGTCGCAGTAGTTCATCCTTAAGCTGGGTGAAAGCATTAGAAGGTAAGGATATCGATCTCGTCTGTTTTACCGGCGATTATCAGAGCCCATTATCACAAGCCGCGAATACGTCATTTATTATTCATGATCCTCAGAAATATGATGATGATATTTACTGGAGCAATCCCTTCTTTGGGTACTGTATTTTGGGTTTTGAACGCCTGCTTAAACTGTGGTTCGATCAGGAACAGGGCAAGGGAACGGGCCGTTCCCTTGCCGGAGCGTGATTACTGCCAGCCTTCACATAGGGTGTCGCTGAGGTAGTCGTTCACCAGCGCGATGGCCAACGACCACGAACCGACCAGTGGATGCGCCATCAGGGCGCGGACGGCTAACTCTCTGTCGCGGTTGAGGATCGCCGCGACGGCCAGCCGCTCGTACTCTTTAACGCACGAAATCATATTCTTTTGTGCGTCCGGTACGTGATGCGGGGTGACCGGCTGCAGCCCGTTTTTGCTCAAATCGCAGCTAATTTCAATGACATCGTCTGGCTTCAGGAAGTCCAGCGTACCGTTGTTGGACATTGACACCACGATGCGCTTGGTGGTCGTGCTGTTGACGGCATCCAGGATATCCAGCGCGACGCCCGCGTAGCCGCCGCTATCAGGTTCATCAATAAATTGCTGCAGCGTCAGCGCATCGCGCGTATTGAATTTCTCCTGCTGCGATTCGCTTTGCATGTAGCTGTTTTCGCGGCGCAGGTAATGCTTCATCCAGATATCAAAAGCCTGGCCCGGGTTGGCTTTAACATCTACCGCTGCCAGCTCCTGACGCATATCGCGGTTGATACGGGCAATCTGCTCGCCACGCGTTTCCGACGCGTTCTGAATCGCGGCCAGCGCCACTTCGCGGTAGTAGTAGTAATAGAGATATTCATTCAGTAGCTGGTTATCACACAGACGCACTAATTCAGGAGAGAAGTATTGCATCGCCGTGTGCTCATAGAGTGCCGGAAGATTCACCAGCCGCTCAGTGACGTCTTCGCCTTTTACCGTGAAGTGGGTGAACCAGGAGAAGTGGTTGAGCCCGTAGCACTCTACCTTCAGATCGGCTTCATCACAGTTAAGAATGGTCGGCAGCTCGCGGATCAGTTCTGATGGCGCATCGCAGATGCCGTAGACCTGGCGCTTAAAGCCAGATTTGATGATAGCTTCGGTGACCAGACCCGATGGGTTGGTGAAGTTAAACAGGATGGCATCCGGCGCGGCATGTTCTTCGATCAGCCGACAATAGTTGAGGATCGCCGGAATAGAGCGCATGGCCATCGCGAAGCCGCCGGCGCCGGTAGTCTCTTGCCCCAGGGTGTTGTGCCGTAACGCGATACGTTCGTCGCAAATTCGGCTGTCATCGCCGCCCACGCGCAGCGTGGTAATCACGTAGTTGGCGTCTTTCAGCGCCTCGACGGGATCGGTGGTCAGTGAGAAGTGAATGTCCGGACGCAGCGTATTAAAAACATAGCGCGCAATTTCACCAAAGATGGCCAGATTTTCCGTGGAGTTATCGAGAAAAACGACCTCCTTTAAACCAATACGATGTGCATTCCAGGCCAGAGATTTTGCCAGAAAAGCCGAGCGGACGCCGCCGCCACCTAAAACGGTTAATTTCATCTTATTTTCCTCAATTAATGCGTAGTGAGCCAGTTATCAACGTGCGTCCGAATTTGTCCTACTTTGACACCGTATATAACCTGTACTTCGTTTTTATTTCTGACGACTCCGTTAGCCCCCGTGGTTTTTAATAGCGCCTCATCGATCTTATCGAGGTCATGAATCGCCACGCGAAGTCGGGTAAAACAGTTATCTACTGAAATAATATTTTCTTTACCGCCAAGCCCCTGGATAATATCGTCCGTAGTGCTATTTCCCGTTTTGGCGGTGGCTTTTATTTTTTCACGATATTCAGCTTTGCTATAAAGTTTGACGTCATCATCGTCCTCACGTCCCGGTGTTTTAAGATTCAGTTTCAGGACCAGGGTACGGAATATCAGGTAATAGACCGCGAACTGCCCACAGCCAATCAGGATGTAACCCGGCCAGCGCGTTAATGACGCGGGTAACGGCAGGTTATAGATAATAAATTCAATCAGCCCTGACGCTCCCCACGGTCTCACGGTGAAGATATCGCAGATAGCCTGCGAAGCGGCGGTCAGCGTAGCGTGAATGATCCACAGCAGCGGTGAGACAAATAAGAAGGTGAACTCAATCGGCTCGGTGATCCCGGTGAGCATTGAGGTAATGATGGCGGGCAGCAGAATGGCTTTCGCCAGCGCTTTTTTCTCCGGCTTCGCCGTGTGGTAGAAAGCCAGTGAAGCGCCCGCAAGGCCAAAGATGGTAGTCATTCCCTGCTGTGAAAAACGCAGTGCGTCGTTCATCACCGGAGTGAGGTCCGGGTGACGCATATAGGCGAGAAAAATGGCCTGGGTGCCGGAGACGGTTTGCCCATCGACGCTGAGCGTACCGCCAATCTGCGTCAGCTGGAACGGCGACCAGACGAAGTGGTGCAGACCGGTTGGAATCAGGAATTTCTCAAAGAAACCGTAAACGAAGACCCCGGCCACGCCCGCATTTTTCATAAAGCCGGTCAGGGCGGCGATACCATGGGTCATGAACGGCCAAAACCAGGTAAAAGCAATAGCGTAAGCGATGACAACGGGCGTCATCGCGATAAGCGTGAGCTTTGCGCCACCGTACATCGAAAGCGCGCCGGGCAGTTCAATGGCGGAGACCTTGTTGTGCACCCAGGCGATAGTACAGCCGAGAATAATCCCTAAAAATATCCCCATATCAACGACGACAAAACCCAGGAGCTGCGTTTGCCCGGTGCCGTAATATTCGCCGTTAATTTTTTCGGCAATCCCACCGGTAAATTCCAGCCATGAGTGGTTAGCGCCAAGGAACATAATGAAGCACATCACTGAAACCAGTGCGACTTCGGTTTTTTTATCTTTTGCCAGGCCATAGCTAATGCCCACGCAGAATAATAAACCCAAATTACCGAATAACGGCCAGAACGTGTCCCCTAATAGTTGGCCAATTTGGTGGAGAAAACCGGTTTCCGAAAATAAAGTCGGGTTAGTCAGAACTGAACTTAAAGCCAGGATCAAACCGATAACAGGAAGAAATAATACTGCTCCTATCATCGCTCTGGAGAACTTTTGCATATTCTCCAGAACACGTTGGCGTATTCCAGACATAATAGAGGTTCCTTAAATGTAGGGCGTTTTTAATTATTGATATGCACTTCCAGTGAGTGAGTTATAGCAAGGATGGATGACGTGCGGAACCTGTTGCGAAGAATAGGCACAAACTGGCAGGAAATGAAAACAGGTTTCGGGGGAGCCCCCTCACCTTAACCCTCTCCACGCGGGGGAGAGGGGACCGATTGTGCGGCTAGCATGTTTGGTTGTCTCCCTCGCCCCTTTGGGGAGAGGGCCGGGTGAGGGGAAACACTTGCACAATCTCGCCTGGCCGGGCTACTTCACCACGCCCCCCAGCATCTGCTGCGTGACTTCCTTCTTATCCATATTCACCGCATGCAACTGTCCATTCACCGTCGGTTTTAGCGGTGCATCCGCTTGTACATTGCCGCTGGCCGTAAGCTGAACATTGCCATCGCCGTCGATCGGCAATGCGGGCCAGCCCCACTGCTGGAGCACGTTTAGCGGCACGCCGCGGCCGTTAAGCGTGACGCGGGTCTGGCGCTGCGGCTGCTGTGAGACCGTGGCGGTGGCTTCCAGAATCCCTTTCTCGGTAAAGGCGCTCAGTTCGCTGATGTTAACCTGAGAGGCATCAGCGTTCAGCGTCATGGACGGGCGGCGGACGTCAACGCGGTTAAAGGTCGCCGCCGCGCCGTTCAGCGTCGCGCTGCCGCCCCACACGCCCCACTGGCGATTTTTAACCAGTTGCAGGTTGGCGCCGTAGCCGTCCAGCGCGGTGATCTGCCACGGGAAGGCCGGGTCGATATCGATAATCAGGTTACGGCTGGCGCCGAATTTCTTCAGCGTTACGCTTTGTAGCCACGGCGGCAGTTGCTCCATCCACAGCGTTTTCCAGTTCTCCGGCAGCGTATACTCCAGCCCGGCGAAGACCGCGTCGTCCAGCACCAGGGCGTTAGCGTCGCGCAACCAGTTGCCGGAGCTGCGCACCATCCCCCCTTCCCAACGTGAGGTGAACTGCCGCAGCGCGATGCCCTGCGGCGAGAATTCCGCGTTGAGAATCGGGTCGAGCAGGTGCAGAGAACCGTAGATAAATTCGCTGGCGTTGAGCGACAATTTTCCATCGCTGCTCTGCCAGCCGCCCTGGCTGAGCGTCAGGTTGCGCAAGTTCAGGTCCAGATCGGTGACCGCCCAGTCTGGCCCCTGCAAGCGCGCATCGGTCACGTCGAGCCGGCCAATCTGTAATGACGGTACGGTGGTCAGCGGGGCAAGGAAGTCGAGCAGCGATTTATCGCTTTGCATGCGGATATCGTTGAGGCGCAGATTATCAACCACCCAGCTGCCGTCCGCGTTGCGGCGGGCATTGCCCGTCAGCGAGCCACGCGCCATATCCGCGCCGACGGTGGTAAGGGTGACTTCATCGTTGTTGATATCGCCTTCAATCAGCACGTTGGTGGCCGGTACGCCGTTCAGCGCCAGCGAGCCTGCGCTCATTTGAATTCGCGCTTTTTTGCCCAGCACGTTGCCGGCTTCCGGCGCCCACGGCATCACGCCGCCTGAGACACGCTGCGCGCTCAGTTCCCAGCCGGTTTCCGGGCTGTTGAGCGCCATATTGCTCAGCTGTAGGCGGTCGGCGACAAACGGCAGCGGCGCGGTGGACGGCGACAGGTTGAGGGTCCCGTCCTGTAAAAGGATGGTATCAACATGCAGCGGATCGGTAATTTGTCGTGAGCTTAGACCAATATCCACTGTTTTCGCGACCAGCGTCGCAGGCTTGCCATCGCGGCCAAAGGTGACGTTTTGCAGCAGGATATGCGACGGGGACGAGAAACGGTGATCCATCGCATCGAACTTCACCTGCCAGCTGGTGTTATCGCTGAGCCACTGGCTGATGTGGCGCGCGCCCCAGCGCGTTTGCAGTAGAAAGTAAAAGGCCAGAATCACCAGCAGCAGGGCGATCAGCAGCCAGATAATGAGCTTTCCAAGAAATTTCATGATCTTCCGTCCTGAGAAGGGCACATAAACCTGTTATGCATGATTTATGGGCAATCCTCAAGGCAGGAATCGTATTATTCGATGTCGGCGGCAGTGGCTAAGGTGCCACCGCCGCGAAGTGAATTACTCTTTCTCAGGCGGGAAAACCAGGTTCAGAATGATGGCGGTGATGCCACCTGCGGCGATGCCGGAAGAGAGCAGGTTTTTCAGCCAGTCCGGCGCGAACTGCAGAATCTGCGGCTGCTGAGACACGCCCAGGCCAACGGCCAGCGACAGCGCGATAATCAAAATGGCGCGGCGGTTCAGCGGCTCGCGGGAAACGATGCGCACGCCGGAGGCGGCGATGGTGCCGAACATCACCAGCGTTGCGCCGCCGAGGACCGGTTCCGGAATATGTTGCACGAAACCGCTGACCGCCGGGAACAGGCCCAGCACGATCAGCATCAGCGCCACCACAAAGCCAACGTAGCGGCTGGCGACGCCGGTCAACTGAATGACGCCGTTGTTCTGGCCAAAGCAGGAGTTCGGGAAGGTGTTGAACACCGCGGAAACGCAGGAGTTGAGGCCGTTTGCCAGCACGCCGCCCTTCAAGCGCTTCATATACACCGGGCCGGAGACCGGCTGCTCGGAAACGTCAGAAGTGGCGGTAATGTCGCCGATGGTTTCCAGCGAGGTGATCATAAACACCAGCATCAGCGGCAGCAGCAGGTTCCAGTCGATACCGAGGCCGTAGTACAGCGGCGTGGGGATCATAATCAGGCTGCTGTTGGTCGGCGCCGTGTTTTCCGGCAGCATGCCGAGGAACCAGGCAATCAGATAGCCCGCCGCCATGGCGATCACCAGCGACGCAATGCGCAGGTACGGGTTACGCTGGCGGTTAAGCAGAATAATAATGGCCAGCACTACGCCTGCCAGCAGCAGGTTTTTCGGCGCGCCGAAGGTATTGTCGGCCATGGCCGCGTAGCCGCCGCCGATGGAGGTCAGGCCGACCTGAATCAGCGACAGGCCGATAATCATCACCACCACACCGGAGACCAGCGGCGTAATCACGCGGCGCGCCAGGTGCAGCACGCGAGATAAGACCATCTCGGTGCAGCTTGCCAGCATCAGGGTGCCAAACAGCGCCGCCATCATCGTCGGCACGTCCGCGCCGCCGGTTTTCAACGCCGTGCCGCCCATAATCAGCGGCGCCACGAAGTTAAAGCTGGTGCCCTGAATCGACAGCAGGCCAGAGCCTACCGGGCCCCAGGCTTTAATCTGAATGATCGATGCCACACCGGAAGCGAATAACGACATGCTGATAATGTGCTGAGTATCCTCAGCCGGCAGGCCAAGGGCCTGGCAGATCAGCAGCGCGGGGGTGATCACCGCGACAAACATCGCCAGCAGGTGCTGGAGTGCGGCGAAGAGGGTCTGCGGAAGCGGCGGACGGTCTTCCAGGCGGTAAATCAATTCGCTGGTTTGCTTATGCGCAATCGGTTGCGCATTGGCTTGTTCGAGTGTGTTAGAGGACATCTCAGAGGCAATCCCGTGGTGGAAAAGTGGCGATTTTAGCGGACTGGTTGGTAAAAGCAAACGGTTGCTTTCGTAGGCGGCAAATTATTGCGGAAAATACCCCTGTGAAATGCGTGTGTTTAACCGCGTGCGTTAACGAAAATGCTGACAAATAATACCTTTTTCTATCACTTTAGCGCTTTTCATGATTACACTTTGGGCCGATGCCTCACGAAGAGGCGATCTCGACATCGGAAAATTGTCGCGTGTGAATGGATCATGCGTTTAGTCAGGAGCTGTAATTATGTTTCATCTCGATACCTTATCGACGCTCGTTGCCGCAACGCTCGTATTGCTGCTGGGACGAAAGCTGGTCCAGAGCGTTTCCCTTCTCAAGAAATACACCATTCCCGAGCCCGTTGCGGGCGGCCTGCTGGTGGCGCTTGCGCTGCTGGTGCTGAAAAAAAGCCTGGGCTGGGAAATCGACTTTGATATGAGCCTGAAAGACCCGCTGATGCTGGCCTTCTTCGCGACCATTGGTTTGAACGCGAATATTGCCAGCCTGCGCGCGGGCGGAAAAGTGGTGGGCACATTCCTGATTGTGGTGGTCGGCCTGCTGCTGCTGCAAAACTCGCTGGGCATTGGGATGGCGAAGCTGCTGGGGCTTGACCCGATTATGGGGCTGCTGGCCGGGTCGATCACGCTGTCGGGCGGCCACGGTACCGGCGCGGCGTGGAGCAAGCTGTTTATCGAACGCTATGGCTTTACCCACGCAACGGAAGTTGCCATGGCCTGCGCAACCTTTGGCCTTGTGCTCGGCGGCCTGATTGGCGGGCCGGTCGCGCGCTATCTGGTGAAGCATTCATCGTCGCCGAACGGTACGCCGGACGATCAGGAAGTGCCTACCGCGTTTGAAAAGCCGGATGTTGGGCGCATGATCACGTCGCTGGTGCTGATTGAAACCATCGCCATGATCGCTATCTGTCTGACGGTGGGCAAAGTGATTGCGCAACTGTTGGCGGGAACGGTACTGGAGCTACCAACGTTTGTTTGCGTGCTGTTCGTTGGCGTTATTCTCAGTAACGGTATGGCGCTGCTTGGTTTTTACCGGGTATTCGACCGCGCGGTGTCGGTATTGGGTAACGTGTGCTTATCGTTATTCCTGGCGATGGCGTTGATGAGCCTGAAACTCTGGGAGCTTGCGGACCTGGCGCTGCCGATGATCGCGATTCTGGTTGTACAAACCGTGGCGATGGCGCTGTATGCGATTTTCGTCACCTACCGTCTGATGGGGAAAAATTACGACGCGGCGGTGCTGGCGGCGGGTCACTGCGGCTTTGGTCTCGGCGCGACGCCGACGGCGATTGCCAACATGCAGGCGATTACCGAGCGTTTCGGGCCATCGCATATGGCGTTCCTGGTGGTGCCGATGGTGGGGGCGTTCTTTATTGATATCGTCAACGCGCTGGTGATTAAGCTGTTCCTGCTGCTGCCGATGTTTGGTTGAAATAAAAATGCCGGAGCTTATCTCCGGCATTTTTTTGCCTGATGGCGCTACGCTTATCAGGCCTACAAACGGCGTCTCCGCTCGGTGCTTACTCGTCGTGCTCTTCCCACGCCAACGCGCGTTTCACCGCTTTCTTCCAGCCGCTGTAGCGGAAGTTACGCTCGGTGGTTTCAATCCCCGGACGGAACTCGCGCTCAATCACCGCTTTCTCCTGCAGCTCATCCAGGTTCTGCCAGAAGCCAACCGCCAGACCGGCGAGGTAGGCCGCGCCGAGCGCCGTCACTTCGCGTACTTCCGGGCGCTCTACGCGAGTGCCAAGGATGTCGGACTGGAACTGCATCAGGAAGTTGTTGGCCACCGCGCCGCCGTCTACGCGCAGGGCGTGCAGACGAATGCCGGAGTCGGCCTGCATCGCTTCCAGTACATCACGTGTCTGGTAGGCGATGGATTCCAGGGTGGCGCGAATAATGTGGTTCGAGTTCACGCCGCGCGTCAGGCCAAAAATCGCGCCGCGCGCATACGGATCCCAGTACGGCGCGCCCAGGCCGGTAAAGGCGGGCACCACGTACACGCCGTTGGTGTCTTTCACCTTGGTGGCGAAGTATTCGGAGTCGAACGCGTCGCTAATCAGCTTCATTTCGTCACGCAGCCACTGAATGGATGCGCCTGCCATAAACACCGCGCCTTCCAGCGCGTAGTTCACCTCGCCGCGCGGGCCGCAGGCGATGGTGGTCAGCAGCCCGTGGCTCGAAGCCACCGCTTTTTCCCCGGTGTTCATCAGCATAAAGCAGCCGGTACCGTAGGTGTTTTTCGCCATCCCTTCCTTCACGCACAGTTGGCCGAACAGCGCCGCCTGCTGGTCGCCGGCGATACCGGCGATAGGAATACGGGTGCCGCCTTTACCGCCGATGTTGGTCTGGCCGTAGACTTCGGAAGACTTACGCACTTCCGGCAGCATGGCGCGCGGGATATCCAGCGCATCCAGCATCTTGTCATCCCATTCCAGGGTGTTGATGTTGAATAGCATGGTGCGCGAGGCGTTGGTGTAGTCGGTAACGTGCACGCGACCCTGGGTCATTTTCCAGATAAGCCAGGTGTCGACGGTACCGAACAGCAGTTCGCCGCGCTTCGCACGCTCGCGGGAGCCTTCCACGTGGTCGAGGATCCACTTCACCTTGGTGCCGGAGAAGTACGGGTCGACCACCAGACCGGTGGCTTTGCGCACGTACTCTTCCATCCCGTCGCGCTTGAGCTGCTCGCAGATATCCGCCGTACGACGACACTGCCAGACGATGGCGTTGTAAATCGGTTTACCGGTTTCACGCTCCCACACCACGGTGGTTTCGCGCTGGTTGGTGATACCGATAGCGGCAATCTGATCGGAGTTAATGTCGGCCTTCGCCAGCACTTCCACCAGCGTAGAGCTTTGGGTCGCCCAAATTTCCATTGGGTCGTGCTCTACCCAGCCTGGCTTCGGATAAATTTGTTCAAACTCACGCTGCGACACGCTGATGATGTTGGCGTCATGATCCATAACGACGGCGCGGGAGCTGGTAGTGCCCTGGTCGAGCGCAACGATGTATTTTTTGTCAGTCATAATGAACGTTCCGTAGTCAGATTACAGCGAAGCATTGTGTTGATTTTGGCTGGAGACCGCTTTCGGCTCTTCAACCTCGCAGGTGTCGCAGGGCAGATGGCGGCCGATCAGCTTGCGGTAGCTGAACGCACCCAGTGCTGCACCGACGATTGGCGCGCACAGCGGCACCAGGAAATACGGGATATCTTTGCCGCCGGTGAAGGCCACGTCGCCCCAGCCTGCCAGCCAGGCGAAGGCTTTCGGGCCGATATCACGCGCCGGGTTCATCGCAAACCCGGTCAGCGGGCCCATTGAGGCGCCGATAACGGCGATCAGCAGGCCAATCAGCAACGGCGCCAGCGGCCCGCGCGGAATGCCGTTACCATCGTCGGTCAGCGCCAGAATCACGCCCATCAGGATAGCGGTAATCACCATTTCTACCGCGAATGCCTGCACAAAATTGATATGCGGGTTCGGATAAGTTGAGAAAATACCCGCCAGTTCAAGACTTTCGACGCTGCCGCGCACCATATTGTGCGTGTGTTCGAAGTCGATGAACAGGTTGTAGTAAAGCCCGTAGACCAGCGCGGCGGCGCAGAACGCCCCGGCAAACTGCGCAACGATGAACGGGATGACCTTACGGCCATCAAAGCAGGCAAACAGCCACAGCGCGATGGTGACTGCCGGGTTAAGGTGCGCGCCGGAAACCCCGGCGGTCAGATAGATGGCCATCGCCACCCCCAGACCCCAGATGATGCTGATTTCCCACTGGCCGAAGCTCGCACCCGCGACTTTCAGCGCCGCAACACACCCCACGCCGAAAAATATCAACAACCCGGTACCGAGAAACTCTGCGATGCACTGGCCTTTTAACGTTGATGACTGGCTCATAATCGGAATCCTGAAGACTAATTGATGATTATTGTGTTCATGAGCATTCGCGACGCTCATGTTACCTTGTAGGTATAGTGTTAATTTATCGTTAACGAGCGTAAACGAGAAATATCGAAATCAAAATGTGTGTGGCTCGTCAAGAAATGAGCGTTTTCGCGCCAAAAAGCGAACGATTTCGCCGCAAAAAATGTGAGGAGAGAAACATTCCGCATGCTAAAGCGTTAACAATTTATTGCATATTGACGCTAACGCTCCAGGTCTATGCCGAAAATTGCGGAGAACCGCAATCTACAGGCTCTGGCGCTGGACAGGGGCGGCGGGGCTTCATACAATCGACCACAAGCCGTGCGCTTATTTACGTTAAGGCGTCACCGGGGTTCCGGGACGATATCAACGCCTTGCAAGATCAGGAGAGGTATGACGATGTCATTAGAAGTGTTTGAGAAACTGGAAGCGAAAGTTCAGCAGGCGATTGATACCATCACGCTGTTGCAGATGGAAATCGAAGAGCTGAAAGAAAAGAACAACACGCTGGCGCAGGATGTACAGTCTGCACAGCAGAGCCGCGAAGAACTGGAGCGTGAAAACAACCAGCTGAAAGAACAGCAGAGCGGCTGGCAGGATCGTCTGCAGGCGCTGCTGGGCCGCATGGAAGAAGTCTGATTCCACCTCTCCCCGGGCAGTCATTATCGCCTGGGGAAGTTTTCCCCTCCTCGCTGATTTTCCCTGTTGAGTGAATTCGCGCATCCGCGCATTGCTCGTTTCCATATATTTCAAAACGGCATAATCAATCTTTTTTTATTCTTTAATCATCGTTTCGATTTCTGGCAGGCTAGCCTCATTACAACACAACAGATAAGAGAGCGGGCGATGAACAAGTGGGGCGTAGGGTTAACTCTTTTGCTGGCTTCCACCAGCGTACTGGCTAAGGATATCCAATTACTGAACGTGTCTTACGATCCGACGCGTGAACTGTACGAACAATACAACAAGGCGTTCAGCGCGCACTGGAAAAAAGAGACCGGTGATAACGTGGTGATTCGTCAGTCACACGGCGGCTCTGGCAAGCAGGCCACTTCCGTGATCAACGGTATTGAAGCTGACGTCGTGACGCTGGCGCTGGCCTACGATGTTGATGCGATTGCCGAGCGTGGCCGTATCGACAAAAACTGGATCAAACGCCTGCCGGATAACTCCGCGCCGTACACTTCTACCATCGTGTTCCTGGTCCGCAAAGGCAACCCGAAACAGATTAAAGACTGGAACGATCTGGTGAAACCGGGCGTTTCCGTCATTACTCCGAACCCGAAAAGCTCCGGCGGCGCACGCTGGAACTACCTGGCTGCCTGGGGCTACGCGCTGCACCACAACAACAACGATCAGGCCAAAGCACAAGATTTCGTGAAAGCGCTGTATAAAAACGTCGAAGTTCTGGACTCCGGCGCCCGCGGCTCCACTAACACCTTCGTAGAACGCGGCATTGGCGATGTGCTGATTGCGTGGGAAAACGAAGCGCTGCTGGCGGCGAACGAACTGGGGAAAGACAAGTTTGAAATCGTCACCCCGAGCGAATCTATTCTCGCCGAGCCGACCGTCTCCGTGGTTGACAAAGTGGCTGAGAAAAAAGGCACCACCGCGGTGGCGGAAGCCTACCTGAAGTACCTCTACTCGCCGGAAGGCCAGGAAATCGCGGCGAAGAATTTCTATCGTCCGCGTGACCCGGATGTAGCGAAGAAGTATGAAAATGCGTTCCCGAAACTGAAGCTGTTCACCATTGATGATGAGTTCGGCGGCTGGACAAAAGCCCAGAAAGAACACTTCTCCAACGGCGGCACCTTCGATCAGATTAGTAAGCGTTAATCTCCCTCTGACGCCCGGCAAATTTGTCGGGCGTTTTCTTTTAGTCATCAAAGTACGCTACTCTTCCCCCTGGTTTTTTCTGGGGAGACAACATGACAAGGTTAAAATACCTGCTGGTCGCGCTGCTGGTGATGGTGATAGCGGCGAGTGCTGGCGGCTGGTACTGGCTGCATTCCGGTAACCCGGATGCCCTGCGTCAGATTGTGCTACAGCAGTGCGTGCCGAACCAATTGCAGCATCGGACCCCTGCGCCGTGCGCCGACGTGAACCCGACAGGCGGCTACGTGCTGTTTAAGGACCGCAACGGCCCGCTGCAATACTTGCTGATGCCAACCTACCGTATCAATGGGACTGAAAGCCCACTGCTGCTAGACCCACTGACGCCAAACTTTTTCTGGCAGGCGTGGCAGCGTCGCATGATCATGAGCGATAAACGGGGTTCAGAGGTGCCGGATAGCGCCATCTCCCTGACCATCAACTCCCGTACCGGGCGGACGCAAAACCATTTCCATATCCATATTTCCTGCCTGCGCAAAGACGTTCGCGAGCAGTTGGACGGCGATATCGCCGCCATTAGCAGCCGCTGGCTCCCGCTGCCGGGTGGTCTGATGGGGCATCAATATCTGGCGCGTCGCGTCACTGAAAATGAGCTGGCGCAGCGCAGCCCGTTCCTGATGCTGGCGGAAGAAGTGCCGGAAGCACGCGACCATATGGGGCGCTTTGCGCTGGCGCTGGTGAAGCAAAGCGATGACTCGCTGCTGCTGCTGGCGACCGAGCGTAACCTGCTGACGCTGAACCGAGCTTCTGCCGAGGAAATTCAGGATCATCGCTGCGAGATACTGCAATAACCCTACCTAATCTGGCGTTTACCTGTCTGGCCTGTCGTCGTATTCTTGCTGAAAAAAACGACAGGAGACAGGTATGTCGCTCTGGTTTTCTCATCCTCTGTTCCTTCCCTCACTCATTGTTGGCGTCACCATCCTGCTATGGGCCACCTCTCTGCTGCCGGAGTTCATTACCGCGCTGCTGTTCTTTGCGGCGGCGATGACGGCGAAAATCGCGCCGCCGGACGTCATTTTCGGCGGTTTTGCCTCGTCGGCGTTCTGGCTGGTATTCAGCGGTTTTGTGCTCGGGGTGGCTATTCGCAAGACGGGATTGGCCGACCGGGCCGCGCGAGCGCTGTCGGCAAGGCTAACGGATTCCTGGCCGTTGATGGTCGCCAGCGTGGTGCTACTGAGCTATGCACTGGCGTTCGTGATGCCCTCAAACATGGGGCGTATTGCGCTGCTGATGCCGATTGTGGCGGCAATGGCGAAACGCGCGGGCATTGAGGACGGCACCCGCGGATGGTACGGACTGGCACTGGCGGTGGGTTTTGGTACCTTCCAGCTTTCCGCCACTATTTTGCCCGCCAACGTGCCCAATCTGGTCATGAGCGGGGCCGCAGAAGGGGCTTACGGCGTTCATCTGAACTATGTCCCGTATCTGCTGCTGCACACACCGGTGCTGGGTTGGCTGAAGGGTGCCGCGCTGATTGTGCTTATCTGCTGGCTGTTCCCTGGCAAACCGCATCCGCCGCGCGAACTTGAGCCACTGCCGCCGATGAGTCGTGATGAGAAGCGCCTGGCGTGGCTGCTGGCGGTAGTGCTCACGCTGTGGGTGACCGAGAGCTGGCACGGTATCGGGCCGGCCTGGACGGGGCTGGTGGCCGCGGTCGTCACGCTGCTGCCGCGCGTTGGGTTTATTACCGGTGAAGAGTTTGCCAGCGGGGTAAATATTCGTACCTGCATCTATGTTGCGGGGATCCTCGGGCTGGCGATTACCGTTACCCAGACGGGCATCGGTGCGGTGGTGGGCAACGCGCTGTTGCACATCATGCCGCTGAATGAAGACGCGCCGTTTACCAGCTTCCTCGCCTTGACCGGCATTACCAGCGCGTTGAATTTCATCATGACCGCCAACGGCGTTCCGGCGCTGTACACCACTTTTGCCCAGAGCTTCTCCGATGCGACCGGCTTCCCGCTGCTGAGCGTGATTATGATTCAGGTGCTGGGCTATTCCACGCCGCTGCTGCCGTATCAGGCCTCGCCGATCGTGGTGGCGATGGCGTTAGGGAAGGTGCCTGCGCGCGCGGGCATGCTGCTGTGCCTGGCGCTGGCGGCGGTGAGTTATCTGCTGCTGCTGCCGCTGGACTATGCGTGGTATCAGGTGCTGGGGAAATTATAATAACTTGCGCGGATGGCGCTGCGCTTATCCGGCCTACAAAATAATAAAACCGGCCGTAGGGCCGGTTTAACCAGGCATTGATTGCGTAACTCGTAGGCCGGATAAGGCGTTTACGCCGCCATCCGTCACGAATGCCGCCTCAATGTCTTACGCGTTTTTAGCTGCTTCCGCTGCTTTAACGATCACCGCGAAAGCGTCAGCTTTCAGGGATGCGCCGCCAACCAGCGCGCCGTCGATGTCCGGCTGGGTGAACAGCTCTGCTGCGTTGCCTGCGTTTACGGAACCGCCGTACTGGATGATAACCTGTTCAGCGATTTTCGCGTCAGCTTTAGCAATGTGGTCACGGATGAATTTGTGCACCGCCTGAGCCTGCGCAGGAGTTGCAGATTTACCGGTACCGATCGCCCATACTGGTTCGTAAGCGATAACCGCGCCTTCGAAGGCCGCCGCGCCCTGAGTTTTCAGAACGGCGTCGATCTGGCGTGCACATACTTCTTCAGTTTTGCCCGCTTCGTTTTCTGCTTCGGTTTCACCGATGCACAGAACCGGAATCAGACCCTGTTCTTTCAGCACGGCGAATTTCTTGGCGATCAGCTCGTCAGATTCTTTGTGGTAGGTACGACGCTCGGAGTGGCCGATGATGATGTAGGTTGCGCCAACATCTTTCAGCATTTCAGCGGAGGTTTCACCGGTGAAGGCGCCAGACAGGTTCAGGTCAACGTTCTGCGCGCCCAGGTGGATGTGGCTGCCCGCCGCGGCGTGTTTAGCCATATCGATATACATTTCCGGCGGAGCGATAGCCACGCCGCAGCCAGCCACGCCAGCCAGCTCTTTACGCAGGTTAGCAATCAGCTCGTTTACCATGTGGCGGCTGCCGTTCAGTTTCCAGTTACCCATCACTAAAGGATGTCGCATTTCGATTCTCCACGCTTGTCAGCGAATTAAGGAATATGGCCGCCCGTCAGGGCAGCATGGTCTGTGAAACAGTATAGAGATTGAAAGGCATGAAGGCTTTGCTTTTTATCATTTATTCTCCCCTTCAAGATTTTCAGATAGCGCCAGCTTAATCGGTTCAACGGCGAAGGTCAGCCCTTTTTCGCCGTTATCTGCGACAACATAGCGCACTGCGCCTTCGGTACTGGCAAAGTAATGTTTGCCTTTCCCTTGTGTCAGCAGCTTCTGTAATTTCTGCTGGCTTTGCTGTTTGGTTAGCGTGGGAATGACCGCACGCATCAGGGCGCTCATGTACTCCTGCGCTTTGGCTTTTGCCGCCTTCTGCTCCGGCCCCTGAATCGGCAGCCAGGTAATCTGAATCGACTTAATCTTCAGCGTGCCGCGCTCCAGCGCCGTCGAGGCGTAGAGGTTTTCATTTATCTTGCTGGCGGCACGGGTAATGGTGAGCTGATCGCGGCTGGAGGTAATCGAGCGGAACTCGCCGAGCGGCAGGCTGGGGTTTTCGGTATTAAACTTTTCCCGGAACTGGCTGATGGAGAGATCGAACGCCGGGGCGCCCGTGAGCAGGTATGGGGCAACGGCTGCAGGCGTTTCCGCTGACAGTACGGTCTGACTAAAACTCAGCGAGATGAGTCCTGCCAGACAGAGCGTTATCCATTGTTTCATGCCAATCGTCCTCCTCTTTTCAGATGACGATTAAAACGGGAACCGCCTCGCTTGTCAAAATGTGCCCACTTCAGGGTAAACTACGCGGCACAACGACAAAGGAAAGGGTACATGACTCTACAGCAATGGTTATTTTCCATTAAAGGGCGCATTGGACGCCGTGACTTCTGGATCTGGATTGCCATCTGGGCCGTGACGATGGTCGCACTGTTCAGCCTTGCGGGCGGCGGGCTCGTCGACTTACAAACGGCGGCATTTATGTTGGTGTGTCTGCTATGGCCAACGGCAGCAGTGACCATTAAGCGTCTGCATGACCGGGGTAAATCTGGCCTCTGGGCGTTGCTGATGGTGCTGGCGTGGATGCTGCTGGCGGGCAACTGGTCCATGCTGCCCGGCGTATGGCAGTGGGGCGTTGGGCGTTTTGTTCCGACGCTGATTATCGTCATGATGCTGATCGACTTGGGCGCGTTTGTCGGCACCCAGGGCGAAAACAAATACGGTAAAGACACCCAGGCCGTGAAGTATCGCGCCGATCACCAGTAGTGTTCGGCGGTCATGTGGCCCGGACGACGGCGCAGGTGTTTGGTCATCTGCCGGGTCTCTTTCAACAACTGCTGGGTGTCGCGCACCATCTGCGGATTGCCGCACAGCATGATATGGCTGGTTTCCGCGTTGAGCGGTAACCCTACCGAGGCTTCCAGCGCGCCGCCTTCAATCAGTGGCGGAATGCGCCCATTCAGCATCCCCGGTACGTTTTCCCGGCTGACAACGGTCTGAATACGCAGTTTGCCGTTATAACGCGCGGCTAATGACTGCATTTGCGGCAGATAGCTTAAATCGGCGGCGTAACGCGCGGCATGTACCAGCACCAGATTTTTAAAGCGATCGAGATCTTTGCCTTCTTCCAGAATCGACAGGTACGGGCCAATTGCCGTGCCGGTTGCCACCATCCACAACGTCTCGCAGTCAGGGATTTCATCCAGCACAAAGAAGCCGGCTGCCTCGCTGACGATTTGCACTTCATCACCCGGTTTTAGCGCCGCGAGCCGTGGGCTGAGCTTGCCCTCCGGAACGGTCACCAGATAGAACCCGAGGTCGGGATTGCTGGGGGCGTTAACGTAAGAGTAGGCGCGCTGTACTCGCTCACCGTCGATATCCAGCCCCAGCTTGGCGAACTGCCCGGCGGTAAACGGATGAACCGGCGCGTGGACGGTAAGGCTAAACAGTGCATCGGTCCAGTTCTGCACTTTGACTACTTTGCCTGTAACCCAGTCTGCCATGGCGTATCTCCTCTCATTCGCGTTATCTTATCTTCACCGCGACGAGAAAAGATTTCCAGCCCGAAAGGGCTGGAAAGCTCGATTGATCAAATGATTTAAAGAATGTGGCGCTGGATTTCAGCGTCTTTGCGATCGAGGTAGTGAATAGACTGAATGCGGCGAATGGTGCGTGATTTACCGCGGATCAGCAGCGTCTCGGTGGTGGCGATATTTCCTTTACGGGTAATACCGTCGAGCAGATCGCCTTTGGTGATGCCGGTGGCGGAGAAGATAACGTTATCGCTGCGCGCCATGTCGTCCAGCGTCAGCACGATACCCGCTTCAATGCCCATCGCCTTGCAGCGTTCCAGCTCATTTTCACCGATACGACGGTTCTCTTCGCTATCGCCCTTCACGTGATGACGGGCCAACAGACGGCCATGCATATCGCCATCCAGCGCGCGAATCACCGCCGCGGAGACCACCCCTTCCGGCGCGCCGCCGATGCCGTACATCACGTCAACTTCGCTGTCCGGCATGCAGGTCAGGATAGAGGCCGCCACGTCGCCGTCGGGAATCGCAAACACGCGCACGCCCAGTTTTTGCAGCTCGACAATCACCTGGTCGTGACGCGGCTTGGCAAGAATGGTAACGGTTAACTCGGAAAGCGGCTTGTCCAGCGCACGGGCGACGTTGCGCAGGTTTTCTTCCAGCGGTTTGTTGAGGTCGATGGAACCTTTGGCGCCTGGGCCGACAATCAGTTTTTCCATATACATATCAGGAGCGTTGAGGAAGCAGCCTTTGTCGCCAACGGCCAGCACTGCCAGGGCGTTTGCCTGGCCCATCGCCGTCATGCGGGTGCCTTCAATCGGATCGACGGCGATATCCACCGCGTCGCCGTTGCCGGTGCCGACGGACTCACCGATGTAGAGCATTGGCGCTTCATCGATTTCGCCTTCGCCAATAACGATGGTGCCGTCAATGTTGACCTTGTTGAGCATAATACGCATGGCATTGACCGCTGCGCCGTCGGCGGTGTTCTTGTCGCCACGGCCCAGCCATTTGTAGCCTGCCAGCGCCGCCGCTTCGGTGACGCGCGAAAATTCGATTGCCAGTTCTCGTCTCATTACAAACTCGTCCAGGGAAGTAAAATTGTGCGAAGTTTAGCACAGCCCTTTTCGGGCTGTGGGTATGGCTACGCGTTGGAATAACGTTCGGTTTCCGGCATCCAGCGCTCAATCAGCGCATTGGCCTGCTGCGGATAACGGTCATGAATATGCCGCGCCAGGTGCTGAACTTCGGGGATCATGGCCTGATCGCGCAGCAGGTCGGCAACTTTAAATTCGGCGTTGCCGGTCTGACGGGTGCCGAGCAGTTCGCCGGGGCCGCGAATCTCGAGATCTTTCTGAGCAATCACGAAGCCGTCGTTGCTGTCGCGCAGCACCTGCAGGCGCATCTGCGCGGTTTTCGACAGCGGCGCTTTGTACAGCAGCACGCAGTGTGAGGCCACCGCGCCACGGCCTACGCGGCCTCTGAGCTGATGCAGTTGCGCCAGCCCCAGACGCTCCGGGTTTTCGATAATCATCAGGCTGGCATTGGGCACATCGACGCCGACTTCAATCACCGTGGTGGCAATCAGCAAATGCAGTTCGCCCTGTTTGAACGCCTGCATAACGGCTTGTTTCTCAGCAGGCTTCATGCGGCCATGTACGAGGCCGATATTCAGTTCCGGCAGCGCCAGCTTCAGCTCTTCGCAGGTAGCTTCCGCCGCCTGCGCTTCCAGCAAGTCTGATTCTTCAATCAGCGTACACACCCAGTAGGCCTGGCGGCCTTCGGTGGTGCAGGCGTTGCGCACGCGGTCGATGATCTCATGGCGACGGGTATCGGGGATCGCTACCGTTGTCACCGGGGTGCGGCCCGGCGGCAGTTCGTCAATCACCGAGGTATCCAGGTCGGCATAGGCGGTCATCGCCAGGGTGCGGGGGATTGGGGTGGCGGTCATGATCAGCTGATGCGGGTGGAAGCCCTGCTGCTGGCCTTTTTCCCACAGCGCCAGTCGTTGATGCACGCCGAAGCGGTGCTGTTCGTCGATGATCACCAGCGCCAGCCCGTTAAACTGCACCTGTTCCTGGAAGATAGCGTGGGTGCCGACAATCATCTGCACCTGACCGCTGGCAATGGCCTCTTGCTGTGCCTGACGCGCTTTACCTTTCTGTTTACCCGCCAGCCAGCCCACTTCAACGCCCAGCGGTGCAAACCAACTACGGAAGTTGTTGGCGTGCTGTTCGGCGAGCAGTTCGGTTGGCGCCATCAGCGCCACCTGCTTGCCATGGGCGATGGCGCGAAGCGCAGCCAGTGCGGCAACCAGCGTTTTCCCGGAGCCAACGTCGCCCTGTACCAGGCGCATCATCGGCACATCCAGCGCCATATCGTGTTCAATTTCGGCGGTAACGCGCGCCTGTGCTCCGGTGGGCTTAAACGGCAGCGCCGCCAGCAGCTTATCTTTCAGCGCATCGTTGGCGCTGAGCGGCTGGGCGTGGAAACGCTGTGCGCCCGCGCGCAGGGCCAGCATACTCAGGTTGTGCGCCAGCAGCTCTTCAAGGATTAGGCGCTGCTGCGCCGGGTGCTTACCGGTTTCTAAATCGGCAAGCTGCAGCGTCGGCGGCGGGCGATGCAGCGTACGCAGCGCTTCCGGCAGGCTCATCATTCCCTGTGCCAGCTCTGGCGGTAGCAGTTCGCTGATGGCGCAGGTATCAAGTAAATCCAGCGCCTGGTCGGTGAGTTTGCGTAACGTGGCCTGTTTAATGCCTTCGGTGGTGGGGTAGACCGGCGTTAAGGTCTCCTGCAAATCCGGTGTGCTGAGGTCACCCTGTACGCGGTATTCCGGATGGATCATCTCCGCGCCGTACTTACCGCGTTTAGCTTCGCCATAGGCCAGCACCCGCCGCCCGGTGGCGAGGCTGTTTTTCATCGCTGCGTTGAAGTTGAAAAAGCGCATCGTCAGGATGCCGGTGCCGTCGCTAATCTGGCAGGTCATCATCCGGCGGCCGCCGAAGGTGATATTGCAGTTCAGGACTTCGCCTTCCACGGTCACGTAGATGCCGGGAAGCAGTTCACCGATGGGATAAAGTTGGGTGCGGTCTTCGTAGCGCAGCGGCAGGTGCAGGAGCAGATCCTGCACCGTGTGCAGACCAATTTTTGCCAGCCGGCTGCTCTGCGCGGCGCCTACGCCGGTCAACGTGTTGAGCGGAACGGCATCCAGCAGACGGCTTTGCATAACAGTTACTCCGAGGCCTGCATAGTGGACCACCACGCGGCATCGGCTTCAATTTCGCCCTGCTCGTTGACGTGGGGATAAGGGAGCCCTTTGCGTTTAGCGACGTTTGCCAGCACCGGGTAGCCGCCTTCAAACAACAGGCGCTGCTGTTCTTCACCCGGTAGCATACTGTTTTCCCGGTGATACATGCCGGCGTTCTGCCGCTGGCGCTGCGCTTCGTAGAGAATCAAGGCTGAGGCGACGGAGACGTTGAGCGACTGCACCATGCCGATCATCGGGATGATGATGTCCCGATCCGCGAGGGCTAATGCTTCCTGGGTGATACCGGTTTTTTCCTGGCCCATCAGGATACAGGTCGGGCGGGTATAATCGATTTCACGGAAGTCGACGGCTTTGTCGGACAGATGTGTCGCCAGAATCTGCATGCCCTGGCTTTTCAGATGGCCTACCGCGTCACCGATGGTCCGGTGGGTCTTTACCTGCACCCAACTGTTGCTGCCCGCTGCCGCCGAGGCCATCGTGCGCATGCGGTTACCCGGCCACACGGCGTGAACTTCGTGAACGCCTACAGCATCGGCGGTGCGAACGATCGCCGAAACATTATGAGGTTTGTGGACCTCTTCCATGCAGACCGTCAGGTCAGGCTGACGCCTGGCGAGCATCTCACGGATACGCGCATAACGCTGTAAGTTCATTTACACTTCATCCTTCCAATTGCCTCGGCGTTGGCCGCACTCATTCACCCCAGTCACGTACTGTTGTACGCTCCTGGGGACTCATTCGCTTGCCTCGTTATTCGGCTTATCGCCTCACCCCTTCGGGGCCAGCGCAAGCGCTGTTCAAAGCGTTAAAACGCTTTGTGATGCAATTCGAATGATTTTGTGTAAAAAGCTAGTTTCGGTTACGGGTGACTTTGATGACGTCCGGCATCACGCGGATTTTGCGCATGATATTCGCCAGATGCACGCGGTCGCGGGCGGTCAGGCGGATAAAGGCGCTATATACGCGGCCGTCTTTCTCTTCCGTATTCAGGCTTTGAATATTGGACGTCGCGGTATTGATGGCTGCCGTCAGGTTGGCCAGCGCCCCCTGATGGTTGAACATATCAACCTTAATCTCGGTGATAAATTCCTGCGCCGTCTCTTTGTCCCACTCAACCGCCATGAACTTCTCAGGTTCTTTCTGATAGCCGCGAATGTTGCGGCAGGATTCATGGTGGATAACCAGCCCTTTACCCGGGCTGACGTGGGCGATGATCGGGTCGCCAGGGATCGGACGACAGCATTTCGCGAAGGTGATCAGTACGCCGTCTGCGCCTTTAATCGGCAGATGGGTATGCCCGGAGGCACCCGGTGCAGACGGGATAGCTTCGCCCTGCTGGAGGTTTTTCGCCACCACCACGCTCATGGCGTTGCCAAGGCCAATTTCGGCCAGCAGATCGTCAAGAGTGGCAAGACGCATACGGTCAAGTTCGCGCTGAACATGATCCGCTGGAATTTCCGCAAGCTTGCGGCTACCGCCCAGCGCATGGTTCAGCAGACGGCGACCCAGGCTGACGGAGTCGTCGCGCTTGAGGTTTTTCAGCATCTGGCGAATTTTTGCGCGCGCTTTCGAACTGACGACAAAGTTGAGCCATGCGGCGTTCGGGCGTGCGCCCGGCGCGGTGATGATTTCTACCGTCTGGCCGCTGGAGAGCGGCTGCGACAGCGGGTAAGGCTGCCTGTCGACGCGCGCGCCGACGCAGGCATGACCGATGTCGGTATGCACGGCGTAGGCGAAGTCCACCGGCGTCGCGCCAGCGGGCAGTTCGACAATGCGGCCTTCCGGGGTGAAAACGTAAATCTCATCCGGGAAGAGATCGGATTTAACGCTCTCGATAAATTCAAACGAACTACCGGCGCTCTGCTGTAGTTCCAGCAGGCTTTGCATCCAGCGTTGGGCGCGGATTTGTGCGGTAGTACTGCTTTCGCCACCGTGCTCTTTGTAAGCCCAGTGTGCGGCAACACCCATCTCTGCCATTTGATCCATATCTTCGGTACGGATCTGGACTTCGACCGGGACACCGTGTGGCCCAATCATCGAGGTGTGCAGGGACTGATATCCGTTGGCCTTTGGAATCGCGATGTAGTCTTTTACGCGACCCGGGCGCGGCTTGTACAGGCTGTGCATCTGGCCCAGTACGCGGTAGCAGGTATCCAGATCGTGGACGATAACGCGGAAGGCGTAGATATCCATGATCGAGTGAAAACGCTGCTCTTTCAGCACCATTTTGCAGTAGATAGAGTACAGATGTTTCTCGCGGCCGCTGACGCGACACGGAATTCCCGCTTCCTGCAAACGCCCTTCAATTTCAGAAAGAATCTTCTGAATCATCTCTTTACGGTTACCGCGCGCGGCTTTCACCACCTCTTTAATGACGCGATAGCGGTTAGGGTACAGCGCTTCAAAGCCCAGCTCTTCGAGCTCGGTCTTGATGTGATGGATACCTAAACGGTGCGCCAGCGGGCTGTAAATTTCGAGCGTTTCACGGGCGATGCGGCGACGTTTGTCCGGGCGTAATGAGCCCAGCGTGCGCATGTTGTGGGTGCGGTCGGCAAGCTTGATGAGGATGACGCGGATATCCTGCACCATCGCCATAATCATTTTGCGAAAGTTTTCGGCCTGCGCCTCTTTCTTATCGCGGAACTTGAGTTTATCAAGTTTAGAGACCCCCTCTACCAGTTCAGCAACGCTTTTGCCAAAGAGCTGCTCCATGTCCTGGTAGGTGGCAGGGGTATCCTCAATCACGTCATGCAGCAGGGCGGCCATCAGCGTTTCATAGTCGAGTTTCATCTCGGCCAGAATGCAGGCTACCGCTACCGGGTGCGTGATATAGGGTTCACCGCTTGAACGTGTTTGCCCCTCGTGAGCGTCACGTGCAACGAGATAGGCCTGCCGAAGACGCTTAATCTGGTCTTCCGGCAGGTAATTTTGAATCAGCTGATTCAGGCTCTCAAACAGATACAAGGGCGACCCGCTATCTAATTAACGACGACCTTCAGCAATAGCGGTAACAGCTTGTAATTCAGCGGCTTCCTGCTCTTGCTGTTCCTGGCGCTCGCGCACGTCGAGGATCTGGTTGTTGATCAGACCTTCTTCGATTTCGCGCAGTGCGATAACGGTGGTTTTATCGTTTTCTTCCGGTACCAGCGGATCCTTTCCGCCTACCTGCATCTGACGAGCGCGACGCGCGGCGACCAGTACCAGGTCAAAACGGTTACCAATTTTCTCTACAGCGTCCTGAACAGTTACGCGTGCCATACTTAAAATGCTCCACAGGTGAAGAAATGACTGGGCATGATACTGAAAGTGGGTTCAGTCTGCCAATAATTTGCTGATTAAAGCGTCATGTCGCTGCTTTTGGCGGCTCATACGCAGACGTTCAGCGCGGAGGATGGTCTTAAAATCACTCAGCGCGGTATCGAAATCATCATTGACGATAAGGTAATCATATTCCGCGTAATGACTCATTTCTGCAACTGCCTGAGCCATTCGTTTAGCGATGACTTCCTCGCTGTCCTGGCCACGGCCACGCAGGCGGCGGTCCAGTTCAATTTTAGACGGCGGCAGAATGAAGATGCTGCGCGCGCCCGGCATGCTTTTACGGATTTGCTGTGCGCCCTGCCAGTCGATGTCCAGGAAGACATCAACGCCGGTCGCCAGGACCTGCTCGATAGCCTGACGCGAGGTGCCGTAATAGTTGCCAAAGACTTCAGCGTGTTCCAGAAACGCACCTTCGCCAATCATCGAACGGAATTCGTCGTGATTCACGAAGAAATAGTGTTCACCGTGCACTTCACCCGGACGCGGCGAGCGCGTGGTATGTGAAACAGAGACCTGGGAGTCGTACAACGGTTGGGTTTTTAATAAAGCCTGAATCAGGCTGGATTTACCCGCGCCACTAGGGGCGGAAACAATATAGAGCGTGCCTTGAGCCATGAGTGTCTTTTGTATGTGATGATCGAAAGAGAACTTACATACGAGCCTATTATACACGGCGGCGCTGCGCGACGTAGCCTTTGTCACACTTTTTGCGCCAGTTTCTTTCATTTTGCGAGTCGCTTTCCTGAATTATCCCCATGTTGCTGCAACGAATGCGTTTTCCCTGAAGCCTGCTCGGGAAACGATACGATCGCCCTCGCGTGCAGAAAACGGCTGCATTACAAACAGAGCCAGCGTACTGACGGGGAAAGCATATGAAGGCATGGATGATGGGGCTGGGGTGGCTGCTGGCTATGCAGGCGCAAGCCAGCTGTCCAGTCTGGTCTGCCGCGCGGGCCGAGCAAGAGATTGCGCAGCTACAGGGGCAAATAGCAAAGTGGAACGCCGATTACTGGCGACAAGGGGTCAGCGGGGCGAGCGACGGCGTCTATGACCAGCTCACTGCTCGGCTTACACGGTGGCAGCATTGTTTTGGTGCGAAATCAGTAGAGAGCACGAGTTTACCGCCGTTACACGACGCGCTTAAGCATCCTGTCGCCCATACCGGAGTGCGAAAACTGGCGGATGCACGGGCTGTGGGGCAGTGGATGCAAGACAAAGGTGAGCTATGGGTGCAGCCAAAAGTCGATGGCGTTGCGGTAACGCTGGTTTATCGCCACGGGCAACTTTATCAGGCGATTAGCCGAGGGGATGGCCTGGTGGGGGAAGACTGGACGGATAAAGTCAGGCAGATACCGTCGTTGCCGAAGGCGGTACAGGGTGCTCTGGCAAACAGCGTTTTACAAGGTGAGATCTTTTTACGCGCAGAGGGGCATGTGCAGCGCAAAATGGGCGGCATGAACGCCCGTGCAAAGGTGGCGGGTATGTTAATGCGGCGAGGTGAACGCGAGCCGCTATCGGCATTGTCGCTGTTTATCTGGGCATGGCCGGATGGTCCGGCGGCGATGTCTGAACGGCTGGCGCAGCTGTCTGTGGCTGGATTTGAGCTTGCCCAGCATTATTCTCATCGGGTTTCCCGCGTTCAGGAGGTGGCGAACTGGCGCGAACGCTGGTTAACCACGCCGTTACCGTTTGCGACCGATGGCATTGTGATTCGGGAAGCGAAAGAACCCGCGGGCGCGTACTGGCTGCCGACGCAGGGAACCTGGGTGGCTGCATGGAAATACGAGCCGGTGGCACAGGTCGCGCAGGTGAACGGTATTCACTTCTCGATAGGGCGTAGCGGCAAGGTCTCGGTTGTCGCAGAGCTTGAGCCGGTAAAGCTGGATGACAAGCAGGTCAGGCGGGTTAATGTGGGGTCCGTTGCGCGCTGGCGGCGTCTGGATTTCACCGTGGGCGATCAACTGCTGGTGAGCCTGGCAGGCCAGGGGATTCCCCGGCTGGATAGCGTTATCTGGCGCGGGCTGGATCGAACAAAACCTAATCCTCCGGTGGGAGAATACCATTCGCTAACCTGCTTTTTTCTGACGGATGGCTGTCGGGCACAGTTCTTATCTCGCCTGAACTGGCTGTCTTCACCGCAGGTTTTTAATCTGGAAGGTTTGGGAGAAGCAGGCTGGAACAGGCTGATGATGGCGTTACCGTTCGACCACCTTTTTTCCTGGCTTGAACTGCGGGCGGCCCAGCTAAAAGAGATACCGGGAATCGCGCCAGAACGCGCCGAACAGCTATGGCACCGTTTTGAGATGACGCGTCGCCAGCCTTTTCGGCTGTGGGTCAAGGCGCTGGGGACGCCGTTGCCCGAAGCCGCGCTCAAGGCATCCGGCGATACCTCATGGCAACAGATTTCAGCGCGAGATGAGCTGGCCTGGCAAAGGCTACCGGGGATTGGGCCGGAGAGGGCCCACCGCCTGGTGATCTTTCTCCACCACCCCACGATCGTTGCGCTTGCCGACAAGCTACATACGCTGGGCGTGGCGGGATTTGATTAGTGTGTTTCGTGACGGTAGTGAAATACCGGTAGACCGAGCCGCAATCTCAGCGCCAGCATGCGGGCGGTAAAGCCGAACAGCAGCGTTGAAATCACCACCACATCGTGATTGCTGACGTAGTGCTGTAGCGCGACGTAAAGCACGGCGGCGGCAAAAGAGATGCCGGCGTAAAGTTCTTTCTGGAATACCAGCGGAATGCGCTTGCAGAACATGTCGCGCAACACGCCGCCAAAGACACCGGTAATCACCGCAGCAATGACGGCGATGATCGGGCCTTCACCCATATCCAGTGCAATCTGTGCGCCGATGATAGAGAAAACGATAAGCCCTACGGCGTCCAGCACCAGAAACAGGCGGCGCAGATACGGCATTACCGGCGCGACAATGGTCGTCAGCACTGCCGCAACGGCAACGGTGATGATGTATTCCGGATGCTGTACCCAGCCTAACGGATAGTGGCCAAGCAACATATCGCGTACGGAACCGCCGCCCAGTGCGGTGGCGGTGGCGATAATAATCACGCCAAAGGTATCCATGCGGCGACGCCCGGCGGCCAGCGCGCCAGTCATGGCTTCAGCGGTAATGCCAATCAGGTAGAGGATGTGCAGTAACATGTTTGCTCCCGGAATGAATGGCAGAAGGGTAGCGATTTGTGCGTGGGATCACGATTGAGATTTTCTAAGGAGAGTGGGTTTTAATTACTAAAACTAATTTTAATTGCTGTGTTTATCGCAGTGATATTAGGATGTGTTGATTTTTATGATTAATTAACGCATTAAGAAATCTAATTAAAAACTTATGCTAACAGCCTAAAACGGCCACTTCATGATGAAGTGGCCGGAAGATCGCTTACTGATTACCCGTTAGCTCGCCGTACGGCAGCGTATCGTAATCTCTCAGTGATTTCTTGTTGTACGGGTTGCCAATCCAGCGCGTACTTTCCTCAAACTGAGGGTTGGTCAGCGCACGCGTTGGGTCGAAACCGTCATAGCTCAAGCCTGCCAAATCTGACCAGGTATGAATAAGCTCGGAACTGCTGTATTTGCGGTTCACGTCCTGCGAGAAATCGCGCGGATGCGCTTCATGCCACTTCTCCGAGGTCCACAGTAGGAACGGGATGGTGTACATGTGACGCGTCGGTTCTTGCTCATTACGCCCCTGAGTCTGATGCGGCGGCGTATCGTAGACTTCTTCCCCATGGTCAGAGAAGTACAGCAAGAAGCCGTTAGGATCCGTCGCCCTGTAGTCTTTAATCAGCGTAGAAACGATATAGTCGTTATACAGGTTGGCGTTGTCATAGTTGTTGTACGTGTCCTGCTGATCCTTACTTAAACCAGCCGGCATACTGTCGGTTTTACCGGAGAATTTGTTCCAGTTCTCAGGATAGCGGTACTGGTAGTTAATATGCGTACCCAGCAGGTGAACGATAATGAACTTTTTCGGCGCAGGATCGGCCAGCACCTGCTTAAACGGTGCCAGCACGTTGGCATCGTATTCGCGGGCGCTTTGGGTGCGCTGCTGGTTCATGTAGAACTGCTGGTCGGTCTGCTTCGAGAACACCGTCAACATCGTGTTGCGCGACGTCATCGTCTGCTGGTTGGTTATCCAGAAGGTTTTATAACCCGCCTGCTTCATCAGGTTCATTAGCGAGGGTTTGGTCAGATACAGGTCCGGGTTCTGCTCATTCGCGAAGGTCAGCGCCTGCTGCAGAATCTCAATGGTGTAGGGACGAGACGTAACCACATCATTGAATACGGTAAAGTTAGGATCGGACTTACGCAGCGCATCCAGTTCTGGCGTGGTTTCACGTGGATAGCCGTACAGGCTCATATGCCCACGCTGCGTTGACTCACCGATAACCAGCACCAGCGTACGCGGCGCATTACCGGTGCTGTCTTTTAAATTCGCCAGCGGCGGTAGAGCGTGGTTGTCGTTGAGCAGTCGCGTCAGGCTATTGAGCTGATGACGATACTGGTAGTAGCCGGTAATGAACTGCCATGGTGCGGCAGGAGCAAGGCGGGTTGATACGCCATCCAGCACATCGGCAACCGGTTTGTCCTTCATCACTACCCCAGTGACGATCGGATGCAGGATCAGCCCGTACAGCAGGGCGAATGATACCAGCCAGCGCCAGGGCGTTGGGATATACACAGGACGCAGACGTGTCCACAGGAGGATAGCGATCGCCGTATAGACCAGCGCGACCAGCACTATTTTGAGGCTAAAGTACTGGCTGAAGAACTCGCCCGCTTCGTTGGTGTTGGTTTCGAACATCACGAATAGAACGCTTTGCGAGAACTCTTGCCCGTAAATTACGTAATAGCTAATTGCCGCGAGCGAGGCAGCCCAGAGAATGATGCCAATTAAGGCGCCGATAATGCGGGTTTTCCGGGGAAAGAGAAATACGGGCACCAGCCATAACAGGCTAAAGAGAATGGAATCTCTTAGGCCAGTCGAGCCGCTGTAACCTGTGGCATAGATAACAATCTGCAATGCTGTTGAAAAGAAGCAAAAATACAATACGGCCCAGCCAAGGGCTTTCCAACTGAAGGCTGGCGTACTCTGAGTAGTCGTGAATTGCATGTGATTAACTTTATTTACGGTGAAGGCGGCCAGTCTAGCTACCAATGCTTAAGATATAATTAGATCGATATCAGGGCGTAAAAACAGATAGGCCTATTATCTGCAGGGATAAAAGGATGGCGTGAAATATCTGAGCAATAACGTTCTGAAATACCGTATCTCTTCCATAATCACCCTTTCATGAAGGGGTGGCTCATCATGCAGCGATACGGCAGAAAAATAAACTACCTGAATTAAAAATGCCCGCAGCATGGCGGGCATTGATTTTTAATATAACGCTTTGGTGTTACTCGATATTTTGAATCTGCTCGCGCATCTGTTCAATGAGAACCTTCAGCTCGATAGCGGAATTTGTGACGTCGGCATTAATTGACTTCGATGCCAGGGTATTCGACTCACGGTTGAATTCCTGCATCATGAAGTCCAGGCGACGGCCAACGGCCTCTTTTTTCTTCAGGATGTTATAGGTCTCTTTGACGTGGGCTTCCAGGCGATCCAGCTCTTCGGCCACATCAATACGCTGGGCCATCAACACCAGTTCCTGCTCCAGGCGGTTGTTTTCCAACTGCACTTCCGCGTCTTCCAGCTTCGCCACCAGGCGATCGCGCTGCCACTGCAGAATTTCCGGCATATGGGCACGTACTTTGGTCACTTCGCTGCTAACACCTTCCAGGCGTTGTTCAATCAGCGCTTTCAGCGCCTGACCTTCGGTTTCGCGAGCGACGATGAAGTCGTCCAGCGTACCGTCCAGCGCATTCAGGATCTCGGCGGCGATAGCGTCCAGATCCTGCTCTTGTGCCGCCATAACGCCCGGCCAGCGCAGAATATCGACCGGGTTAATTTCCCCTTCGTCGCTCTGCATTTTGACCCAGTTCGCGGCGTTAACCAGCTGCTTTGCCAGGTTTTCGTTAAGAATAAGTTCGCCTTGCGCACTGGCATCCGGCTCAAAACGCAGAGTGCACTCTACTTTCCCGCGCGTTAAGCGGGTACGCAGACGTTCACGAACAACGGGTTCGAGGCTGCGGAACTGCTCCGGCAGACGGAAATAGGTTTCGAGATAACGCTGGTTAACAGAGCGCAGTTCCCAGGCGGCGCTGCCCCAACTGCCCTTAATTTCGCGGCGGGCATAGGCGGTCATGCTGCGGATCATAGACGTTCCTGTTTTTAAAGGAGAGATGGGGGGATTATAGCCCTCGGGGGCTTATGAGGATAGGAATAAGCACCGTTAATCCGTATAACACTTCATCCTTCAAGCTGTCTCTGTGTTGGCTGCCGTCGCTTACCCCAGTCAGGTACTTATGTACGCTCCTGGGGATGCGCGCCTTTGTCGCCTTGATACAGCTGGAATGATTTTGTGTATAATGCGCAGCCACATTCGTTTCAAGCCGGAGATTTCTATCATGCGTCCAGCAGGTCGTAGTGCCAACCAGGTGCGTCCCGTCACCCTGACCCGTAATTATACAAAACACGCAGAAGGCTCCGTGCTGGTCGAATTTGGCGATACTAAAGTGCTCTGCACCGCCTCTATTGATGAAGGCGTGCCGCGTTTTCTGAAAGGTCAGGGTCAGGGCTGGATCACCGCTGAGTACGGCATGCTGCCGCGTGCTACCCATACCCGTAACGCCCGTGAAGCGGCGAAGGGCAAACAGGGCGGTCGTACTATGGAGATTCAGCGTCTGATTGCTCGCGCGCTGCGTGCAGCGGTAGATCTGAAAGCGCTCGGCGAGTTCACTATCACGCTGGACTGTGACGTTATCCAGGCCGATGGCGGCACGCGTACCGCGTCTATTACCGGTGCCTGTGTGGCGCTGGCCGATGCGCTGGGCAAACTGGTTGCCGCAGGTAAGCTGAAAACCAACCCGATGAAAGGGATGGTCGCCGCGGTTTCCGTCGGTATTGTCAACGGTGAAGCGCTGTGCGACCTGGAGTACGTTGAAGACTCGGCGGCGGAAACCGACATGAACGTGGTGATGACCGAAGACGGCCGCATCATTGAGGTTCAGGGCACGGCGGAAGGTGAGCCGTTCACCCACGAAGAGTTACTCACCCTGCTGGCGCTAGCCCGAGGGGGAATCGAATCTATTGTAGCGACGCAGAAGGCGGCGTTAGAAAACTGATTTTTAAGGGCGACGTGGTCGCCCTTTTTTTTGTCCGTAATAAAGTGAGATGAGGAGCGAATCCATGAAACCGTATCAGCGCCAGTTTATTGAGTTTGCGCTTAACAAGCAGGTACTTAAGTTTGGCGAGTTTACGCTGAAATCCGGGCGCAAAAGCCCCTATTTCTTCAACGCCGGGCTGTTTAATACCGGGCGCGATCTGGCACTGTTAGGCCGTTTTTATGCTGAAGCGCTGGTGGATTCCGGCATCGAGTTCGATCTGCTGTTTGGCCCTGCGTACAAAGGTATTCCGATTGCGACCACCACCGCTGTGGCGCTGGCAGAACATCACGACAAAGACTACCCGTACTGCTTTAACCGTAAAGAAGCCAAAGATCACGGCGAGGGCGGTAATCTGGTTGGCAGCGCGCTGACCGGGCGCGTGATGCTGGTGGATGACGTTATCACAGCGGGAACGGCAATTCGTGAGTCCATGGAGATCATCCAGGCCAACGGCGCGCAGCTGGCTGGCGTGCTGATCTCTTTAGATCGTCAGGAACGTGGTCGCGGTGAAATCTCGGCGATCCAGGAAGTGGAACGCGATTACGGCTGTGACGTTATCTCGATCATTACCCTGAAAGAGCTGATCGCTTATCTGGAAGAAAAACCGGAGATGGCTGAGCATTTAGCCTCGGTTCGCGCGTACCGCGAAGCCTACGGCGTGTAATAAATTGCCGGATGGCGCTGCGCTTATCCGGCCTACAGAACGTTTGTAGGCCCGTAAGCGTAGCGCCAACGGTGTTTACTGCAGTTGGGCGACAATCAGCGGCCAGCGGGCGTCAAAATCGTCTGTCGGGCGATACTTAAATTCGCTGCGAACAAAGCGCGAGAGCATGCCTTCGCAGAACGCGAGTAGCTGACTTGCCAGCAGCGTCTCATCGGTTTCGTAACCTTCGCCTTCACGCATTTTGCGCTCGCGCAGTACCTGACGCAGTTGAGCCTCAATGCGCTCAAACAGCTGGTTAATGCGGCCCTGCAGGCGGTCTTGCTCAAACATCAGCGCGTGACCGGTGAGGATACGGGTCAGGCCTGGATTGCGTTCGCCGAAGCCCAGAATCAGCAGCACAATCAGACGTAAACGCGCGGTCGTATCCTTTTCGTCTTTCAGAATCAGGTTGATACGGGTAATCAGGCTATCTTCGATAAACTCGATAAGGCTATCGAACATGCGGGTCTTGCTTGGGAAATGCCGGTACAGCGCCGCTTCGGACACGCCAACGGACGCGGCCAGTTTTGCCGTCGTGATTCGCTGGCTGCCATCGCTGGATTCAAGCATCAACGCCAGGGATTGAAGTATTTCCTCGCGACGATTCCTTTTCGCAGTTTGCTTTTCTGCCATGTTCTAAAATACCCCTGAAAATAAAACACTTGTCAGGCGAGCATCCACACGGTGACCGCAACCATAAATTGCAGTGATCTTTTTGCATTATGACGCCGTGAGATGCGTAAAAAACGGGCACATCACATCCTGCATGATGTGCCTGAGGGCGAGTTATTGACGCCCGGAGTGGCCGAAGCCACCTTCGCCACGATCGGTGGCTTCAAACGATTCGACCAGATTAAACTCGGCCTGTACGACAGGAACAAACACCATCTGCGCGACGCGTTCGCCTGGCTCGATAGTGAAGGTGGTTTGCCCACGATTCCAGATGGAGACCATCAGTTGCCCCTGGTAGTCAGAGTCGATAAGTCCCACCAGGTTACCCAGCACGATACCGTGTTTATGGCCGAGACCAGAGCGTGGCAGCATCACCGCCGCCAGAGACGGATCGGCAATGTGAATCGCCAGGCCGGTCGGCAGTAAGGTGGTTTCCCCTGGCGCCAGTTCCACGGCGTCATCAAGACAGGCGCGCAGATCAAGGCCTGCAGAGCCAGCGGTGGCATAGGTCGGCAGCGGGAACTGCTGGCCAATACGCGAGTCCAGAATCTTAACGTCGATTTTTTTCATCATAACGGGTAACGATCTCGTCCAATAATAGTTGGCCCAGGAGTGACTTACTGGCGAGCGGTAAACGCTTCTCGCCGTCCTGCCAGAAAAGGTGCAATGCATTGTTATCGCTATTAAAGCCTTGATTTGATTGCGATACATCATTGGCGCAAATCAGATCAAGGTTCTTGCGGCTACGCTTTTGCCGCGCATATTCTTCCACATTATTCGTTTCGGCGGCAAACCCTACGACGTAGGGACGATGCTCTTTCAGTGCGGCAACGCCTGCGACGATATCCGGGTTTTTCACCATTTTTATTGTGAATTCATTGCCCTGGGTGTCCTGCTTCTTAATTTTTTCTTCGGCAATAACCGCTGCGCGATAGTCGGCGACCGCGGCGCAGCCGATAAAAATCTGCTGTTGTGTGATGCTGGCCTGAACGGCGGCGTTCATCTCTTCAGCTGTGGTGACGTCAATACGTTGCACAAAGGCGGGCGTCGGCAGCGACACCGGGCCGCTGACCAGCGTGACGTTTGCTCCACGGCGCGCGGCGGCTTCGGCGATAGCAAAACCCATTTTGCCCGAGCTGTGGTTGGTGATGTAACGCACCGGGTCCAGTGGTTCGCGGGTCGGGCCTGCGGTAATCATGATGTGCAGATGTTGCAGATCGTTGACGGGGGAAAAATGTGCTGCGGCCATGTCGACAATCGCTAACGGGTCGAGCATACGACCCGGCCCAACGTCGCCGCAGGCCTGGCTGCCGCTGTCCGGGCCCCAGATCAACATATTGCGTGAGGCGAGTACCTCAAGATTGTGCTGCGTGGCAGCGGCACGATACATCTGCTGGTTCATCGCGGGAACAACGGCAACCGGCGACGGGGTGGCAAGACAGATAGTCGACACCAGGTCGTTTGCCATCCCGGCGGCCACGCGGGCAATTAAGTCGGCGGTGGCCGGCGCAAGGATAACGAGGTCAGCCCATTTGCCCAGCTCAATGTGGCCCATCGCCGCTTCGGCAGCGGTATCGAGTAGGCTGTCGGAGACCGGATAGCCGGATACGGCCTGCAGGCTCAGCGGGGTGATGAAGGCTTTTGCTGCGTCGGTCATCGCGACGCGCACGTCAGCGCCGCGCTCGCGCAGGCGACGCACCAGCTCCGGCGTTTTGTAGGCAGCGATACCGCCGCTGACGCCAAGAACAATTTTCTTACCGGCCAGGCTCATCATGATTTTTCCTGTTAGGGGGACACCAGAATTCGCGCATTTTATCACAATCCTGACAGGGTCGTGCGCTTACGACAGCGACACTTTGCGAGCCGCTACGCAAGGGTGATATCCGTGTCGTGCAGGGGGGATGGCACTGTGACATCCTAGCGGCAGCCATAAGAGGAGGCCATCATGGAGAGTCCAGAAGCCCTCATGCCGCGTGAAAAGATGCAGCGGTACGGGATTGAGTCGCTCACGGATGTTGAGCTACTGGCGCTATTTTTGCGCACCGGTACGCGGGAAAAAACCGTTTTACGTTACTCGCAGGATCTGTTGCGTCATTTTGGTTCGCTGTATGGCCTGCTTTCGGCGACCGAAAAAGCAATAACCCAGATCGACGGTATAGGTATTGCCAAATATGCCCAGCTTAAGGGCATTGCCGAGCTGGCGCGTCGCTACTTTAGCCTACGGGTGCTGTCTGAAGATTCCCTGCTGAGCCCGGAGATGACGCGTGAGTTTCTGCAAAGCCAGCTCGCCGACGAGGAGCGGGAAATCTTTGTGGTGATCTTTCTCGATAATCAACATCGAGTACTCAAACACAGTCGACTTTTTTCCGGCACCCTCAGCCACGTTGAAGTGCATCCGCGCGAAATTGTACGAGAAGCCATCAAAGTAAATGCTGCTGCGGTGATCCTGGCACATAATCATCCATCGGGTCATGCGGAGCCGAGTAAATCAGACAGACTTATTACTGAAAGGGTGGTAAAGTGTTGCCAATTCATGGATATACGGGTGCTTGATCATCTGGTTATTGGCCGCGGTGAGTATGTTTCTTTTGCCGAACGCGGTTGGATTTAGCGGTTTATTACGCGATCCACCGGGATCTTTGTCTGTTCGGGACTTGAGCATAACGCCGGGTCAGCGTATACTACGCCACCTTTGAGAATCTCGGGTTTGGCATTTGGGCCTGGC
>ERZ1026892.40-NODE-40-length-61552-cov-13.308861_pt1 | contig 61552 bp, 48 predicted proteins | sample MGYA00380176_ERZ1026892 | MGnify/ENA primary metagenome ERZ1026892 (study PRJEB33269, sample SAMEA4719812) | human gut metagenome | biome: human-associated habitat; feature: organic feature; material: feces | place: Cameroon | collected 2013-10 ... | reverse complement strand
TGTCGACAGGCTTCTGCGCCACGTCGGACGGGAAGAAATCCACGCCGACCTGCTCGGCCAGGGTTTCCAGCTGTTTGATCGCCGCCGGGCGATAAACGTCGGCAGAAACCACCAGGACTTTCTTCTTGTGCTTCTCGCGCAGGAACTTACCGAGCTTACCGACGCTGGTGGTTTTACCCGCACCCTGCAGGCCCGCCATAAGTACCACAGCCGGCGGCTGCGCGGCGAGGTTCAGCGTCTGGTTCTCTTCGCCCATCGCCGAAACCAGTTCGCTACGGACGATTTTGACGAATTCCTGGCCTGGCGTCAGGCTTTTGTTAACTTCATGACCAACCGCTTTTTCTTTTACGCGATTGATAAAATCACGCACTACCGGCAGCGCAACGTCAGCCTCCAGCAGCGCCATGCGCACTTCGCGCAGCGTCTCTTTTACGTTGTCTTCAGTAAGGCGTCCACGGCCACTGATATTGCGCAGCGTGCGCGACAAACGATCGGTTAAATTATCAAACATTGTCTCTCGCCTGGGGTGGAAACGGTGAGTCGCTCACGCGACAAAAAAACGGAAATTTGCGGGAGTATAACACGACACCGGGCGAGTTGTGAGGCCGTGGTTGGCGCTGATATCACGTAACGTGACACCATCGCCCTCACACCACCTGCGCGCCTTGATACAACTCGAGGGATTTTGCGTATATACTGCTTCTCTTTCTTCACTTTGACGACTGCCGACTCTTTATGCCTGTGTTTGCCCTGCTCGCGCTTGTTGCCTACTCCATCAGCCTGGCGCTGATCATTCCCGGCCTGCTGCAAAAAAACAGCGGCTGGCGGCGTATGGCGATTCTTTCCGCCACCGTGGCGCTGGTGTGCCATGCATTTGCGCTGGAAGCCCGTATCCTGCCGGGCGGTGACAGCGGGCAGAATCTCAGCCTGTTAAACGTCGGCTCGCTGGTGAGCCTGATGATCTGTACGGTGATGACCATCGTCGCCTCGCGTAACCGCGGATGGCTGCTGTTGCCCATTGTTTATGCGTTTGCGCTGATCAACCTCGCCTTCGCCACCTTTATGCCCAATGAGTTTATTACCCATCTGGAAGCGACGCCGGGGATGATGGTGCATATTGGCCTGTCGTTATTCTCCTACGCGACGCTGATTATCGCAGCCCTGTATGCGCTACAGCTCGCATGGATTGACTATCAGCTCAAGAATAAGAAGCTGGCGTTCAACAACGAAATGCCGCCGCTAATGGTCATTGAACGCAAAATGTTTCACATCACCCAGGTTGGCGTGGTTCTGCTCACGCTGACCCTCTGTACCGGCCTGTTTTACATGCATAACCTGTTTAGCATGGAAAATATCGACAAGGCCGTCCTTTCCATCATCGCCTGGTTCGTCTATATCGTGTTGTTATGGGGTCACTATCACGAAGGGTGGCGCGGCCGCCGGGTGGTCTGGTTTAACGTGGCGGGCGCTGGCATTCTGACGCTCGCCTACTTTGGTAGCCGCGTGATTCAACAATTCGTGGGCTAAGTACTAAGGAATTCTCTTGGAACATATCTCTACCACCACGCTGATCGTGACGCTGATCATCATGGTGGTCATCTCCGCCTATTTCTCCGGTTCTGAAACCGGCATGATGACGTTAAACCGCTATCGGCTGCGTCATCTGGCCAAACAGGGCGACAAATCCGCGCGGCGAGTTGAAAAGCTGCTGAAAAAACCTGACCGTCTCATCAGCCTGGTGCTGATTGGCAACAACCTGGTCAACATCCTGGCTTCCGCGCTCGGCACCATTGTCGGCATGCGCCTGTACGGCGATCTGGGCGTCGCCATCGCCACCGGGGTACTGACCTTTGTGGTACTGGTGTTCGCTGAAGTGCTGCCCAAAACCATCGCCGCGCTCTACCCGGAAAAGGTCGCCTACCCCAGCAGCTTCCTGCTCGCACCGCTGCAAGTTCTGATGATGCCGCTGGTCTGGCTGCTTAACCTCATCACCCGCATCCTGATGCGCATGATGGGCATTAAAACCGACATCACTATCAGCAGCGCGCTCAGTAAAGATGAGCTGCGCACCATCGTGAATGAATCCCGCTCGCAGATTTCACGCCGCAACCAGGACATGCTGCTATCGGTACTGGATCTGGAAAAAGTCAGCGTCGATGACATCATGGTGCCGCGCAACGAAATCGTCGGCATCAACATCAACGACGACTGGAAGTCTATCGTCCGCCAGCTCACCCACTCGCCGCATGGCCGCATCGTGCTGTACCGCGATACCCTCGACGACGCCATCAGTATGCTGCGCGTGCGCGAAGCCTATCGTCTGATGACCGAGAAAAAAGAGTTCACCAAAGAGGTGATGCTGCGTGCCGCCGATGAGATTTACTTCGTGCCGGAGGGAACGCCGCTCAGCACTCAACTGGTGAAGTTTCAGCGTAATAAGAAAAAGGTGGGGCTGGTCGTCGACGAGTATGGCGATATTCAGGGGCTGGTAACGGTGGAAGACATTCTGGAAGAAATTGTCGGCGACTTTACCACCTCGATGTCACCGTCACTCGCCGAAGAAGTGACCCCGCAAAATGATGGTTCGGTGATTATCGACGGCAGCGCCAACGTGCGTGAACTCAATAAGGCTTTCAACTGGCATCTGCCGGAAGACGAAGCGCGCACTATGAACGGGATGATTGTTGAAGCGCTGGAAGAGATTCCTGCGGCAGGTACGCGAGTACGTATCGCCCAGTATGATATCGATATTCTCGACGTGCAGGATAACGTGATTAAGCAGGTGCAGGTGAACCCGGTTAAGCCGATTCGGGAAAGCGTGCAGGATTAAAGATATCCCCTCTCCCCGGCTGGGGAGAGGGCAACGCGAAGGTTATGCCTTCGCCTTCGCGACGGAAACCATCGCCGCGCGAATAGTACGACCGTTCAGGGTGTAACCCTTCTGCATCACCATCAGCACATTGCCAGCGGCCACTTCGTCAGACTCCACCATCGCAATCGCCTGGTGAACGTTCGGGTCCATCGGCACGTCGATATCGGCAACAACCTGCACGCCAAATTTCGCGACCACGTCCAGCATCGACTTACGCGTCAGTTCAATACCTTCGATCATCGCCGCCATCGCGTCGCTGTCTTTGTTGGCCACTTCCAGCGCGCGGTCCAGACTATCCAGCACCGGCAGCAGTTCATTGACGAATTTTTCCAGCGCGAATTTGTGCGCCTTCTCAACGTCAATTTCAGTGCGACGACGCAGGTTTTCCATCTCGGCCTTCACGCGCAGCACGCTTTCGCGCTCGCGGGTTTCGGCTTCCGCCAACTGCGATTCAAGGTTCGCAATTTTTTCGTCGCGCGGATCCACCTGCTCAGCAGAAGCGTCTGGTTCAACCGCCTCAACTTCTTCGTGCTGTTCCATGATAATTTCTTCCGGGGATTGCCCCTCAGGCGTTTTCTGTTCTTTACTACTCATGAATTTCTCCGCGTTTTTTCGCAATCATCTCGCTAACTTCGCTTATTATGGGGATAAGATTTCGGGTTTCAAGGGAAGCTCTCACATTGTCACCAATCTTCGGCACAAGGACATTCAGAAAATGAACAATCATTTCAAGTGTATCGGTATTGTAGGACACCCTCGTCACCCGACGGCCCTGACAACACATGAAATGCTCTATCGCTGGCTGTGCACCAAAGGCCTCGATGTGATTGTTGAGCGCCAGATAGCCCAGGAACTGAAGCTCGATAATGTGAAAACCGGCACGCTGGCCGAAATTGGTCAGAAAGCGGATCTCGCGGTAGTCGTTGGCGGCGACGGTAATATGCTCGGCGCAGCGCGGACTCTTGCGCGCTATGACATCAGCGTCATTGGCATTAACCGCGGCAACCTTGGCTTTCTGACCGACCTCGACCCGGATAACGCCCATCAGCAGCTTGCCGACGTGCTGGACGGCAATTACATTGCCGAAAAGCGCTTCTTACTGGAGGCTCAGGTATGCCAGCAGAACTGTCAGAAGCGTATCAGCACCGCCATCAACGAAGTCGTGCTACACCCGGGCAAAGTGGCGCACATGATTGAGTTCGAAGTGTATATCGACGAGACCTTCGCCTTCTCCCAGCGTTCCGATGGCCTGATTATCTCCACCCCCACCGGATCCACCGCCTACTCGCTTTCCGCCGGGGGGCCGATTCTCACTCCATCATTGGATGCAATAACCCTGGTGCCAATGTTCCCACATACGCTCTCCGCGCGCCCGCTGGTGATTAACAGCAACAGCACCATCCGCCTGCGCTTTTCGCACCGCCGCAGCGACCTGGAAATTAGCTGTGATAGCCAGATTGCCCTGCCCATCCAGGAAGGCGAGGATGTCTTAATCCGCCGCAGCGACTATCACCTGAATCTGATTCACCCTAAAGACTACAGCTATTTCAATACATTAAGCACAAAACTCGGCTGGTCAAAAAAATTGTTCTAATTTTATCGCCGCCTCTTTACTGGATAAAAAACCAGTCTATACTGTATGAAAACACAGTTATGGGTTTTCATACAGGAAAGCGGCTATGTTGGCACAACTGACCATCAGCAATTTTGCAATCGTTCGTGAACTTGAAATCGACTTCAACAGCGGCATGACGGCCATCACCGGGGAAACCGGTGCGGGTAAATCTATTGCAATTGATGCCCTCGGGCTGTGCCTGGGTGGCCGAGCGGAAGCCGACATGGTCCGCGTTGGCTCCACACGCGCCGACCTCTGCGCACGCTTTGCGTTGAAGGATACACCTGCGGCCCTACGCTGGCTCGAGGAGAACCAGTTGGAGGATGGCCGCGAGTGCCTGCTGCGCCGCGTCATCAGCAGCGACGGTCGTTCTCGTGGCTTTATTAACGGCACGGCCGTCCCACTTTCCCAACTGCGCGAACTGGGCCAGCTGCTTATCCAGATCCACGGCCAGCATGCGCACCAGCTGTTAGTCAAATCCGAACACCAGAAAACGCTGCTCGACGCCTATGCCGGCGAGTCCAATCTCGCACATCAGATGGCGGAAAATTACCGCCTCTGGCACCAGAGCTGCCGCGATCTGGCGGCTCACCAGCAGCAAAGTCAGGAACGCGCCGCGCGAGCCGAGCTGCTGCAATACCAGTTGAAAGAACTGATCGAGTTCAATCCGCAGCCCGGTGAATATGAACAAATCGATGAAGAGTACAAGCGCCTTGCTAATAGCGGCCAGCTGCTCTCCACGAGCCAGCATGCGCTGGCTATCCTGGCCGACGGCGATGACGTGAACCTGCAAAGCCAGCTCTATACCGCCCGCCAGCTGGCGGGCGAACTGGTGAGCATGGACGGCAAACTCTCCGGCGTGCTGGATATGCTGGAAGAAGCGGCCATTCAGCTAAGCGAAGCCAGCGACGAACTGCGCCATTATTGCGACCGGATGGATCTCGATCCAAATCGTCTGTTCGAGCTGGAACAGCGTCTGTCAAAACAAATTTCCCTGGCGCGGAAGCATCAAATCTCGCCGGAAGCGCTGCCGGAATACTATCAGTCGCTGTTGGATGAACAGCAGTTGCTCGACGACCAGAGCGACTCGCTTGAAACGCTCAAACTAGCTGTTTCTCGCTATCATCAACTGGCACTGGACACCGCGCGCCAGCTGCACGCTCAGCGTCAGGCCAGCGCCCAAGAACTGGCGCAGTTGATTACCGACAGCATGCATATGCTCTCCATGCCGCACGGCGTGTTTGATATCGACGTCAGCTTTGAAGAACAGCATCTGACCGCCGAAGGCGCAGACCGTATTGAGTTCCGCGTCACCACCAACCCGGGGCAGCCGCTGCAGGCGATTGCCAAAGTGGCTTCCGGCGGTGAACTGTCGCGTATTGCCCTGGCCATTCAGGTGATTACCGCACGCAAAATGGAAACCCCGGCCCTGATTTTCGATGAAGTGGACGTTGGGATCAGCGGCCCAACGGCGGCAGTCGTCGGCAAGCTGCTGCGCCAGCTGGGTGAATCAACCCAGGTGATGTGCGTAACCCACCTGCCGCAGGTAGCAGGCTGTGGGCACCACCACTTCTACGTCAGCAAAGAGACCGACGGCGCAATGACCGAAACCCATATGCAGCCCCTGGATAAACGGGCTCGTCTGCAAGAGCTGGCGCGGCTGCTGGGGGGCAGTGAAGTCACCCGCAATACGCTGGCGAATGCGAAAGAGTTGCTGGCCGCATAAACTTTTTTGATTTCTCAGAGTCTGAGTTCACAATAAAAACGCCGTAAGACCTGATATCAAAGGTTTCCAACTTACCTCAGGTCTATTATCATCGGCACATGACATATGAGCCGCGTACTGCTCGGGCCCGAAAAGGAATCAAATCACTATGCGCTGTAAAACGCTGACTGCTGCCGCAGCGGTTCTTCTGATGATGACTGCAGGCTGTTCCACTCTGGAGCGAGTGGTTTACCGTCCTGATATTAGTCAGGGGAACTACCTGGCACCTAACGATGTAGCGAAAATTCGTCCAGGCATGACCCAGCAACAGGTCGCCTACACCTTAGGTACCCCGATGATGACCGATCCATTCGGCACCAACACCTGGTTCTATGTTTTCCGCCAGCAGCCAGGCCATGAAAAGGCGACCCAGCAGACACTGACGTTGACCTTCAACAGCAGCGGTGTGCTGACCAACATCGATAACAAACCGGCGCTGACCAAATAAGCCAACGCTGACGAAAAAAAGCGCTCATTGAGCGCTTTTTTATTGTCTGCAAACAGCAGCAGAGGGTTATCCCTTTTTCTGCGCCGACTTTTCCGCCCGCTGGCGGCGAAGCTCTTTTGGATCGGCAATGAGCGGGCGATAAATCTCAACCCGGTCGCCATCGTGAACCTCATCCTGCAGTTTCGCCGGGCGACTATAAATACCGACCTTATTTTTGCTCAGATCAATATCATCCCGCAGCGCTAACAGGCCGCTTGCCTGAATCGCCTGCTCGATCGTCGCCCCCTCATTCAGGGTAACGCGCTGTACATACTGCTTTTGCGGCAACGCGTAGGCCACTTCCACGACAATCTTACCCGACACGATAAACCTCTCTGGCGCGCATCGTGAAGGCCTGCACCATATTCAGCGCCAGTTCTTTAAAGATACGACCAAACGCCAGTTCAATAAGTTTGTTGGTAAACTCAAAATCGAGATGGAATTCAATCTTACAGGCGTCCTGGCTTAATGGCGTAAACTTCCAGCCGCCAATCAGCTTTTTAAACGGCCCATCGACCAGGTGCATCAAAATGCTCTGGTTATCGGTTAAGGTATTACGCGTGGTAAAGGTCTTACTGATACCCGCTTTTGCGACATCGACCGCCGCCGTCATTTGCGTCGGTCCAGACTCCAGAACGCGGCTGCCCGTACAACCGGGAAGAAAATCCGGGTAGGCATTCACATCATTCACCAGTTGATACATTTGCTCCGCGCTGTAGGGAACCAGCGCAGTACGGCTAATCTGAGGCATAGCAATTTCCATGATCGAACACGGCGTAAATAGTATCATTTATCTACGGTTAAAAAAAACGGACGCCGGCTATATCGTGCTAAGATAACGCATTACGCCTCGCGGGAGCTTGAGGCTAGGTTTATCAGATTAGCGATAATTTCAGGATATTATGACAAAGAAAAAAGCACACAAACCTGGATCGGCCACGATTGCGCTGAATAAACGCGCCCGCCACGAATACTTTATCGAAGAAGAATTTGAGGCGGGCCTGGCACTCCAGGGCTGGGAAGTGAAATCCCTGCGCGCAGGTAAAGCCAACATCGGCGACAGCTACGTTATCCTGAAAGACGGTGAAGCGTTCCTGTTCGGTGCCAACTTTACCCCGATGGCCGTAGCGTCTACGCATTACGTTTGCGATCCTACCCGCACCCGTAAGCTGCTGCTCAACCAGCGCGAACTGGATTCCCTGTACGGGCGTATCAACCGCGAGGGTTACACCGTGGTGGCGCTGTCGCTGTACTGGAAAAACGCCTGGTGTAAGGTAAAAATCGGCGTGGCGAAAGGGAAGAAACAGCACGATAAACGTTCCGATCTGAAAGATCGTGAATGGCAGTTGGATAAAGCCCGCATAATGAAGCATGCAGGCCGCTAATACGACTGGCTGACCCTCTCCTGGCGGGGGAGGGTTTTCGATACGCTCCTAGCGTTCACGCAACGCTTCATTCACCTTGTTCAGCGGTTTGATCAGATAATCGAGCACCGATTTTTGTCCGGTCTTAATCTCAACGCTTGCCACCATCCCCGGCAGGATCGGAAAACGCTGCCCCGCTTTATTGCGCAGTTCAGCGCTGTCGGTCCGCACGTAAACCCGATAGTAGAACTGATCCCGGCGAACCTCATCCTGTAATGTATCCGGCGAAACCACTTCGACCGTACCGTTCAGATTGCCATAGATCGACGTATCGTAAGCGGTGACCTTCACCGTAGCGGCAAGGCCTGGGCGAATATAGGCGATATCACGCGGGTTAATCCGCGTTTCAACCAACAGCTGATCTTCCAGTGGCACAATTTCCATCAGCTTACCGCCCGGCTGGAGCACGCCGCCGACGGTGGTGATCTGAATATCCTTCACCACGCCACGCACCGGGGAAAAAAGCGTAGCGCGATCCAGCTGATCCGCTTTCCCCGCCATGACCTGTAACTGAGCATCAAGATCGGCATTGGTTTTTACCTGTTCTTCCCGCGCCCGCACCGCAAACTGGTTACGCGCCTCATCGATTTTACCCTGTAGCTCTGTGGCCTGACGCTGAAGACGGATCACCTCAACCTGGCCTGCTGCCCCTTTCTGTACCAGCGGCTGGGTCATCTGCAGCTCCGCGATCACCAGCCGGTAGTTTTTCTGCAGATTGTTGACCGTTTCATTCAGGTTGCGGCGACGGGATTCATACAGTTGCTGTTCGCGGGCAACCAGATCCGGCTCGCGCATAGATTCAGCGCTGAACTTCAGCGGCGCGCCGGTCAGTTCAGCACGTAGACGCTCGCTGGACGCACGCAGCGCTCTGGCACGGGCAGCCGCTTCGCCGTAATTTGACTGAAACCGTGTCGGGTCAAGCCGGGCCAGCACCTGCCCCTGCTCGACAATATCCCCTTCGCGTACCGCCAGCGACTTGATGATCCCGCCATCCAGACTTTCGATCACCTGCGCATGGGTCGAGGGCGTGATTTTACCCGTACCAACAGTCACCTCATCAAGGATCGCCCACCAAGCCCAAACCACAAAGACCACAAGACCGATCAGCGACAGCCAGATAATCGACGAGTAAAACCGCCCCTGGCGCGCCAGCTCTTCCTGCATCCCCAGTTGACTCATGGCAATATCCTCAGGCGATAGACGCCACGTTACTGTTATTCTGCGCCTGCTTGAGCAGCGAATCCCGTGGACCATCGGCAATAATTTTGCCGTTTTCCATCACCACAATTCTGTCCACCAGATTGAGTAACGCCGGGCGATGGGTTACCAGGATCAGCGTACGCCCGGTCAGCCACTGCTGGAGCTGGCGGATAACCCAGGCTTCCAGCTGTTCATCCATTGACGCGGTGGGTTCATCCAGCAGCACAATCTGTGGATTGCGGACGATTAACCGGCTCAACAGCACCATCTGCCGCTGTCCGCCGGAAAGCCCGCGTCCACCTTCGTTGATCAACCGGTCAAGACTGGCGGCATCCTGCTGCACCATGGTGATCGCTCCGCTGATACGCAGCGCCTGGATAAGTTCCGCCTCGGAGGCATGAGGATGCCCCAGCATCAGATTCTGCCGCAGCGTACCGAAGAAGAGACGCGAATCCTGAGAGAGGTAGCCCACCTGGCGACGGACGTCAGCGGGGTCGATATGCGCCATATCAACGCCGTCGATAATTGTTTTGCCTTTCGTAGCCTGCGCCTGGCCAGAGAGCAGCTTCAGCAGCGTCGACTTTCCGGCACCGGTTTTGCCGAGAATGGCAACGCGCTCACCGGGCTTAATCTCCAGCTCGCCGATCTGTACCGCCTGCTCGCCCTTCTCTTCGTCATAGCTGTACTGCAAGCCCTGGAGCTGGTAGTGACCCGCCAGCACCGGGCAGTGGGCCATTTTTTTGTCGGCTTCTTTATCGAGCGGCTTTTTCAGCAGCTCATTCAGTCCGGTCATCGCCGATTTCGCATGTTGCCAGCGCGAGAAGACCATCGTCAGCTGCATCAGCGGCGCAATCGTACGCGAGGAAAGCAGGCTACAGGCGACCAGAGTACCGGTCGTGATCCCACCATCCAGCACCAGATAGCTGCCGAACACCAGCATCCCGGCGTAGGTGATCTGCTGGACAGTAGAGGCCCATCCGCTAAGCCGTGCGCCCCACACGCGCTGTTTCATGCCGATTGCGGCACCTACCGAATGGGTGTGCTCCCACTGGCGCTGGAAATAGGGTTCCGCCTGCAGGGCTTTGATATCCTCGATCCCTTCGATCGATTCGACCAGCACCGCGTTACGGATAGCGCTCTCGCGCATCCCCTCTTTCGCCAGCTTCGCCATCGGCCACTGCACCAGCAGGCCAGGAATAACAATCAACGGGATGGCGATCAGCGGAACCGCCACCAGCGGGCCGCCCACCAGCGCCATAATGCCAAGGAACAGGAAAACAAAGGGCATATCCATCGCCGCGCCGACGGTGGTTGACGTCAGGAGCTCGCGCACCTGGTCAATTTCACGGAGCTGGGAGATGAATGAGCCGGTGGATTTGGGACGCGCGTCGTTTTTGATGGCCATCGCCCGCGCAAAGAACAGCGAGGAGACCTTAAGGTCGATGTGCTTACCCATAATGTCGGAGACATGGGTTCGCGCAAGACGAATAAAATACTCAAACGCCGCCGCCATCAACACGCCGAAGAACAGCACCCACAGGGTCGGGATCGACTGAGCAGGAATAACCCGGTCATACACCTGCATTGAGAAAAGGATCCCCCCCAGCGCCAGCACGTTGCCAACAATCGAAGCCAGCGCAATCTCGCTCAGCTTGCGTCCGCTGTGGCGGAAATGACGCCAGAACCAGTGTGCTTCCCAGGGACGGGTAAACTCGTCGATACGCGAATCGCGCCCGCGTGCGGCGATGCCCAGTAGCACAATCTCGGGTTTAACACGGGTGAGCAGGGTTTCCAGCGGTTCTTCACGCACCAGATCGCCGCCGTCGCTGAGCCAGTAGCTGACCAAACCGTCGGCGTCGATCGCCTCCAGCAGCATCAGCTCGCCGGATTCCAGTTGGACGATCACCGGCAGGGTCTGCGCATTCCAGCGCATATTTTTTAGTTCGGCGGTCCGTACCTGTAGCCCCATTAATCCACTCAGCCGCTCCAGACGTACATTCAGAGGCAAGGATTCAAACCAGCGCATCTGCTGACGTACCGCCGGCGCGTCAGCGGGCAGGCCAAAACGCCCTGCCGCCCGCACCATAACATTGATCCAGCTTTCGGTTTCGGGATGTTGCATCTACATCTCCTGTACCCTGTGCGTTTAAAGGGAAGGCAGCGTGTCGCCCACGGTACGGCTCCGCTCGATACCTAACATGTCGAGTAAGTTATCTGCCGCAGCGGCATAGCGTACGGCCGCATCCCAGCCGTCATAGCGCGCGGTGATGGTCGAGGTATCGGCCTGAAAAACATCCTGTTCAACGCTGAGCAAATCATTGAGACTGCGTTTGCTGAGCTGGTATTCACCCTGATACACCCCTCGCGCCCGCTCGGCGCTGGCGTACTGTATTTCACCAGCCTGCTGGCGCTGCTGCGATCCGGCCAGATCCGCCCATGCCGTTGCCGCTTTCTGGTTGATATCCAGTTTGCTGGCCTCCACCTGCGCACGCGCGTTGGCGCGATCGCCTTCCGCTGCGTCGACTCTCGCGCTGACCGCCCCGCCCTGATACAGCGGCGCATCCACCACCAGCTGGACCTGATCGTCCCAGTAATTGCTGCTGTTGCTGCTGATCTGGTAGCGCGTACGGCCGGCCTGCACCGACAGCGTTGGCCAGTGCTGAGCCTGAGCCTGGCGAATACGATCGTCAGCCGCGAGCTGTTTAGCGCGTGCGCTGCGTACCGCATAGCTTTGTTCATAGGGAAGCGTTTTGAGGGTGATTTTTTGCTTAAGCAGATCGACCGGCAGGTCGGGCAGCGTGTCTGCGGTCACGCCGGTCAGCACGCTGAGCGCTGCCTGAGCGGCGATCCGCTGCGCCGTATATTGCGCCAGCGTAGCGTTCATTCCGGCGATACGGGTTTGCGCCTGCAATACGTCAGACTGCGAACTTAGCCCAGCTTCGGCGCGAAGTTTAGCCATCTCCAGCACTTTGTTCAGCGAGTTGGTATTTTTTTTCGCCGACTCCTCCAGCGCCTGAAAACGCTTAACCTGGAGATAGGTTTGCAGCGTCTGCATACCGACCTGATTCAGTGAATCATAGAGCTGGTAGCGATAAGCATCCGACAGGTTATGTTGCTCATCAATACTGCCGCTGGTTTTGCCAAAATCCCACAGCAGCTGGCGCAGGTTAATACCGGCTGAGGCGTTACTGTTCAGCGAACCGGAAGAGTCGGTTCGATGAGAACGTCCGGTATTCCCTTGCAAAGAGACCTGCGGGAACCAGGCGCTTTCCGCCTCGCTAAGATTGGCTTTGCCGACGCTAATTTGCGCCGCGGCCATCGAAATATTGGGGTTACGTGCAAAGGCGCGAAGAATCGCCTCTTTGATAGTCAGTTGTGCCTGGTAAGCATCTCCCGGCGCCGCTTGCCATCTTGTATCTTCCGCGCTTCTTGCGCTGCCCGTCGATGCCATCAACAGCGCCGCCAGCATTGTGCAATGCAGGATTGTTTTCGTCATTCACTCCACCTTAGGTTACCCCGGTGATATTTTTACATCCGAACCCGCCTCGTCCCTGAGGCGACAACCGGTTTACACCATATTGACATGCAGCCCGTGCTGGATGAGAACATCACCTAGCGTATTGCTTTGAGAGCTGTTGTGATAAACATCGAACTGGATCCCGCCGATATCACGCTGCCCGCTGACGTTCCAGATATCTCCCTGCCCCTGCACCAGATTTACCTGGTCGCCGGACACGCCTTTAATCAGCAGGTCGTCTTCAGGTTTATCAGTAATTCTCAAGGCCTGTTGCAGGTCAAGGGTGATGCTGTTAGTGCCGGACGAGCCTAAATCGACAATTTCGATATTCTGGATTTTGTCACCCAACGCCGTCAGGTCGAGCTGGAGATGCAGCCCGTCGAGGATCAGCGTATCGGTTCCGGCACCGCCATCGATATGGGTTAACCCCAGAGACGAAAGATGGATAGTGTCGTTACCGGCGCTGCCCGTTACGGAGTCCCCGGTCTGATGGGTTCCGTCGGCCAGATCGATAGTGACGCCTCCAATAGTGTAGGCACCGGTAGCGGCATTTTCTTCCGTAGCCTGTTGATTTTCTGCACTCTGTGCTTCAGTCGTGCTTTCGGTCGACAGGACACTGACTTTCGCCGCCGTGGTGGTGGTGGTCGCCAGCGTGCTGTGGTCGTCAGAGGACTCGCTGGCAGCCAGCACCGACAGGGTCTCAGCTTCAGTTGCCATCAGCGTGGCCGGTGGCGTGGTGGAAATAATGCTGCCGTTAAGGCCGACGTTAAGATAGGTGTGGTTCCCGGCCGCATCCACCGCGTCAATATTCAGAACGCTGGTGAGGCTAAGGATAACACCAAGGTTCAGCACCAGGCCCAGAGACGCCGTCCAGTTGCCACTCGCATCCGGCGTCACCACCGCAAAGGCCGTACTGTTCACCAGTGAAACCCTGATTGAACCGCCTGCGCCCACGTTGGTCGATTTACCGCTGATGGTCAGTACCACCAGACCCAGAAGTGAACTCAGCGGGTTAATCGACACCGTCGGGGCCGTCTGTTTACTGCTGACATCCACAGAGGTGGTGTTGGTGTTACCGACCTTATCGGTGACGCCCGCCGTCACTTTCAGGGTGCCATCGGTAATCCCTTTCAGGATGGAAGAATCAACGGTCGCCGACCAGGTCCCGGTGGTGGCGTCCACCGTGATCTTGCCCGGATCGAGAACTGTGTTGCCAACGGTGACAACCACTTTTGCCCCGTCGGCCAGACCGGTGATTTTCCCGGTGATAGTCTGGGCCGTCTTGGCTTCACTGATGTTCAGCCAGCCATCGTTGCCAAACAGCGAGGTCAGGGAGATCGACGGCGGGTTATGCGAAATCACGGTCAGCGCGCCGCTGCCTGACGCGACATTACCCGCCGGGTTAGTCAACGTGACGCCGACCGTCAGGTTACCGTCCGCTAACTGACTCAGGTCGCTGGTCGGAACGCTGACAGACCATGTTTTATCTGCCCCAACCGTTGCGGTATAGGTGTGCGTACCCAGCGTCACCGTTACCTTGGATCCAATCCCACTGTCGTTGGTGGTCCCGGAGATCACCTGCGCTTTCAGCAGGTCGGCAATACTCAATCCGCCGTCGCCGAAGATGCTGTTCACGACCAGCGTCGGCAAGGTGTTAATCGCCACCGACGGCGTCACGCTGACGGTATCTTTGTTACCGGCCATATCCTGAACCGAAACGCTGACGTTAAGCGGGCCGTCGGCAAGTTTCTGCAAATCAACCGTCGGCAGCGCCGCTTTCCAGGTGCCGTCTGCATTCACCGTCGCGGTGTAGTTAAAGCCGCCCAGGGCGATTTTCACCTGCGCTCCCGCCGCCAGGTTGGTGACGCTACCGCTGATAAACTGCTGGCTCAGCAGGTCGTTAAGATCCAGGCCGTTGCCGCCAAACAGCGGGTTAAGCGTGATTTTCGGCACGTTAGTCACGATAGAGGTGATCACCTGGGAACTCGTCGCCTGGTTACCCGCGCTGTCGGTGACCGACGCCGTCAGCGTCAGGCTACCGTCACCGAGTCCTTTCAGTTCAGCTTTGGTCAGTTCCAGAGACCAGACGCCGCCAGTAACGGCAACGCTATCATGTATCACTCCGCCGATCGTCACCTTTATGAAACCGTTGTCCAGGTTAGTGACCGTACCGCCTATGGTCTGCCCAAGATTGGCCTCATCCAGATTCAGATAGCCGTCATTGCCAAACAGGGAGGTGATATTGACCACCGGCAGTTTGGTGAGGTTAACAATAGCGTTATGCGTTGCATCGGTGACTGTGTTGCCGGAGGGCGTGGTGATTTTCACGCTGGCGGTCAGATTACCATCCGTCAGGCCGAGCAGATCGGTACTTTTAGCGGTAATGTTGAATGAACCGCCGCTCACCGTGCCGGTAAAGACCTTACCGCCAACGGTCACCTGTATCAGCGAGCCGTCGGCCGCATTGGCCACCGTGCCTGTAATCAGCTTATCGGTCTGCGCCCCCACTGCGCTCAGGGTATTAGTACCAAACAGCGTCAGTGAGTTCAGCACCGGCGATAGCAGATCCAGCTTCAGCGAACCGCTGACGCTGGTCGCGTTATTACCATACTGATCCGTTGCCGCCATGGTGACGGTCAGCGGCCCGGCGGTACCCAGCGCTTTCAGCGCATCGGCAACGGTGGACGGCAGGCTAACGGACCATTTACCGGTACTGTCTACCGTGGCGGTGAAGGACGCCGTGCTGCCAATGGTAATTGTCACTTGCCGCCCGGCCGCCAGCCCTGTGGTGGTCCCGCTGATCACGCCGGAAACCAGTTCGTTCAGCGAAAGCGTGCCGTCGCCGAACAGCGAACCTAGCGTAATGGTCGGAAGGGTTTTTGCCACGCCAAAGCTGATATTGGTGCTAACCAGGTTGCCGTCGAGGTCGGTGATATTCACCTTCCCGGTAATGGTTCCGTCCTGCAGTCCCTGAAGCAGAGAGGACCCCAGCGTGGCCGACCACAGCCCCTTAACGGCATCAACTGTACCGGTAATCGTCTGACCAGCGATAACCAGCACTACGCTGCCCACTTTGTTTGCGTTGCTGACAATACCGCCAATGGTATGGGCAGTGGCGCTTTCAACATTGTTGATCACGTTATCGACATCAATAACGTTACCTACGGCCAGCGTAACGGCCTCCGCCGCTTTCGGCAGGTCGCCCAGCGACAGGCGCACGTTCGCCAGCGGATCGCTGCTGTTGCTCGGTACAACGTTGCCGTTCGCATCGGTGACGACCAGCTGTAAGCCCAGGGTCTGATTTAGCAGCCCCAGCCAGAGTGACGGCGGCAGGTTAATGGAGAACTTGCCATCGTTGCCCACGGCGACGCTATCCAGCGGAATATTGATATTGGTTCCGGCGATGGTCAGCTTAACGGTTGCCCCGCGGTAGTCTCCGTCTACATGACCGGTGAGGATTTGAGTAACCTGAGACTCGGCGATATTGAGCACACCGTCATTGCCAAAGACGCTGTCAATGGCCACGCCCAGGTCCTTGTTCAGAGCGACGTTGAGGGTCACAGAACTTGTGCTGGTATTACCGGCCGCATCCGTTGCGGTAACACTCACCACCTGCGCGCCGTCGGTTAAGGTCAGCAAATCGGCTTTCGGGAAGGTCACGGACCATTTGCTATCGGAACCCACGGTGGCCGGAAGTGATAGCGGCCCAATTCTAATGATCAGATTTTCGCCCTCCTTCCCGTCGCCGGAAATCACCAGTCCATCTTTGATAGCGAGGGTATTCAGCACCGCAGGAAGCAGGTTGAAATTGACATCCAGCAGCGGCGGCGTCGCATCGAGGGTGAAGCCTTCCGTTGTCTGATACGAGTTACCGGCACTGTCGCTTACCGAGGCCCGGAAGGTATAGTCGCCGTCGCTCAGGCCTGCCAGATCGCCTTTCGGAATGGAGGCAGACCAGCTCCCGCCCGCGACGGTGGAGTAGTAAACTTTCACCACCGTACCCGCTGAATTCAGCAACTCGATACGCACTTCACGGCCGTTTGCATCGGATATTCCAGTTAAGGTCTGGTCGAGACCTTTACCGGTGCTGTTCAAATCGGCAAACGCGTTAATCGCCAGGCTCGGTGCCACGGTATCCACCGTGACGTTCACCACCGCATTAGGGGCACCCGCTCCACTGGCGATAATGCTGTTTGGCCCTTCACTGAGATCGGTTTTGGGCACAATAACCTGCCAGCTACCGTCGCTACCAATCGGGATATTCTCGTAGGTGTGCCCGCCAATCTCCAGCGTAATCACGCCGGAGACATTGCTGCTTTTCCCGCTGATGGTGGTACTGCCTGAAGCCAGCGCCGCCGCATTCAGCGAGTTATTAAGGCCTACTGTATCGATGGTGATCCAGGCTGCCGGCGGTGTGATATCAATAATCAGGCCAAGATCGGTGGTGCCGGTGACGATCGTCGGGTTACCCGCTTTATCGTTTGCCGTCAGCGTGATGGTGCCGCTGGTCATGCCCACCATCTGCTCCGGCGTGACCTGCAGGCTCCAGCTATGGTCACTTTGCACCGTTGTCTGGAAGGTCTTACCGCCGATAGTAATCGTAATCTTCTGTCCGGCTTCCAGATTCGTCGAGGTGCCGGTGAGCGTCTGTACAAGCCGCGACTCACCGTAGTCCAGGGTTCCGCCTGCAAATGCGGAAGTGACGCTGATTGTCGGCTGTATCAGCGCAATATTGACCGGCTGGGTAATGGTGGTCACGTTGCCCGCCACGTCGGTCACTTTCACATCAATACTTTGCAAACCGTTGGTCACGCCGCTCCAGTCGGCCTGATTCATGGTCAGAGACCAGCCGGTTCCCCCTGAGTTAACGACGCCAGGGAACGTCTTACCGCCGATGGTCACCGATACCGTCGAGTTACCCGGTATCGCTGTTGTCAGGTTGCCGGTCAGCGTCATCGGGCTTGTCACATCGCTAAGGCTGACGTTGCCGTCGCCAAACGCCGAGGAGAGGGTGATCACCGGGTTACTCAGTGCAGCAGAGAATTCGCGTACCGATTCGTTCACGTTGCCGAACTGATCCTCAGCGGTCACCGTAATGGTGTGCTTACCGTTGCTGAGGAATTGCAGCGCATTGGCCGGCAGCGCCAGGATCCAGTTTCCGTTCGCCAGCACCGTGGCCGGGTAGCTGACCCCGTTGACGTCGATAGTCAGCTTCACGTACTGCGTGCCGCTGGTAACACCTGTTGTCCCCGTCAGCGTCAGCGGTCCGCTGGCTTCGCTAAGGCTTAGCAGGTTATCGCTGCCAAACAGATCAACGATAGACGGTGTCGGCAGGCTGGTATGGACCGTAAAGTTCACCGACTGCGTATCGGTATTGCCCGCCGCGTCGGTGGCGGTGATCTCCAGCATCTGGGAGCTACCGTTAGGCAGATTTTGCAGCACCTCTTTTGGCAGATTGATAGTCCAGCGACCGTCTGCAAGCACCGTTCCGCTGTAGGTTACCCCGTTTAACACCAAGGAGACTTTTTGCCCGGCGCCGGAGAGATTCGTGGTGCCGGAAATGGTCTGATTGCTGGTTGATTCGACGAAATTCAGCACGCCGTCGGTAAAAGCCACGACCGGGCTAAGCGACGGTGCCGAATGGGTTGCGGCAATAAAGCTCCCGCTGCCCGTCGAGACGTTGGCGGCATTATCGGTAACGGTTATATCAACGCTAACCTTGCCATCCGGGAAGGCTTTCATCTGGGCGGACGTCAGCGACAGGCTCCAGCTACCGTCGGCATTGATGGTGGCCGGGCCGTAATCTACGCCGTTAATACGGATGGTCACGCTCTGGATACTGGCTTTCGCCAGCCCGGTAGAGCCGCCTATTGTGCCGGTTGTCGCACCGGACTCCAGCACATTCAGAATACCATCGCCAAACGGCGCTGCCAGGGTCGGCGTCGGCAGCGTATCGGTCTGCACGTTAAAGCTGGCGCTGCCGGTGGCGGCGTTCCCGGCTCTGTCGACAATCGTGACGGTCATTAAGTGCGAACCGTCGCTTAATGCCAGCAATGCAGCCGGTGGCAGCGTTAACGACCAGCTGCCGTCATTGTTGACCGGCACCGTAATTGGGTTAATGCCATCAATGGTTATCTTAACGGTCTGGCCCGGACCGGTTACCGAGGTTGAACCACTCAGGGTTTGCCCGAGCGTGGCTTCTGCGAGGTTAATAATGCCATCGCCGCCAAACAGACCGCTGAGGGATGGCAGCGCCGGTCTGGTCAGCAGGTAATCAACGTTGGCCGTCGCACCGGCCTGGTTGCCCCATCCATCCGACGCGCTGACCGTATAGACATGCGTACCATCGCTGTTAGCCGGGATATCGTTAGAGCCAACAATAATGCTCCATTTACCGTCGCTGCCCACGGTTCCACTTCGTACCGCCACGCCATCAACATAGAGCGTCACCACGGTATTAGCGGCAAGACCGCGACTGGTCCCCGTAATCGTTGTACCGGCCTGGGCATCGTTAATATTGACCAGCGCATCACCGAAAGGCGTGCTCATGGTCAGGGTCGGTGGCGTGGTGCTGTTGACATCGACAGGAATTTTCACCTGTGTGGTATTGCCGTCCGCATCCGTCGCGCTCAGCGTCCACTCGCCTTTGCCCTGGGTAAGATTCTGCAAAACGTCCAGCGGAACGGTCATCGACCAGCTATTGCCCGGCCCCGCCACGGTATCAACAATTTTACCGCCCACGTTCAGCGTAACGATCTGCCCTTCTGGCGCTGTACCCGACAGCACCTGGATAGCCGCCGTTTCGCTGATATTGACTTTGCCATCGGCAACAAAACTGCCCGGGTTTAGCGTAAGCGTCGGCCCGATCAGATCCACCGTTACCGTATGGTTGACCGGCGTCGCCGCGTTATTGGCGATATCCGTAGCATTTGCCGTCACCGTATACGGCTGCGAGCCGGAACCGCTGGACAGCGCCTGAACATCGGCAGCCGGCACGTCAACGCTCCACTTGCCGGTGCTGTCCACCAGCCCGGTATAGGTCTTACCGTTCAGCGTAACGGTGACAATACGACCGGTGGTAAGGTTCTGGGATGAGCCGCTGATTGTCAGCGCCTGAAGATGCTCGATGGCGTTAATCACGTCATCACCGGCGATGACATTGACGGTGAGAGAAGGCAGTTTGCTGGCATCGGCCACAAAGGTCAGATTATGGTTACTGGTGGCTGAATTACCGGCGACATCGGTAACGGTAGCGGTAATCACCTGGGTACCGCTGGTCAACCCGGTCATCACCGACGAAGGCAATGTCAGCGACCATGTACCGTCTGGCTGAACCAGAGCCCCCGTATAAGTTATGCCGTTAAATAACACGCTGATAATACTGCCCGCCTCGGTGTTGGTGGTTTTACCGCTAATCACCAGCGGCTGCGAAGATTCATTCACATTGATGAAGTCATCGCCGGAAATAGCATTGATGGTAATGGTTGGCAGGGTCGCCGGATTGGCATCAAGAATAAAACTGCCCTTCAGCACGGTCGGGTTACCGGCGGAATCACTGATGGTGGCCGTATAGTTAATCGGGCCGTCGGGCAGGCCTACCAGCGCGCCCGCCGGCAGCGAGATGCTCCAGGTCCCGTCGCTTAACAGCGTAGTGGTATAGGTCTGGTTGTTAACTGCCACAACAATCGTATGTGGATGGTCAGGATCGTAAGGCCCGCCGGTACCGCTAATCGGCACGCTCTGCACCACCTCGACCGCGTTAACGTAGCCACCGCTGACCGCCTGAAGCGTTAACGCTGGCGGTGTTTTATCAACGTCGATGGTGCCGCTGATGACGCTGGTGTTTCCAGCCACATCCTTCGCGGTGACGGTGTAGGGAATCGGAGTTAAGCCAGTATCCGGGGCATTTAACAACGCGGCAGGCGCATCCAGCGACCAGTTGCCGTTGGCATCAACGGTGGCGCTGTAGTTGATGCCGCCGATATTCACCACGACCGTCTGTCCGGCGCCGAGTACGCCTGTACTACCGGTGAGCGTTGGTGAACCTGCAGCTTCTGCACTATTCAGTATGCCGTCGCCAAATGGCGTATTAATCGTCGCCGACGGTACTTTGTTGATAATCACCGTAAAATCATGGCTGACGCTAATCGGGTTACCGGCGGCATCAACGGCGCTGACGGTGACGGTGGATTTGCCATCACTCAATGCTTTGGCATCCGCTGCCGGTATCAACACCGACCAGGTACCATCAATTTCGGTTGCCTTTGAATAGGTTTTACCGTTCAGGGTGACGGTGACGATGGTATTGGCCGTCAGATTGCTGGAAATGCCGGTGATACTGAAACCCGCTCCCGCCTCGGCCACGTTGATAGCATCATCACCTGTGACTGGCAGCACGCTGATAGCGGTAAGGTCTTTATCAATGGTGAAGTTATGCTGTGATGATACGGTGTTACCGGCCTGGTCGCTGGTCGTCACCACCAGGGTATAGCCATTGCTGGTCAGTGCAGCCAGATCGCCCTGCGGGATCTGCACAGACCATATGCCGCTGGCATCCACCGTACCGGTCCAGGACTGCGACCCCAGGGAGACGGTAACCGTCTGCCCTTGCTGGACATTGAGCGTCTTACCGGTGATGGTGATAGCCTGGTTAATTTCAGCAGCATCGATAATATTGTTGCTGGTGACCGGATCCACACTCAGCACCGGCTGTTTGGTCGGATCTATCGCCACCTGGATAGGCTTCGTTACCACAGTGGCGTTGCCCGCGCTATCGGTCACCGTGACCGTCATATTGATGGTGCCGTCCGGCAGCGCTTTCAGATCCGCCGAAGTGACGGGAATAGACCAGGCTCCGTTTTGCCCAATGGTGGTGGTGTAGGTTTTACCGTTCAGCACCAGGGTGACTTTATCCCCGGTCTGTACATCGGTTGCCGTCCCGCTCAACGTCTGGGTGATGTTGGCTTCGTTGGCGTTTAGGTAGTTGTTTCCTGCAAACGCAGAGATGGTGACCTGCGGCGGCACCACATCAACGGGAACATTCAGATTCTGAGAACCGGTGTTGCCGGCGATATCGGTGACCGTAACGGTAACCTGGAGCGGCGAGCTGGCATTGGTCAGCCCCGACAGCGCGCCTGAAGGAATGGTGGCGCTCCAGTTACCGTTGGCATCTACCGTTCCCTGATAATTAACGCCGTCGAGGGTAATGACCACCTTCTGCCCTGCCCCGCTTACGCCGGTTTTACCGCTGAGGGTCTGGTTCTGGGTAATCTCCTGCGCGTTTAGCACACCGTCGCCAAACGGCGTGTTAAAGCTGACATTCGGCAAGTTATTAATAACAATATTGATAGTATGGTTGTCGCTTACCGCGCCATTAGGCCCGATCGCCGTCGCCGTAACCGTCAGCGCGCCATCCGGCTGGGTCAGCAGCGTTCCGGCAGGCAGCGTGACCGACCAGTTGCCCTGAGCATCGGTTTGCGCCGGGAATGTCTTCGTGCCAATGGTTACCGTTACGGTGGTATTTGCGTCCAGCCCCGCGCTGGTACCGCGGATGGTGACCTGGCCTGTGGCCTCGTTTTTGCTGATATAATCGTCACCGGCAATAATACTGATCGCCACGCCACCCTTCAGGGTATCGACGTTAACCGTTGAACTGCCGGTCCCCGTTTGCCCGGCAAGATCAGTAACGGTCACGCTAATGCTAGTGGGCCCCTGCGGCAATTTCTGCAAATCAGCCGCGCTAATTTGCACGCTCCAGTTGCCGTTGGCATCCACCTGCGTGAGGTAGCGATGATCGCCTACCGTGACCTGCACCGTACTGCCCGCCGGTGCGTTTTTCGTGATACCGGAAAGGGTCTGGTCAGTTTTAACCTCGGCGGCATTCAGTGCATTATCGCCGGTTAGCGGCGTGACGGTGACCGTAGGCAGCAGCGTTTTAACATTAAAACTGCCGTTTATCGTGGTGGTATTGCCCACCGCATCGGTCAGGGTTGCCACAATGTTGTTAGTCCCCTGCGGCAGTGCGGTAAGATCGGCAGGCGATAAGGGAATAGCCCACTTACCGTCCACGCCTACCAGCGCCGTGTAGTTTTTACCGTTCAGGGTTACGGAAACCGTACGGCCCTGATCTTCAATCGATGCGATACCGCTAAGCGTCTGGCCCGCTTTCGCTTCCTGTAGGTTAAGAATATTGTCGCTGGTCAGTGGCAGGACAGCCAACGAAGGCGGGGTGAGATCGACGGTAACGTTGCCCTGTACCTGTCCGGTATTTCCCGCCGCATCTTTGGCAACCACGGTTATCGGCAAGGTACCGGCAGCCAGTGCCGCCATATCGGCAGCGCTAAGGTTTAACGTCCACTTACCGTTAGCATCCGCAGTCGTTTCCCAGGTTTTATTACCAATCGTCACCGTGACCGTCTGCCAGCTGCCTTTTACGCCGGTCGTCCCCGTCAGGGTCTGAGCAGCGGCATGTTCTGCGCTATTGACGTAGCCATCGCCAAACGGCGTATTGAGGGTCGGCTTAGGCAGGTCATGGGTCATCACGTCCAGATTCTGAGTCGCCTGGGCCGACAGGGTCCCAAGTGAGACACGAGCAGAGATAGTGTAATTACCATCCTGCAGCAGTTGCAGATCTGCCGACGGGATCGAGACGCTCCAGTTACCCGCGCTATCCACGGTCGCCACATAGTTTTTGCCGTTCAAAGTCACGATAAGCGTAACGCCGGTGCCGTACAGGCTGGTGATTCCCCGCACTTCCATCGGTTGTTGGGCCTCAGCCGCGCTCAGATGACCATCGGTGGACAGGATTGCAATCGCTACAGCCGGCTGGGAGGTATCAATGGTAATCGTCTCACTAGCGGTAATGACCTTACCGCTTTTCTCCGTGTAACTCACGGTCACGACCTGAGAACCGTTAGCCAGCGTCTGCAGATCCGCCGCAGGGATCTCGACGCGCCACAGGCCATCGCCGCCAACCGTCGCAAAATAGGTTTTACCATTTAACGTAATGGTCACCATCTGACCGGAAGCGATATTTTGTGTTGAGCCCCACAGCAGTTGGTTCAATTGAACTTCGGCCGAGTTCAGTGCGTTATCGTTGGCAAAAGGACTAATAAAAATTTTAGGGGTAGCAACAGGCTCAGGATCCTTCCCGCCTCCCCCGCCGCTGTTATGACCGTCATTCCCGCCACCGTCACCACTGCTACTGGCTGCGATAGCAATTCCGCCGATCACCGCGGCGACAGCTATCGCGCCCAGCACGCCCAGGGTTGAGATCCCCGCAATGCCCGCACTACCGGTCAGCGCACCAATAGAGGTTTCGGCAATAGTCGGCACCACCGCCTCAGCGGCCATTGGGCCCGCTTCCGTTGCAAACGGGAAGGCTGCGCGATGTACGCCATACTCATCTTCAAAAATCAATTCGCTGTGTAAGCCGTTAGCATCAAGCGTAAAGAAGCTTTGATAGCGTACCGTCGTACCGTCCTTCATGTGGACAATAAGATCGTCGCCCTGCCGTTCATAAAAATTAACTGATTCAGGCGAAGCATTAATTTTCACTACGCTGCTTTGCGAGAGATTAACGACCCTGTCAGCACTTTGCGAATAACTTGTGATCTCCTTCCCAGTTTCACGGCTAATAATATCTACGGTCGGAGAAAGTGCGTTTGGTTCTGCCATCTTGATATTCCTCTCGCTGCAAGGTAATTACGCACGGCGGCAATAAGGATAAAACGCCTGATAATGGGCATCACCTTGAAATTGATTCAATAGAATATAAGTGCAACACATTGATTATTAAAATAACAATCAATTCATTACATTACGACCATCTGAGCGATCGCTTTAAAAGCTATAACCTGCACCCTGCATTAAAGCAAATAAAAACTATAAATAAGTTTATTTCACAAAACACGATGGATGGTCTAGCAGGGGGGAAATAAAATATCTTTAAGCGATGCTAAACAACTTCAATGAAGTGTTTAAGTCGCATTAATGTGCCCTACCATAAATAAGGGTGTGATTTTAAAATATGATATATCATGCAAATAATAATGGCATTTATATTATTGCTGTCATTTTAGATTATTTTCTCTGTTTACATACGCTGTACAGAACGCAACCAGCTGCAATCCCTCACGATTTGCGCTGGCGTCACGCGTCACAAATCTGTTATACTGGGTGAACACATTGGGGCTGATTCTGGATTCGACGGGATTTGCGAAACCCAAGGTGCATGCCGAGGGGCGGTTGGCCTCGTAAAAAGCCGCAAAAAATAGTCGCAAACGACGAAAACTACGCTTTAGCAGCTTAATAACCTGCTCTGAGCCCTCTCTCCCTAGCTTCCGCTCTTAAGACGGGGATCAAAGAGAGGTCAAACCCAAAAGAGATCGCGTGGAAGCCCTGCCTGGGGTTGAAGCGTTAAAACTAATCAGGCTAGTTTGGTAGTGGCGTGTCTGTCCGCAGGTGCCAGGCGAATGTAAAGACTGACTAAGCATGTAGTGCCGAGGATGTAGGAATTTCGGACGCGGGTTCAACTCCCGCCAGCTCCACCAAATCATGATCCGGGTACGTCCGGTGAAGTACAGAAAGCCCGCACGGCACAAGCCCTGCGGGCTTTTTTGTGTCTGTCGTTGTCCGAGAACATCCGGCTAAATCCGGTGATTATTGGTATACGTTTAGGTATACGGTAGGATGTATACCTAAAAGCGTATACCAATTCATGAAGGAGCGGCCACAGTGGCACGGACAACACGCCCCCTTACCAACACCGAAGTTCTGCGCGCTAAAGCGTTAGAGAAGGATCTAACGCTGCATGATGGCGATGGCCTTTTCCTGATAGTGAAAACCAGCGGGAAAAAGCTCTGGCGTTTCCGTTATCAACGTCCAGCGACAAAACAGCGGACAATGATGGGGCTTGGTGCTTTCCCCGCCCTTTCACTTGCTGACGCCCGAGGGTTAAGAGCGGATTACCTTGCCTTGTTAGCCAACGGAATTGACCCACAAATTCAGGCCGAAATTGCAGAGGAACAGCAACAAATCGCTCTGGACAGTATTTTTTCAACGGTCGCCGCTAACTGGTTCCAACTCAAAAGCAAAAGCGTTACCCCTGATTACGCAAAAGACATTTGGCGCTCACTGGAGAAAGATGTATTCCCTGCCATCGGTGAGATCCCCGTTCAGCAAATCAAAGCCCGTACATTGGTTGAAGCACTTGAGCCAATCAAAGCTCGTGGGGCGCTTGAGACTATACGTCGACTAGTGCAGCGCATTAACGAAATCATGATCTATGCCGTAAACACTGGTTTGATTGATGCCAATCCAGCATCCGGTGTAGGGATGGCCTTTGAGAAGCCCAAAAAGCAAAACATGCCGACGTTGCGGCCAGAAGAATTACCGAAGCTATTGCGTTCTTTAGTCATGTCAAATCTGTCTGTTCCGACTCGCTGTTTAATCGAATGGCAACTCCTGACCCTTGTGCGCCCTTCTGAGGCCTCCGGTGCTCGGTGGGCAGAGATCGATCTAGATGCCAAGCTCTGGACGATTCCAGCCGAAAGGATGAAAGCGAAGCGTGAACATATTGTACCTCTATCTCCTCAGGCGTTAGAGATTCTGGAAGTGATGAAGCCAATCAGTTCTCATCGTGAACATGTTTTCCCAAGCAGGAATGATCCAAAGCAAGCGATGAATAGTCAGACAGCTAATGCAGCGTTAAAACGGATTGGTTATGGTGGTAAATTAGTTGCACACGGCTTACGTTCAATTGCAAGTACAGCACTTAATGAATACGGTTTTAATCCCGATGTAATAGAGGCTGCTTTAGCTCATAGCGATAAAAATGAGGTTCGAAAAGCGTATAACCGTTCTACATATTTAGAACATAGGATAGAACTGATGAACTGGTGGGGAGTGTTCGCTCTCCAAAATGGTTATAAACAAATATAAGTTGGTGATAAAAATGCAGGAATCTTTTGCAACAACTAAAGTTAGACCTATACGTAAAGTGTTCATCATCAATGAGAATGATTTCTGTACATTCAACATGATTGTTAAACATTTGATGGGTGAGATTGATGGTATTTATAATTTAATATTTGAATCCTTCCCAATTATTTTTGAATCTAACATTACAGAATTTGTAAATCGGTTCGATCCTGATATTGTTATAAATTACTCCATACTTGATGATATCGCATTAGCAAAAAATTTCAAAACTGAAGTTCATAGCGCTCATGTGAGCGATTTCAACTTATTTAGATACGGCTCACCACTTTATACATTTACTGGTATGCCATATCTATTAAGAAAATACCCAGATTTATTACCAACTAAAGTATATTCGAGTTCAAATATAAGCACTGAACCAAATGATCTTTTCTTTGGATTAAATTATGGAATAATGAATAAAAAAGATTATGTAAGATTAAAACGTTCACAATCAATATTTAAAGACATCCTTATTGAATGTGCGCATAAAAAAGTCAACATTGAAGATACAATATTTGATGATCAACGTAAATTTTGTTTTATCACCAATCAGATAGGCTCAGGTCACAGTACTAGCGGAAGCGTGTATGCTATAAACCATAACTTACCTAACCTTTTTGAAAAAGATAACTTCTGTTTTATTTCCAAAGCGAATGACTTAAATAACATATTATTTTTTTGGAATGAAAGAGTTGCTTTTAATCACTCAAAAACAGCCTGGCTTCCAATTGAACTTTTAGATGCTGAAATTAATATCATAAAAGATAATACAACTTTAATCTGTACGAACAAAACTGATGCTCAAACATTAGAAACAAAATACCCAAACAATAAAATAATCATAATAAAAGAGTACTATTTTAATGTTGAGAGTGAAAGGTGGAGTGATTTCGAACACGACCAAAATATAACTTTTGACAAGGAAAAAGTAGTCGTAAGGCATCCAAACGAAAAAACATTTTCTGATACAGGTTTTGGAGGTTGTTATGTATTAGAAATAAAAGGAAATAATACATTTAACTATCCAAAGAATTATTTTTTTGACGAGTTGTTACGTGCCAAAAACATAGATAAGAAAATGTTCCCTACCTACTTCACTAGGTTTTCAAATAAGGGCATATCAAGATACGTTCAACACTTCTCTCCTTTCGATACTTCAGGCATAACAGACGCATTTAATATACCAGACTTTAGTTCTACATTACGCTTTCATTTCAGTAAAATTGGCTACACCCTTAAAGAAACGCCTAAAACATTTATTTTAGGTCAGGTAATAAATCTTCTAAAAGGATTAAATAATTGTAAACTATTATGCGACAGAAAAATTTATACTTTTATTAACAAAATAACCCCACACAATCGAACGGAAAGTATAATCAAAAGCCACCTTCCTGAACTATTAAACTCCCCTCACAAAGATACGATTGCATCTTATTTAGGAAAACTTAATGACATTGGCGATGTAGTTATACCTTCTAAAATACTCACCATTGAAAATATACTACCAGAAATCTCTGATAATGAAATAAAAAATAAAGAATCCAAGAAAGAGGATGCAATATTAAAAGTGCAACAACTATACAATAATAAGATACTCCTTCGCGGGAAAAATTTCACATGTGAACATTGTACTGCTTCACTTTGGTTTGCACTTGAGGACTTTTCTCGAATAAATTATTGTAACGAATGTGGCAATAGCATCAACATCCCAATAACAACTTCCAATAAAAGCACTGGAGATCACTTTAAAATAAACCACTTAGTTTCCCGCGCAGTGGATCAAGGACAATTAGCAACACTATTATTAATACATTATTTGTATAGTCAAAGCACAAGTATTCTATACATAGCGAACTATGAGATTTATGATGACTCAAAGTTATTATCTGACATCGATGTATGCGTGAAGTTAGGTAATAAACTTGGACTTTGCGAATGTAAATCAAAACAATCATTTAGTGAAAAACAAATCGATGAATTAGTCTTTATTGCAAATAAAATAGATTGTGATTTTATTTTACTGTCATGTCTTTTAAGTAAAAATGATGATGGGATATCTCGCAACATAGACTACATCAAAGAGAAAAACATTAACATCCCAGTTTTCATCATAACTGATGAAGAGCTATTTTCACCGACACCTAAACGTTTATACTCCTACTTTGAGGTTAACCATCGAACGAATAAATTCCATAGCGGCCCAATATTAATATGAACTTAATGTGATGACATATAGGGCCTAAAGTAAATATTCATACTATAGGCCTTTATATCAGAGTTAGTGCAATAGGTTTGTTATGAAAAAAAGTAAGTATATCGTTCCAATTAAATTAACGTAATTAAACCTTACGGCGCGCAATGCTCTCCCCACCACGCCTGCCCGCTTAAGGGGCCGCTTTTAATGCAGGTGCAAAGGCGGCCTCAGGTCGCGCTGCGACTGGCGCTGGTCGGGAGTACAGGGGCGGGAAAACGCATGCAAAACCATGCCCCCTTTGGATGCATGGCTTAATTCGGGAAAAATGACGGGATTTACAGGGATTGTTTGACAGGCTACTGCGCGGCCAGTTCGGCGCGTCGACGGGTGTAAATCATGCTCTGTGCAGGGGTGAATTTTTCACGATTATCATCCCGCGAAGGTGCGTCAGGCCTGTATCCGATGGCCGTTAAAATGTCATTGTCCTGTGCGGAATAATTAATTTCATTTCCTGCGGCCAGCCAGACGGAAAGAGCTTCTCGCAGGTATGCTACTGAACGGTCAAGCGCACGGTTTTTTATCATCGTGGGCTGGTTCTTAATTCCCATCAGCTCGGGTGCCAGCGCGGCGGCCAGCTCTGCGCCGTTCTGCTGCATAAAATCGTACAGCCGGTTACGGATGCTGATGCGCTGCACCTCCTCATGCGAGGAAATGTAGCGACCGGCGGCCTGATTAACCTCCCATTTTTTTACGTCAATGCGGTCGCGCAGCGACTGTAATCTGCGGGAGCCTGATGCGTTGTCATCCAGCAATAATTCCTGATATTCCTGCTCGGCAGCGGCCAGTTCGGCTCTACGGTTCAGCCATGCGGTTTTGTTCGTCTGACAGGCCTCAAACGCCTGCTGTAAGGTCAGGGTGGTCATGGGTTGTCTCTCCTGATTAATGGCGGAACGGTGAGCTGTAACAGCCTTTCACCTGACGTGGAGCTGCGGGTGCTGTCGGCACCGGTGCGGGTTTCTCATCGACGACCGGGGAACGGATCACCTCAAAGATGGACTCATGCGTTTTGAATGTCGCCGAGCAGTGCACATTCTGGCACTGCAGGTAACTTTCTTTGACGCTCTCCGACATATAGCGGCTGGTGCGAACGTGGGCCGCCGTGCGGCAGAATGGACAGCGCATCATGACAGTAATCCCCGTGCTTTCAGGTCGGCCTCACGTTCCCGCATTTTTTCCTGCCAGACTTTGCGCTGGCCGGGCGTGGTCGCAACGTCATGCTCCATATGCGGCAGGGTGGAGGCCGACAGACCTGTTTTAAACAGCACGGGTTCATCAGTCAGACGGATATTGCAGCCCCTCACCGCCTGCTCAAGCCACGTTTTCACCTGCTGCATAACGGCATGCTCTGGCTCGACATAGCCCTGATGACCGATGGTGTTGGCAAGCGGATTTTCTTTAACCAGAATGCTGAGTTTCATTGCTCTGACGAGGGCACTGCAGCTTTCACGCAGGGCAACATCGAGTTCATGCTCTGCATACTGACTGAGGGCACCGTGATGTGCCTGACGGTATGCTCTGGCCGTGCGGTCACAGGCTACCCGGAGGCTATCCAGCTCGAAAGAAAGCACCTCAGCCATGTTGTCACATTCCTGCGCCAGTTCACGCCGTGCCACGCGCTCTATATGGCGTTGTTTCAGCTCATCGGTAATGACAGCACCTCCGGCACGAAAGGCGGTACGCCATGCGCCGGAATCAGTGCCGTTTTCCTGCTCCAGCTCATTTTTTTGGGTTTGCACCTGGCGGATTGCCGTCGTGGTTTCGTCCATACGTCGGGCATTGGTGAGATGCGCTTCTCTGGCCGTTTCGAGGCGTTCTATCGAGGGTTTAAGGTAGTCGGGAATAATAGCGGTCTGCGTCATGTCGGGTCTCCTCTTTGTTTCAATCTGAGGAGATTCTGCCGCGCCAGACACAACAACACGATTCATTGCCGTTGTGGCAAAAATGGCACAAACAGACCTTAAAAACCGGCTGGCCAGAGAAAGGTCTCTGGAAAACCTTACTCACTGTTTGCTTTTTTACTAATAACTATTCACTACTGTTCACTGAAAAGAAAAAGATAAGTAATACAGTGAGATAAAGGGTGAACAGTTGAAGGTATAAGTGTTCACCGACTATTCACTACTGTTCACCCTTCAGTTTTTTCAGCCAGTCAGTTACTTAGATTTTTTAGCGATTAAAAAGCATATATATATAAATAAAAGCAATCATCGCTTTGCCAAAGAATTATCAGGGATTGCCAACGATTGTCAGAGATTGCCACTGTTTGCCATTCACCTGTTAACGGTTTGTTGTGTGAGATTTCACTGCAAAATGACTTGTTGCCCTGCGTAAAAATATTCACAAAATAGAGAGCTACCCGAAGCCGGACGGACACGACCGGCACTGTATGGACTTTATGAGGTAGCCCGATGCACACCGCTTTTTCTTCCCCTTCTTCAGCGCCTGCCGCCCCATTGATGCCGCTTTCTGATGTCGTCCAGGAGCGTTTTATTCGTCTGCCCGAAGTGATGCATTTATGCGGCCTGTCCCGCTCGACCATTTACGACCTCATCAGCCGGGAGGCATTCCCGAAACAAATCTCTCTCGGCGGTAAAAACGTGGCGTGGGCGCACTCAGAAATCACGGCATGGATGACTGACCGCATTGCCGAACGCAACCGGGGTTATGACGCATGATGATGACCGTTCAGCAAACAGCCCCTTTTTCTGGCTTGCTTCTTTTCGCCATTTCCAGGTATAGTTTTCCCGCTGTCGCAAAATCGACAGCCGGGCGTAGGAACCCGAGTTACTTATTGGCGACACCAGACGCGCCATGCGTCTTTTTTTACGTCGTTGCTCAGGAACACCCATTTTCCGGTCTGTGGTGCTTACACCGTGGCCCCTGTCAGATAATGGTGGTCCGGGCGGGGCAGCCTTCGGGCTGGCCGGTTTCCAATAAGGCCGGTATTCCTACCCCCGTTCGGGTCACCACCCATGAGCGTAGGAACTCCGGTGGTGGCAATTACCGCTACTTATTGGAGGTTGCCCTTATGGCTACGACCCTCACCCCGTCACACCCGCAGTTTGTCTTTGTGTTTGCCGCCGTTCGTCGTGCAGACCGTAAACCCCGTATCTGTATGCTTCGCACCGTTGCCGGTGATGAGCACGCCGCACGCCTTTCTCTCGTTCGCGATTACGTCCTCTCGTTTGCTGGCCGCCTGCCGGTTGCGGAGGTGCGCGCATGAGACACACCACCATTACCGCCCGTGACCTCGAATGCCTTGAGCACATGCGCAACGTCGGCCAGCTCGTCAATGAGCTGATGCAGGTGCAGGACTGTACGGCCGTTCGTCGTGACCCTGCTCAGCAGTCACAGCTCACCTCCGTGATTTACCTTATGACCGCCCAGCTCGACGGCGTGGTTGAGCGCTGCAATCAGCACTGGCTGACCGGGGAGGGCAACGTATGAAACAGCCATTACCGCCCGTATTACGCGCCGCGCTGTATCGTCGCGCCGTGGCCTGTGCATGGCTGACGGTGTGCGAATGCCAGCACCGCTACCCGCACCTCACCCTCGACGCGCTGGAAAGCGCCATTGCCGCCGAGCTGGAGGGCTTCTATCTGCGCCAGCACGGCGAGGAAAAGGGCCGTCAGATTGCCTGTGCATTACTGGAAGATTTAATGGAAGCCGGGCCACTGAAAGCCGCGCCGTCACTGTCCTTTCTCGGGCTCGCGGTGATGGATGAACTTTGCGCCCGTCACATCACATCGCCTGTACTGCACTGAGGGAGAAAATAACAATGAAAATGAATGTAACGGAAACCGTAAAACAGGCCTGCGGCCACTGGCCGCGCATTCTCCCGGCGCTGGGTGTGAAGGTCATTAAAAACCGCCATCAGGCCTGCCCGGTATGCGGCGGCTCTGACCGCTTTCGCTTTGACGATAAAGAGGGGCGCGGCACGTGGTTCTGTAACCAGTGCGGCGCGGGTGACGGCCTTAAACTGATTGAGAGGGTATTCGATGTATCTGCCTCAGAGGCCGCCCAAAAGGTGAATGCTGTCACCGGCAACCTGCCGCTGGTTGCCCCGGAGGTGATTGCGGCCGCAGAGGCTGAAACCGATGCCGACCGCAAAGCGGCGGCCGAGCTGGCCGCGAAACTGATGGAGAAAACCCGACCGGCCACCGGCAACGCCTACCTTACCCGAAAGGGCTTCCCCACTCTGGAATGTCTGACGCTCACCGTCATGCATAAAACCGGCGGCGTGACATTCCGCGCCGGTGATGTGGTGATGCCGCTGTATGACAATACCGATGCACTGGTTAACCTTCAGCTCATCAATTCTGAGGGTCTCAAACGCACCCTGAAAGGCGGGGCGGTAAAAGGAGCGAGCCACACCATCGAAGGGCAAAAACAGGCGGGAAAACGGCTGTGGATAGCGGAGGGCTATGCGACCGCGCTCACCGTACATCACCTGACCGGGGAAACCGTCATGGTGGCACTGTCGTCCGCAAACCTCCTTTCTCTGGCGAGCCTTGCCCGTCAGAAATACCCGGCCTGTCAGATTGTCCTCGCCGCCGACCGCGACCTTAACGGCGACGGCCAGACCAAAGCCGCAGCGGCCGCAGAAGCCTGTGACGGTATTGTTGCCCTGCCGCCGGTGTTCGGTGACTGGAATGATGCGTTCGTTCAGAAAGGTGAGGAGGCGATGCGGAAAGCCATTTATGACGCCATCCGGCCACCGGCTGACAGCCCTTTCACTACCATGAGCGAGGCGGAATTTACCGCCATGAGCACCAGTGAAAAGGCAATGCGGGTGCATGAGCATTACGGCGAAGCGCTGGCCGTGGATGCGAACGGCCAGCTCCTGTCCCGCTATGAGGCCGGGATATGGAAAATCATTCCACCGTCAGACTTTGCCCGCGACGTGGCCGGGTTATTTCAGCGTCTGCGTGCCCCATTCTCGTCGGGGAAAATTGCCTCAGTGGTGGAGACTCTGAAACTGATTATTCCGCAGCAGGACGCACCAGCGCGCCGTCTGATTGGTTTTCGTAACGGCGTACTTGATACCGCCACCGGCACATTCAGCCCGCACCACAAATCGCACTGGCTGCGCACGCTTTGCGATGTCGATTTTACCCCGCCGGTGGAGGGCGAAACGCTGGAAACTCACGCGCCGGATTTCTGGCGCTGGCTCGACCGCGCCGCCGGTGGCAGACCGGAAAAACGCGACGTGATTCTGGCCGCGCTGTTTATGGTGCTGGCGAACCGTTACGACTGGCAGCTCTTTCTCGAAGTGACCGGGCCGGGTGGCAGCGGGAAAAGTATTCTGGCCGAAATTGCGACCATGCTTGCCGGGGAAGATAACGCCACGTCGGCTACCATCGAAACGTTGGAATCACCACGTGAACGTGCTGCGTTGATTGGCTTCTCACTGATACGCCTGCCTGACCAGGAGAAATGGAGCGGTGACGGGGCAGGACTTAAGGCCATCACTGGCGGGGATGCGGTCTCCGTTGACCCGAAATACAAGGATGCGTACTCCACCCACATTCCGGCGGTGATTCTGGCCGTGAACAATAACCCGATGCGCTTTACCGACCGCAGCGGCGGTGTTTCCCGTCGACGGGTGATCCTGCATTTCCCGGAACAGATTGCCCCGGAGGAACGCGACCCGCAGCTTAAGAATAAAATCGCCCGCGAGCTGGCCGTGATTGTTCGCCAGCTAATGCAGAGGTTCAGCGACCCGATGACCGCCCGCGCACTGCTCCAGTCGCAGCAGAACTCAGACGAGGCGCTCAGTATTAAACGCGAAGCCGACCCGACCTTTGATTTTTGCGGTTACCTTGAAGCGCTGCCGGAGCCTGAGGGGATGTATATCGGCAATGCCAGCATCATTCCGCGTCAGCCGCGCCTGTATCTGTATCATGCCTATCTGGCGTATATGGAAGCCCACGGCTACAAAAACACACTCAGCCTCACCATGTTCGGTAAGGGATTGCCAGCCATGCTGAAAGAGTACGGACTGAGTTATGAGAAGCGCCGTAAAAATCAGGGCATACAGACCAATCTGGCGCTAAGAGAAGAAAGCAACGCCGACTGGTTACCGAAATGCGATGACCCCATAGCGAAATAACCTGACCTGACCGGCAATCGCCGGTCTTTTTTTACCTGCAAAACGGCAAAAGTGAACAGTAAAGTGTTCACTGTTCACCAACCATTCACCGCATAAGTTAATGAATATTATAAATAAAAACCATTAGTGAACAGTGTGAACAGTTTTTCTGAAAAAAAGTTTTTTTCTTGATGTGATCTATTCAAAAACAGGTTCACTTAACCACAGGAAGCGCTGCAACAAATCGCCATTGGTATACGCTTAGGTATACCAATGAAAGTTGAATTGGTTAAAATTGCTTTATAACAGATAGTTACGTGAATTATTCAGACTCCGCCAGCCCACCAAAATTCTCCATCGGTGATTACCAGAGTCATCCGATGAAGTCCTAAGAGCCCGCACGGCACAAGCCCTGCGGGCTTTTTTGTGCCTTGAATTTGTCCCGCGAAGTCTGATGCCAACTCATTAAATGTGAACCTTTCAAGCACCTTGTTAGGTACCTCGTATAGCTTTATTGTTTTCAAGGTGCCTAAAACTATGGAAACCCGGCAATAGCAAGACAAACCAAACCTCTATCCGTTAAGGAAATCGAATCTGCTAACCCCAAGGACATGGACTATGTCCTCGATGATGGTGATGGCCTTGTTGCAAGCATCCCTGCAATCTGTGGCATTCACTTTTTGAGAGCTTCCAACATAATGATTATGCCCCTGAGGAGAGCTGGCTCCCCACAATAATGAGTTTACCCTCAATACCAGCACATACAGTCATCCCAGGAAAAATCAGTCGTCTTTCAAGCCAAATACAACAACCCGCCACTTTGTTTCACCAGCGTGAGCTACAGCAATCGATTCTAATTTAGAATAATACCCTAATGTAATATATCTCATTATTAATGATCGCCTTGCTAATAAAATCCCCCCTCCCTGTGTACAGCTACAACATTGCAAAATGTAAAAAAAACCATCCTGTTTAAACATAAATATCTACACTGAATCTGTAACGGTATGAATATCTTACTTTCGCTAATGTTTTATCCAGCCAATACAAGTCAAAGAGGGTACAATGAAACAAAAGCTTATTGTCAAAAGTCTGGCGCTCGCCGGGCTGATGTCAACGGTCATTCTGCCTGCTTATGCTGATATCACTCCAAAAGACGCAACCGAAACGACCCAAAAAGCCAACGACGCGCTGTATAACCAATTACCATTCTCTGACAATACCGATTTTACTAACGCTCATAAGGGCTTTATTGCCGCACTGCCTCCTGAAGTTATCAAAGGCGAACAAGGTAACGTCATCTGGGATCCACAGCAGTATGCGTTTATCAAAGAAGGTGAAAAGGCCCCCGCGACAGTCAACCCAAGCCTGTGGCGCCAGTCTCAGCTGATTAATATCAGCGGCCTGTTTGAAGTCACCGACGGTGTCTACCAAATCCGTAACCTCGACCTGTCCAACATGACCATAATCGAAGGTAAAGAAGGGATTACGGTGGTTGACCCGCTGGTCTCTGCCGAAACCGCAAAAGTCGGTATGGACCTGTACTACAAAAATCGCGGTAAAAAACCCGTTGTCGCAATTATTTATACCCACAGCCACGTTGACCACTATGGCGGCGTACGCGGTGTCGTTGATGAAGCCGATGTGAAGGCCGGTAAGGTAAAGGTGTATGCACCCTCTGGCTTTATGGAGGCCGCAGTAGCTGAAAACATTATGGCCGGTAACGTCATGAGTCGTCGTGCCAGCTACATGTACGGCAACCTGCTGAAGCCCGATGCGAAGGGCCAGGTTGGCGCAGGTCTCGGAACCACCACATCAGCGGGTACGGTTACCCTGATCGCACCGACGAATATCATTGAAAAAGACGGTCAGAAAGAAGTTATCGATGGCTTGACCTATGACTTTATGCTGGCCCCAGGGTCAGAAGCCCCGTCTGAAATGCTGTGGTATATCGAAGAGAAAAAACTCATCGAGTCTGCGGAAGACGTTACCCATACCCTTCACAACACATACTCTCTGCGCGGTGCAAAAATTCGTGAGCCGTTGCCGTGGTCTAAGTACATTAACGAAGCCATTGTGCGCTGGGGTGATAAAGCAGAAATTATCATGGCACAGCACCACTGGCCAACCTGGGGCAACGAAAATGTGGTTAACCTGCTGAAAAGCCAGCGTGACCTCTATCGTTATATTAACGACCAGACGTTGCGTATGGCCAACCAGGGACTGACCCGGGATGAAATCGCCGCCAACTTCAAGCTACCGGATAGCCTCGCACACACCTGGGCAAACCGCGGTTACTATGGTTCGGTCAGCCACGATGTGAAGGCTACCTACGTGCTGTACCTCGGCTGGTTCGATGGCAACCCGGCAACCCTGGACGAACTGCCGCCAGAAGAAGCGGCTAAGAAGTTCGTTGACTACATGGGTGGCCCGGATGCCATCATGAAGAAAGCCAAAGAAGACTTTGATCAGGGTAACTACCGTTGGGTTGCGCAGGTCGTCAGCAAGATAGTGTTCGCCGACCCGAACAACCAGGATGCCCGTAATCTGGAAGCGGATGCGCTGGAACAGCTGGGCTATCAGGCTGAATCTGGCCCATGGCGTAACTTCTATCTGACCGGCGCGCAGGAACTACGTAATGGCGTATTGAAGGGGCCAACCCCAAACACCGCCAGCCCCGATACCGTGCGTGCGATGACTCCGGAAATGTTCTTCGACTATCTGGCGGTCCATATCAACGGCGAGAAAGCGGGCAATGCGAAGTCGGTGTTTAACATTGACCTTGGCAGCGACGGCGGTAAATACAAACTGGAACTGGAAAACGGCGTACTGAATCATACCGCCAATGCAGAAGCGAAAGATGCCGATGCGACCATATCTCTGGATCGCGCGACCCTGAACAAAATTATCCTGCAAGAAGAAACGCTGAAACAGGCGCAGGATAAAGGGGAAGTTAAAGTCTCAGGCGACGGTACGAAGCTCGACGAAATGCTGGGCTATATGGACAAATTTGAATTCTGGTTCAATATCGTCACGCCATAGTTATTGCTGTGTGAGAAAGCTGCCTACGGGCAGCTTTTTATTAGCCAAAGTTAAATAGCTTCTTTGTTTCCTATTACCAAACTTAGCACATCCTCCTTAAAATCAGCCTGATGTGCTATTTCAATACAAATAAAGCAGGTAATTGTGTTTCTTGAATCATATATTTCAAGAACAAAAAAATTTGTGGACTTACTTTTTCTTCTTTGTAGCAAGGAGCAAAACTGCCAATAAGACATACAACTATTTAAGCATCCCTGCATAACGAACCATTAATTTTTCAACAGCCTCTAACCCGCCAGCTTCCGCTTGTGGCACGAAGTGGACAATCTCCCTGAGCTGAGGTCTGCCGCGAGCGAGGAGCAAACATTGAACACATGAGTGATAGCCAGCCCAAGGTTTTGAAGCTGCCGTCCTGAACTTGTAGCGATTCGATTTCCGCTGGTGAGCTATCCTGCCAAAAGCACAAGAAAACTCAGACTGATAGTGTGATCGACATATCCATGCAACGCAGATCTGTTTTGGCAAGTCTTGATGGGGATGTCGTTTCCTTGATAAACATAAAACCATGCTTTTCGTAGAAAGTTTGCGCGTTTGGTGTTGAGGTCAAGGTTAACTGTTTCAACCCTCTTTTAATCGCCTCATCTTTAATCGTTTCAATAATCAGGCTAGCAAAACCTTTACCAAAATAATCCGGCAATGTAAAAATAGCTTCTACGCTACCTTGGGTAAGATCCAGATATCCCGTTGCCACCAACCCTATATCAGGCAGCTCGACAACAAAAAAAGGATTTTCCGTAATAACCTCCCTGTAATGTTCGGGCATAGCTTCAGGCGTCCAGGCCTCAAGCACCCTGGCACAATAACTTGGCTTACATCCTTCCCGGATAGAAAGATTCCTTATATTCCAACATTCCTCTGCCTCTTCAGGTACTGCAAGCCTGATTTTCATTTGTTCTTCCTTTTCGCCTTATTATATTTATAGATTTATCATGAAACGGTTTCGTTTCAATATCTTTGTTTAACAAAAGAGGAAAGTCCACTCCTGGCACGCAGCGGACGAGTTAACGAAGATAAAGCTCCGCTGTGAGCGAAAAATGGGCATCAGGCGCAAAAATAGAAAAAAAATCGCCGAATTCTGTAACAAAGGCTAGATTGAATTCAGACTCAACTGGTATTACCACACAAGCAAGGCGCAAAAAATGAATTCGATCATTATCCCCGTCAGCCAGGGCGGATTTCTGGCCGCCACGGTTTGGGAGAGAAGCAATGCCAGGGCGATGGTTATCATTCACCCGGCAACGGCGGTTGTGCAGGCATTTTATAAGGGATTTGCAGAGTATCTGTTTAACAGGGGATTCAGCGTTCTCACTTATGATTACCGCGGTACGGGTCTTTCGAAGACCGGTAGGCTCCGTCACTACAACGTCTCAATGTCAGACTGGATCGAGCAGGACGTCGGATGCATAACCGCATGGGCTAAAGCGCGCTTCCCTGGCGTTAGCCTGCTGGCGGTAGGGCACAGTGTGGGAGGTCACGCCGTTCTGCTTTCGTCTGCCACCCAAGCCTTGCAGGCCGCAGCCATTGTGGCCTCACATGCTGGCGTCACAAGCACGATAAAACGAACGGTAGAAAAAGTGCGCGTCTGGTGCTTATTGCGTATTCTGGCCCCGGTTCTGTGCCGTATCTTCGGCTACATGCCTGCCAGACGTCTGGGGCTGGGGGAAGATTTACCGGCTCCGGTGATGCGTCAGTGGGGGCGCTGGAGCGCAATGCCGGGTTATTTCTACGACGACCCGGACTGGAATGCACGCCAACGGGCAGGTGAGATAACGTTACCCGTACTGGTGATGGGTTTTGATGACGACCCGTGGGCTAACCCTGAAGCTATTACACGTTTGCTGGAGCCGGTGCAAAACGCAAAAATAGAACGCCGCGAGATACGACGCGCAGATTTTGGTCTGTCGTCTATTGGTCATATGGGATTTTTTCGTGCGCGATGTGCAAAGACACTATGGCCCGTCGTCGGTCAATGGCTGGAGAGTCAGTGCCCGGATTGAACAAAGCGTGGCATTAGGTTCCAACGTCTGTTCCAGGGCCTCAGCAAACATTTGAACTTTCCCCTGCCCTGAGCACCTGAACCCGGCTTTAGCATGGATTGCAGCCGCTAAATTGAGATACCCACCTCAGGATTTGGCTATTGCCTGCTTCTCCGATGTTACTTTTACGCTCCGGCCGCGCGCGTAAGCGACCGGAGCGTATAAATTTACCCTCTGTCAGAATACGCTTTCAGCATGGTAAGGACCGCCCAACGGGCCGCATCGTCTGCGATATTGTCAGGCACAGCATCAGCTCGCAGATTGATATAAGCATCAGCGGCCATTTTGATAGCCAGGCTAACAGAATCACGATCGTGCGTTGCCAGCGTGGAAGTCAGCAGGCCATCAGGATCAATGCCGTGAAATTCAATACGGCGAACCCCACGTTGCGGTAGATTTGCACGACGGTACAGCATGGGCCCCAGAATCTGCTCGCGGAAAAATGCCAGCATACCCATCGCTTCGAAGAGTTCGCCCCTTCCCAGCTTAACCACTGCGTAATGAAGCCAGATCCAGGCTCGGGATTCAAACCACTCCGGCGTCATGTTGGGCCAGTGGGCACTAAATTTTGCCAGCTGTCGCTCCAGCGCCGTGTTATCACGGGTAAATAGCACCGCGGGCTCCTCAACGCGTTGAGTGAGCATTTCCAGGGAGACAAATTTTAGATCGACATGCAGGAGCTCAGGGCCATACAGGCATATGAGCAGGCGAGGCTCTCCAACATGTTCCCCGGTGAAAGCATGCAGCAGATGGCCTAATGTTCCGGCAAGTTCCCTACGCTGCGCCATGATTTCGTCATAGTGGAGAGGGTCGACGACAACGACAAAATCGAGATCGGAGTATTTATCAAATCCGCCATGAACAATCGAGCCACCCGCAAGAAGGGAATGGATGCGCGAATCCGACTGAAATTTAAGTTTGAGTTGCTCTGCAAAACTTCTGTGTAAATCGGGTAACGTACTCAGCATACTTTTTCCTGTTCACAAAAAAGACAAAGCATTTCAGAATATCGAGTTGCTTATATTCAGGCCAGATATTTTTTTGCAAGAACAGGAGTATTTTTCAGGAGTTATCTCGATTAGCCATATGTCCACTATTTAGTGGGTAAGCGCATCAGGGATATATCAACCAGACTGAAGGCATAATTCTATGGTTATTCCGACAAAGGACAAGAAAGCCCGATATAGCGCAATGGCAACCGTCGGAGATAAACACATTTTCCTGGCAGAGCGTCCAGGAGGTACGTTTAACAGGCCTGCCGCCGTTCATCCACTGAACATACCGGCAGGCGCGCTTACACTCAGAATGCCGACCGTAATGATAGTTCAAAAATGATCTTTTCTGCCTGACAAGAGAATGTCACAGAAGCGTCCAGTTTTGCTTCGTTGTCGACCTTCAGAATCTGATACTCAACCTCTGGTTTCCCATCCGATGCCGCAGCAGAAGCCAGTTTCTGGATTTTAGCGGCCGCTAGCTCCGCTTCGTTTTCCGTTGGAAAAACTCGCTCGATTTGAAAGGTACAATCGTCATTTTCAATAATTGTACCAATATCGATTGCACACCCCTTGGTACTGCACTTATCAACAACATCTTTCATAATGATAACCTCGTATATTTGCTCTCAGGATAGGACGCTGCCGTGGGAAAATCCATACTTTTAGTGCGTAATCCGCCCGGTCGCTTACGATACGAACTGTCGCGAACGAAGCTCACCTTTGCCCCCAGCGATGATAACATTCCTTCAAAACCCAGATGATTCACTTACAGTTTATTCCTGGAGACGCATAATCTCCGGTATGTCAACCTTGTTCATGCTCATAACACTGAGATCGTTAGATGAGGACATTATGAAAAAGACAATGATTGCATTATCTGTACTTATGCTGGCATCACCGGTTTTTGCCGCAACGACTCACGCCACTGACGACACCGTAGCCGCAGCACAGGAAAACGCCAACACCGCGAAGGAAAAACTGCATCAGGCGCAGAATCAGGGTGAAGAGCTGAAACTGAAATCAAAACTTGCCGCCGAAGGGAAAAGTGACAGCGTCGGCAGCCAGGTAAGTGAAGGCGCTCAGAAAACCTGGCATAAAACCAAGGAAGGGACGGAAAAAGGCTGGAACGCCACCAAAGAAGGCGCGCAGAAAGGCTGGGATAAGACCAAGGAAACCACCGAGAAAGGATGGGATGCCACCAAAAAAGGTGCCCAGGAAGGCTGGGATAAAACCAAAGATGGTGCCGCTGAGCTTGAGAAAAAAGTTACCGAATAACCTGACGTTCACACAAAAAAAGCCGCATTCGCGGCTTTTTTTATATTCCGCGCATTGTCGCCACCTAAAGAAGAACGCGAAGGAAAACGGGCGCTTCGCCCGTCACCATTAATTATAAATAAGCGTAAACGTCGCCATACTGTTCGCCGTCCCGGCGTTAACCACATTGCCGGTCTGCACATAATGGGCAGAGAAATTAATTCGCTCTGCGCTGGCGGCGTTACTTGCCGCCACCTTTTTCAATATCGGAAGGTTCGTGGCTTCATTAATTTTCACCGCCGTACCGGCTGCCGGGGCTGGCGCACCGTTATTGCCGTAGTTCAGTGCCACGCCAACGCCGCTGGCCGCCGCGCTGGTCTTTGTTAATGCCAGAACATTCGGCTGCCCGGATGCATCTTCTACACCAAAGAAGCCTATCCGTACCTCGGTCAGCTGAGAGCAGTAAACCGGAATAGCAAACGTCTGGGCGTTACCACCGGTCGTGCCCATACCTTTAAATTCGGATTTATTGACTGAACCTAACGCCACATGAATCGTGGAAGTGGTGACCTGGCAGCTCCCGCTGGCACCGATATCGATGTTAAGCGCCGATAGCCCAAGGAAGGTTGGCGACGTGCTGGTCGTGGTTTTCCCCGATGCGGACTGCAGTTCCATAAACAGTTTCCCAACCTGCGGCTGTGCATCCACGTTGGTATGGTTTCCTCCGCTCAGCTGTATGTCGCCAGTTTTATAGAAGGTCACATAAGCCTTAATGATCACCTCTTTCATGCTAAGTAGCGCCGGTATATCGTGACTGTCGCAGATGGTTGCCGACTCACTCCCCGCCGGAGAGGAACTTCCATCAATGTAATGCACCGCGCCGCCATTGCACTGAAACCCCAGCGAGTAACCAAGACCGCGCAATTTACTGGCAAAAATATGCACCCCATTCACCGCCATCGCCGCCCCCTGGGTATCCATTTGCTGATACACCACGCGCTTCCACCCGGCGGCGGGGATCGCTAAATCACAAGAAAAGCGGACACCGCTGCCATTATCCGCCATCGAATGGGACATCTGCGAATTGACCGGCAGCGTAGGCAGGTATTTGATGTTCTGCGTGTTCACGGTCATATCACCGATGGTATTACTGCAGCTTTCTGCCCAGGCTTGCGGGCTGTTCGCCCCCAGCATGAGCAGAACAAGAACGCAAAAGCTCCGAAAACCGATGTACATACTCAAGCCCTTTTATAAACAGACCGCGTTCACCGTGTTGACCGGAGTACGCTGTGGATGATTGGAAAGATGGAAATGAACCGCACAGCTTTGCGCAATATGGTTTACGTCCCAGCGCACAATCAGGGTGCCATCATCCGGAACGCCGCTGAGGTAAACCTGCCCCTGCTCTGCCACAATTCCCGAGTCAGCGCCCTCTACGCCAGAAAGCGTTGCGCTCGCGCCAAACGGCAGCGGGCCATTTTTGCCGCGAAGCGTAAACAATACGCGGTGCCCGATATGTGTCTCATAATCAGCCTCGACAATCGCACCGCCTCCGGGGATCACCGTCTGCCCTTCCAGTTCAACCTCGGTGTCATCCGCCATTGATTCGGTATCCAGGCTGATATCATTCTTACGATACGCTGTGAGCGTCGGCACGATGGCATAGCCACGCCAGTCGGTATGGAGATCGGTGCCATTTTGAATCGCCACGTTATCAGCCCCGGGAGCCCGGACGATGGCAAAACTGTCACCGGTATACTGGCCCAGAGTCACACCGTGGGGATGAGCCACAATGGCTCCGGACGCGCCCCAGTTAATCTGACGGGTGGTTTTATCACGCTGATAGCCAAGCTGTGCTTCGCCATAGCCGCCACGATAATCCAGCGACACGCCGCTGTTGCCCCCCTGACCATGGTTGCCGTAGCCTTGTTGTACGGTGTAGTAGAGGTTATTTTCCTCCAGCGCCGAACCATACAGCGAGGCCTGCTGCGAGGTATAGCCGTTGTTATCGGAGGTGGTACTGTAGCTAACGGAGGCATCCGGCAGCATCTCGTCTAATGGGATATTGAGGTTAAAAGAGAACGAGCGGTCATTTTTATTGCTTTGCGACGATTGCGTATAGTAATACCCCACTCCCCAGGAGACGCTTCGCCAGGCGCTATAGAAACCCACATGAACGGTCTGATCGTGTCGCGTGGAATGCCAATAGGTTTGCTTCCAGGCAGAAGCGGACAAGCTACCTGCGCCTCCCAGCGTTTGCGACAGCGAGATCTCCTCACGATTACGCTTGTTGTCCGTTTCGCCATAACGTCCCTCAAGGGCGTTGGCTTCGCTAAAATCGTAGTAACCGTTGGAAGAGTAGCGATAGCTTGCAAGACTCAGCGTCGTGCCGGTAGTCACGAAGTCTTTTTGATACTGTAAGCGCGCCGAATGGCCGTTATAACGCTGCCTGGACGGCGTACGGGTCACCGCGCTGGTGTAATCAACGCCCAGCGAGCCCAGCACGCCAAATCCCCGCCCCGCGCCGACCGACCAGGACTGGTAATCCTCCGCAATTTGTCCGCCGCCATAAAGAGTCACACCTGCGGGCAGGCCGTAGAATAGGGTCGACTGCATGAACTGCGGACGGCGGGTCTGGGGTTGCGTGGAGTAAAAACGCCCCGCGCTGACGCTATATTTTATGCGTCCCTGGCGCAGCATAAACGGCACCGCTGAAAACGGTTGGGTAAATTTCCGCTCTGAGCCGTCGCTCTCTTTCACCGTCACGTCCAGATCGCCGCTCTGCGAAGTCGGATACAGATCGTTAATGACAAATGCGCCCGGCGCGACAAAGGTTTCATAGATGACATAGCCATGCTGAGAGACGGTCACTTTGGCGTTACTGTGGGCCATGCCGCGAATCGTCGGCGCAAAGCCGCGCTGGCTATCCGGCAGCATCTCTTCATTGGACATCAGCTGAATGCCGCGAAACTGCACGCTATCGAAAATATCGCCGCTGGTATAGGTGTCGCCCATGCGCAGCTGACTCTGTAAAGCGCGCACGTCATGCTGTAGATAGGTGCTTTGCGAACGCCAGCGGCGCGTTTTGTCGTACTGCATCGCGGCAATATTGCGCAACCGCCAGCCGCCCAGGTTAATACCGCTGCGCAAGTTTAAATAGCTGGAGCGAAAGTCACCGCCGCTTTGCTGTGTCTGCGCACCGGTCAGGTTGTAGTCGACAAATGCGGCAGGAATGCCATCATCCCAGCGGGAAGGGTCAACATAACCATGGCTTTGCAGATTCATCGCCGCCTGCGGAATGCTCAGTTTGAGTCGCTGTTCGGTGAAATCAAACGTGCTGGAAGCATCGGGAATGAACTTGCCAATCAGGCTGAAGGTTTCCCCTTCATCCAGCGAGTCAAATGACGAGAACGCGCTAATGTTTACGCCATACTCGGCCAGTTGGGCTGGCGTTAAAAGTGGCTGCAGCCGGCCATTAACATCGACAAACTCAATGGTTTCATGGCCCATTTGCTGGTTATTGATCCACACGTCCACCGGATAACGACCCGGTTGTTGGCCGCCGGGTTTTGCGAAATAGTGCAGATCGGCCATTTTCTGTTGCGGGTCGGAAAGCTCTAACGCCGAAGGGTCAAAATAGTCCTCGGCCCGCGTAGCATTGTGGTAGCACAGCAGCAGCAACGCCGCGGGAATCCAGGCCATAAGCGGATGACGGCCAATGCCAGCCTCATCAAACGCATTGTCGGAAGTTCTCTTTTTCACGATGGGAGTTGTCAGCAAGATTACTGTTGCGCGGAGTCTGTAATGCCGCCAAAGTCGTTAATCGCCCGCCACTTCACGACGCCTGAACGCGTGACTGGCCACGATTGATCGCTGAAGGGGGCAATCATGCCTGGCGATTCCAGCTCCTGCCCACCAACAGACAGTGAAAAGAAGGAAACAAAATACGCGGTGGGGTTATGGGCAACCAACCGGTTTCCCGTCGTACTGAATGTCAGCGCTTGCCAGGCGCTTTCCGCCTCGCCCGCTAAATTTTTCGGCCGATAGAAGATCTTAAACTTCGATTTAATATTGACCTGCAGCTTATTCACATCATCTTTTTGCGTTGGAGCAATACTTTTCACATTCAACCAGAATACCGATTCACGATCGGTGGGTAATTGTGCTCCAGTATAATTAATTCGCAGCATATTTTTCTGTTCAGGTTCCAGACGAAATAGCGGCGGCGTCACAATAAACGGTGGCTGCCCCTTATCCGTAGTCAGATAATTTTCCACCCATGACTGAACTAAATAAGGCATTGCGGCATCGGCATTCGTAACAGAAATAGACGCCTCACGTTTACCTTCTTCATAAATAACGCGGGTGCCCCCCATAACGATCCCCGCATGAGCACCAGATGAAATGATAAATAAAGAAATAGCCAGACTCGCGATAAAACGATTCATTGGGAAAAACCAGATTTAAAGAATAAAAGAGAAATTGAGCAGAAGCCGCCTTCTGCTCAGAGCTTTAATTAGTTGTAAATCATATTAAAGGTAGCAGTACCGTTTGCTGCCCCGGTGGTTATGGCTGTACCGGTGGCTTTGTAGTCGGCATAGAAGGTCAAATCGGCGGTACCGGTGTTGGTGCCTGATGCCCCAGCGGTGACCGGGTATTTATCACTTACCTTACCCAGAGTGACTTGTTTACTTTGGTTTGCTTCATACAGTTTAATGCCGACACCCGTTGCGCCACCTGGGGCAATGGCCAGTAATGTCGTATCGGTCTTGTCTTTGTTGCCATCAAACAGCACGGCAACCTGGGTTACCGAACTTGGGCAATCCTGGACGCTAATTTGGAAGGACTTTTTGGTCGTCTCGACGCCAGAACCGGTAAAATAGGATTGTGCCCACGTGCCAAGGTCGACCTGCGGGTTGGTGCTGCCGCTGGTCACGTTACAAGAAACATCCGTAATGACCCCGGTGAATTCGACCTGCCCACCCTTACCTTGTGTAGAACCGGCAGCCGCTACCGCCCCCGATACCACTAAGCCGATGACACCTGCCATAATACGAAATTGTGTTTTCATTCTTCATCTCTGATTGATATGCATTGATGCTGACGGTTGCCGGGTAAAAACGATTTATCCGCGCATCGCCGTAAAGCCCTCCATGATTATTAATCTTCGATTCCATCCACAGGGTATTAAACAAGTAATCGCCCTCCGCGCCTTTATTAAAGACGGAGAGTATCTTTATTTATAAATTAAGGCTAATCGCCAATATCTTATGTGTATTAGAAATACGACATCAATCATATCTGTATTGAAAATCAATGCAACAAACAATTACGTAAAAATATCGTAAAAGAACCATCCATTTACCCTCAAAAATAAATAATAATCACTAAATGTTACCTACTAATGATGTTCAAAGTGTAGACACTCAATGCATAAACAAAAGTCATTAACACTCCTTGTTAAAACTTAACGAAATTAACGTCACAAGACATGCCATCAAATTAGCTGCGTAACAAAAAGTGCTGAGCACGCAGGAAAGTAGGAATAATCTTAATATTGTTACTGCCCGGACTTTTCAAATACTGATAATAACCACACTAAGCAATAAGTGCATGACCAACACAACACGACTTGTCATCCCTCCCTCTTTAGTTTAGAGTTTTCTTAATTAAGTAAACTCTAAACTATGATATGAACGAAATCGATTTTCTGCAGGCACGCGCCAGCGAAGCCGCCACGCTACTAAAAGCAATGAGCAACCCCCACCGGCTGCTGATCCTTTGTATGTTGTGCGATGCGCCAGGCACTAGCGCCGGCGATCTCGCGAAAGTGACGGGCTTAAGCCCGTCAGCCACTTCTCAACATCTTGCGCGCATGCGCGAAGAGGGGCTGATTGACAGCCAGCGCGCCGCACAACGCCTCCACTATTTTATTAAAAACGACGCGGTGAGGCAGATTGTTGCCACCCTAAAAACGCTCTTTTGCCCTTGAGGAATACCTGAACATGACCGTTGAATACCTCTCTCCACAAGCGGCGCTTACGCTCCTTGAGCAGGGTGCCATCCTTATCGACATACGTGATACTGACGAGTATGCGCGTGAACACATTCCCGTGGCCCGACCGTTTCCGCTCGCATCCATCGAAAAAGGGCAGAGGCTTCAGGCGTCAGCTGGCAACATCGTGATTTTTCACTGCCAGTCCGGCAATCGTACGCGTAACAACGAGGCGCGACTGGTTGCCGCCGCTGCGCCAGCAAAGGTCAAAATAGTTGACGGAGGGATCGACGCCTGGCGGCAGGCTGGCCTGCAGACGGTCGAAGATAAATCACAGCCGCTACCCCTTATGCGCCAGGTACAGATCGCCGCGGGCGTGCTAATTTTACTGGGCGTCCTACTGGGTTATAGCGTATCCAGCGCCTTCTTCTTGCTAAGCGCATTCGTGGGCGCAGGCTTAACCCTGGCCGGGGTGACCGGCTTTTGTGGTATGGCGCGGCTGCTAGCCATGATGCCGTGGAACAGGCGGTAAGCGCTGTCGCCGCTACGGCAACGTTAATAAAGACAAGAGACAACAAAGGAGCACGTTGATGTTTGCACCTGGCGATCTGGTCCAGCCTAAAATGGGCGGTCCAAAATTAAAGGTTATTGAAGCCCATGAAGAGAGCATTGTGGCCGTCCAGGCCAGCGATGAACACGGTAAGCAATACACGCTGAAAAACGATGACGTTGCCCCGTATCGTGAAGAAGGCGACTTTGGCGTTTGCTAAGACCTCCCCCGCGGTGAGCCTGGCTCACCGCCTCTCCTCACGAAACTGAATGCTTACCCACAAATCACGCATATCCTCCAATACCCCCCACCAGCGTTTAATGCCAAAAAATAGCCTTTTAGTCAGTTAAAAACACCATTAGTGACGACAATCACAATAATTTCAGCATTAGCACGCTAAACGCAAAAAAGCCCTACGCTCCCGACACTATTAACCATTCGATAACAAAGCATAATGTAATGATTTTTAAGACAAAAAACGGAGTTAAAAACAAAAATAGCGCACAGGTTAAAAAACAACCAAAAACAGAGTATTTTATTGATAAAAACGCATTAAATAAAAATATTTCACTAGTTGTTTGTTTTATTGTAGATGGATAACCTATACGCGTTAAACAAACCAACCCAAAACGCCAAAAAACACGTTTTCTCTCAGTTTTAATGTTTATTTTCGAGGAGCATACCGATGTTCTCTGCGCAGTCACGCCTGCGTCATGCGGCAGCAGACACTTTCGCCATGGTGGTCTACTGTTCCGTCGTGAACATGATGATTGAAATTTTTCTCTCGGGAATGACCTTCGAGCAGTCACTTTCGTCTCGACTGGTGGCGATTCCGGTGAACATTATTATTGCATGGCCATACGGTATCTACCGTGACTTCATCATGCGCCAGGCCGCGCGAATCAGCCCGGCTGGCTGGATGAAAAGAGTGGTGGATCCGCTAGCGTACGTGACCTTCCAGTCGCCGGTATACGTCTTGATTCTGCTGAGCGTGGGTGCCGATTGGCATCAGATTATCGCTGCGGTTAGCTCAAACGCGGTGATATCGCTGGTGATGGGTGCCGCTTACGGCTACTTCCTCGATTTCTGCCGTCGCTTGTTCCGCGTCGAGCAATACACGCAAGCGAAAGCCTGATAGCAGGGTAATAAGAGACTGGCCATGCCAGTCTCTTATTTAGATATTCTCGCCAAAAAGTCCATCTAAGAAACGTTCTAAAGCCATTCGTGAACTAAAGCCGTGCGGAATACCGTAATGCTGCTCAACATCGCCGCCGAGATAGAGCGGAAACTGCTCGTAGTGATCGCACGCTTTAATATCAGAGGCCGGTTCGGCAAATTTAAAGCTACGGTCTTTGAGCGCCGGATGAATGATCAGGGCAGTGCGCCCCATCCGCGCTTCGCGGTTGACGTAAACATAATTTTCACCCCGGCGATAGCCGTAGGCTTTGGCGGTTACCGCATCCATGGTAAAGCCCGCTTTTTCAAGAACGCGCGCCACCTCATCAGGTCGTAGATACATATTTTTTCCTCGTCATCTTTTACTGCATCGCCACCTTACATGAATCAGTATTCGCCTCGCTTTCAGATAAATCCAGAAACACGTTAAATCACGGCAATTTATAGCGGATGACCTACACTTAACGCTCCAGCAAATTTCGTGGAGGACGTTATGCCCAAATTATTTAACCGCAATGAAGCAGAAGATGAAGCACAGGATATTCATAACGATGTCAGCCAATTAGCCGATAGCCTGGAGGATATTCTCAAGAGCTGGGCCAGCGAGAATAAAGATGAAGTGGAAACTGCGCGCCGCAAAGCCAAAGCCTTGCTGAGTGAAACCCGCGCTCGTATTCATGGTCGCAGCCGTTTACAACAGAGCGCCTGCGATGTTGCTGACACCGCAGACAGCTATGTTCGCGATAAACCGTGGCAAAGTGTGAGCGCTGCCGCGGCAGTGGGGATTTTTATTGGCGTATTATTGGGATCGCGCCGATAATATAACCATAACGATGTTGATAATAAAAACGCGTCTACCCCGGAGTATCTTTGATGCTCCGGGGTTTTTATTTTATCGCTCGCCTCAGCGCCGCGACCTGTTCATTTGCCATCGCCTGTGAAGCAATATTGGTAAAACTCATAATCAGCCCGGCACCTCCACAATGAGCCATGCGCCAGTCGTTAACCGCCTGCACCGCCAGGCCCGCCTCTCGCGCCCGACGCGCCATCATCCGGTCATCCCCGTCAACCGACACCACCAGTTGGATGCCCCCCAGCTGTTCCACCACCTGAAAACCGTGCGCCACAAGCGCCGCTTCAAGCCAGCGACGACGCTGGGCATAGTGAAGGCGCATTTTCTTCAAATGCCGCCAGAAGTGACCTTCACGCAGGAAATCTGCCAGCGTTTGCTGCCAAAGTAGTGGCACCGGGCAAGCCACCCGTTGAGCCTGCCGGCGGAACGCCGCCACCAGCGGCATCGGCGCCACCAGCCAGGCGGTACGCAACGCCGGAAATAGCGCTTTGCTGAATGTGCCGATATAAATGACACGCTGCGGTGCATCCAGGCTTTTCAGCGGCGGCAGCGGTTTGCCGTGATAGCGGAACTCGCTGTCATAATCATCTTCAATCACCCACGCCTGATGATGCGCTGCCCAATCAAGCAGCTGTCGCCGCCGCGGCAGTGACAGCGCGACGCCCGTCGGGCTTTGATGCGCGGGAGTCAGTAGCGCAAAACGCGCATCGGCAGCATGTTTGAGCGCCCAGTCAACATCCATCCCTTCGGCATCAACAGGCACCGGATGCAGCGTCACGCCTTCTTGCTCGATGGTGGGACGAATCAGCGGAAAGCCGGGGTCTTCGACCCACATCCCTTCACCACGCCCCGACAGAGCCTGTAGAGTCAGGCTCATAGCGGCCGCATAGCCCGAGGTGATAAATACCTGCTCGGCTTCACATTCAATACTTCGCGACAATCGCAGGTATTCAACAATCGCCTGGCGTAACGCCATTTCGCCACATACATCGCCAAGCGCTAAATCAAAACGCGTTTGCGTTCGCAGCCGACGCCCCATCACACGGGACCATATTCCGCGTGGAAAGAGGTCGAGCGCGGGTAGCCCCAGTTGAAACGGTTGTGGCTGAAACTGTTCGCCACCAAAGCCAAGCGGCTCAGCTGGCGCAGTCTCCAGTGTTAAGTGATCGCTTACATACGTACCGGCCTGCCCGCGTCGCTCAAGCCAGCCTTGTGCCACCAGTTCGCCATAGGCGTTCTCCACCGTCACGCGTGAAACGCCAAGTTCCTGAGCATAGAGACGGCTGGAGGGTAGACGCCTGCCAGCCGCCAGCTCTCCTTGTTCAATCGCCGTCTTCAGCTGGCGAGCTATTTGCCGGTAACGTGGTTCGCTTTTCTGCTTCATGGTCTTATTTTTTACTCTGAATATGGCCATCTTTCTAAGACCATTATAGTGCTATTTTTGTCGCATCTTGAACGAGGAGAAAGACAATGACTGCATTACGCCAACCCTATAGTGAACTCAGCCCCAACGTCTATGCCGGGCTGGTACAGGCCAGTATCGCGCTGGAAAAAAGCTCGCTGGAGCGCACGCTGCTGGAACTGCTGTATTTACGCGTATCGCAAATCAACGGCTGCGCGTTCTGCCTGGAAATGCACAGCAAAGCGCTGCGCAAAGCGGGCGTTGAACAGAGCAAACTGGATGCGCTGGCGGGATGGAGAGTGAGTAATCACTTCAATGATGCGGAGCAGGCTGCGCTGGCATGGGCCGAAGACCTGACGGACATCGCCAGAACCCATGCCGAAGACAGCGTATATCAACCGTTGTTAACCTATTTCAGCGCAGAGCAAATCAGCGATATGACCTTTGCCATCAGCCTGATGAACGCCTTTAACCGGCTGGCCGTTGGCATGCGGATGTAGTCCCGGAGTGCCCGTGAATCATCGCCGTACACGGGCATTATTTTACTTCAAATATCTCACGTTAATTCAGCAAAACACGTCCTTATTTTCCACCCGGATATTTCCTAAAAAAACGTCATCATCATACAAATAATCTCCGCCATTCCCCTTCTAATTTTCAGAAAATATTCAGTACATTTTTTAGTTCTCAACCCAAATTCCTGACCAACATTATAAAAAAAATCAACTACCGCTAATTTGCGCTCAGCCCTTATATCATGGGAAATGAGAGCGATATCACCCTGCCGGCTATTTCGGATGAAAACAGATTGAGGGTTGTCACATCGTCTCAGTATGCTAGGGTATATACAGGTCATTATTTTCATCAGGTAGCATATCGACATAAACTAAAAACAGGAAATTTCATATTGCATGGCAGTTAAATTAGAAATTAAGAATCTTTATAAAATATTCGGCGAGCATCCACAGCGAGCATTTAAATATATCGACAAAGGTTTCAGCAAAGAGCAAATTCTGGAGAAAACAGGGTTATCGCTTGGCGTCAAAGATGCCAGTCTGGCCATTGAAGAAGGCGAGATATTTGTCATCATGGGGTTATCCGGCTCCGGCAAATCCACCATGGTACGCCTTCTCAATCGTCTGATCGAACCGACTCGTGGGCAGGTGCTGATTGACGGCGTGGATATTGCCAAAATATCCGACGCCGAGCTTCGCGATGTCCGCCGTAAAAAAATTGCAATGGTCTTCCAGTCATTCGCCCTCATGCCGCACATGAGCGTACTGGATAACACCGCGTTTGGCATGGATCTGGCCGGTGTGCCGGTGAAAGAGCGCCAGGAGAAAGCGCTGGACGCCCTGCGCCAGGTGGGCCTCGAAAACTATGCTCACGCCTATCCTGACGAACTCTCCGGCGGGATGCGTCAACGCGTTGGTTTAGCCCGCGCGCTGGCCATTAACCCCGATATCCTGTTAATGGATGAAGCCTTCTCAGCGCTCGATCCGTTAATTCGTACCGAGATGCAGGATGAGTTAGTCAAATTACAGGCCAAACATCAGCGGACCGTGGTATTTATTTCCCACGACCTTGATGAGGCCATGCGAATTGGCGATCGCATTGCCATTATGCAAAATGGCGAAGTGGTACAGATCGGTACCCCGGATGAAATTCTGAATAATCCGGCAAATGACTATGTCCGCACCTTCTTCCGCGGCGTAGATATTAGCCAGGTATTTAGCGCCAAGGATATTGCGCGCCGCAATCCGGATGGTCTGATCCGTAAAACACCGGGCTTTGGCCCGCGCTCCGCCCTGAAATTACTGCAGGATGATGACCGTGAATACGGCTACGTCATCGAACGCGGGAATAAGTTTGTCGGTATTGTCTCCATCGATTCACTGAAAGAGGCGCTCAAAGCCAATCAGGGAATTGACGCGGCGCTTCTTGATGAGCCACTGGCCGTCGATGCGCAAACGCCACTCAGCGAATTGCTCTCTCATGTGGGTCATGCCCCCTGCGCCGTACCGGTTGTTGGGGAAGAGCAGCAGTACGTCGGCGTTATTTCAAAAAGAATGCTGCTACAGGCATTAGATCGCGAGGGGGCAAACAACAATGGCTGATCAATCTAACCCGTGGGATACCACACCGGCCGCCGATAGCGCGGCTAACTCCGCCGATGCCTGGGGTTCACCGGCTTCGGCACCGTCCGGCGGCAACGCCGACTGGCTGCACAGCGCGCCCGCGCCGCAGCCCGAACACTTTGACATTATGGACCCGTTCCATAAAACGCTGATCCCGCTCGATAGCTGGGTGACGCACGGTATCGACTGGGTGGTTACGCACTTCCGTCCGCTGTTCCAGGGGATTCGCGTGCCCGTCGATTACATCCTGAGCGCCTTCCAGCAGCTGCTGCTGGGGATGCCTGCGCCGGTAGCGATCGTGCTGTTCGCCCTGATTGCCTGGCAGATCTCCAGCGTAGGCATGGGCATCGCGACCTTTATCTCGCTGATTGCCATCGGCGCCATCGGAGCCTGGTCGCAGGCGATGATCACTCTGGCGCTGGTGCTCACCGCCCTGCTGTTCTGCGTGGTGATAGGCCTGCCGCTAGGGATATGGCTGGCGCGTAGCCCTCGGGCGGCAAAAATTATTCGCCCGCTGCTCGATGCGATGCAGACAACCCCGGCGTTTGTCTACCTGGTGCCGATCGTCATGCTGTTCGGTATCGGTAACGTGCCGGGCGTGGTGGTGACCATTATCTTCGCCCTGCCGCCAATTGTGCGTCTGACCATTCTGGGGATTAACCAGGTACCGGCAGACCTGATCGAAGCTTCGCGCTCCTTCGGCGCCAGCCCGCGTCAGATGCTGTTCAAGGTGCAGCTGCCGCTGGCCATGCCGACCATTATGGCGGGCGTAAACCAGACGTTGATGCTGGCGCTGTCGATGGTGGTTATCGCCTCGATGATCGCCGTCGGCGGTCTGGGACAGATGGTGCTGCGCGGTATTGGCCGTCTCGATATGGGCCTGGCGACGGTCGGCGGCGTGGGGATCGTTATCCTCGCCATTATCCTCGACCGCCTGACGCAGGCCGTAGGCCGGGACTCCCGCAGCCGCGGCAATCGCCGCTGGTACAGCACCGGCCCGCTGGGTCTGCTGCTTCGCCCTTTCACTAAGTAACCATCGTGTTGGCCCGCGCAGGCGGGCCAACGCTCCACGACTATCACTATTAAAGGAACAACGATGCGACACTCATTTGTCTTAGCCACTGCTTTTACCACGCTGGTCTCCACCAGCGCGTTTGCTGCCGACCTTCCAGGGAAAGGCATTACCGTTCAGCCGGTGCAGAGCACCCTGTCAGAAGAGACCTTCCAGACGCTGCTGGTGAGCCGCGCGCTGGAAAAACTGGGCTACACCGTCAGTAAACCGAACGAAGTCGATTACAACGTCGGCTACACTTCTATTGCCGCTGGTGATGCGACGTTCACCGCCGTCAACTGGATCCCGCTGCATAACGACATGTACGCCGCCGCGGGCGGTGATAAGAAGTTCTATCGTGAAGGGACGCTGGTTGGCGGCGCGGCACAGGGTTATTTGATCGATAAGAAAACCGCCGATCAATACCACATCACCAATATTGCGCAGTTGAAAGATCCGAAGATTGCCAAACTGTTCGACACCAACGGTAACGGTAAAGCCGACCTGACCGGCTGTACGCCAGGCTGGGGCTGTGAAACGGCCATCAACCACCAGCTGGACGCTTACGACCTGAACAAAACCGTCGATCATAATCAGGGTAACTACGCGGCGATGATGGCCGACACCATTACCCGTTTTAAAGAAGGTAAACCGATCTTCTACTACACCTGGACGCCGTACTGGGTGAGCGATGTACTGAAACCAGGTAAAGACGTGGTGTGGCTGCAGGTGCCGTTCTCTTCCCTGCCAGGCGTTCCGAAAGATGCCGACACCAAGCTGCCTAACGGCGCTAACTACGGCTTCCCGGTAAGCACTATCCATATTGTCGCCAACAAAGCCTGGGCTGAGAAAAACCCGGCAGCCGCGAAGCTGTTCGCCATTATGAAACTGCCGCTGTCTGACATTAACGCGCAGAACTCCATGATGCATGCCGGTAAGGCATCCGAAGCCGACGTTCAGGGCCAGGTTGATGGCTGGATTAAAGCCCACCAGCAGGTATTTGACGGCTGGGTGAAAGAAGCGCTGGCAGCGCAGAATAAGGCCTGATAAACACAGGACCATCAAACAAAGCCGCCACCGGTTACCGGATGGCGGCTTTGTCTTATCCGGCCTGTAACCAGACAAGGCCCGCCATCAAAAAGCACATTCCGCTACGCGACATATTCCCGCTCCTCCCAGCCTTTCGTTATTATCGTCCTTATTCTTCCTCACATTCTCAATACCATGACTAAACCTGCTCACGGGCTTAGCCCAGCGTTAATCGCCTTAATGTCCGTCGCCACCGGCCTTGCCGTTGCCAGTAACTACTATGCACAACCGCTGCTGGAAACCATCGCCCGTCACTTCTCACTAAGCGCCGGACAGGCCGGTTTTATCGTTACCGCCGCCCAGTTGGGCTACGCCGCCGGGCTTCTGTTCCTCGTACCGCTGGGCGATATGTTTGAACGTCGCGCGCTGATTGTTACCATGACGCTGCTCGCCGCGGGAGGCATGCTGATCACCGCCAGCAGCAGTTCGCTGGGCATGATGATCCTCGGTACCGCCCTTACGGGACTCTTCTCCGTAGTCGCGCAGCTTCTGGTCCCTATGGCGGCCACCCTCGCCTCACCGGAAAAGCGCGGCAAAGTGGTCGGAACCGTGATGAGCGGATTGCTGCTGGGTATCCTGCTGGCGCGAACCGTCGCCGGGCTGCTGGCAAGCCTCGGCGGCTGGCGTACCGTTTACTGGGTCGCCAGCGTGCTGATGGTGGTACTGGCCTTCGCCCTGTGGCGTGGTCTACCGAAACTCAAGCAGGAGACGCACCTCAACTACCCGCAACTACTTGGCTCCATCTTTAGCCTCTTTGCGCACGATAAGTTGCTGCGCACCCGCGCGCTGCTCGGCTGCCTGACTTTTGCCAACTTCAGCATTCTGTGGACCTCGATGGCGTTTCTGCTTTCGGGCGCACCGTTCAACTATTCGGAAGGCACGATCGGCCTGTTTGGTCTGGCGGGCGCGGCGGGCGCGCTGGGCGCACGTCCCGTCGGCGGGCTGGCGGATAAAGGCAAAGCCCATCTGACAACCACATGGGGTCTGCTATTGCTGCTGCTGTCCTGGGTGGCGATCGGCTACGGTCAAACCTCCGTCGTAGCGCTGATTATCGGTATTCTGGTGCTGGACCTGACGGTTCAGGGCGTGCATATCACCAATCAGACGGTAATTTATCGCGTGCAGCCGGATGCCCGTAACCGACTCACCGCAGGTTACATGACCAGCTACTTTATCGGTGGTGCGGCAGGGTCGCTGCTATCCGCCTGGGCCTGGCAACATGCCGGCTGGCTCGGAGTCTGTGCGGCCGGCGCGGCGATTTCCGTCGCCAACCTGCAGGTCTGGTGGTGGGGCTATCATCGTCAGGCAGCCGAATAGTGGCACCGGGGTGATCAAGGTACGTATTCATCACCCCTATGCCATAGGGCCATCACATAAATTACTGGCAATAATTCATTTACTTTATTTGTCACTGTCGTTACTATATCGGCTGTAACTAATGAGGTAATGCCCAGATGGATAGTTCGTTTACGCCCATTGAACAAATGCTGAAATTTCGCGCCAGCCGCTGTGAAGAGTTCCCTTTCCAGGAAATTCTCCTGACTCGCCTGTGTATGCACATGCAGGGTAAGCTGCTGGATAACCGCAATAAAATGCTGAAAGCTCAAGGGATTAACGAGACGTTGTTTATGGCGCTAATCACGCTGGAGTCTCAAGAAAATCACAGCATTCAGCCCTCCGAACTCAGCTGCGCGCTCGGGTCATCGCGTACCAACGCCACCCGCATTGCCGATGAACTGGAAAAGCGCGGCTGGATTGAACGTCGTGAAAGCGACAATGACCGCCGTTGCCTGCATCTGCAGCTCACCGACAAAGGTCGCGAATTCCTGAGCGAGGTTCTGCCTCCGCAGCATCACTGCCTGCATCAGCTTTGGTCGTCTCTCAGCGCGGCTGAGAAAGATCAGCTTGAGCATATCACCCGCAAACTTCTTACCCGTCTGGATCAGATGGAAGAGGATGGCTCAGTACTCGACGCCCTGCGCTGATACTACCGCGATTGCAATGAAAACAAACAGGCCAGCAGATAACCCCTGCTGGCCTTTCTGGTAAACAGGTCGGCGTTGCCGATATCAATAATAAGAAATGTGGAGAATCACATGAGCGCAAATGCGGAGACTCAAACCCCGCAGCAACCCGCCAACAAGAAAGGCAAACGTAAACGCGCCCTCATCTTGTTGACCTTGCTCTTTGTTATTATTGCCGTGGCCTACGGGGCCTACTGGTTTTTGGTTCTGCGTCACTTCGAGGAAACCGATGACGCTTACGTGGCAGGGAACCAGGTACAAATCATGGCGCAGGTGTCCGGTAGCGTGACGAAAGTCTGGGCCGACAACACCGACTACATCCAGCAGGGTGATGTACTGGTCACGCTTGACCAGACCGATGCCCAGCAGGCGTTTGAAAAAGCGCAAACCCAGCTGGCATCCAGCGTGCGCCAGATGCGCCAGTTGATGATCAACAACAAGCAGCTGCAGGCGAATATCGATATTCGCAAAACCACGCTGGCTCAGGCGCAAACCGACCTCAACCGTCGTATTCCGCTGGGCAGCGCCAATCTGATCGGCCGTGAAGAGCTGCAGCACGCGAAAGATGCGGTGACCAGCGCTCAGGCGGCGCTCGATGTGGCGGTACAGCAGTACAACGCTAACCAGGCGATGATTCTGGGGACCAAACTGGAAGATCAGCCAACGGTTCGCCAGGCCGCGACCGACGTTCGTAACGCCTGGCTTGCCCTGCAACGTACCAAAATTGTCAGCCCGATGAGCGGTTATGTTTCCCGCCGTTCCGTCCAGCCTGGCGCGCAGATAAGCCCAACCACTCCGCTGATGGCCGTAGTGCCGGCCAGCAACCTGTGGGTAGATGCAAACTTTAAAGAGACGCAGCTGGCGCACATGCGTATCGGCCAGCCGGTAACCGTCATCAGCGATATCTATGGCGACGACGTCAAATACACCGGGAAAGTGGTCGGTCTCGATATGGGTACCGGCAGCGCCTTCTCGCTGCTGCCGGCGCAGAACGCCACCGGTAACTGGATCAAAGTCGTGCAGCGTCTGCCGGTACGTATTGAACTGGATGCCGATCAGTTGGCGAAACACCCGCTGCGTATCGGCCTGTCTACGCTGGTGAAGGTTGATACCTCCAACCGCGACGGTCAGATGCTGGCTAACCAGATTCGTACCAGCCCGGTTTACGAGAGCAATGCGCGTGAAATCAGCCTCGATCCGGTTAACAAGCTGATTAACGACATCGTCCAGGCCAACGCCAACTAATGCTGGGGTGCGCGTAATGCAACAGCAAAAACCGCTGGAAGGCGCGCAGCTGGTCATTATGACCATTGCGCTGTCGCTGGCCACCTTTATGCAGGTGTTGGACTCCACCATCGCGAACGTGGCTATCCCCACCATCGCCGGTAACCTTGGCTCATCGCTGAGCCAGGGGACGTGGGTTATCACCTCGTTTGGTGTCGCGAACGCCATCTCCATTCCGATTACCGGCTGGCTGGCGAAGCGCGTCGGTGAGGTGAAGCTGTTCCTGTGGTCGACCGTCGCCTTTGTCATTGCGTCCTGGGCGTGCGGGATGTCCAACAGCCTGAGCATGCTGATCTTCTTCCGCGTGATTCAGGGGATCGTTGCCGGGCCGTTGATCCCGCTGTCGCAGAGTCTGCTGCTCAGCAACTACCCCCCCGCCAAACGCTCAATCGCGCTGGCGCTGTGGTCGATGACGGTGATTGTGGCCCCGATCTGCGGGCCAATCCTCGGCGGCTACATCAGCGATAACTACCACTGGGGCTGGATCTTCTTTATCAACGTGCCGATTGGCGCGATAGTGGTATTGTTAAGCCTCCAGACCCTGCGCGGGCGTGAAACCCGAACCGAGCAGAGGCGTATCGATGGCATTGGCCTGGCGCTGCTGGTGTTAGGGATTGGTAGCCTACAGGTCATGCTTGACCAGGGGAAAGAGCTCGACTGGTTTAACTCCACGGAAATTATCGTTCTGACCATCGTGGCGGTGGTGTCGCTAAGCTTCCTGATCGTCTGGGAGTTAACCGACGATAACCCGATAGTCGATCTGTCGTTGTTTAAGTCGCGAAACTTTACCATCGGCTGTTTGTGTATCAGCCTGGCCTATATGCTCTACTTCGGCGCGATTGTTTTGCTGCCGCAGCTATTGCAGGAGGTCTACGGTTATACCGCAACCTGGGCAGGTCTGGCTTCAGCGCCGGTAGGCGTCATTCCGGTGCTGCTGTCGCCGATTATCGGTCGCTTTGCCCATAAGCTGGATATGCGCCGTCTGGTCACCTTCAGCTTTATTATGTATGCCGTGTGCTTCTACTGGCGCGCCTACACCTTCGAACCGGGAATGGACTTCGGCGCCTCGGCCTGGCCGCAGTTTATTCAGGGCTTCGCCGTCGCGTGCTTCTTCATGCCGTTGACCACCATTACGCTTTCCGGGCTACCGCCTGAGCGTCTGGCTGCCGCATCGAGTCTGTCGAACTTTACCCGTACGCTGGCAGGCTCCATCGGGACGTCGATTACCACCACGCTGTGGACTAACCGTGAAGCAATGCATCACGCTCAGCTCACCGAGTCGGTGACGCCGTTCAACCCCAATGCCCAGCAGATGTACGATCAGCTGCAAGGCATGGGGATGACGCAGCAGCAGGCTTCCGGCTGGATAGCCCAGCAGATTACCAACCAGGGGCT